>OCZU010002010.1_pt1 | contig 13109 bp, 10 predicted proteins | sample 1539001 | NCBI WGS metagenome assembly OCZU01 (sample SAMEA3539306, study PRJEB22396) | soil metagenome | biome: tundra; feature: field; material: soil | place: USA | collected 2010-05 | depth 0.15 m
GTTGCCCCATAAACAGGGTCAATAGGAACAACGACCAGTGGCGCAATGTTTGTATTGCCTTTTCCAATTAATGATGAACCAGGACAGTTTGATCATTTAAAAATGCAGGGCTTTATAAACGCGCATGTAATCCTTGCCGCACATTTAGGTTTTTCGACATGTACAAAAATAGTTTTGCCTGAATATGAATTTAATGTTAACTTTTCATTAATTATTTATTCACCAAAATCTGTTTTTATGAAACCCATTAATTCCCTCCGCAACGACCGCGTGCCCTGGATGGTTCACATTTTTTCTGTCTTTGCTTTGCTTTTATCATCATCAATGGGAGAGCAGGCTTTCAGTCAGGGATATCTTTCTGACAACCGCTATTCAGTGAACAATGCGAAGCCTGTGGCCTACCTGCGCCTCAATGAAGTGAACAGGGATGCATCCAGGCATTTCAGGGATCATTTTCTTAGCAATGGCCATGAAAAGTGGATAAGAGATAATGGCTTTTACATTGCAAGCTTTAACGACGCAAGCGTTATGAACAAAGTGTATTACAATATGCAGGGAGCTTTTGAGTACTATGTGAAATCTTATGGCGCTGATGCATTGAATAAAGAATTGAAAACTGCTGTCCTTAAAAAATTTGAAGGATATTACATAAAGACAGTTATGGAAATCAGCAATTTGGAAAATGAAATATATTTCATTAAAATAGTAACTGCGACAAATATCAAAACGCTCAAATGCTTTGATGGCAAAATAGAGATCACAGAAGACTATATTAATGGAGGCATTTAACAGCCACCCATATCCTATATCTCCAATTATGATCTTTGCAATGCATTGTGCAGGCATGCCCGGGTTACCCGAATCTGTATTGCTCCTGCAGCTTTATTCGTGAAGGGTTTTGTTCTCTTTATCTATATACAAGATCTTATCCCCCTTCATTACCCTGCCTTCACCATTCGCGAAAGCATTCGCAAAATTGTACATGGGTTTTATTACCCAGTTCCCTTTGTCATCAATGTAACCCCAAAGCCCTTTTGCATCAGAAGCCGATGCAAGGCCTTCTGAAAAACTGTTCGCATTTGCAAACTTAAAAGGGATCACCACTTCGCCGCTTGTATTAATGAAGCCAAAAAGATTATTGTTTGAAACGGCAGCCAATCCGCTGTTGAAATTAAGCGCATCATCAAAGATGGCTTCTGTGATTGCTTTGCCCGTGCTATCAAGATATTTCCATTTCCCATCTAATTTTACGGCAGTATATCCTTCGTTATATGTTAGCCCGTCGGAATATTGCGGCTTTATCACTTCTGCTCCTTTTTTATTTACATAGCCCACTTTGCCGTCCTTTTCAACCTTTGAAAGACCGCAAACACAATTGTCAACAAAGTCATAATTCTTTTCCCATTTCTGCGAATAGCTGCCCAGTACAGGGAAAAACAGTACAAGCGCCAATAACTTTTTCATGCTACTATTTTTAAAAGATGAAAAAATAAATGAGGCCCGCAAATTACCGGGCTTTGCTAAAACAAAATATGATTTTGGAAAGGTGGGGATATGATTCTCGTCTATTCATGATGGGCATGCTTCCGGTGGCACAGCTAGGGCTAATGAAATAAATATTTTGCAAAATAAGTAATGCAGCAGCACATGGATTGGGCAATGCCACATAAGCTATAATCCTTTAGTTCATTTTATTCTTTCCTTCACAGGGGCCAGTTCTTTTAAGTTGCTCACTGGCTTATCTAAATAGAAGTAAGCGGTCGCTGAGTAATCATCCACACGATAAAAATTTACCCAGCCTTTGGGAAAATCGCCATCAGATAATGATTGTGGCTTACCCATCAGCATGGTAAATTCATGCTCTCCTGATAATGACACAGGGGTCAGGGGAACCCCTTTTGCTTTTATTGTTTTTACCTGATCGTTAAATCCGCCGCCCATCTCCTGTATGGCAGCTTTAAAATGATCCTGAAAATAAATCGGGTCAGGTATATGAAAACGATAAAAAGCATACTGCCCTTTGGGGCCATCGGCTATGGTGCAGCCCTGGTATAAATGAGCAAAGCTGCCTTCGCCCCAACCAGTGCCGATATAGTCTTCTGAACCAGTACCGTTAATTGTGGGATGAGCGCTATCGCCATCGATATAAAACTTAACTTCTCCTTCCCCCCACCAGGTTTGCGCATATGAAGAATCTACATTGACCCCAACATTAACACCTAAAAAACGACCTTTGCCCATAATTGTCGGCAATAATTCGAAATCCTTCCCCGGAACAGAATGAATAGACCTGTTCCAGCAGGCATGAAAATAGAGCATGTCTTTGGGAGGCTCTGCAAGCCGGGTGAAATCGATATCAAAAAAAAGCAAATTAAGATCGGCGCTGTTTTCATTGCTGAGCACAACCCTTGCTCCTTTTTTAAAAGGCATCGGGATGTAACAATTAAAACTCTTTCCTTCAGGATTCGTAAAAAGCGCTGATTGAAAAGCAACAGGCCTCCCAAGGCCCACGCAGAAAAAATCACCGAAAGGCACGTCCACCGCAGGCTTGTCAGCACCATCCCAATACATGCGCAAGCGCAGGGAGCGCAGCATCATTGGCGTGCGATCGTCTATGGTGACCCACATGCGCTGTATGATCCCTGCGGAACGTATATCCAGCAAGGTTTTGCTTTCTCCTGCTTTTAGCGATTCAAAAGCGTGGCCCTTTGCACCCGTATTAGATTTGCCGCCTTGCCCTTTTAGCCCATTCAGGTTCTCAAAACTGCTTACTGCAGATTCTGCTCCCTTAGGCATGGCAAAGAGTTCCTGTGCAGAAATTTTTCCTGAAGAAAATAACATCAATGCTGGAACCGCGAAGTGGTACAGGAAAGCGATTTTTCTTTTTATCATTTGATTATGATTTTTTTGACAAAAAATATATTTTGCTCATCAATGGTTCATGTGAACACATAAGCCAAATGCATTTATCTGAATTGCTTGTTTCAATGAAACTAAAGAATTTTAGCAGATTGAGATTGTTTTTGATTTTATAAATTTTTAAAGAACCCTCTTCCCGCGTGTCGTAAGTATCAGATGGTGAGGAAAATAATTGATGACCCCTTCATATCTTCAACATCTGCCGTTGTTGGCATCCCTGACAACAACTAACTTTATACCGCGCATAGAGTTGAGCAACAAAAATTCTTCATCATTCTTTTAGCCTTAAGTCAAATGAAAAAGTCAAAAAAGAGATTGCTTATCGTAATTGCAAGTGTCATTTTTTTATCCGCTATCCCCATAGAAAAAGTATTCGCCCAAAACCCTGGCAATACTTTTGCAAAAGGCGCTGATATTGGCTGGCTGCCACAAATGGAAGCAACAGGCTTTAAGTTTTATAATTCGCAGGGCATTGAGCAAGATTGCTTTCAGATACTGAAAGATCATGGCATCAACAGTATTCGCTTAAGGACATGGGTCAATCCATCTAACGATAAGGCAAGCGGCCATTGCAGCAAAGAAGAAACAGTTGCCATGGCTGTGCGTGCGCAAAAATGGGGCATGCGGGTGATGATTGATTTCCATTACAGCGATAGCTGGGCAGACCCCGGAAAGCAACACAAGCCCAAAGCATGGGAAGGCCATGATTTCAATACTTTATTGAAAGATGTATATGGTTATACTATGGATGTGATGGCTGCATTGAAAGCCAATGGAGTAACTCCTGAATGGGCGCAGGTAGGCAATGAAATAACGCCGGGCATGATATTCCCCGAGGGAAGCACGGCACATTGGGATAGCCTCGCCCAGTTAATTAACAAAGGGTATGATGCTATCAAATCGGTGAGCCCGAAAACAAAAGTTGTATTGCATGTAGATCAGGGCAACAATAATAAAAGGTTCAGGACATGGTTTGATAGCGCGCAGTCTCATGGTGCAAAATATGATGTGATTGGTTTATCTTACTATCCTTATTGGCTGGAGGGCAAACCTGATTATACATTGTCGATTGATGATCTTGGCAATAACCTGAATGATATGGCTGCACGCTACGGAAAAGAAGTGATGGTAGTGGAAGTGGGTGGGGAAGACTACAAAGTGCAAAACACCTACGATATGCTGGTTGCAGTGCAGAAAAAAGTGAAGGCTGTGCCAAACAGCAAAGGCCTTGGCGTGATGTATTGGGAGCCCGAAGGAGCCAGGTCATGGAGCCATTACGGATTAAGCGCATGGGGCAATGATGGGCAGCCAACTAAGGCGCTGGATGCTTTTTTGGTTGAGTGAGAAATTGGTATTGCAATTAGAATGATGTGTATAGGGTTTTTTTATAATTATAACTAAGGATTTCTAGTTTCTTTGTTACTATTGTCTTGTATGGCCAGCTACAGAAAATCAGAGCTTCAATTTTTTTAGTCGCTCCACTGCATTTTTATTATCAGGGTTCAGCCCCAATGATTTTTCATAGAATTTTATAGCCAGCTCTTTATCCCCTTTATCCATATAATCCTCTGCGAGGCTGTCCCATGCATTCCATGACCGGGTGAAGTCTTCAGTGTTTTGTCTGAATATCTCTATGGCATCATCCACCTTTTTCACCGGGAAACGAATTCTTTATGAGTTGGAAAATTAAAGTTGCTCACATTATTGCGTTCTCAAGCTTTTCACGGGATTTGCTATCGCTGTTTTGATTGCCTGGAAACTGATGGTAGCAAGTGCAATCCATATCGCAACATTTCCAGCTATTAAAAATACCCACCAGCTTATTGCAATCCTGTATTCATAATTCTGCAACCAATCATGCATGATCCACCATGCCAAAGGAAAAGCAATAAGGCATGACACGCAAACCAGTTGTAAAAAATCTTTTGATAACAAACTGGCAAGCCCGGTCACGCTTGCTCCAAGCACCTTGCGTATGCCGATTTCTTTTGTTCTTTGCTCTGCCGTGTATGCAGCAAGACCAAACAACCCAAGGCATGAAATAATCATGGCGAGCGAAGCAAACACACTTGAAACCTGACCGATAAGCGTTTCGTTCTGGAACATTTTATTAAACTGCTCGTCCACAAATTGGTATTCCAACGGATAAGCAGGGTTATTTTTCTTCATCACTGCTTCGATTTTTGCCAAGGCCTGCTCAAGATTTGTTTGTCGTTTTACGCGGACGTATAGGAAAGGTTGATTTTCCGGGGGTTTACAAAAAATGATTAGCGGGCTGGCTTTGCCATATATGTTTCCATAAATATAATCCTTCACTACACCAATCACAGCCACGTTTGTGAAAATACCATCGGGATTGTCACGCGGGTTTTGAATAATTTTCCCAACGGCACTTTCTTTCCCCATCATTTTTGCCATTGATTCGTTGATGATAACATTTGAATTTTCCGATGCGGCATTATTACTGAAATTTCTTCCTTCAATGATTTTCATTCCTGAGGTGCTAATAAATTCAGTGCTCACATTTCTATGTGCGATGGATATTTTATTATCCGGCGATTTCCCCTGCCACTTAAATCTATCGTCTGTATCCCCACCGTAAAGTGTTGTGTGGTCGCTGATTGCCGCATTTTCTATTGCTCCGGTTTGCATCAACTCATTTTTTATCAATGGAAAAATTTGCGAAATATCATGCTGCGGGTTTATTTCAAGCAGGTTGTCTTTATTGAAACCTAGGTTTCTGTTTTTAACATGCTGTATCTGCATGTAAACAATCATCGTGCTAATGATGAAAACGACTGATACTACAAACTGCACGATGACCAATCCTTTTCTTATTACTGAGGCGCTTCCTGTTTTTATTTTTAATCCTTTTAACACATTTATTGGATTGAATGAGGATAGATAAAAAGACGGATAACTGCCTGCAATTAACCCGCAAATAACAGCAATGATGAGCAGTGAAATGATATGAAAAGGATTTGCAATATTTAATGCAAGGCGTTTTTGCATCAGCATATTAAATGCTGGCAATGAAAAGGCAATGATACCAATCGCAACAATTGTTGCAAAGAGCGACATGAAAAATGCTTCGCCCATAAATTGTGCAATCAATCTTTTCTTTTCTGCACCGAGCACTTTACGCACTCCGACTTCTCTTGCGCGTTTCTGGCTGCTGGCAGTGGCAAGGTTCATGAAGTTGATGCATGCAATCAAGAGAATAATCCATGCAATGGCAGAAAGCATCCTCACTTGTTTGATGCGGCCACCACCAGTTTGTTTGCCATTGGCAAACTCATCATAAAGCCGCCAGTCTTTCATGGGGAATAAAAACGTGGTAGTTTTTTGGTCTGCAGCTTTTTGATGAACGCAATTTTTTAGTTGATTGTTGATAGCTGCTAAGTTTGAATTCTCATCTAACTCCACAAACGTAAACGGCCCTTAGCTCCCCCAATCTGTCGCGTCCCGGTTGCTGTCTACACCGCTTGCTAATTCTTTTGCATCTGTAATTTCCCAGGGGGCAAGCCATTCAAATTGCAATGTTTAATTTTCGGGCAAATCTTTTATAACACCACTTATAACATAGTCTTGTGAATTATCCACTCGCACAGTTTTGCCTAGAACATTTTTTTCTTCTCCAAAAAATTTCTTCGCCGCACTTTCAGTAATAACCAATGAATACAATTGAGGGAACGGGTTTTTTGCATTGCCTTGAATGAAATCAAATGTGAACATGTTGAATAAAGATGGATCGGTATAACGCCCAGCTGCATATAAAGATTTATTGTCAAAGCTAAAAAGCAGCCGGTTGTCCCAAATTGAATATCGGGCTGTATTCGCAATGCCAGGAATTTCGGCTTTCATCGCAGTTCCCATCGGACGCGGTGTTGAAACCATCGTGAAATTATTCCCGCCATAAGTCATATTTACTTCCAGCTCATACAACCTGTCTTTTTTTGCGTTCACATTATCATAACCCATTTCATCTTCGACCCACAAAAAAATTAATCCGACACAGGCAATGCCAATAGCCAAACCAAAAATGTTCAGGAAACTGAAAGTTTTATTCCTCCAAAGTTTACGGAGCGTTATTTTCAAAAAGTTTCTGAACATGGTTGAAGATTTTAGATTTGACCCGCCCCTAAAGGGGAGTATGAAGGTGAGAAAATAATTATATTTAAGAGCCCAGGTTAAACTGATGCAACCTAAGTTCCCCTATAGCGGTAAGGGGGATCATTCCGTTCTCAAACTCCTCACCGGGTTCGCCATCGCCGCTTTGATTGCCTGAAAACTCACGGTGATCAATGTGATTGCAATAGCGATCAATACTACTGCTACAAAAATTCCTGTGCCAATAGTTGTTTTAAGCTTATAGCTTTTCAACCATTCATTCATATAATACCATGCAACAGGAACTGCGATCGCACAGGAAATTAAAACGAGTATTATAAAATCCTTAGAAAGCAATTTCCACAAATTCAGCACGCTCGCGCCAAGCACTTTACGCACGCCGATTTCCTTCACGCGTTGTTCTGCAGTGAACGATGCCAATCCAAATAACCCAAGACATGAAATGAAAATGGCAAGTATTGCAATGATCGTAGCAAGATTGCCGACCAGTTCTTCATAATTGAATTTTTTCGCATATTCTTCATCTGCAAATTTGTACTCAAACGGGAATGCAGGGTTATACCTGTCGAAAATTGGTTTGATTGCTGCAATAGCTTTTGATACAGACATATTCGGGTTCAATCGGATGTCTATACAACCAACCCAATCTTTGTTAAATATTATTGTGAGCGGAGATATCGGGCGATACGGTGACTCCATTTGTATATCCGGTATCACACCCAACACGATCATAGGTTTATCATTCCATTTTAATTGCTGTCCAACCGGGTTTTCCAAACGCATCCGCTTTACTGCCGCCTGGTTCAGTACCACGCCGTTTGAGTCGGCAAAGTCTTTTGAAAAATCCCTGCCCTCCAGTATTTTTATCCCTAACGTCTTCGTATAGTCGTAAGTAGTAGTAATGGTGGAAAATATCGCTGACTTTTCGATCGGCGTACTGCCTTTCCATTCCCATCCATTATTATTACTGTAAATTTCCGAAGGAGGTGAATTACTTTGTGTAACAGATATTACCGCGCCGGAGCTAAGTAATTCTTGTTGAATGACTGCAAGATTTTTAGCAATGTCATCCGACCAATACACCGATATCAACCCTTTATCATTAAAACCAATCGGTTGATTTTTTCCGAATTGTATTTGCTTGTTCACGACGATTGTTCCGATCATTAACATAACAGAACTCGCAAATTGCAATACCACTAATATTTTTCTCGGCAACGAACTGCTTTTTCCTGCTTTCATAGTCCCTTTCAATACACGGACAGGATTGAACGACGAAAGATAAAATGCAGGATAGCTTCCGGCGAGCAATCCTGTAAAAATTGTAAATATGATCATGATCAACCAGAACATTGGATTTGTAATTTGCAAGCTCATTGATTTATCTGTAAGCTTGTTGAAATACGGTAATGAAAGCAGCACAATTCCTAATGCAAGTAAAAATGCAAGCGTTGCGATCAACATCGATTCACTCAAAAATTGACTAATGAGTTGCTTTCTTCCTGAGCCAACGGCTTTTCTCACGCCAACTTCTTTTGCTCTTTTTTCCGAACGTGCAGTACTAAGGTTCATGAAATTGATACATGCAATCAGCAACACGATAAGCCCTAAAATGCCAAACATTTTCACATACTTAATAAATCCACCTGTATTCTTACCATTCTCAAAATCGCTGTACAATCTCCATTTTGCCATCGGGTGAAGGAACACTTCGGGCATAATATGTTTCAATGTGTTCTCATCCGTGAAATGCGAGATGACTACATTTTTTATTTTAGCGTTCACTGATGCGGGGCTTGCGTTGTCATTCAACTGCACAAAAACCTGCCATGAATTATTTCCCCAATTTGTTTTGTGAAATTGCTTAACCCAACTGTAAATGGTTTCCTGCAATTGCCATGGAATTAGATAATCATAAGCAAGCGAACTGTTTTTTGGTTGCTTTTCAAGAACAGCAGTCACTTTCAAATTAGTTTGGTTATCCATCTTCACTATTTTGCCAATAGGGTTTTCATTCCCAAAAAGTATTTTGGCTGTTTCACTCGTCAGCACAATGGAATATGGCTCGTGCAAAGGATTTTTATCTCCATCAAATATTTTAATCGAAAACATATTGATGGCTTCTTCGCCGATGAAATGCCCATACCTACTTATTTTTTTATCTCCGTATATCAAGGAATGCGTTTGTCCCCAATCGCACATTGCCACGGCTTTGAAATCAGGGTATTTATTTTTCATCTCTTCGCCTATCGGAAAAGGCAATGCCTGCTGTGAGCCGCGAACGCCATCAAAAGTTTGGTGCATCATCACCTGATAAAGCGTTTCGTAGTTTTTAAAATGCCTGTTGGCCGAAGCTTCATCATATATCCACAACCCGATGATCATGGCAACCGCCATGCCCGTAGCTAAACCTAAAATATTAATAAAGGAATAGACCTTGTTTTTTATTAGATTTCTCCAGGCGATTTTGAAATAATTCTTGAACATCGTTGAGTATTTATGATTTATGATGTGTGATTCATGATTTCCAAAATTCGGATATACATGACTGAAAGCAGTGAGCTACGAGCTATCCCCAGAACAGGTCTAAGCTAATCGCCAGTAACTTCATTTTCATTTTAACACTATTCCGTTCTCAAACTCTTTGCCGGATTGGCATTTGCCGCTTTAATTGCCTGAAAGCTCACAGTCAGCAATGCAATTAATATGGCTAAAAACCCGGCTGCGACAAACACAAACCAACTAATGTTTATTCTATAATTATAATCCTGCAGCCATTTGTGCATAGCAAACCATGCAATCGGTGACGCAATGAAAATGGATATAATTACCAGCTTCACAAAATCTTTCGAAAGCAATGCAGTGATATTTGCCACTGACGCACCAAGCACTTTTCTCACACCAATTTCTTTTATACTTGCTTCCGCCATGTAAGTGGCAAGCCCAAACAAACCGAGGCATGAAATAAAAACTGTGAGGCCTGCAAATAATCCAGCTAAGGTGCCGGTGCGTTTTTCATCTTCAAATTTTGCGGCATATTCTTCATCAACAAATTTGTACTCAAACGGATATTCAGGGTTGTATTTCTTAAAAATTGCTTCCGCAGCTTTTAGGTTTTGAGCCGTGGTGTTTTTATTATTCAGTTTTATTTGAATGGTATTGAACCAGCTTTTCGGGCCGTATATCAGCATAGGCTTTGTTGGTTCATACGGAGATTCAAGAACGAAATCTTTTATGACACCAATCACGTGCCATTGCTGGCCGTTGTCTTTTACAAGTTGCCCTATGGGGTTTTTGAATTTCATAACTTTTAATGATGACTCATTAAGAATCATCGCCAGTGAATCTGTAGGATATTGTTGTATGTTAATGTCGCGGCCCGCTATAAATTTCAAGCCGGCAGTTTTACCAAGATCCCCGTCTTCATTGTATCTTCTGAAATCAGTTCTGTCGGCAGGGTCTTTTCCTTCCCATTCCTGTCCCCAGCCATCACTCCAACTATCCGTGAGCGGCGCACTTGTTTTAGTAACAGAGGAAGCAGTACCGGTTGCAAGCAATTCATTTTTTATAAGAGAATAATTTTTCTCAATATCGCCAGTGAGGAAATGATAGATCAGATTGTAGCGGTCATATCCCGTTTCCCTGTCTTTTGCATAATCAATTTGCTGTTTCACGATAATGGTGCAGATGATCAGCACTATTGCAAATGTGAATTGCAAAACGACTAAAATTTTTCTTGGGGCAACTAATGCATTTACTTTTTTAAAAGTGCCCTTTAAAACTTTCACCGGCTGAAAAGATGATAAAAAGAAAGCAGGGTAGCTACCGGCCAAAAAACCTGTGAATACTACAAAGCCAACAGCAGACAGCCAAAAATACGGGCTGCCATAAGGTATGAATAATTTTTTATCAGTGAGTGTATTAAAACCCGGCAAGCTTAACTGAACAATGATAATTGCAATCAATCCGGCAATGAAAGCAATCAGGATTGATTCTCCGATGAACTGACTTATCAGAGAACTTTTCTTCGCACCAACCACTTTTCTTATTCCCACTTCTTTTGCCCGCTTCTCGCTTCTGGCCGTGCTAAGATTCATAAAGTTGATGCAGGCAATCAGCAAAATAAAAGCAGCAATGATTCCGAATAACTTTACAAATGTGATGCGGCCAGCATTGGATTCATACCCATTTTCAAAATTGGAATATAGGCGCCACCGATTGATGGGATAAAGGAACATTTGCCAGTTGTCTTTCTTCGCTTCGTCATCATATTTCTGTTTAAACACTTTCATTTTCGGGGCAACCGAAGCCAGACTGGCATTGGGTTTCAATAGCACATAGGTTCGGGTGCTGTTATTGCCCCAATAATTATCATCACCTCCTCTTTGCCTCAAATAGCTCCATGGCAAAAGATATTCGAAATCGAAACGGGTATTATTCGGGATATCTTTTAAGATGCCCGTTACCGCAAAATTGTCTTTGTCGTCGATCTTTATGATTTTACCAATCGGGTCTTCTTTACCAAAAAGCTTGATGGCTAATTTTTGCGTGAGCACGATATTGTGTACATCATTCAGAACGGTTGATGGATTCCCTTTTATCAGAGGGAAACTGAATATCTGCAGGAAATTAGAATCAACAATCCTGCCTGGAACAGTTAATCTTTTATCGCCGGTGCTAAACAAGTAATAGCTTGGCCACTGTACTCTTGCTGCCTGAGCTACTTCAGGTAAATCTTTTTCGAGTGCTCGGGCAAGCACCTTCGGGGTAGTATTCCAGCTCATGAGCTTGCCATCGAAAGTAGCACGGTTCCAGGCTTCGTAAATGCGGTCTTTCTTTTCGTGAAACTGATCGTAGCTCATTTCGTTTTGTATCCATAACAAAATGATGATGGCGCTTGCCATCCCAATGGCCAGCCCGATGATGTTAATCGCAGAAAACCCTTTACTGCGCCAAAGGTTTCTGAAAGCAATTTTGAAGAAATTTTTTAGCATGCCGGTGAGTTTGGTTTTATGGCCTGGCAATAAAGTCACTGAGAACAAAACAAATGTTGCTTTCAGATGAAACTTTATATTGAAATATTTTTTAGATTAATATGACCCTGCCGATGCGCAGACTGAAGCTGAAGCCGGCACAACTGCATAAGTATGCGACGCAAACGTGCTGAAAAATGTTACTGATGCCGGTTACATAATTATTATTCCTGATTTCAGATGGAAGAGTTTGATGAATTGCTCAATCTGAAAATTTGCACATTATTCCGTTCTTAAACTCTTTACCGGGTTAGCCATTATGGTCTTCATTGCTAGCACGCTTACTGTGACTAATGTGATGAAAATAGTTATGCAAGCTGCCAACATGAATGACCACCAGCCTATGGCTGTTCGATAAGAAAAATTCTGCAGCCAGGCATTCATTGCATACCATGCAACGGGCGCTGCCAGAATGAAAGCGATGGAAACGCATTTTATAAAATTCACATTCAGCAATCCTAAAATCTGCAACGCACCGGCACCTATAATTTTTCGTATGGCTATTTCTTTTGTGCGTTTAATAAGCATAAAGCTCGCAACCCCGAAGATGCCAAGGCAAACAATGAGGATGGCAAGCCATGTGAACATGGACACGATGGATCCGTATTTAATATCATTGTGATATTGCTCATTGAAATAATCATCCAGAAAAAAGGAATCGAATGATGATCCGGGGAACAGGAGCCCGAACTGCTCTGCTGCTTTTGCAATAATTCTTTTGGAAGAGGCCGCGTTTATTTTTAAGGAAACGAATTGCATATCCATGCTGTTCCATGGATTGAACATCGTTAAAACAATTGGCCTGAATGCTTCCTTCGGGGAGAGCTGATGAAAGTCCTTGACAACACCAATAACCATGAATTTCTTATCGCCTTGGCCTTCCAGATGGATAGCGCCATTAACAGCTTCTTCTTCATTTTTAAAACCAAATAGTTGCATGGCATTTTGCGTTAAGATCACTGCGCTTTCTTTGTCTGCAACACGATCACGTGAAAAATTTCTCCCCTTTAGCAAGGAGAGTTTATA
>OCZU010002011.1_pt1 | contig 13108 bp, 8 predicted proteins | sample 1539001 | NCBI WGS metagenome assembly OCZU01 (sample SAMEA3539306, study PRJEB22396) | soil metagenome | biome: tundra; feature: field; material: soil | place: USA | collected 2010-05 | depth 0.15 m
TCGCCAGGGAGATCCACCTGCGGGACCAGTTCGAGAACATGGGCGCCCAGCTGGTGAAGGAAGCCGCGATCAAGACCAACGACATCGTCGGTGACGGCACCACCACGGCGACAGTGATCGCCCAGGCGATCGTCAGGGAAGGCAACAAGGCGATCGGGGCCGGCGCTAACCCGGTGCTCGTCAAGCGCGGCATCGACTTGGCGGTCGGGCGGCTGGTCGCGCACCTGCAGAGCGTGTCCTACCCGGTGCGGACCGAGGAGGACTACCGCCGGGTGGCCGCGATCTCCGCGAACGACGATGACATGGTCGGCGCCGTGATCGCGAAGGCGCTGCATACCGTCGGCGACAACGGCATCGTCACGGTGGAGGAGTCGGCCGCGCACGGGATGAGCGTCGACTTCATCGAGGGCTTCGAGTTCGACAACGGCTACGTGTCGCCGTACATGGTGACCAATCCGGCCAGCCTGGAGGCGATCGTCGAGGATCCGTACGTTCTGCTATGCAGCGAGAAGATCACCAAGGTCCAGCAGCTGATGCCGATTCTCGACAAGATCATGCGGGCGCCGCGCCCGATTGTGATCATCGCGGAGACGGTCGAGGGCACGGCGCTGAGCATGCTGGTGCACAACCACGTCAACCGGATCTTCCAGTGCATCGCCGTGCGCGCCCCTGGCTTCGGTGACCGCCGCCTGCACAAGCTGGAGGACATCGCCTCGATTACCGGCGGCGCCGTCTACAGCAAGCACTCCGGGTTCACCCTAGAGACGATGACGGTGGAGCAGCTCGGCCGGGCCAGGCAGGTACGGGTCATCGCCGACCGGACGACGATCGTCGGCGGCGGCGGCCCGGCGTCAGGCGTGGACTTCCGGGTCGCGCAGCTGCGCGCGGAGCTGGAGCGCGCCACATTCGGCGTCGACGGGGACGTGCTCTCCGAGCGGATCGGCGCTCTGACCGGCAAGGTCGCCGTGATCAGGGTCGGGGCGCCGACCAACGCCGAGCTGAAGGAACTGCAGCACCGGGTCGAGGACGCGCTGTCAGCTACCAGGGCAGCGATGGCCGAGGGCATCGTGGCCGGTGGTGGCGCGGCCCTGATGCACGCCGAGTCTGCCCTGGATGATCTGGAGGTCAAGGACGACTACGCGACCGGCGTCGAGATCGTTCGCCGGGTGCTGACCGAGCCTGCCTACCTGATCGCCGCCAACGCCGGCTACTCCGGCCAGGAGGTGGTGGCCCAGATGTCGCAGATGGGCCAGGACGAGGGGTTCGACGCCCTGGCCGGCCGGTTCGGAAACATGATCGAGATGGGCATCATCGACCCGCTCCGGGTCGCGCGCTCGGCGCTGCAGAATGGCGCCTCGGTAGCCGGCCTGCTGCTCACGACCAACACTCTGATCGCCGAGGAACAGACGCCCTGGGGCGGCAGCCGCGCGCTGATGACCGAGTTCGGTCCGCTGGACGAAGGACTCAATCAGCCATCTCCGGACTCAAGCACACCGCAGTCGCTCGGGCTCGGCCCGTCGGTTGGCTGAGGCCTGCCGATGGCCGCAGAGCCGTCGGCGCTGCCGGATCTGGCAGCCGGAGCGCGACCGGCCGGGATAGCCGGAAGCCAGGCCACGGGGATAGCGCAGCCGAGCGCGCTGCGGGTGCTGCGCTCGCGCGGCCGGGCCCGCGGCGTCGTGGCGCTGCTGGGGCCGGCGTTCGTCGCCGCGGTGGCCTATATCGACCCGGGGAACTTCGCCACGAACTTCTCGGCCGGCGCGGTGTCGGGCTATGAGCTGGCATGGGCGATCGTGGCGGCGAACCTGATGGCGATGCTGGTGCAGTACCTGTCCGCCAAGATCGGCGTCGCTACCGGCCGGGACCTGCCTGAGCTGTGCCGCGACCACCTGCCCCGCGCGGTGTGCCGCGGCCTGTGGGTGCAGGCCGAGCTGATCGCGATGGCGACCGACCTCGCCGAGTTCGTCGGCGCCGCGGTCGGCCTGAACCTGCTGTTCGGCCTGCCGCTGCTGCCCGCCGGGCTGATCACCGCCGCCGTCGCCTTCGCGATCCTGGCACTGGAACAGCGCGGCTACCGCCGCTTCGAGCTCGCGATCGTCGCCCTGCTCGGGATCGTGTTCCTCGGCTTCGCCTATGACCTCGCCGCCGTCGGCGCCCGCCCGGCCGCCATCGTGGCCGGGCTGGCGCCGAGCCTGGCCGGCCAGGGCAGCGTCCTGCTGGTAACCGCGATCATCGGGGCGACGGTGATGCCGCACGTGGTCTACCTGCACTCCGCGCTGACCAAATCCCGGATCAGCTGCGCCGACGCCGCCGAGCGCCGGGAGCTGCTCGGCTTCCAGCGCCTCGACGTCCTCATCGCCCTCGGCGCCGCCGGCGCGATCAACCTCGCGATGCTGTTCGTCGCCGCGTCCTTGTTCCACCGCACCGCGGCGCACCCGCTCGACCCGATCACCGCCGCGCACGCCGGACTCGGCCGGCTGATCGGCGGCGGCGCCGCGCTCGCCTTCGCCGTCGCGCTGCTCGCCTCCGGCTTGTCCTCCTCCAGCGTCGGCACCTACGCGGGACAAGTCGTCATGCAGGGCTTCATCGGCCGGGCCATCCCGCTGTTCGCCCGCCGCGCGCTCACCATGGCGCCCGCCCTCATCGTCCTGGCCATCGGGCTGCCCGCCACCCAGAGCCTGGTGATATCCCAGGTCGTGCTGTCCTTCGGCATCCCGTTCGCCCTCGTCCCGCTGGTCGCGCTGACCAGCCGGGCCGACATCATGGGCCCGCTGGTCAACCGCCGCGCCACGACCGCAGCCGCGGCCGGTGTGACCGCGGCGATCATCGCCCTGAACGCCTGCCTGATCTACGCCCTCTGCACGGGCTGAGCATCACTCGAGTCCGTCGAAGAACCGGGCGACCAGGAACTGCCGGATCCCGCAGTCGCGGGCCAGATGGCGGACCACCCGGCCAAGGAACGCCCGGCTGGCCTGGACGCCGAACAGGATTCCCGGCTGCGCTTGCAGCGGCCGCTCGGGCTGGACAGCGAGCCGAGTATTTGGCAAACTGGTATAGTCAAGACAGCGAAGATGGGAGCGATATGTCACCGAGGACAAGAGCGGGCGCGGACGTCGGCGGTGTTCCGGAGCGCCGGGATGTGTATGAGCGGCTGGCCGACGAGCTGCGCGCTGACATCGTCTCGGGCCGGTATCAGCCGGGGGACCGGCTGCCGAGCACGCTGGATGTGATGGGGCGGACCGGTGTGGCGAACCTGACGGTCCGCGGCGCCTACCGGGTGCTAGTCGAGGAGGGACTGGTCGAGTCGATCGCGAAGAAGGGGTTCTATGTCCGGCGGCCTAACGTGACGCAGTGGCGGATGAACGCGGCCAAAGGCGGGCGCCGGGGGGCCGGGGCAGCGGTGGACTGCTGGGCGGCCGATGCGGACGCGGCGGGCCTGCGCCGCCGGGAGGAGATCAGCGTCGTGATCGAGGATTCGTCCGCGCTGGTGCTTGGCCGGCCCATCGGGGAGCGGCTCGGGCTGGCGCCGGGGTCGCGGGTGCTGGTCCGCCGCGGCATCCGGCTGCTCGGTCCGGCGGACAGCGACCGGCCGGAGACGCCGGACTCGCTCGCTGCTGCCTATTTCCCGTATGACCTGGTCAGCGATACCCCGCTGGCATCGCCTGGCCCGGCGAGCGCGGAGGAAGCGCTGGCCGGGATCGGCTGCCCGCTGCGCGGCCATGACGACGAGCTGCGGCCGCGGATGGCCACCACCGAGGAACGGCGGATTCTCGCGCTGCCGCAGGTGTCGGTGGTGCTGGAGCTGGCCAGGACCGCGGTCACGACCGACGGGCGGCCGGTCCTGGTCTGTCATCAGGTGCTACGCGGAGACGGCGCGATCTATCGCTACCAGATCAGCTAGCGCCGCCGTACTCGCGCCCCTGAGGTCTCCATCATCAGCCCTCGGGCAGCGGCTCAAGCACGAGCCCGGCTGCGTCCCCGCTGGCGCCGTACTCATAGGCGCCGCGGCTGCTAGACAAGACAACCTCGCGACCACCCGTTCGGCGCAAGGTCAGCTCGACCGTGGCCAGGGCAGCGTGCCGGACGGCGCGGCGCCCGCCGGACGGATCGGCATAGGACACCGCGACCGCGTCGTCATCGGTGCTGGTCACGCTGAGCTGAAGCCGCCCGCCCGGTGACGGCACGGCGGCAGCGAGCCGGCCTGGCTGCGCGCTGACGCGGGGACGCCGACCGAGGCCGCCGAGCCAGATCCGCTCGCCGTCCAGGCTGAGCGCCCCCATCGCCGTCCAGGGCGAGCGCGCCCGGCCGACTCTGATCCTCGCGAGCACCAGCTCCAGCCAGCAGTCGGCCGCCGGGCCGAAGTCAGCGGCATGCAGCCACACCCAGGAATCGGCGTGCTCGGATCCCCAGTTGTGGCCGACGGTGCCCCGCCAGCGCGACACCTCGGCCGGCTGGCCATCGATGTCGACCGTCCCGGTGACCAGGCAGTCAGGAACGCTCGCCTCCAGCTTGGTGCGCGGCAGCGGCGATCGGTACAGCGCGGCCGGCCGCAATGGCCGCAGCGGCGGCTGCCCGCCGCCGATGGTGAGATCCCAGCGCGCGGACCGTGCTGCCAGCACCGCGTTGCCGCGGAACTGCCCAGGCCCAGCGGCCGCGTCCGGCGGCAACGCGGCGAAGACCTGCTTGATCATGACCGGCCGCTGACCCGATCCGCGATCGAAAAGCGCGCACCACAGGGCTACCGACTCCGGCCCCTCGCGGGGCCGGAGCCTCGTCTGGCGGATCCACAGCGCCCGCGGCGATTCCGGATCCCGCGCGCTGACGAACCACGACTCATAGCCGCTGGTCATGCACCGAGCATATTCGCGGGCCACGCCAAACCCGTGCCTTCCGATCGGCTCGGCTCGGGCGCCGCAGCCTCAGCCGCGGTGGCATCGGCTGCAGCTAGCCCGAGCTCGGGTGCCCGGCGGCCGGAGCGCGGCGGGTGCTCTACCACTCGGTCCAGTCGCCGGGCGCGCTCTGCCACAGGGAGGTGTTCGGAGCCCCGGCGAACACGGGCCCCAGCCGGTCAAAGCCGAGCCCGAGGTCGTAGTAGCTGCTCATCTCCGCCGGGTCCATCCACATATCGACGCCGAGGACCTCCGTGGCCTGTTCCGCGCCGGGATCCGGAACCCGGACCCAGGCCGAGTGCGAGACGATGCCGTGCCGGCGGCTCCGGTTGATCGTCACGGCGGCATAGTCGGTGAACGCGGCCGCGGCCTTGTCCAGGGAGCTGACCGTGGCGCGCAGCAGGCCCACGCCGGTGATCTGCTTGCCGGACGGGATCGTCAGATGGAAGCCGGCGAAGCCGTCAGCGGCCTGCCAGAGCGGGGTGTCACGGCTGCTGAACAGCTGACCGGCCCCCGCCTGGACCTGCGGATTGGCGAAGAACTTGCCGAGCCCGGACAGGCTGTTCCAGAAGTCGATGAACAGCACCTCGCCGGCGTGGGCTTCGCCGTATCCAGTGAATGCCTGGTGGCTCAGGTCGCCGAGCGATCGGGCGGCTGCCACGCCGTCCGGGTGGCCGGCCGTTGCGTTGTGCAGCATTCTGGCGTCCTCCGCCGTCGGCGGCGCGGCTTGGCCGCGGACAGTCAGCAGGTAAGTGGCGGCTGCGGCGTCCGCCGGGTAGGCGGGAGTTTCCTCGGACATGACGACCTCCTGGGTTTGCCGGTTACCTGACCGACGAACGCAGTGCCGCTGAATCGACACGCCGCCGACGGGCCGCAGAGCCCCGGCGTCGCAGCCGTTGCCGAATCTAATCCGCTTACTGCCTCAGCAGTGACCGGCCGGCGGTGGCACGTCCAGGGTCGGATTGCGGCCGAAGAAGCCGGCCGGCTTCAGCGTGAACCCGCACCGCGCGACCGGCATCACCGGCCAGTCCTCGGGCCGGGGGAAGTGCGTCGGGCCGAACGTGTGCCACAGCACGATGTCGGCGCCGTCGATGTCCCGGTCGCCAGCGATGAAGGCCGGCAGGCCAGCGCCGCCCGGATGCTGGTTCACGAAGTCGCCGGCCGGGTAGCGCTGCGCCGGGTCGTATCTGGTCACCCACAGGTGGTTGGTCGCGAAGCCAGCCCGGGCGTGGACCGACGAAGCAGGGTCGGCGAGCAGCGTGGGCGCGGCCTCCGGGTACAAGGTGTAGCCGACCGGCTGGCCGAATCTGTTCACCTGCTCGGTGCTGACCACCCGCCAGGTGCGTCCGCGCGAGGCGTCCGCCCGGCGGGCGGCCTCCGACTCCCGGCCGAGCCTGGTGACCTGCGCGGCGATGGCGTTGCCGTACGGGTTGTCCGGCCCGACCGGGCAGCCGCTGACGTCGATCTCGTCCACGGCGTTGGCCAGGCCGTCCACTGTCATGTCGAGCCGGGCGCTGAACAGGTGCTGGTGCACCGGCGCTCCCAGTCCGGGCGCGACCTCCGCTGAGTACGGGTAGTCACCGCCCGGATAGGCGGCGGTGAACAGCGCTCCGGTCATCTTGATCTCGCACTCGATGGCGCCGTCGAGATAGAAGTACCAGTAGAAGCCGTAGTCGTAGTTGCCGACCGTGGTCCAGAACGACACGACCAGCCGGCGCTGGCGCCGGGACTGGGCCGAGCCGTTGAAGATGTCGGTGTGCTTCCAGAGGATTCCGTGGTCTTCCTCGTGGATGCAGATCGCGTTGCTGATCACCCTCGGCTCGCCGAAGTCGTCGGCGACAGTCGCGTCCAGGTAGGCGATCTCGCCCAGGCAGTCGCAGCCGAGCTGCAGGGAGTTGGCCCATTTGCCGACCAGGTACTCGCCCGAGTCGAAGTACGTCTGCCAGTACCGGAACGCGGGGTCGCCGTACGGCACGACCATTTCCGGCAGCGACGCCCGGTAGATCACCGGCCGCTGCCTGCCATCGTCGGCAATGCTGATCTGGTGCAGCGTCAGCCCCTCGCGGGCGTCGAAGCCGATCCGCATCGACCAGCTCTGCCATTCCAGCCGGTTCCCGTCCAGGGTGAAGCTCGGCCCGTCCGGCTGGCTGATCTCGATCGGCCGCAGCGTGCTCCGCTGCGGCCCGCGCACGGCTGGGTCGTCGTAGTCGCCCGACTCGGCCGGCACCGGCAGCTCGAGCTCATCGACCACCTTGAACACCCGCCGCTCGATCAGGTCGAGGAAGGCAGCTACCCCGTCCACCGGATGCGACCAGGCGTAGTCATGCTCGTCGGCTTGGACGAACGCCAGCACCCGGACCATCCGGCGGCCGTCTTCGTCGCCAAACGAGCCAGCCGTCAGCGGGCAGGTACGGATCTTGGTGACGTCGGTCAGGCCGCGCCGGGCCATCGCGGCGCGCCACTGCGGATCGGCCCGGACGATTTCCTCGGCAAGGGCGAAGTCGGAGTCCAGGATCGGCAGCTGGCCGTCGGTCCGCGGGTCCAGCGTGCGGGCGGTGATCACCCGCTGCTGCGTCAGCGACACCACCACGTCGCGCGACTCGCCGCTGGCCACGTCGATCAGGAACGCGCGGAGCCGCCGGTCGGCCGGCTGACCGTCCGGCGGCTCCAGCACGTCGTGCTTGACCGGCTCCTCCAGCCCGTAGTACGCGAACCTGACCGACTCGCCGAGCAGCCCCGACGCCGCCAGGATCTGCCGTCCGGCCAGGTACTCCGCCGCGCTGGCCGGATCGAGCGGGTGCGCCGGATACTCAGCGGCTGCCTCGGTTGGCGCGATCGCTGTGTCGGTCATGACAGATCTCCCAGATTCGCAACGGCTAGCTCCGGCGGCATCCCGCCTGGCGGCCCGGCCTATCGGCGGCTACTCATCGGCGACGATCGAGCCGGCCCGCTCGCCCAGGGAGGGGTCGCGCTGGTTCAGGATGAAGGCGTAGAACACCGCGATCACCACGATCGCCAGCGCCGCGTAAGGGAACCAGTCGTAGGGCGCCGCCTGGCCGGGCTTGACCAGGTAGTACACGGGCACCGCGATGGCGATCATGCCCAGGACCGGCAGCACGAGGTGCTTGAGCACGTTGAACTCCGACGGCCGGTACTTGCGGTAGTAGAACGGCAGCGCGAGGTTCGCCAGGAAGTACACGACCAGGATCAGGATCGTCCCCATCGTCGATGACTCGACGAAGAAGTTCAGCGCCACCATGCTGTTGCTGTGGCCGCCGATCAGGTGCAGCAGCGCCCACACCACGATGATCGCCCCGGCGAACGCGACGAAGGCGTAGATGGCATTGACCGGGGTCCGGCGGATCGGGTGGACTTTCCCGAGCCAGGACGGCAGCAGGCCCTCGCGGCCGGCGTTGAAGATCAGCCGGGCCTGGGAGTTGACCGCCGAGATCAGCACGCCCACGGTGGAGGTCAGTCCGGCCAGGTAGGCGAAGAACGCGAAGCCGGCCAGGACGTTGTGCGCGACCGAGATGAACGGGATCGGCGCCGCGCCGAGCGCGGTCCCGTTGTAGTGGAACCCGGTGACCGTGGCGAAGGCGAACAGCACGTAACCGACCAACATCAGCGCGATCGACAAGAACACCGCGCGCGGCACGTTGCGCCTCGGGTCGCCGGTCTCCTCAGCCAGCGAGGCAGAGTTCTCCCAGCCGATGAACAGGTAGATGGCCAGCGGGAAGCCGGCCGCCAGGCCGCGGAATCCGTTAGTGATGTGGCTGGGCTTGAACGGCACCAGGCTGAGGTGGCCGCCGTTCTTGATCAGCACCGCGACCGAGACCACAATCAGCACCAGCATCTCGAACGCGAAGAAGAACCCGGCCAGCTTTGTCGACACGCCGACGCCGCGGACGGTCATCGCCACCGCGCCTGCCGTCAGCAGCACCGAGAAGATGATCCACGGAACGTTCCAGCCCAGGTAGTACTGCAGCGTGGTGGACAGGAACCCGCCGGAGATCGCCAGCACCGAGGAGATCGCGATGATGTACCCGGCGCCGCAGAGCAGCGCCGTCGTCACCGCGCTGGTGCCGCCGAAGGTCTTGCCGACGAAGGAGATGAACCCGCCGGTCGACGGCTGCGCCCGGGAGAACTGGGCCAGCGTGTTGCCGAGCAGCGCGATCGCGATCCCAGCCGCGATGATCGTCAGCGGCGCTGCCACGCCCGCGGTGACGACCAGGAAGCCGAACCCGAAGAAGAAACTGTAGGCGGGGCCGATATTCGCCATCGTCGATGCGGAGATATCGATCAGCCCCAGCGCGCCCCGGTGCAGCCGGTCTGGCGACTGTGGCGCCTTGGTCTCAGAGAACGGAACGGCGGCCGCTTCGCTCATGTCTGCTCCTCACCTTGTGCTGATCTCGGGCGCCCGTTGGACGGCGCTGTCTGAATTGTCCGGCGCTGCGCCGAAAAGGGGAAGGGGCGCGCCGGTTGAACTCAATACGGATAGTGCGCTGGCCCCGGCGTGACGGTCAGCCAGCGCCGCTCGGTGAATTCCTCGATATTCGCGTCGCCGCCGGACCGGCCGCCGAGGCCGGACTGGCCGATCCCGCCAAACGGGGCAAGCGCCTCATCTTGCGGCGTCGCGTCGTTGACGTGCACCATCCCGGCCCGTAGCCGTCTTGCGAGGCCAATGCCGCGGCTCTGATCGCCGGTCAGGACCGAGTTCACCAGCCCGTACTCGGTGTCGTTGGCGGCCGCGACCGCCGCCTCGTCATCGTCCACGACCAGGATCGGCGCGATCGGGGCGAAGATCTCCTCGGTCCACAGCCGGGACGACACGCTGACGTCGCGGACAACTGTCGGCCGGAAGTACGGCCCGTCCGTTGTGCCGCCAGCTACGATCCGGGCGCCGTCGGTGACAGCGTCGGCCAGCAGCTGCCTGGCCCGCTCCAGCTGGGTCGCGTTGATCATCGGACCGAGCCCGACGTTCTCAGTGAAGGTGTCGCCGACCGTGATCGCATCGGCCCGGGCCGCCAGGCCCGCGGTGTAGGCCTCGGCGATGCCGCGCTGGACGATGTGCCGCCCGGCGGTGATGCAGGTCTGGCCCTGGTAGTGGAAGCTGGACCAGGCGCCGATCATCGTGGCCTGGTCCAGGTCGGCGTCATCGAGCACGAGCAGCGCGTTGTTGCCGCCCAGCTCCAGTGAGACCTTCTTCAGCAGGCCGCCCGCTGTCTGGGCGATCTGCCGTCCGACCTTGGTCGAGCCGGTGAAGTGAATCATCGCGATGTCCGGGTGGGTGACCAGCCGCTGGCCGACCTCGACGTCGCCGGGCAGCACTCCGAAGACGCCAGCCGGAAGCCCGGCCGCCTCGAACAGCGCCGCGATCGCCAGGCCGCCGCTGACCGGCGTCTCCGGCGACGGCTTCAGCAGCACCGCGTTGCCGAGCGCCAGCGCGGGCGCGATCACCCGCATGCCCAGGACCAGCGGGAAGTTCCACGGCGTGATCGCGGCGACCAGCCCGACCGGAATCCGCTCGGATAGCGAGAAGCGGCCGGCGTGACCGGACGGGAGCACCTCGCCGGTGGCGCGGGACGCCAGCCCGGCCGCCTCGATCAGCTCGCTGGTGGCGGCCCCGATCTCGTAATCGGCCTTGCCGCCGATGCAGCCAGTCTCACGAATGATGAGATCGCGAAACTGCTTGGCCCGGTCGGTCAGCGCCGCAGCCGCGCCGCGCAGCACTGCCGCTCGCTCCGCATAGGTCCGCTCGCTCCATGCCGCCTGCGCCGTCCTGGCCGCGACGACGGCGGCGTCGACGTCTGCCGCGGTGGCGAGTCCGGCCGTCGCGAAGATCTCGCCGGACGCCTTGTCCCGCACGGCGATGGTTCCGCCGCCCGCAGGCCGGTGGAAGTGCCCGTCGGTGAACACCGACTCCGTCCAGGCCTGGTCGACAACTCCCACTGCTCCCACCGCACTCTCCGCCCTGGACTCCCCGCCTTGGCAAGCGCTTTCCCAATTAGCCGCAAACTACCGGACAGCGACACCGCACGCAAGGGGTTGCAGATCGGGAAAGCAAGGGCGCAGATCGTCGAAGCACGGGCAGATCGGGGAAGCTGACCGGCCGGACGACCGGGTTGCCGCATCAGCGTGGACGATTCTCAGTTGTTCTGACTGAAAATCGTCCAACAAAGCGCGTGCCGGGCGGTGAGCTGGTCAGCGTCGCCGGGCGGCCTGCGGGCGGGTGCTGTCCCGCAGGATGACCTCGCCGGGCACCGGGACGACCTTCGGCCGGTCGGTGCTGGTGTCCGCCAGGATCAGGTTGGCCGCCATCTCGCCCATCCGGGTCAGCGGCAGCCGCACCGTGGTAAGCGGGGGGAAGACATCGCGCAGGGTCGAGATGTCGTCGAAGCCCGCCAGGCCGGCGTCGCCTGGCACTGACAGGCCCTCGGCTCGCAGCCGGGCCAGCGCGCCGACTGCCATCACGTCAGTGACCGCGAAGACGCAGTCCGGCCTTGGTCCGGCCATAGCCAGGACGGTGCTCATCGCCTCGTAGCCGCCGTCGCGGGTGAACGCCCCGCCGATGATGTAACGCGGGTCGACGCTGACCGACCAGGCTGCCAGTCCGGCCAGGAAGCCGGCCAGCCGGTCCTGAGCGGTCAGCAGGCCTGGCGGGCCCGCCAGCACGGCGAAGCTGCGATGGCCCTGCGCCACCAGCGCCCCGGCCAGCGCTTCGGCGCCTGCCGCGTTCTCCGGCATGATGGTGTCCACGCCGAGCAGGTCCTGCCCGACGCAGGCAGCGCGACCCCCGGAGCTGGTGAAAGCCTCGATCTCGGCGCGCAGGGCGGCCCGCATGGCTGGGTCGTCTGACCGGCTGCCGATCAAGATCACCGCTCGGGCTCGCTGCGCGCGCATCAGGGCGACGTACTCCCGCTCGCCGGCCTCACCGGCGCCGGTGCTGGACAGGCAGACCAGCAGCTGGTGCGGGTAGGCGGCCTCGATCAGGCCGGCCGCGATGCTAGAAAAGTAGGGGTCGGAGATGTCGTGCACCATGACGCCGACCATGTTGCTCTGGCCGGTCGCCACCGCGCGGGCCTGGAGGTTAGCGGTGTAGCCGAGCTCGGCAGCCGCCTGATTGACCCGGCTGACCAGTTGCCCGCCCACCCGCCGCGGGCCCTCGCTGACCACCCGCGAAGCCGTCGTCAGCGAGACCCCGGCCCGGTCAGCGACGTCCTGCAGCGTCACCCGCGCCGCCGTCGCCTGCGCCGCGCCGCCCCGGCTGTCGGTGCCGCGGTCGACTGGGCGGTGCCCGGTGCTTGGATCCGTCACGTTCGCCTCCGTGGCCCCTTCCGACCTTGACCCGGCTTCTTGTCTCAGCCTAGTCTCTGGGAAAGTGCTTTCCGAAATAGGGGCGATCCATGACGCGCAAGGTCATCAACGTTGCCCTGAACGGTGTCACCGGCCGGATGGGTTACCGGCAGCATCTGGTCCGCTCGCTGCTGAGCATCCGCGAGCAGGGCGGCGTGCTGACCGATGATGGCGTCACCATCTATCCCGAGGTGATCCTGGTCGGTCGTCGCGAAGACCGGCTGCGGGCCATCGCTGAGCGACACGGTCTGGGGCGCTGGTCGACCAGCCTGGACGAGGTGCTCGGCGATCCGGCCGTGCAGGTGTACTTCGACGCGGCGGTCACCAGCGCCCGCGAGCCGAGCCTGGCCAAGGCCATCGCGGCTGGCAAGCACGTCTATACCGAGAAGCCCGTCGCCAGCTCGCTGGACGGCGCGCTCGCGCTCGCCAGCGCGGCCAGCGCGGCGGGCATCACGCACGGCGTCGTCCAGGACAAGCTGTTCCTGCCTGGCATGGTCAAGCTGCGCCGGCTCGTAAGGGCGGGCTTCTTCGGACGTGTCCTGTCGGTCCGGCTTGAGTTCGGCTACTGGGTGTTCGAGGGCGACGGGATCGCCGCGCAGCGGCCGTCCTGGAACTATCGCAGCGAGGACGGCGGCGGGATCGTGCTCGATATGTTCCCGCACTGGCAATACCTGCTTGAGGACCTGTTCGGGCCGATCACGGCGCTGTATGCCCGGCGTGCGACGCACATTCCGCGCCGCTGGGATGAGTCGGGGACGCCTTACGAGGTGACAGCGGACGACGCCGCCTACGCGGTGCTTGAGTTCGAAGGCGGGGCGTTCGGGTCGGTCAACTCGTCCTGGGCGGTGCGGGTGAACCGCCGGGAGCTG
>OCZU010002012.1_pt1 | contig 13108 bp, 11 predicted proteins | sample 1539001 | NCBI WGS metagenome assembly OCZU01 (sample SAMEA3539306, study PRJEB22396) | soil metagenome | biome: tundra; feature: field; material: soil | place: USA | collected 2010-05 | depth 0.15 m
GCGTCGGTCGAGCCTCTTGTGCCCGGCTCGCCAACCAATGTCATGCCGATGTCCAGCTCCGTTGCCGGCTCTGGGTCCGCGGCCGGCCAGGCCGCCAGCCGACGGGCGAAGCGGACCCGTAGCGGCGCTCAGGCGGGCGGTGGCCAGCGAGGCCGCGGGTCGGCTGGCGGCATTCTCCGCGGTCAGTCGCTGCCCGCGCGCATGCGGGCCAGCCAGCATCTGCCTAGCGCCGGGCCCGAAGTCCAGCAATCGACCACCGGCCTCTCCGAGCGGCTGATGGCGCTGGCCAGGATGATCCAGATCGGCGCCGCTCGCGGCGGCAAGGACGGATTCGGCAAGAAGCTGCTGGCAGACTCCGAGGACGTGCTCGCGCGCGCAGGCGAGCGGATGCGGCTGTCGTCCAGCCACACCGTCGTAGTGCTGGCCGGGGGGACGGGCAGCGGCAAGTCCTCGCTGTTTAACCGGTTGGCGGGCGCTAGTTTCTCGGCCATCGGAGTCACCCGCCCGGTGACCAAGGACGCGCACGCCTGCATCTGGGGGGATGCCGCCGCGGGCGCGCTACTGGAATGGCTCGCGGTCCCGGCCAGGAACAGGTACTCCCGCACAAGCGCGCTGGACAAGGGCGAGGACGACCTGGCTGGGCTGGTGCTGCTCGACCTGCCTGACCACGACTCGGTCATGAGCCACGCCACCGGCCTGGTCGACCGTCTGGTCAGCCTCGCCGACATGATGGTCTGGGTACTCGACCCGCAGAAGTATGCCGATGCGGCGGTTCACCGGCGATTCCTGGTCCCGCTGGCCGGTCACTCAGACGTGCTCGCCGTCGTGCTGAACCAGTCAGACCTGCTCACCGCGGCACAGATCGATGACTGCGTCACTGATCTGCGGCGGCTGCTTGACTCCGAGGACCTGCAAGACGTGCCGATCCTGGTCACGTCGGCGGTGACTGGCGCGGGCATGGAGGAGTTGCGGAAGCTGCTGCTCGATGCTGTCGCTGCCCGGCGAGCCGCTGCGGCAAGGATCTCGGCGGACGTCGAGCGGGTGCTGGCGCGGTTTACCCCGTTCGGAGGGGATCTGGATGCGGTCGCCGGAGGTGTTCCCGTCGACGGCAGGCAAAGGCTAGTCGAGCAGTTCTCGGCGGCGGCCGGGGTCTCGGCGGTGGGCGAGGCGCTCCGCAGCGCACGCGAACTGCGGGCGGCTGACTTCGTCGGCTGGCCGGTCGCGTGGCTGGTCCAGCGGCTGACCGGACGCGACCCGTTGCGCAAGATGCGGCTTGGCCTGCTCTGGAACGAGCTGAGGTCCGTGACCGCCGGGCCGTCGGGCGCGCAGCAGGCTGAGATCGATAACGCGCTCACCGAGCTAGGCGACCAGGTGGCGGAGCCATTGCCCAAGCCATGGTCCCAGACCGTCCGGGCGGCCACGCGCGCCAGCGCCGACCGGATTCCCGGCGAGGTGGGCACCCTCATCGGAGCATCGCTGCCAGCTGAAGACAGCGTCTCCTGGTGGTGGCGCCTGGCTGGCGTGTGGCAGGGCCTGCTGCTGGGCTCGGTCTGCGTCTGCCTGGCCTGGATGGTCGCGATCGTGGTGCTTGGTGTCTTCCATCCGGTAGCCAGGCCGCCGACGCTGTTCAGCGATCTGTCGCTGCTGCCGTGGCTTGCAGCTATCGCGGTGGCCACATTGCTGCTTGGCGTGCTCACCTCCTCGGTTTGCATGTCGAACGTGCGGACGACCGCGGAGCGCGAGAACATCCAGGTGACCGCCGACATGCGCGAGCGGATTGAGGGTGTGGTCAGCGAGATGGTGATCTCGCCGTGCGAGCAGGAGTTGTCGGAACTCGACCGGTTCCGCGAGGAATTCCGGATCGCGTTGCGGGGACCGACTCCCGCACCGGACAGCTAGGCAGCCCGGCAGCGCCGAGCCCTGAGCGCGGCAGCGCCGAGCCGTGAGGCCCGGCAGCGCCGAGCCCGAGCCCGGCCACCGTGCCCGAGCCGGCCCATGATGGCACATCGGGATCTGTTCCGCCGAACGTCCTCCACAGGCTCTTGCGCCGCTGTCCGAGTTGTCCACAGCGCTGCCAGATGAGATGCGACGAGCCGGTCGCTTCGGTGATCTTAGGTCCAGTTGCCAGGCGGCATCGGCCGCCGGGCGCGGCAGTCCCTGCGCGAGAGGCGCGCTGCTGCCGCGCGGCGCGGGAGGTACGCGATGTTGAACGATGCGCACGTCAGCCTGACTGGTTACGTCGCTACTCAGCCGGTCACCAAGGAGATCCTGCCGGGTACCACGAATCTGAGCATGCGGGTCGCCTGGACTCCGCGAAGGCTGGACCGGGCGACGGGGGAGTGGGTAGACGGCAACACCTCGTATGTGACGGTGATCTGCTGGCGCAAGCTGGCCAGCAACATGGCCACGTGCCTGCGCAAGGGCGATCCGGTCATCGTCCAGGGCCGGCTGTCGGTGCGTCCCTACGACGACAAGGAAGGCCAGTCCAGGATCGCGGTGGAGGTGGAGGCGAGCTCAGTGGGACACGACCTATCGCGTGGCGTGGCCCAGTTCCAGCGGGTAAGGCCGCAGACAGGCTTGACCGCGTCCGAGTTCGCGGCGTCCATGCTGGCCGACGGTCAGGCCGGAACTCAGGTCGGCGGCCCGCCCTTCGGGGCCGGCCTGCCGGGCGGAGCGACAGCGGGACTGGCTGACATCAACGGGCTGGCAGGTACGGCGGCCGAGTTCGCTGGTGCCGACGTCGCGAGGATCGCGGCCGGCGGCCCTGACGACGACATCTTTGACGAGTCGGCGATCAGCGAGCTGGCCAGCGACGAGGACCGGGCCGCGGTCCCGTTCTGAGCCGCGGGTACGGCAGGTCAGTCGCCAGCCGGTGGCTGGCGACCTGGCCTGCTCGTGGTCCCGGCTTCGCTGCTGGCTCCCGTTGTGCCAACCGTGGTCACCCTGGCCCTACGCTTAGGACATGCCTGAGTTCATATATCAGATGCACGCTGTCCGCAAGGCGCACGGCGACAAGGTCATCCTCGATAACGTCACGCTCGCGTTCTTGCCCGGAGCGAAGATCGGTGTGGTCGGACCGAACGGCACTGGGAAGTCGACGCTGCTGCGGATGATGGCAGGCGTGGAGCAGCCGTCCAACGGCGATGCCAGGCTGATGCCGGGATTCACGGTCGGGCTGCTCGACCAGGAGCCGCAGCTGGACGAGTCCCGGACCGTGCTCGGGAACGTGGAAGAGGGCGTCGCAGAGACCAAGGCGCTCCTGGACAGGTACAACGAGATCGCCGAGCAGATGGCGACCGACTACTCAGACGAACTGCTTGAGGAGATGGGCAAGCTGCAGGAGCAGCTTGATCATCACAGTGCATGGGACCTGGAGAGCCAGCTTGAGCAGGCGATGGACGCATTGCGCTGCCCGCCGCCCGAGGCAGACGTCAGTATCCTGTCCGGCGGCGAGAAGCGCCGGGTCGCGCTCTGCCGGCTGCTGCTCTCCCAGCCCGACCTGCTGCTGCTTGACGAGCCCACGAACCACCTGGATGCCGAGAGCGTGCTCTGGCTCGAGCAGCACCTGGAAAAGTACCCGGGCACAGTCGTCGCCGTGACGCACGACCGGTACTTCCTGGAGCACGTCGCCGGCTGGATCCTGGAGCTTGACCGCGGCCGGGCGTATCCGTACGAGGGTAACTACTCCACCTACCTGGAGACCAAGGCCGCCCGGCTGAAGATCGAGGGCCAGAAGGATGTCAAGAAGCGCAAGCGGCTCGAAGAGGAGCTTGAGTGGGTGCGGTCAAGCCCGCGTGCTCGCCAGGCCAAGAGCCGGGCCAGGCTCCAGCGGTACGAGGAGATGGCGATCGAGGCCGACCAGAATCGCAAGCTCGATTTCGAGGAGATCCAGATTCCGCCGGGTCCGCGGCTAGGCAGCCTGGTCGTCGGGGTGAGCGACCTCGCCAAGGGCTTCGATGACCGGATGCTGATCGAGGAACTCAGCTTCACGCTGCCCCCGAACGGCATCGTCGGCGTGATCGGCCCCAACGGCGTCGGCAAGACCACCCTGTTCAAGATGATCGTCGGCGAAGAGCAGCCGGACACCGGCTCGATCAGAGTCGGCGAGACGGTCCAGATCGCCTACGTCGACCAGGCCCGCGGCCGGATCGACCCGGACAAGAACGTCTGGGAGGTGATCTCGGACGGTGAGAGTTACATCAGGGTCGGCAAGTCCGAGATCCCGAGCCGGGCGTACGTCGCTGCGTTCGGCTTCAAGGGCGGCGACCAGCAGAAACTGGCCGGCGTCATGTCTGGCGGCGAGCGAAACCGGGTGAACCTCGCGCTCACGCTCAAGCAGGGCGGCAACCTGCTGCTGCTCGACGAGCCGACCAACGACCTGGACGTGGAGACCCTGTCGTCGCTGGAGAACGCGCTGCTGGACTTCCCTGGCTGCGCGGTGATCACCAGCCACGATCGCTGGTTCCTTGACCGGATTGCGACGCACATCCTGGCCTGGGAAGGCGGATCAAGCTGGTTCTGGTTCGAGGGGAACTTCGAGTCCTATGAGAAGAACAAGGTCGAGCGCCTCGGTGCCGAGGCAGCCAGGCCGCACCGGGTCACCTACCGCAAGCTGACTCGCGGCTAATCGAGCGGCCGATCGCCTGACCAGCCCCCACGTGGGCGGCGGGCTGGGATGGTGAAGAGTTGACCACGGAAAGGCGTGGCTGATCCTTCACGATCATGCGGGCAGCTTCTCGCACACAGGAAGCGAGACGAATACTGTGGCAGGTGGTGCGACTGTGGCAGGTGGTGCGGCTTTGCCGGGCCGGGCTGCGGCTTTGCCGGGCCGGGCTCAGCTGCCGGCGCGCGCTCGGGTCGTCGTGGTCGGCGGCGGGATCATCGGCACCTCGGTCGCCTACCACCTCGCGCACGCAGGCCTGCGGGATGTCGTGCTGCTGGAACGAGACCGGCTAACCTCCGGCACGACCTGGCATGCCGCTGGCCTGATGGCGACGTTCGGCTCGACCTCGCAGACTTCTACCGAGCTGCGCCAGTACACCATGGACCTGTACGCGCGGCTGGAGGCCGAGACTGGCCTGGCCACTGGACTGAAGCAGTGCGGCCTGATCGAGCTCGCGATCGAGCCGGGTCGGCTGGAGGAATACCGGCGGGTGTCGGTCTTCAACCGGCACTGTGGCGTCGAGGTGCACGAGATCTCGCCCAGCGAGGTCGCCGGCCTGTTCCCGCTTGCCAGGACCGACGACGTGCTAGCCGGTTTCTACATCCCGGCCGACGGCCGGGTCAATCCAGTCGACGTGACCATGTCGATGGCCAGGGGTGCCCGGATGCAGGGCGTCACGATCATCGAGGGCACGGCGGTGACGGGGTTCCTGCGCGATCGCGGCGTCGTGACCGGCGTCCGCACAGTCCGCGGCGACATCGAGGCCGAGTACGTAGTCAACTGCGCCGGGATGTGGGCCCGCCAGCTAGGCCAGCTCGCTGGCGTCTCCATCCCGCTTCAGGCGGCCGAGCACTACTACCTGCTCACCGAGCCGATCGAGGGCGTCGAGAGCGACTGGCCGGTCCTGGAAGACCCGGCCTCCTACGGCTACTACCGCGAGGAGGGCGGCGGCCTGATGCTCGGCATGTTCGAGCCGGTCTGTGCCCCGTGGAAGGTCGATGGCATCCCGGCGGACTTCTCGTTCGGCGAGCTGCCGCCGGACTGGGACCGGATGGCCCCGTACCTGGAGACCGCCATGTCCCGGATCCCGATCACCTCGCAGATCGGGATCAGGAAGTTCTTCTGTGGCCCGGAGAGCTTCACCCCCGACCTGCTGCCGATCGTAGGCGAGGCGCCAGAGCTGAAGAACTACTTCGTGGCGGCCGGGCTGAACTCGATCGGAATCCTGACCGGCGGCGGCATTGGCAGGACCATCGCGCACTGGATCGTCAGCGGCAGCCCGGACATCGATGTCACGGCGATGAACATCGACAGGCTGCATCCCTACCAGGCCAACCCGGAGTACCGGGCTACCCGCACGGTCGAGTCACTCGGGCTGGTCTATTCCTGTCACTATCCGAACCGGCCGACCCGCACTGCACGCGGCGCCAGGCGGTCGCCGATTCACGACGCGCTGGCCGCCAGGGGCGCATACTTCAGGGACGTCAGCGGCTGGGAGGGCGCGGACTGGTACGCCCCCGACGGGACGCAACCGCAGCCAGGTGAGCTGTCCTGGGGCCGGCCGGCCTGGTTCGATCAATGGTCGGCCGAACATCACGCCACCCGCCAGGGCGTAATCGCGATGGACATGTCGTTCATGGCGAAATTCCTGGTCCAGGGCCGGGACGCCGGCCAGGTGCTGGAGCGGATCTCGGCGAACCAGGTTGCCGCCGAGCCCGGGAAGATCACCTACACGCAGTGGCTCAACGAGGGCGGCAAGCTAGAGGCCGACCTGACGGTCACGATGCTCGACGACGAGCAGTTCTGGGTAGTCGCCTCCGACACCGCGCACCGGCACGCGGAGACCTGGATCCGCCGCCACCTCGGCGACTGCCACGCCTTCGTCACCGACGTGACCTCCGGCTATGCCCAGATCAACATCCAGGGACCCGAGTCGCGCTCGGTCATGGCCGCCGTGACCAGCGCGGATATGTCCAACGAGGCGTTCGGGTTCCGGACCGCCCGCTACATCGACATCGGGTTCGCGCGAGTGCTCTGCATCAGGATCACCTACCTGGGCGAACTCGGTTACGAGCTGCATATTCCTGCCGAGCAGGCAGTACATGTCTACGACCGGCTGATCGAGGCCGGTGAGCCGCTCGGTCTGCGGCACGCCGGCCTGAAGGCGCTGGGCAGTCTGCGGATGGAAAAGGGCTATCGCGACTACGGGCACGACATCGACAACACCGACACGCCCGCGGAGGCTGGCCTCAGCTTCGCGGTCGCCCTGGACAAGCCCGGCGGATTCATCGGCCGGGACGCGGCGGCGGCGCGCAAGGCCGCAGGTCCGCTGACCCGCCGGCTGATTCAGGTGCTGCTGACCGATCCCGAGCCGATGATGTTCCACGCCGAGGTGATCAGCCGTGGTGGCCGACCAGCGGGATACCTCCGTTCTGCTTCATATGGGTTTACCCTCGGCGGTGCGGTTGGCCTGGCCATGATCGATGCAGATCAGCCGATCGATCAGAAGTACCTGGACTCCGGTGACTGGACGGTGCAGATCGGCGACGCGGTCTACCCGGCGGTGGCGTCGTTGCGGCCGCTGTACGACCCGGCCAGCAAGCGCGTCCAGATGTAAGAGAGGAAACCAATGGCCGACATCGCTGACTTCGAGGCGCTGGTCCCGCTCGACCGCGGCCTGGCCGTGATCGCGGTGACCGGGCCCGACGGGAACATCAGGCCGTCCGTGACGAACGTCGGGGTGATCGATCACCCGGTCGATGGCAGCCGCGTGGTCGGCGTGGTGGCTCGCGGGCAGGCGCGCAAGCTGGACCACATCCGTGCCCGGCCGCGGGCAAGCGCCGTGCTGCGGGCGGGCTGGCAATGGGCCGCGGTCGAGGGACCGGCCGAGCTGGCCGGGCCGGACGACCCGATGGCCGGCCTAGACGCCGAGCGGCTCCGGCTGCTGCTCCGCGAGATCTTCACCGCCGCCGGCGGGACGCATGACGACCTCGACGCCTATGACCGGGCAATGGCGGACGAGCGCCGGACCGCGATCCTGATCACCCCCGAGCGCGTCTTCACCAACGGATAGCGGCGTCGGCCTCGGTGCCCGTCAGGCCGGGCTGAGGCCCAGGTCCGGTCGGCCATCGTCGGGTATCTGGCTTACCGGCCGGGTGTCTGCCTGGTTGACCAGGCTCTGTGCCGCCATCACCAGGTAGCTCCAGAGCTGCGAGTCCCGCGCCGGATCGAGGGCAACCTCGTCCATGGCGGTCCGCATGTGCCGCAGCCACGCGTCCCGCTCGGCTGCTCCGATCACGAAATGCGCGTGCCGCATCCGCAGCCGCGGATGACCGCGCCGCTCGTTGTAGGTGGCCGGCCCGCCCCAGTACTGGATCAGGAACAGTCTCAGGTGCTCGCGAGCCGGGCCGAGATCCCGGCTCGGATAAACCGCCCGCAGCGCGGGATCGGCCTGCACTTCGGCGTAGAACCGGTCAACGAGCCGACTGAACGTCTGCTCGCCGCCGACAGCCTCGTAGAAGCTCGCCGCCGCCTCGGCGGGCTGGCGCGCCGGGTTCTCCATAACACCGCCCTCTCCATCACGCCGTGCTCCGATGCCAAGGAGCCGTGCTCCGCATGACGCGGCACGGGTTCACCACAACGGTGTCCAGGCTATGTTCTGTCGCGGTCTGATCGCTCAGCGGACGGCATCCTTACCGGCTGTTCACCAGATGCTCAGCGGCCCGGTCGCCACGCTGGAGTACTTTTATGGTGGCGGTTGGGCCGGTCGCCGGTCACACTGGTCACGGGTGCCCCGACAGCCAGGCGGGCTGCCCAGCCTTGGAGGTGACGGTGCGCAGAGTATTGCTGCTCAACATCACGTATGAGCCGCTGACCACCGTGGGCCTGCACCGGGCGGTCGGTCTCGTCCTCGCGGAGAAGGCCGAGATTTTGCATAACGAAGCCTCCGGCCTGGTGCTGCACTCCGCGTCGGTCAAGCTGGCGGCGCCTTCGGTGATCAGGCTGCGCCGGTACATCCGGGTGCCGCATCGCAACCGCGTTCCGCTGACCAGGGCCGCGCTGATGCGCAGGGATGATTACCTGTGTGCCTACTGCGGCAGCGCCGCGGACACGATCGACCATGTGGTGCCGCGCAGCCGCGGCGGCGCGCATGCCTGGGAGAACTGCGTCGCATCGTGCACCCGGTGCAACCACCGCAAGGCCGACCGGCTGATCGAGGAACTTGGCTGGACGCTGCGCTGGGACCCGCTGGCGCCGCGCGGCTCGCACTGGCGGCTGATCGGCGCCGCCCGCGACGGCGACCCGCAATGGGCCGCTTACCTCGCCAGCTCAGCCGCCTGATCTGCCGGGCCGCCCGCCGGAGTCACGCCGAAGTCGCGGAATGACCGCTGGGTGAGCGCGCCGAGAATCGCGACGATCAGAACGATCCCGCCCACCGGGAAGAACGGCGACGGGCCAAGGTGCCGTACCAGGACGCCGGCCAAGGCCGCCGAGGCCGGGTTGGCGCCCAGGCTCGCGAGCATCACGAGACTGATCACCCGGCCGAGCAGGTGGCTCGGTGCCCACTGCTGGAGCAGCGTGAACATCACGATGTTGCCGAAGCCGTTGCAGATTCCGAGTACCAGGATGGCAGCCGACGCGCCCGCCAGCCCGCCGACGTAGGGCACCAGGCAGGTCGACGTGCCCTCGAGCAGGAACGCGATACACGCGATCTGCGCCGGTCGCCGCAGTGAGCCGGCCCGGGTAGCGACCAGGCTGCCGATCAGGCCGCCGGCGCCCAGGCAGGCGATCATCGCGCCGTAACCTGCCGCGCCGAACCGCGCGTGGGCCAGCGCAGGCATGGCGACCTGGTAGGTGCCGCCGGAGGCGAGGTTGGCGACTATACAGATGACGACGATCACTTGCAGCAGCCGCGACCTGCGCAGCAACGACCACACGGTCGCCGCCGGATCCCGCTCGGCGGCGACTGGCGCCTGCGTTGCAGCCGCGTCAGCCGCCGGATCCTGGGCATCGGAAGCGTCTGGCTGGGCAACGGGAGCCGGCAATCGGCGGACGGAGATTAGCGCGAGGGCAACCGCCGAGATGCCAAACGAGGCCGCGTCGACGGCGAAGGCCGGGACGGGTCCGGCGGTAGTGACAAGGAGCCCGCCGAGTACCGGGCCGGCTAGCGAGCCAACCTGGATCATCGCGGCCGACAGCGCATTCCCCGCCTGCAGCCTGTCCGGTTCAACAATGGCCGGCATGATCGTGAACGACGCTGGTATGAAGACTCCCTCGCCAGCGCCGAGCAGCGCCGCGACCGGGCCGAGCATGGCCAGCGTCACGGTCTGCCGGGAGGCGAGCAGGGCCAGCAGCGCCACCAGCACGCACCGGACGGCATCGGCTGCGAGCATCACAGTCCGCGGGCCGATCTTGTCGGCCAGGATGCCGCCAACGGGAATGAGCACGGTGCGCGGTACCCCGTAGCAAGCGAGCACCGTGCCGAGCAGGACCGTGCCGCCGTGCGTCGACAAGATCAGCCAGGGCAGCGCGACCGCATAGCAGTAGTCGCCGATCGTCGAGGTCAGCTGCCCGGCGCTGAGCAGACGGAAGTCCCGATTCTGCAGCGGGCCGCCGCGCCAGGCTGCGGTCAGCCGCCGGAACCGGCGATCGCTGTCCACGGTGGCGCTCATGCCTGGTCAGCCGGATCGAACCAGGGGATCAGGTCGAACGTAGCGTTCACTCGCCGCGCTCCTGGTGTCCTGGTTGTCTTGTCGATCCTGCGGTAATCCGCGAGCACGTCCATCAGCTGCGATCGAACGGCGGCGAGTTCGGAGGCTGTGACATGCAAGACGTCCTGTCTCATGCCGGATGCAGCGCGCCACTCGTCGCCGTATTCGGCCTCCCGGTCCAGGTACGTCGCCCTGATGTCCTCGAACCGGGCCTGGAAGCTCTCGGCCAGCAGGCGCCCGGCCGCCTGCACCGCGCTGGGCTGACTCGGATCGCCGAAGCTGACGGAGGTGATGAGCGCTCGCCACGGTCGCTGCCGGCCGTCTACGGCGCTAGCCAGGTCCTCCTCGACGAAACCCTGCCTGGCCAGTGCGCGCAGATGGTAGCTGCAGGCCGACGGCGACAGGCCGGCCACGTCGGCACACTCGGTGGCCGTAGCCGGGCCATCGAGCGCGAGGTGCTGCAGTATCGCGATTCTGGCTGGGTGCGCCAGCGCGCGCAGCTTCCGCGGATCAGTGAGCCGGAGCGGCAGTTCGGGGCTGCCCGGCTCTGGCGCTGGCTGGTGCCCGGCTTCGTCATTTGTTACGAAGGACATGCTGCGAAAGTATAGTTTCGAAATAAGTCCTTCACAATAGAGGAGTGGTTTCTCCCTGCATCTGCAGTCGGTCTGGGCGGTGCGCCGGGCGCTTCTCTCAGCCGGGCGCGCTGCGCTCTCAGCCCGGACGTTTCTTCCAGCCGGGCGCGCTGCGCTCTCAGCCCGGACGTTTCTTCCAGCCGGGCGAGCTTTGCTCTCTCAGCCGTGCGAACTCCGCGGCGAGCGCCGCCGCGCTCCAGTGCGCGTTGAGCCCGCTCGGATTGGGCAGCAGCCAGACGCGGGCGCCGCCGAGTGCGTTCTCCTGCGGCCCCACCGACGCGCCGGGGTGGCCGAACGCCGCCCTGTATGCCGTGACTCCCACAACGGCCAGCCATGTCGGGCGCCGTTGCGCGACCTTGGCAACGAGTGCGGCTCCGCCCTCGCGCATTTCCGCAGGGCTAAGCTCATCCGCCCGTGCGGTGGCGCGGGCCACGATGTTGGTGATGCCCAGGCCGAGTTCGATCAGCTGCTCCTGCTCGACGGGGCGAAACAGGCGGCTAGTGAACCCGGATTGATGCAGGGCCGACCAGAACCGGTTGCCTGGCCTGGCGAAGTGGAGGCCGGTCGCGGCCGAATACAGGCCGGGGTTGATCCCGGAGAACAAGACCCGCAAGCCGTCGGCGACGACGTCTGGAATCGTCCGGTTCCTAGCCATCGCGAGGTCAGCAGCCGTCGGACGACCGGCCCCGATGCTGGCGGTCACGACGAAGCCTCGGCCACCCGGCCAACTCTAGACGGATGGTGCAGTGACTGCGGCGCGCGGCCGCGGTGCAGTGACTGCGGCGCGGCTGTGGTGCTGTTGCCCGCGGCCTGCGGCCCCGCGGCCTGCGGCCTGCGGCACTGGTGCTGTGGCTGCGGGGACGGCTGGCATACGCGGCAGCGCGAACGATGCTACGGTCGCCGTGCACAAATTCGGCGGCAGCAGGGACGGGCGAATGCATCGGCAGAGTTGGACCAACGGTCAGCAGGCCTTCGCGGTCCGGACGCGCTCGTCTAGGTTGTGGATGCTCAGCCTGGTTACGTGCACTGCGGTCGCGCTCACCGGCTGCTCCGGCAGCCAGAGTAAATCCGGTCCTACGGCAACGCCGCAGGCCACATCATCGACCACGCATACAGTCTCGGCGGCCACCATGGCCTGCTACAACCTCACGATCATGTCTGCCGGGCTTGAGCAGGCTCTGACAGCGACGACGATCATGCCAGCCTCCAAATGGAAGCATGCGCTGCTTCGCGACGGCCGCAAGCTGGTCAGCTGGGCCGCTCAGTTGTCGCACGCGACTACGCCGAACACGCAGCTTGTCACCGGCATCCGCCGGGCTGGCGCCGCTGTTACCGAAGCAGCGAAGGGCCGGACCAGCGCGGTGGCCGGCGCCATCCGCGACATCGATGCGGTGAAGTCGCTCTGCGATTAGCTGTACATGGGCGTTTCGACGACACTACGTGCGCTCCACGAAAGCAGCCCGCCACTGCGGACTCTCGTCGGCACCGAGGCTTGTCCAGTACTCCGTCGCGCGGAGGATCCGCCCGTCGCGCACTGTCCAGAACGACGCCGCGCGGAATATGCCCAGGTCGCCATGCGGGACCTCCACCTCGGACACGACCTGATCACCGGATGCCACGATGTTGAGTACCCGAATCGACCATCCCTCCGGATACTCACGGTTCACCGCGACGAAGTTGCTACTGCCGATGATGCGTTCCCGGCTGATCGGCCAGTCGATCACGGCATCATCGGCGACGAGATCTGCGACGCCGCTCCAGTCCCGAGCCTGGATCCGGTTCCAGAGCGTCTCGACCACCTGCGAAGGTTCCATACGGACAGCGTGCCATGTTCTGCCGTTCATACCGGGTGCACATCGGCGGTAGTGGCATAGGTGCGTCCGGCTGGAGTGGTCCAGAGGAAGGTGCCGGGCCTGATCTGGCAGAGGTGCCAGCCGACTAGCTGCTTGATCTGGTGATGGGTACGGCATAGTCCAACATGCAAGCGTTAATGACACAGGTGCGGCGGACTCAGCGGAACGGATTGGTGACCCGGATTCCGGCGTAGTCCTGGCCGTCGCCCAGGTCTTCGGACAGGACTTCTGCGCAGCCCATCGCGCGGG
>OCZU010002015.1_pt1 | contig 13083 bp, 11 predicted proteins | sample 1539001 | NCBI WGS metagenome assembly OCZU01 (sample SAMEA3539306, study PRJEB22396) | soil metagenome | biome: tundra; feature: field; material: soil | place: USA | collected 2010-05 | depth 0.15 m
AGGGGACGACGACGATGCCAGGCCGGCTCCCGTCCAGGTCAGTACCGACGACATGCCGGGCCGCGTCGTCCAGGTTCCGGTGGCCGAGTCGCGTTACAGCTCGCTGCGCGCCGTCAAGGGCGGGCTCGCATGGCTCAGGGAACCGGTGACGGGCACTCTGGGTGAAGGCGGACCGAGCCTGAGCGATGCCGGGCCGCGTCCGGCCCTCGAGCACTTCGGCCTCGCGCAGCAGTGCACTACGGAGCTCGACGACAAGATCGACTGGTTCGAGGTAAGCGGGGACGGCAGCCGCCTGGTGATCAGCGACGACGGCGACCTGAGCGTGATCCCCGCGGACCGCAAGGCGGACTCCGGCAACCCGGCCGATCGCGTGCAGGTGGACCTGTCCAGGGCGAGGTACCTGGCCGATCCGGCGGCGCTCTGGCGCAGCGCGTACGACGACGCCGGCCGGATCATCCGGCATGACTTCTGGGTGCCTGACATGGCCGATGTGGACTGGGACGGGGTACTCGCCGACTACCGGCCCCTGCTCGACCGGATCGCCGGGCCAGCGGACTTCGCCGACCTGCTCTGGGAGGTGCTCGGCGAGCTCGGCACGTCGCACGCGTACGCGGTGCCTGCCGGCGGCCGCGGGACACGGGCCGACGGCCGCAATCCGGTCGGGCTTCTCGGCGCCGACGTGCAACTAGCCGAGGACGGCACCTGGCGGGTGGCGCGGGTGATCCCGGGTGAGTCGTCGGATCCCCGGGCCTGCTCGCCGCTCGCCGCGCCAGGGACCGGCATCGGCCCTGGCGACGCGATACTTGCGGTGGACGGGCAGCGGGTCGGCGCGGCAGGGCCAGGCCCGCTGCTGGCCGGCGTGGCCGGGAAGCCAGTCGGGCTCACGATCGGCCCGGCCGACGGCGGCCAGCCGCGCCAGGCCGTGATCAGCACGCTCAAGGACGACCGGCGGCTCCGCTACCAGGACTGGGTGGCGTCGCGGCGGCGGCAGGTCCGCGAGCTGAGCGACGGCAAGATCGGCTACCTGCACGTACCCGACATGGTCAGCGAAGGGTGGGCCGATTTCCACCGCGACCTGCGGGGAGAGATGGTCATGGACGCGCTGATCGTGGACGTCCGCGGGAACCGGGGCGGGCACACCTCCCAGCTGGTGGTGGAGAAGCTTGCCCGCCGCGTGATCGGCTGGGACGCGCCGCGCGGCCTGCGGCCCGGCACCTATCCGGTGGACGCGCCACGCGGGCCCGTCGTCGCGATTACCGATGAATACGCGGGGTCAGACGGCGATATAGTCACCGCGGCCATCAAGATCATGCGCATGGGTCCGGTGGTCGGCGCGCGCACCTGGGGCGGCGTGATCGGGATCGACGTCCCGTTCCATGAGCTGGTGGACGGTACCGAGATCACCGTGCCCCGCTACGCGACCTGGCTGGACGGCTACGGCTGGGAGCTGGAGAACCGCGGTGTCGACCCTGACGTCGAGGTGATCCCGTCGCCAGGCGACCAGGCAGCCGGGCTCGACCGGCAGCTGGAGACCGCGGTCCGGCTCGCCCTGGAGGCGCTCGAGGCCAGGCCCGCTTCCACCGCGCCCGATACCTCCAGCCGGCCATCCCGACGGCGGCCTGCGCTGCCGCCGAGACCGGGCGCAGGCCGGATCGCTGGCGGCGAGTAGCACGTGTCCAGCGGGGCCAGCAGCCGATCGGGGAACGCGAGGTCCTGGCCGCGATGCTCGACGTCGAGCCCCGGCCGCGCGTCCTGCCGCCTGCCAGACCCGCGCTCCGGAAGCCTCACGCGTCCCGCGGCGGGGCGGGCTCGCCGCGTTCGGCGATGCTGGCACGGGCCTTGGCCATGTCCAGCTCGCGGGCCCGGGAGATCAGCTGCTCCAGCGCCGCCTCCGGCAGCGCGCCCGGCTGCGCGTACAGGACCACGCTGTCGCGGATCACCATCAGCGTCGGGATCGAGGAGACCCCGAATGAGCCGGCCAGTTCCTGCTGCGCCTCGGTGTCGACCTTGCCGAACACCGCGTCCGCGTGCCGGCCGGACGCCCGCTCGAAGACCGGGCCGAACGTGCGGCACGGCCCGCACCACGACGCCCAGAAATCGACAAGCACCAGCCCGTAGCCGCCGGTCACCGTCTCGAAATTCTCCGCCGTCAGCTCGACCGTCCCCATCGCGCGTCTCCTCGTCTCGCCGGGCGCCACTCTGATACCGATGGTGGTATATAACCATGAACCCGGCTCCGGCATTCCGTGCCGCCCGTCCCCGGCGGGCTGGACGGCGCCGTGACAAGCCAGCCGAGGCCGCGCGAGACCGGGCGAGGATGCGGCGTACGGGCTCGCGAGTGGGGGAATACCTGGCCGGCTGCCGCCGGATGCTGGCAGCGAGATACCCGTGAGGGTATCCTTTGAGCAGAAGATGCGCGATGAGAGTTGTACGGCTGATGAACTCACCAGCAGAACGGGCCGCCCGGGCTTGCGGCCGGCCTGGGCTGATCACTCCGTAAGACACCGCTCGCGGATGCTGCCCGCATCAACCCTCCGACCCGCCGCCGGGAGTCAGCATACTCCTAGGGGTATGCTGAGTCCGGGGTAGATACCCCTAAGGGTATAAAGGAGATAATTATGACATCTGAAGCGAACGTGCGGGCCAGCGCGGCACGGCGGTGATCGAGATCGTCGGTCTCGACACTCCGGCGCGGGGGGACCGCAGTTACCTGGCGACCAACGGGCAGACCGCGCTGGCGGCGGATCCGCAGCGGGATATTGACCGCATGCTGGCGGTGGCCGCCCGGCGCGGGACGGCGGCATGAGCAAATGGCTCGGCAGCCTGTTCCTGGCCCGGCCCAAGTCCAGCCCGGAGCAGGCCAGGCAGCTTCTGGACGGGGGCGCGATCCTGCTGGACGTCCGGCAGGACGCGGAGTGGCGCGCTGGGCACGCGCCCGGGGCCCAGCACATCCCGCTGGGCCGGCTCCCCGCCCGGATCAAGGACCTGGCACCGCAGCGCACCGTGATAACCGTGTGCCGGTCCGGCCACCGGTCCGCGGGCGCCGCGGCGCTGCTCGCACGCCAGGGTCGCGACGTGGTCAACCTTCCGGCGGAATGCGCGCCTGGGCGCGAGCCGGGTTGCCCGTGGTCGCCTCCGGAGGCCGCCGCGGCCGGGTCCTGTGAGCTAGCCGTGCTCATCGTGATCGTCGCCGGGTACACGCTGACGCGCAGCCCCATAGCCTGTCGAGACACGCGCCTGCCTTATACCCCACAGGGTATAGTGGCTTCAGTAACCGCGAGGGGAGACGGATTGTGAAGATCGACGAGCAGTCGACCGGTGCCGTGCTCAACCGGCTGCGCCGGGCGCAGGGCCAGCTGGCCGGGGTTATCGCGATGATCGAGTCCGGCCGGGACTGCGCGGACGTGGTGACCCAGCTGGCCGCCGTGTCACGGGCCCTGGACCGGGCCGGATTCAAGATCGTGGCCAGCGGGATGCGGCAGTGCCTCGCCGCAGGCACCGACTCCCCGATGACGGTGGAGCAGATGGAGAAGATGTTCCTCACCCTCGCCTGAAACAGCCAATCATCAGGAGGGACACATGGACTACGGGATCACCATCCGCACGCCGGCGCTGTTCGCCGAGGCAGCGGCACGCGTCCGCGACGCACTCAAGGCGCAGGGCTTCGGCGTGCTGACCGAGATCGACGTGCAGGCCACCCTGCGCGACAAGCTCGGCGAGGAGATGGAAGAGTACCTCATCCTGGGTGCCTGCAACCCGCTCCTGGCGCGCCGGGCGCTGACCGCCGACCGCCGGATCGGGCTGCTGCTCCCCTGCAACGTGGTAGTGCGGGCCGAGGCTGGCCAGACGGTCATCGAGGCGCTCGACCCGCAGGCCATCGTCGCGATCACCGGGCAGCAGTCGCTCCAGCCTGTCGCGGACGAGGCCGCGACCAGGCTCAGGGCAGCCCTGGACTCCCTGCAAAACAGCGGACAAACGGCCTGACCGCTCCGGCAGGCGGGCGGCGCGACCGTCTCGTGCGTGCAGGGGGCGAAGAGGAGGCAAAGACGGACACCAGCCGGCACGAGGACCCGGCCGGCCTCGCGGAATCCGCGGACGGTGCTGAGCCGGATGCCCGCTTCACCCTCGCCAACGAGCGGACCTTCCTGGCCTGGAGCCGCACCGCCCTCGCACTGGTGGTCGCCGGGCTGGCGATTGTCCAGCTGCTGCCGCCATTCCCTGGCGTCCCCTGGGGCCGGCAGATCATCGGAACCCCCCTGATCCTCCTCGGCTCCGCCGTCGCCGTGCTCAGTTACCTCGAATGGGCTCGCAACCAGCGTGCACTCCGCCGCGGAAAGCCCATGAGCCGCTCGCGCCTGCCCGCGATCCTTGCGGTGACCATCGCGACCATCGGGCTGGTCGCTGCGGCGCTCGCGCTGCTGTCAGGGGTGACCAGGAACTAATGACGCCCGCTGAAGACATCGAGGACACCGATCCGGGGCTAGCGCGGGAAAGGACTGAACTCTCCTGGACCCGGACGGCGGTCTCGTTCGCGGCCTTGGGCGGAGCGATCCTCAAGAGCCATCCGTATGCGGGGATCCCGATCCTGGCGCTCAGCGCACTGATCTGGAAGCTAGGCCGGCTGGCCAGCGCACCAGGAGCGGGACCTGGCCGCTCCCGGCGCCTGCTGCTGATCGCGGTAGCCGTCACCAGCGTGTCACTCGCCGCGCTGGCGATAACCCTGCTTGGTCCCGAGCCCAGCGGACTCCGGCCCTGACTACCGCTTGACGACAAGGCTGACCAGGTCATCCGGGATGATTAGCGGACAGGCGGAGCGAGCTGCTGCTACGAGACCGCTGCTGCCCGGCCAGGTGATCTTCTTCGTGCTCGCCGGAACTCCCGCCCTCCAGTCGGTGATCGGGCCGGCCGCCCGCCCTGGCCCGGTGCATCGGAATCCAGCGCCTGCCCGTCCACGGCGCAACGAGCCAGCACCCGGTGCCTGGAGTCGCAGCCGGGGCTGCCCGGGGATCGACAGCGGCGGCTGGACCGGCAGCGCCTTGCCGCCGTCACCGCCGCCGTCGCACCGGGCATCCCGGCCATCGACGCCAGTGCCAGCCCTCACGCGAGCGTTGAAGGACCGGGCCAGGAAGGGCTCCCATGAGATCATCGTGGCGGAGGAAACGGCCTTTCATCATCGGGCGGTATCCAGATCGCTGCAGCGGCATATGTGGCAATCGGCCGGACGGGTGGCCCCGCCGGCGGACGCCACGCCACGCCACGCCACTCCCGAATCGGCGGGGCGCGAACTTCAATATTGCGGCGTTCCCTCGTTTGTTACGTTGGGTGATCGCCGCAAGGTTGTCGTCAGTCACGGAGTTCCGTGGGATTGAGCGGCTGGTGATCACCTGAGTCTTCGCGATTTCAAAGATCTTCTGACCGTGATATGACCGTCATCCTGGACATGGCCCGTGTGCATTGATCTGCACGGGCCATGTCTGGTCGGCATCCGGCAGTAAATGAACACCGGAATTCACGGGTACGCAAAGGCCAACGGTCTGCAACGCCGAGTCAGGGCTGGGCATCCCTGGGTCGCCTGGCGTGCTACTTCCGCACCGGCCGCACGATCAGGTAGACGGGCCCTTTCCGCGAGCAGGCGCTGAACGGGAACGGGATCACCTTGGACCTGGTCTGATTCGGCGGGTAGACCCGCAGGCCCGCCGCGGTGACCGGGTGGCATGCCGACGGCGGGAAGTTGCCGGCGTCCACGATCTGCAGCACCGCCTTCGCGGTCTTGCCGCGTCCGAGCGTCACGGCGTGCGGGGTGCGGTGACCGAAGGAGGCCCTGCTGCCGAGCCGGTGGCGGCGCAGGTCGACGGCCCTGACGAAGGGGAAGCCGTTCAGCGTGCAGCGATGCCGGGACAGGTTGGTGAACTCCAGGTGGTAGAAGGTGCTGCCGGCCGTTCCGCTGCCGTTCGTGTTAAGCCAGATGACCAGCCTGGGCGTCTGGCACTCGCGCGTGATAGCCCGGGAAGCCGCGCCGGCGGGCGATCCCGGCGCGGCGAGGGCACTGGCGGGCACGAGAATCACGGCGAAGGCGGCTGCTGCCGAAGCGGTGATCCGGCGCACGGCGCGGGTGGTCAGGTTCATGAACTCCCCCTCAGGTACGGCTGACCGGGTTCCCGGTGGCTGGCAACAAGTATGCCCAGTGACTGCCTGGCGCGAAAGGCGACTGGCCGTGCATCCTGAACCGGCCCGAATGGCTCCTGGTCTGCTCACCACAGGCTGAGACTGCGCGGGTCCTTCGATCTAGAGGAGAACAAGTGGCCTGAGGCTTATTCATAAGCCTCCTTTTGTTATGTTCCCTGCGGGCGCGTCCCGCGCTTTGTTATCCGCATTTCCACAGATTTAGCTGTTAATTTCCGCGTGACGGAGCGCCCCGCCATCGGCGAGGCCCCTCGCGGCCTGCGTGCCCGATCCCCGCGAGATCCTCGGACACGGCCCTATGCTGGCCGTAGTGATTCGCTGGCCGTAGTGATTCGCTGGCCGTAGTGATTCGCTGGCCGTAGTGATTCAACTATCAGCAGGCCGGAACTGGGCAGACGCTGTCAGGTCTGCCCTGAAATCCGGGCGGCGGGACGAATGCTCGGGCGTTGCCGTCCAGATGCGCATGCGAGGGGTATCGATCTTGCCGAGGTTGATCTTCAGCGAAGATAGCTGAAGTGGCTGGAAGATCGAATCTTCTCATGAGTTATACGGTCGCGTCGGCAACTTGCGTACGCCTGGCTCAGCCAGCTCGGCATGTTTGAGGCGGCAGAGCGCCGGGTCGATAGCGCCGCGGCTGATCAGGTCGAGCCGGTGCCCCGGATCCCTTAGTCACCCGCTGTCCGCTGATTCCTGCCGGGCTTCCTCGACGGTGAGTTCCGCAGCAGGGTCGGCCTCAAGCCGCTCGTCCGGGATCAGCAGCCCGCTGCGGATAGATCGTCCGAATGTCCCGTTGCCGAGCCGCTGCTCAGCGCGGTCGAGTGCGTCAAGGCGATCGCGCAGGCTGGCAGCGATGGCGTCGTCCATGCCCTCGGCAGTCAGGGACTGCGCGGGATCGGCCATGTCCCCGGTCTCGCTCCCGGCTGCCCGGTCTTGCCGGCCGGCCCCCTCGGTGTAGCTCAGCGACCTCTGCGCCTCAGCTCGCGCCGCATGCAGCAGCTCCCGCGCCCGGTCCTCATCCATCTGCGCTCCTTCATGCGTAGCAGCGGACATGCCAGCATCGTGGGCTGGAAATCCGAGGCTACTGGCATGCCCCGGCCGGCCGGGCCGGTACAGGCCGAAGCAGGATCGCCGGGAGGTTTGGCATGATATGCCGATGACTTCAAGCGTCGATCTCGTGCCTCCGTACCCCGCACTGCTGCCACCAGGGCCCGACCTGCGGCGACTGCCCGCCAGGGCCAGATCCGGCTGACCGGGCGAGCTCGGGCCCGGCTAGGCCGAGCAGCATTGGCCTGTCGAGCCCTGGTAAGGGGTGTGACGGGCCATCGCGGTAACGTACAGGTCGCCATTGCTGACCGTCCCGACCCCGTCCGGGGATCGTGATCACGGCATGATCGTAGGCGTTGGGCGGGGTGACCTCGAGGTAGCCGGCGTGTGCCTTCCGGTGGCCGGCGTAGACGAAGCCGATGCTCGCGCTGGCGGTCTCCCCTGGGACAGCACGATCAGGTGCCGGCCGGGGTCAGGGGCGAAGTAGGTCGGGGCCCCAGTGCGTTTGCGAGCGCACGACGTGGTGGCGGGCCGCGATGCAGGGCTGAAGTGATCATGGTGTCCCCCTTTTGGGTTCCACGCGGCACTCGCCGCGCTTGTGCATGAGGATGCGGGCGGCCGCCTCCCGCGGACAAGGGGAGCCCTCCCCATGCGGGAGGCCTCCCGGTGCGCCGCGGCCGGGTCCTGGCGGGGTCCCAGCGTCAGGCGCTGGCTGTGCGTGAACGCATCGCGGCTACAGAGTCGGCGCACGCCAGGCGGACACGGTCGGCGAAGGCTGCTGCCTGTCACCTGGGCAGGTCGCACAGGTGCGTCCGCGTACACCGCGCGCACGGGGATGCCTGCCCAGCCGGGCCGGGATGCCCGCGGCGATCAGCCGGACGAGGCCTTGGCGGGCAGGCGCTGCAGGTCCTCGGCGGTCAGCTCGCCAGTGGAGATGAGCAGCTGCGCAAGCTCATCCAGGGCCCGCGGGCCGCGGAGCCCGGGAACGCCCAGGCGCACGTAGCGGTCCCGGATGTTCTCGCACCGCTTGGCCACCGTATGAGCCTGCCAGCCGATCCGCTCCGCGGTGTCCCGGGCGCTGCGAGGCGCCGGGTTCCCGTCGTGCCGCCAGGTCAGGTACGCCTCGAACCGCGCTGCCAGGACGAGCCGGTCACTGCCGGTCAGCGGGGCATGGTAGCGAGTGCTGGTCACCGCGCGTTCCCCCGTCACGTAGGTGACCGGGGCATCCTCTGCCGGGTCGGGCGCGTCATCGAGATCGGGCAGGCGCAACCGCAGGGTGTAGTTTTCCAGCGCCCCGCTCAGGGTCACTTTGGCGTGCCACTGCTGCAGCGGTACCTGCAGCCCGGGCGGGAGGTCGACGCGGAACCCGCGGTCGCCGAGCACGCACAGCACTGATGAGCTGCTGTCGTTGTGCAGCCACCAGGACCGGTCTTGGTAACGTAAGCTCCCGGCGTTGCGCGACACGCCGCGGTCAGTCGACGGCAGCACGACGGAGCATGTCGGCGCCCGGCCGAAAGTGAATGTCTCACCCGGACGGACGCGCCACGTCTGCGACCCGAACATAACGATCAGCAGCACCGGCCCGGCCCTGTCTCCCCTAGCGCAACGGTAGATCTGCGGATATGACGCGTCAACGCTTCCGGTCCGCCGATGAGCTGACCCGGGCTTCCGTTCTCATCGAGCCCGAGTCAATCGATGCGGCCGCCGTGCTTCTTGCCGGCCGAGTGTTCGCTGGCAACAAGGCGCACGCCGAACAGGACCTCCATGTTGCGCTCGATGAGCACCTGCAGGCGCCCCCGCTTACGCCGGAGAGTCTCTCGCGGCTGCACTCCAGGACCTTCGCCGCCTCAACGGCCTTCGCCGTGAACGCCGCTAGACGACCACCTCCCGATCTCTAGGCGCACCGGCTGGCGTACTAGTGCCCCCAGGCGTACACGCCGGTGCCGTTGGCGGTGAACAGCCGGCCGTCGGCGAAGACGCTCTGCGCGAAGTCGCCGCTGCCCTTGATGAGGGTTCGGACGATCTTCCCTGTGCGGGCATTGACGAGGTAGACGGCGTTAGGAGCCTTCGAGGAGTCGTAGGTTCCGACGGCGATGACCCCGCCGCCATCCATGGCCGGACTGCCGATGACGCCGTTGCGCAGGCCGGTCTTCCACTGCAGCTTGCCGGTGGCCGGGTTGCGCTCCTGGACCGAGCCGCGGTATGCGTTGCCCTCGATCGTGACCGCGGTCCCGCCGAAGTAGAGGTGCTTCCCGTCGTAGACCGCCGCGGCCGAGCACTGGGCATAGGTGGAAGCAGTGGACCCGGCACCGATCCGCCGCTGCCAGGCCATGGCCATAGTCGACCGCCTTACCGCGTAGAAGATGCCGTTCTTATTGCAGGCACCCACGTAGCGCCCGAAGATCGTCGGTGACGCGCCGAAGTCGCCATCGTAGGTCACCTGGGACGCTGGCACCTGGAAGTAGCCGAGCGGCTTCAGCGTGTCCGGGTCCAGCTTGATGATGGATTCCGAGTAATGAAGCTGCGGCGCGGCGGCCGGCCCGTTCCCTGTCGTGGCGTACACGTCGCCGCCGCGGGCGACCGCTACGCTCGACCAGACCGAGCCGCCGATGGTGCCAGGGGGCACCGTGTGGAACTCGGCAAATTGCTTCCCATTTGCCTGCTTGTAGCCGATTACCCCGCCGCGGATCAGCGGATTATCGCAGTGTGATGAGACGCCGATATAGATCTTTCCGTTCGCCACCGTGGGCGACGACCACTCGAAGTAGTTGCTGATCTTGGTGGACGGGATGGCGATAACAGACTTCCATTTCAGCGACAGGTCCGACGCGCTGAACGCGTACAGGTAGCCATCCGGGGCGCCGACATACACGGTGTCCTGCTGGTCCTTAGGGTCGACCGCGACGGTGGCGGTGTCGGCGAAACCCATGTCGCCGCAGGTCTTCTCGGGCTGGCGGCCGATGAAGACCTTGCGGAGAACCGCGCCGGTGATTTCGTTGAGCTTGTAGAACCAGCCAGTGTTGGAGCCGATGAACACCGCCCCGCCGGCCACGGTCGGGCTGGAGAAGTACTTGTGACCCGGCGCGTGCTGCCACTTCTGGACAAGAGCGGGCGCGTTGGCGGGCGTGATCGCCCTCTCGGCGGCGTTGTACGACGAATGCATGGGCCCGTTGAGGTATGCGGGCCAGTCTTTCCCGGTCGCTGCCGAGGCCGGGAGGACCGCGGTGATGAGTGCCGCGGCTGCCAGCGCCGCCATTGCCCCTGCTGCCGGCCGGCCAGCGCGTCGCGCCGAGTGTTTCATGCGCCGTCTCTCCCTTGCATTCGGTCCCCTGAGCCAGGTGCGCAGATCTGTTGTTCAGGCTGTCAGGGCAGCCCTCGGCACCTGGGCAGCGATCACGCGCAGCGGCCTACACTGACCGCAGGATGCTCATCCCATTGGGAATCGGTCCCACTGGGGATTGCGCAACAAGCCCGGCGCCCGTTGCCGGCGGTCACCGCCAGCCCGTCCGCCTGGCCCGCAGGAGCCGCTGATCCGGATCGGACGCCAGCGAGGCGCTGCTCGATGCGCCGCGAGCTTGCCGTGCCGCGAGCTTGCCGTGCCGCGCACTCCCGCCGTCAGGTGCGCTCTGCCGTTAGAGTTGCTTACAAAGCGCGGTCATCCAGGTGAAGTGATCTGGGCGCGTCATGGCGGGGAGAACGGGGAAGGAAATGGACACTCACCGGTAGGGCGTCCGGTGAAGGCCCGCATTGGCGAATTACCCTGCTGGAGGCGTGATGACGAACCTGGGTTCCGTGCTCCAGCAAGCGGCGGCCGAACATGCTGACCGCCCGGCTGTGCGCATGGACGATCTCGTGCTGAGCTACGCGCAGCTGCGGGATGCGGCTGGCCGGGTGACATCGCTGCTGTCGTCTCTCGGGATTTCGCCAGCCGACCGGGTGGCCGTCATGCTGCCCAACGTGCCGGCCTTCCCGATCGTCTTCTACGGCACGCTCGGCGCCGGTGCCATTGCCGTGCCGATGAACCCGCTGCTGAAGAGCCGGGAGGTCGCCTACTATCTCGGCGACTCTGGCGCGAAGATCCTGTTCGCCTGGCACGCAGCGGCAGCCGAGGCTGCGAAGGGCGCCGCGGAAACGGGCGCCCGGGTCATTGAGGTTAACGAGCCCGATCTCGCCGCGCTGCTGGCCGGCCTCGCCCCGGTCCCCGCGAGCACTGATCAGGCCGGCGACGACGACGCCGTGATCCTCTATACGTCCGGAACCACCGGCAGGCCCAAGGGGGCCGAGCTCACTCACGCAGGCCTGACCCGCAACGCCGAGCTCACGGCGGCCACCCTGCTGAACGCCGGCCCCGACGACGTCGTCATGGGCTGCCTGCCGCTATTCCATGTCTTCGGCCTGACCTGCGGCCTGAATGCGACGATCATCGGCGGCGGCACCCTTACCTTGCTGCCCAGGTTCGATCCCGGCAAGGCCCTGGAGATTGTCGGGCGCGACAAGGTGACGATCTTCGAGGGAGTGCCGACGATGTACGCCGCGATGCTGCATCACCCGGCGCACGCGCAGGCCGAAGTCTCGTCCCTGCGGACCTGCATCTCAGGGGGCGCCGCGATGCCAATGGAGATCATGCGCGGATTCGAGCAGACCTTCGGCTGCATGATCCTGGAGGGCTACGGGCTCTCGGAGACCTCCCCTGTGGCCTCCTTCAACCACCCGGGCCAGGTGCGCAAGCCGGGTTCGATCGGCACGCCCGTCGAAGGGGTCGAGATGCGGGTCGTGGATGTTGACGGCGGCGAGTTGGCCGCCGGCGTGATCGGCGAGATCGCCATCCGGGGTCACAACGTCATGAAGGGGTACTGGGGCAAGCCTGACGCCACCGCCGAGGCGATCCCGGACGGCTGGTTCCGCACGGGCGACCTGGCCAAGGTGGATGACGACGGCTACTTCTACATAGTGGGCCGCAAGAAGGACCTGATCATCCGCGGCGGGTACAACGTCTACCCGCGCGAGATAGAGGAGGTCCTGCACGAGCACCCGGCCGTCGCTGAGGTAGCCGTGGTCGGCATTCCGCACGTCGAGCTCGGCGAGGAGATCGGCGCCGCCGTGCAGCTCAAGCCGGGAGCGACCGCCACGCCGGACGAACTGCGCGCGTTCGCCAGCGAACGGGTGGCGGCATACAAGTACCCGCGCCATGTCTGGCTCGTGCACATGCTGCCGAAGGGCCCCACCGGCAAGATCCTCCACCGCGAAGTGCAGCTGCCGCAGGACCTCCTCCCGTAACCCGCGAACGCCCGCCGCTGCAAACTGGTGCCCCAGTCCGGTGAGCGCGAACGGCTGGCCGGTCAGAAGGTGGAACGGCCGCCGAACATGTCCGCGAGCCGGTTGGCCAGGCCAAGGTCGCCGTCCATCGTCAGCCGCCCGTCCAGGACCAGCGGGAGGAAGCTCCCGGCGTCGGCCACGACGCGGACGAAATCCGCGAGCGGCACCCGGATCGTCAGGGCCGCGTCCGCGGCGCCGCCCTGGCGCGCGGCCGCCCGCCGGCCCCGGACCTGGATGGTCCATGATCGCCGCGAACCATTGCTCATGCCCAGGTCGTAGACGATGCAGCCCTCAAAACCCGCGGCGTTGCCGGCATCGAAGCCGCTGGCCATCACGACGAACAGGGCTCGCTGCGCCGCTGCGCTACCGAGTACCCGCTCGATCCTGCCGTCGGTGGCACGCCCGGCCAGCGCGCGCGCCGCGGCCTGCATTCGCTGGCTGGCTGACTCACCCGCCGAGCGCCTTGCCTGGCCGGCCAGGTCACGAAGCGGCACATGCCTGCCGCGCCTTGCCGCGGCCAGCTCGGCATCCTCATTGATC
>OCZU010002017.1_pt1 | contig 13075 bp, 8 predicted proteins | sample 1539001 | NCBI WGS metagenome assembly OCZU01 (sample SAMEA3539306, study PRJEB22396) | soil metagenome | biome: tundra; feature: field; material: soil | place: USA | collected 2010-05 | depth 0.15 m
GCCAGCGGCTGGAGCCCTTCAGGACCCTGCAATCCCGAGGTGTTCTGTGGTCCGGCGGGTCGGACTACTTCGTCACCCCGGTGGCGGCCCGCTTCGGACTCTGGGCCTCCATAGTGCGCCAAACCGCCAAAGGCACGTATGGCCTGCAGCCCTTCGGGATGGCCGAAGGCGTGGACATCCACACCGCCCTCCGCAGCTACACCGCCTGGGGTTCGCGCCAGATGTTTCTCGAAGATAAGATCGGTACCCTCGAGGTAGGCAAAAGAGCCGACATTGCTGTCTGGGACCGCGACCTCTACTCCGTCTCCGATAAGCAGATCAAAGACCTGAAATGCCTGATGACGCTGCTCGATGGCGAAGTAATCTACACTTCGCACGACTCATCCCTAACAACAGAAGTCCGCTAACCCAATCGCAATCCTGTTCACACGGCCAGGAGTGCAATCACTCATCGAGAAGCTAGCTCGTTGGTTCCCGAGTGATGGGCAAGATGGAAGTTATCCCAAGCCAGAAGTCGGCTTGGGGAAGTTTGCCGGGATCGGTACTGACAAACGACGCAGTCGTTGTCAGGTCAGCTCTCGGATTGTCAGGTAGGCTGCAGAGGATTTGACCGATTCCGGGCGTGCGCACATCGCTATTCATTCCTAATGGGTGCTGCTGCCGGCTCCTGGAGCGCCGGGGGCGTTCTTGGTTTTGGCGTTGGATAGCGAATCGCTCGAAGGGTCTTTCGCTCCAGGACTGTCCCGGTCGGGTTTGGCGTCGCTGGAAAAGCGAGACGGCTGAGGACGGTAGCCGTTCCGCGTGCGGATCTTATGTCCCTTCGGATGATTGCCCACCAGTCTTACCGTGATCGTACGCCAACCAGAGTTGGGATTCGCCTTCGGGTAGTAGCTTAGCGAATAAAGATGCGCCAAATCGTCTCGAACCGAGGCAAAGGCGCGCTTTTCGTCTCTCCAGTTCTTGGCAAAGTATGCCTTACCGCCCGTGGCTGCGGTCATGCGATCAAACACCGCTGTGGACAGAGGCTCCAATTTGGCCTCTTGAGTGCTGATCATATATATGGAAACTCCAGCGGACTGCGCGTATTCAGCGACATCTTCGGGTGGTACCACGCTGGAATTGTCCGGGCCGTTGGAAAACACTACTACCACTTTCCTGCCCTTGGACTGGGTGGCATCGTTCAGCGTCAGCAACAGAGTGTTATAGAGTGCCGCTTCGTCTCCGGCCACGGTGGAGCGCACGGCGTGCAAAACTTGCGCCCGGTCGGAGGTAAGAGGGGCGGCTCGAGAGAGATCCCGGCTGTAGGAATAGAATGCAATCTTGTCCGCGCTTCCCAGAGAACGAACAAACTCGGCGATGGCATCTTGTGCGAAGACAAAGCCGCGGTACATGTAATTGCTGGTATCAAACAAAACGAAGACATTGGCGCCTGCTACCAATGAATCGAGAGTGTGACGTGAGTCCCCGGCAGAAGAACCCTTGCTCAAATCACCGGCCGGGTCTGAATATCCTTTGGGGTCCGTGGGCTCAATTAGACTATGAGCTGGTTCATTGCCTTCGGCAAAGGTAGCGATTTTCTCCGCAATTCCATCCTCCACGATGGAAAAATCCTCGGGTCGTAGACCCGTAATGTAGTTTCCGTTCTTGTCAGTCACCGCAACATTGAGCTGTACCAAGTTGACGACGACGCGAAGGTCGGGACTCTCCTGAGCTTCGGCTCCAGTCTCGTAGCCGACGAATAGACCCGAAAACAAACAAACAGCCAGAAGGGGTTTCCACACCATAATTCCTGAGATCCTACTCTGCGAGCCCGTCTATCGGGGTCGCTGCGTTACATCACAAAGTCAACCACAAGTACTCACGGCCGAGGAGAGCCCGCACTGGTAAGCGAGCCTATCTTGCCGTTGCGAAAATCTTCGCCTGTTTCGTGCATGGCGCGAAGGAGCGCTGGCCAGTCTTCCAGATCGGTCGCGAAGATCTTTTCGACCATGGATCGGGTTAGCTGGGGTATCAGACGGTTTAGGGTCACAGCCGAAAGTCCGGTCTCATCGGCCAAACGAGCCCAGTACAGATTGGGAGAATCCCAGGACTCCGCCAGAAGACGGCTGGAGTATCCCACGTACGTTGGCAGAGGCGCAATATTCAGCAGCTCGCTGCCGTATGATTGAGCCAGGATGGGATGCGGCACACCAAAATCGCGCGACAAACGCTTCCAGTTGACCTGTTCGGGATGCTGACGAGAGAGCGCTTGCAGTTCCTGGCTCGCCGTTCCCCAGGGACCGGTTTCTGAGGGGTACCTGCGCTGAAACTCTGCCGTCAAATGGAACGTATCCGCGGGAGTCATGCGTGGGAGAATCTCCGACGCGTGGCCGGCCCGCAGAGCTTGCTCAACTTGTGCTGAGCGCTGGGGATTCAGGCGATCCGACAGGATGGTCATAACCTTGCTGAACAGTTCCTCATCCTTCGCCGAAGCACTCAGGAGTTCCTCCCCGGTTCGTTGATACAGCGCGACCGCGTGAAGCTCGTTCTGGCTGACATCCCACCAGCGGGGCAAGATCGCACTGGTCAACAGAACCGGCGTCAATTCCTTCCAGATAAGGGCTTGAACACTCTCGGGCGAGATAAAATCCTGTTCGAGATCAGCAAGAACATATGGCAAATCGGCAAGAGAGCCAACGAAATGAGCGCCTCCTCCAGCGGGTGAACCTTGACCGAGGAGCTGTGGGGCCTGCCAGACTGTCTTTATGCCACCGACCGTTTCTGCGGCAAAGTCATGGGAGCGAACGAGCAGGGGATTACTGTGGAGAGCCTGGGCGCCTGGTGGCTCATAATAGGCATAATTCAGACCAACAAGCGTATCCCTCAAGAAAGAAGCGAGCTGACCGCGAGCCTCTTCCAGTTGAGCGGGTGAAGGCGCGGAAGCCTCGAGCACTTTTGCCAGGTCGGTTCGCATCTGCACTTCGGTGTGATGGTTGTTGTAGATTCCTGCTGCCCACTGCGTTCTCTCGCCACTCGTGAAAATGGGTCGGGGCATCTCGAATTCGCGTATTTCTCCAGCCTGATGGATCACGAACTCGTTCATCGATTTCCCTTGACCTTTTTCGCTCAAGGCGTCGCCCAACGCCAGCAGTGTGTCAAGAGAAACCAGCCGCTGGCCGTCCAATACAGAACGGATTCTGATGGCAAGCGCCCTGTGGGTCCTGATCCCTTCAGGGGTAGACTGTCGCGGTCCGGCCAGCAACTCGATGATTTCATCCTGAGAAACCTTTGCCTCGCCAGTGGCAGATCGAATCAGTTCTCCAAGAGAAGCGCGCCCCGCGTTATAGATCTGGGCCGCCGACCGAATCTTGGCGAATGGCTTTATCACCTGCTGCCAGGAATCGTTCAGCTTCGGGTTCGAGATCTGTCCTTGCCGGGCCAGGATCTGCCAGATTCCGACATTTGCCTGAAAGGTACCGAGCGCGTTGCCACGGACTGCCATGGGAACGCTATTCAGCGCTTCGGCCGTTTGCAGAAACAGGACAATCGATGTGTCACTTAACTCTTGAAACTCGGAGAAGATTCGATACTGATCACTAAAGTCCCCGAATTTTTGGGCCAACAGGCGCACCGTCGCTGGAGCCAGGCGATGTTCGGGAGATCGTCTGCTCTCGAGCGCGCTGATCGCCATATAGATCTGCAGCGGGCCGTTATCGCTCGTTGCCCGGGAGAGAGCAAACATTGTTTGCACAAGCTGATTTGTATTGGTGAGGCGGCCGTAATGCCTGCCCCACTCACGCACTATGTGTGATTCGTTCTTTTGCCGAAGAATGTCTTTCCACACCTCGAGATTTCCGGGAACAAGGGGTTGGCCGGAGGCGTCCCATTGAAGTCGAGTAACCAGGAGCAGCAGATCTGGAGCCGGTCTGAAGGCACCGGTTGTGGCACTAGCGGCGGGATCTGGAGCGCGCAGAGCTTCGTAGAAAAGCCGCAGCCGATCCGGATCGGTGAAATATGTCTGCCGACTTCTACTCACCCGCGAAAGCACGTCAAAATAAGCGGCCAGCCAACCCCTGTCGGTAGCCAGCAATTTCTGGACGAAAGCTACGGGTGATGCCGGGCTAGCCTCAACCAAATCCTTCCATGCAGATTCGGCTTCCGTTCCTCCCGGAACGACTACCCGCCCCGCGCGGATGCAGATGTGATTCCCGTAAAAATCAAGGACTGAGGCGTATGGCAGCAGTCTCCTGATCCCAATCGATCGCTGCAAAACCTTATCGGTTTCAGGATCGAGCTTGGAAAGAGCCCAGTACAGACGAGCCAGAGCTGGGTCGCTCAGCATCGTGTCGATCAGATCCTTGCTTGTTTCCTTGTAATTCTTTGCGCTGGCCATGGTCCAGTCGCCTGCGGCGAACAGCACCGGCACGGAGGAAGCCGGGTACGGGTACTCGAAAGCTTTACCTCCTTGCAGCGTCTGTTCCAGTTCGAGTAGAGGAAATCCCGAATCGATCGTCAGGAAAGCCATTTCGGAATCCGCCGTCTGCAAGGATGTGTCAGGCTCTCCACAATTTGGCCGGGTCCGATAGCCGAGGATGCTCAGGAGCGGTTTCGCGTCATCACAATTCGAAACGTGAATCATGCCATCGGTTGCAGCCAGGGCCGACAATTCCCTGGCCTGTACAACATACCGGCTTAGCAGAATAAGAAATTCAGTCTTCTTGGAGCCCTCATAACCTTGCATAAACACGTTTCTGCTCAGTAAGGGCAGCACTTCTTCCGGCGCAATCTTTTGACTGATCCCCGCCATGCGCAGAAAGGAGCGCAACGGCCCTGGAATCATAAACTCCGACGAGTTCGTTACGGGTCCGTCTGGAGGCAAGGTTGCAGCCCCCGGGGCTGGGTTCGAAACCGTTGAGTTAGCAAAGTCCCCGGCGTTGCCAGATAAGCAACAGCAAGAGAAGACTGAAGCCACGACAAGAATGGAGAGCCAAAGAGGGAGTTTCACGGCTGGATTCCTCTTGGAGCCGGCAATACCTAAACACAACCAGGAGTACGTTGCGGAGAGCAGGGGTGTAATTCATCCGCTAGACTGAATCGTGCCCCATTTCCGAGTTTGTGATTCCCGGCCCCTGATTCCAAATTCTAATGCCGGCCACAATAACCCATCCTTCACGATTATCCAAGCAATTTCGGCTGTTCTTGGTCGGTTTTTCCCTTTACGACACGAGTATCGCGTAGGGATGACGACGAGCCCATGTTGTCGAACCAATAAACAGAAAGGGTAAGAGTGTCCCGAGTGGGGCCGCAGCCGAGCGAACGGTTAGTTAGAACGTTACCCGCATTGCGAGTTGCAGGATGCGCTGGGTTTGCAGGGCGGCTATTCCCGTCCCAAATGTTGTGCTTGTAACTTGCCCGAACGTTCCACTGGTGAGGGTGGTGTCCGGATTCGCGAATTCCGAGTGGTTCAAGACGTTGAACGCTTCGACCCGGAATTCAGCCCCGACACGCTCGGTAATCGAGGTTGTCTTGGCGAGAGCTAAGTCAAGATTGGTGCGACCCGGCCCGCGGAAGAAATCTCGTGGCAGGCCGTAGCCAGAGCCTGGAACATCCGGAATGGGCACGAACGCTCCACAGTTGAAGTACAGATTTCCGCTTTGCGCCTCGCCGGTATTGGGATTGCTGCAACTCCTAATCTGTTTAGGATTCAAGATTGAGAGGTTGTTGAACCCGGGCGCAAACACGGCATTGGCGAGGTAGCCGTCGCCGGCTCCCGACGGTCCCGGATCCGACGGACTGAATGACGCTAGCAGGCCGGAATTGATGCTGAGCGGAAACCCAGTCCTCCAGCTCAGGATGGGGTAGAGGCTCCAACCTTTCACCAGCCGCTCTGGCCCCGACGCCCAGGCACGATCAAAAGGCAGATCCCATCCTCCACTGAAGGTGAGCCGATGGGTAACGTCGAAGTTGGAGGACGCGCGGAACTCGCCGGCGTTGTAATACGGGACTTGCGAATCCCGGTTGCGGAATCCGGATGAGTTATCAATGCTGTGGCCGTAGGTATAGGCCAGGGTGAAATATGTCGTCCCCAGATACCTGGAGTCCGACAGTTGCTTGGTCAACGACGCTTCCAGGCTGTTGAAGCTGGCAAAGCTGGAATTGGTGAACTCCGAGGCGTTTTCAAACGGACAGTCGGAAGGGCCGCCCTGGCCCGCACAATATGCCGTGAGGGCGGCGTTCTGGTTCACATTCAAAATTCTAGTAGGGTTAGGACCGTTAACGGTGCTTAGAATGAAGGGGTTGATGTCTTCCAGCGCAGTAAGTCCCTTTGAGCTGCTGCCCACGTAGTTAGCCTCAGCGATCAGGTTCTTTGACAGTTCGCGCTGAATGCTCAAGTTGTACTGGTAGGTATAAGGAGTGTGGAGATGTGGGTTCACGAAGAAAATTGAGCCCCCTCCGAACGGAAGAAAATCCCCGGTTGCAGGATTGAAGGCGGTAGCGGGGTTGGGTGGAGCGGATGGGAAGGGGTTGTTCAGAAAGGGCGTAGTGGAGTTAGCCCAGGGCGCGCTGTAAAAAGGCGTGCCAGACGAGGTGTACGCCGGGCTGGTGCATCCAGGGGAAGGCTGTAGACACGGGAAATCAACGAAGGGCTCACTGTAAAACGGCGGCGCACCGTTGAATTGCAGATCGTCTTCGCCCTTCAGAACATCATAAAAGATGCCGATGCCCCCGCGAATGCTGGTCTTGCTGTCGCTTCCCGGACTCCAGGCAAATCCGACTCGCGGCCCAAAGTTATCCTTGTCTGGAAAGCTGGCGCCGGCAGGCGCTCCGGGGTCTCCGGGAAAAACCAGGCCGAGCGGCGCATCAGGGAATTTCATCGACTGGTCGCCGGGAACGATAGAAAAGGTTCTGCCTTGGGTGTCGAGCTTGGGGCTGCTGTACTCATAACGAATTCCCAACGTCAGGGTCAGGTTCGGCTTGACTCGCCACTCGTCCTGCGCGAATCCGTAGATTCCTTTGCTCCGGATGTTGCTGTGCGCTTGTGGACCTTCAAACAAATTGTTGGGAGCTCCCACCAGAAAGTCGGCGAAGCTGTTCCCGGTGCCGTCCCCGCCCGCGGCGTATCCGGCGAAAGAGAAATTGCTGTCGGTAAAGAAAGCGTAGAGGGTATTTTGCTGATAAGCGGAAAACCCCGCGCCAAATTTCCAGGTGTTGCGTCCCTTTACCCACGTGAGCGTGTCCGAAAACGCGTAAGTATTGCCGGCTTCGTGAGCCGGACCGGACTGGTCTGGCCCGAATGACAGGCCGTTGTCAAAAATTATGAGTGGCGGACCATTGGCGAGGTCCGATGCGATCCCGAATCCCAACTGAGCTGGCGGGGTCAGGCTGGAAACTGGCTGATCCGTCAGCGTGTTGTGGCGCTGCGCGGTGGCGCGCAGCTCATTCAGCAGGGTAGGCGAGAAGGTCCGGTTATAAGCAAGGTTGAGAAAGTAGTTGTTGATTTGGTTGGTGCTGGCAAAACCGGGCACTGAAGCAGAGTAGCCAGGCGTGGGGCGTCCGAAGGGCTGAAGCTGGGGGTTCCGAACACCTCCGACCGTGCCGGACAGCCTGTCCTTGGGAGTGATGTCGAAATCGATCTTACCGGTCAGCTCATTGGTGTTGTTTGTACCGCCGCCTGCAGGGAAAAGCTCTCCCGTTGGTGACGTCGGAATCATTCCCAGCGCGATGTACTTTTGAGCCGCAGGGTCAATCTTGGCTGGATCGATGATCGCCTGCGCCGCCAACACGGGATTCGATTGAAAGTAGGTGTTGGTCCGAAGAAAGGCAGCGACGTTTGGATCGGGGCCGCGGTTCACCGAGTGGGAGAAATCTCCGTTTAGCTCGGCGGGCGTGAAGGTCGTCTGTTCTGGTTCGACATCCGTCTCGATTTGACGCTGACCTTGGTAGGAAGTGAAGAAGAAAAGCCGGTTCTTGACGATAGCGCCGCCAAGCGTTCCACCAAATTGATTACGTTTGAGATTATTTCTGGGTATCCCGGCCTGATTGTTGAAATAGGAGTTGGCGTCGAAATCGGTATTGCGCAAGAACTCGAAAGCGCTGCCATGGAAATCGTTGGTGCCGGACTTGGTGACGACGCTCACCACTCCAGCTCCGTTGCGGCCGTATTCCGCGGTGTAGTTGCTGGTCAAAATGCGGAACTCGGCGACCGAATCCGGATTCGGGTTGTACACAATGCCATTGCCGAGAAGTTCGTTGTTGATGCCGCCATCCAACAGGTAAGTCACGGAATCGGAACGGCCGCCAGCGACGCTGAAGTTTCCACCGTTCTGACTGAGGCTGCCTGAGCCCGTGTCATCGGGGTTATCTTCCGTGACGCCCGGTTGCAAAAGAGCCAGGCTCAGCACGTTCCGTCCGTTCAAAGGCAAATTGACGATGGGACGGGCGGTAACGGACTGGCCTATTGTTGGGTTTACGGTCTCCACTCCCGACGCTTGCGCCTCTACCAACACCTGTTCGTGAGCGGAGCCGAGTTCAAGCTTCAAATTCGCCCGCAATGACTGGTTGATCTCCAGCGGAGAAGTGACCATTTCCAGCGGTCGAAAGCCATCGTGGCTGGCCGCAATCCGGTAGGTACCGATGGGCAGACTCAAGACCTGGAAAAAGCCGCCCTTGTCTGTGACCGTTTCGGTAGAAACGTTGGTCGCGGTATTCGTGACCGTAACTTTGACGCCCGCAACACCGCTCCTTGCGGATCAGTAATCGTACCCACGATCTTTGCGGTCGCCTGTTGTGCCGATGCGTCGGCCGCAAACAACAGGGCCATGCACAAAACCACCACTGCTGCCATCCGCTGTCCTACTCTCCCTGTGAGGAGTCGCATTGGAGAAGCACCTTTCCTGTAACTGGAGGCTTGGAGTCGACAGTTCGGGCCAGGAACGGGAAGCCGCGTCGAGACCCGAGGGTATTGATGCGTTATTGTGCAACCCTCGTTGCAGCCGGAAGTCGTGGCAGGGACTAATGCACACAGATGCGGGACTGATAGCGATTCACCCGCCGTGGAGCAGGCCTTAACCACAGCACAGGCCAAGCCATGGGCGGCGCTGCTTCAGCACACAACCTTTGTCCTTCACTCTCTATTCCGCGAATGGAGCTTGCGCGATGCGATCACAGATGTTTCGTGGATGAAAATCCGGGACGTAGCGTTCACGGATGTCCCGCATAAACGAACTGGACGCCCCTCGGGGATGTCGGCGTACTACCTCTGCACAGGTCGTCACGAAGGCATTCTTGAATTTCAATCTGGGGAATGCTCTTATGATTTCCTCAACATCACTCTGCTGGATTTGTGAGATGTCCGGCTCAACCACGTCAGCGCCCGCTCCCTCGCCGACCAATGCGATCTCCGGCTGCTTGAATTGTCCAATGGGAGAGGAGTGCATGGCGATTCCGTCCCACACGACTCCAATTTTTTCCTTTGCATAGGCGTGGTCTTCCAGAAAACGCTTGGCCGCCTCGGCCCCCTGAATCTCAAAAGGGCGATCTCCCTCGAATCGCTCGGTCAACCCCAAGTCATGCAGAATGCAGGCAAGATACAGGATCTCTTCGTCGAATTTCTGTCCGAGCGCTCGTCCCACCAGCGATCCAAACAGGAAGGTCCGGACCGCGTGGTTAAACAAATAGGGGGGAGAGATGCTGCGACTCAGTTCGGTTGCCTGTCTTGCGATATCGGAATCGATCAGGCGAACGCCGGCCACCACTTGTGGCATCGCCTCGGCTCCAGATTGAGTTATTGTGGAGTTCTGCCGCTCGCCTAGGTCAGTGGGAACTGTACATCCCCCGCGGACGGCCACACCAATTGATAGAACCCCCAACCCGCACATTACTTCCCGTCTATTCATGGAAACCTCACGGCTCTTCACCGAAGCAGAACGTGCTTCTCATACTTACCAACAGCAGTCCCATACTATGTGCGGCTCGAACTCAGCCTTTCGAAGTAGGGACGTACACACCTCAATTCAGGGCAAACGGCGCCTGCCGCGCGGTGATTCGAAGCGACGGTTTTCGCACTGCGAGTAGGATGGACGCAGTTTGCGTAGCAACGACCGCAAGATCTCGGTTGCGAAATCGGGCGTAGCCAGGCTCATCAATTACTGACTTCCCGTGTGGAGAAAGCGAATGCGAATGGCTACCCTCACTCGCCGCTGCTTCGTGGGGCGTCGAATAAGTGGCGAGGCCACGGCCATACTTTGCTGGTGGCCGCAATTCAATGCTGGGCGGCAGCGCCGTCGATTGTCCTCCAGCCGGTCGCGCCCGGAGTTTACGTCGCGCTGCGGCCTTTTGCGGATCGTTTTAACGATTCCAATTCCACAGTGATCGTTCTCGATGACTCGGTGGTGGTGGTGGTGGACACGCAGACTACATTAACGACGACGCGTGAAATTCTTGAACAGATTCGCAAAGTTACCGACAAACCGGTGCGCTGGGTAGTGAACACACACTGGCATGGCGACCACGTGCTGGGGAACCAAGTTTATCGCGAAGCATTTCCCGGCGTGCAGTTCATCGCCCAGGCAAGCACCCGAGAGGATCTGGCGAGCGGAGCCACGGCAGAACTGAAAGATGACATCACGAGCATGCCCGGACGAATTGAGAAGTATCAGCAGATGCTGGCTAGTGGGCGTGCTTCCGACGGACAACTCTTGACCGAGCAACAAAGAAGCGTTCTCGAAATGCGAGTAAGCGTCTTTTCGCGGCAACTCCCGGATTTTCGCCAAACCCACGTCGTCCCCCCGACGTGACGTTCGATAATGCGTTATCTTTTCACAGCGGGAGCCGGGAAGTTCGGCTGGTCCACTACACCGGTCACACGCGCGGTGACACGATTGTATTTCTTCCAATGGAGAAGATTCTCATCACCGGAGACTTGCTCGATGACATGCCGTACACGGGTGACGGTTCTCCCGCAATCTGGTGAAGTCTTTATGTGAGTTGGACCGGCTCGACTTCCATCGAGTCCTACAGTTGTTCGAGTCGATCGTTTCGCAGGTCGAGGAAGATGTGCGGGGTGGCTTGAGCCTGGCTGACACAAAAGGAAAGGTGAATGTGGAGAACTTTCGTGCACCACTCACGGATGGAGAGGAACACGCCGAACGTACGTGGGAGGGATTTGTCCCAGCAGCAATCGAGCGTGCTTACCTGGAAGTAAAAGAAACCGAGAAAAGGTAGGAGCGCACACTCTCAGCGCTAACTGTTCATCATTTCCAGGTTGACCGGCAATCGTCGAATGCGCCGCCCGGTCGCCGCGAAGATCGCATTCACCACGGCGGGCGCTACTGGCGGCACTGCGGTCTCGCCGAACCCGCCCGGAGGATGGTCCGAGGGAACGATGTGGGTCTCGATCGCCGGTGCCTCGTTCATCCGGATGACTTCGAAATCGGTGAAAGTGGATTGCACGGCGGAACCATCCTTGAAGTCAATTTTTCCGAAGAGTGTGGCCGAGAGTCCCCAGATAATTCCACTTTCAGCCTGACCTTCGAGACCCAGCGGACTAACCACCAGGCCGCAATCCACGGCGCAGACGATGCGATGAACTCTGACATCTTGGGATTCGCGGCCGACTGAGACTTCGGCGACCTGAGCGATATAGCAATCCTCATCATAGACATTGCATGCAATGCCACGGCCCCAAAATCGATCGCCGCCAGCGCGAAGTGGCGCTTTCCATCCCGATTGTTCAGCCGCTACCTGCAAAACACGAATTAACCGGCCGCGATGAATTTTTTGGTTTCCGACTTTTAAGATGTCGCCGGGTTGCAGAAGTCCCAGGCGAAACTCGACCGGGTCCTGGCCCGCCGCGTGCGCCATCTCATCCACAAACGACTCACGGGCAAACACTCGGGAGGGATAGAACACGGCGCGCCACGGGCCGGAGGGCACGGGCGAATTCATGGGCACGAAATCCGCTTTCAAGTGCGGAAAATTGTAAGGATTGTCGAACGATCCCCAAGGCATCTCCTGGTCAAAATAGACGCGGGGGTTCTTTCGTTCCGCTTCGGTCGGTAAGGGATATGTCGAGAGATTCGAATCCACCGTTGTTTGCGACCAGGCGATTGGCTTCCCGTCCGTGTCGAACCCGCCAGCAAGGCGTTCAACGCCGCTGGGGTGGAAGTATCCGAACCGCATGTCATCGGCGCGCGTCCACATGAGTTGGACAGGTTTCGCGATGGCTCGGGAGAGTTCGACGGCCTCATAAACGTAATCCGCAAACAGACGCCGTCCGAATCCTCCGCCGACTAGCGTTACGTGCAACGTAACGGACTCCGGGGGCAACCCTAGCATTTTCGCAGCTTCGGTTCTGGCCTCGTCGGGACATTGCGTCGGCGCCCAAATCTCACAGGAGTGGCTTCGCACGTCGGCAATACAATTCATGGTCTCGACGGGCGCATGGGCTTGAAATGGACTTACGTAGACCGCGTCCAGGGTCTTTGCGGCGATGCTTAAGGCTTTCGGGGCATCTCCATCATTCCGGACATAATAACCATCGTGACTCTGTGAGGCTTCGATCTCCTGTTGCAGAAAATGGTCAGAGTCAAAACTTTGGTTGGGACCTAAGTCCCATTCGACACGAAGAGCTTCACGGCCCTTCATTGCCGCCCAGGTGTGATCTGCCACGATCGCTACGCCGGGTGTCATGCCACTCGTGATCGGGACCACATGCCGTACGCCCGGCATAGCCAGTGCCTTGCTGGCATCAAATCCCGCCAGTTTGCCACCGAGGCAAGGGCATCTCTCCATCACGGCAAACAACATTCCTGGGACGCGAGCATCCAGCCCGTACACCGCCTGACCCGTGACGATGGCCCTGCCATCGACTCGCCGCACGCGCGTTCCGATGATGCGGAAATCCTTGGGGTCCTTAAGCGTCGGGTTATCCGGAACCCTCTGGCGCGACGCGGCGGCGGCGAGTTGTCCATAGGTGAAACGGCGGCCTGTCGCGACCTGCACCACGGCGCCGTTCTCGGCCCGGCACGCGGAGAGCTGAGCGTGCCACTGTTCCGCTGCAGCCGCGACCAGCATCTCACGTGCAGCGGCGCCAGCT
>OCZU010002018.1_pt1 | contig 13070 bp, 9 predicted proteins | sample 1539001 | NCBI WGS metagenome assembly OCZU01 (sample SAMEA3539306, study PRJEB22396) | soil metagenome | biome: tundra; feature: field; material: soil | place: USA | collected 2010-05 | depth 0.15 m
ATACGGGCCGTAGCGCGCGAGGGCGGCCCCCTTGGGTAGCGCCGTCAAGTATCGCTCCTCGCGCTCGTGCAGACCGAGCGCCACGGCCATCTCGCGCGCCTCGTCGGGCGGTTGGCGAAAGAGCAGGGCGGTCTCGCACTCTCGCAGCAGTCCCTGGGCGCGCTCACGTTGCGCGCTGCCGGCGTCGCCGGCGGCCGCCACGTCCGTCCACCGGTGCAGTACCAACACGTGGCTGAGTCCTCGCGACCTCGCCAATTTCCACGAGCCCTGCAGCCAGCGCAGCGCATGAGCGTCCGACAGCAACGCCCACGCCTCGTCGAGCACCAAGTAACCGAGTTCATCCTTAACCGCGACCACCTGCTGTGCCGCGGCGGCAGCGCTCAGGGCCGCCACCGAGAACGAGTTGGACGACCACTGCGCCGAGAGGTCCAGCACGATGAGCTGACCGTCAAAGCGCAACGGATCGCCGTCGCCGTCGAAGAGTTCGGCGAGGTCGCCGTGGATGAACCGGTACAACGTCAGGGCGAGCGAACGATGCGCTGATGCCTGCTCCGACGCAATATGCGAATGCAGTTGCTCGTAGAGCGCTCGCAGGACTCGAACCGGTCGGGGAGAGGGTAGGCGCCGCCACACCTCGTCGATGACGTAGTGCTGGTCGCTGGTGGGGGGCGATCCCTGCGCGCTGGCGACGAGCGCTCGAAGCAGGTTGCGGCCCTCGCGATCGTCGTCGGGAAAGGGACTGCACCACCCGTCGCGGCCGAGGGTGACGGGCCTCACACCGTACGACGCCGCCAGTGGCGCGTACTCCCCCTTGGGGTCCACCACCACCACTCGTCGCCCGCGCACCAGAGCGCGATCGAGCAGCATCTTGACGACGGTGCTCTTGCCCGCACCGATCGATCCGGCCACGACCACGTTGGGGTTAGTCAATCTGTTCATAACGACCATAGAAGTCAGAACCGGCAGGTCCACCTAAATCCCTGCAAAATAGGAACTTCCGCGATTTACTCTTTTTTGATGACCAACAAATCCATTGTCGGTCACCCGTCTCCAACGTGATTTTAGGGCGCAAATTGATTGTTCGCATTTCCTCAGCACTGGCATCGCCGACCTAGCACTCGCCCAATCTGGATCTGGATTCAGGATTGGCAGGGAGACAGCTAAAAGTCCGGTTGACGGGATGACCTGACCCATCGGACAGAGATCGGCGAGAATTATTCGACCAACTCGACCAACACTTCCAAAAGGTTGAGAACTGTCCGCTTAGGCCCACGCAATCTTGTCGGGATGGTTGATAAATTCAAAAGGAGTTTTTGGGTTCGAATCCGTCTAGCCTCACCGCCGCTATTTGGGATAGGTGATAAGGACGGTTGAAAAGTCCACCCATTGCAATCGAGAAACCGACCAGAGAATCTCTCAGCCCTCCGTCATCGCCTTTAGTTGTTCTACCCAGTGGCGTAACTCCGGCACGTGCTTGCTTACGAGGTAGGCGGGGAGCGCAATGGACAGGACGCCCAAGGTTCGTCCTGCTGCTTTGGCAAATTCGTCCGCGAAGATGTCCAACTTGGTACCAATCCAGCGCACAGATTCTCGGACAATTCCTTGATCGGGCCTCTCAGCCCGTATCAATTGACTGAGAGCAGCGACTGCAGCGTCGAGATTCAATTTCTCATTTTCGTCCAACAGGTCCTTGATTCCAGATCGCTCAACGTAGAGAATCACCGATTCCGTCGCGGCCTGGACCCGACCAGACGCACACAGTTGGTCCCAAGAGACGGCTCCTTCAGAACGTGGAGCACGCGTCACGATTTCACTGGGATTGTGGAATTCCATCTGACTGTCATCACCGAAAGAGAAGAAGAGGGGTCCTGAGAGATCGGGCCACTCAATACTCGCTGTGAACCGAATCGATTCGCCTTCCTGAGTTATCTCGAGATCGCAATGGAGTCCCCGCTTGGTCGGTGTCCCAATCGTGGCGTCTAGCAGCAGGGCAGCGACGTGCGTTACGTCTTCGATATCCCATGCCCGCACGGTCTCATTTTCATAGGGCATTTCGGTATCTTGGACTTGAATCGTCAGAAGATCGCCGCTTGCCTCGCCCTCTAGTAGGTACCCACCTCTGCCTAGAAGATCAACCCTAAAGCGTTCAGCAATTGTCAATTCAGTCGACATGCGATGATTGTAGGCGTCGCTCAGGCTTTGGAGGTACAACTAATGCGTGGCTTCGCTTCTTTCCAAAGTGACCTGACTTGTCATTGATCCCAATTGAAATTACCTGAAGATAGTTCGTAAGCACTCCGCCATTTAACGGTTGAAACTACTCGAACGTGTAATTTCGGAAATATGCCCCACGACGAAGATGACATCAAGAGGATTGGACATGAAGACGACTCAAACTGAACGCCTGCTCAAGTACGTGAGACGTGCACTAAACAGATTTGATGAAGTACCACTATCTATTTCGGTCCGAAAGTCATACCGGATCGCCGTGCTTCGGGGCGATTCGCTTGAGGCCTGGATGGCAAGAGCTGATCTGCGTCCAATTGGTGGCTCCGGAGTAGTTCGAAAAAGTGAAATTGGTTACTTGCACCCAACCTTTGACACCGTGCAACTTAGAAAAAGAGACAACAGTCTGAAAGAGGAATGGCTCAAAGAGCGCGAACTGAAAAATGTACCTGAATATATGATGGAAATCTTTCACGATGATGGTTCGGGAATGATTCTCGCCAGCAGCGTTGAAGAATTCGAGCAGACTAATGCTCAATTGAGGCAATCTCTAGTAGCAGCAATTCCCGACGCAATGACTCGACTTCAAGCTGAGACTCGGGTTTTGCTTAACGAACAAATGTTAGGACGAATACGACAGAGGACGTTTGCCTACCTATGTCATTGTGAGAACGTGTTGACATTTAGTGGATCTAGCTCATCTATTTTCGACCACTACAGGACTCAAGTCGACAAATTCATTGGTGAAATAAGCCCTGAAATCCTGAGTCAGACGAATTCTGCTTTTGAACGGGCTACGGAGCAGGATTCGGAGAGTCTTTCCCATGCCCTGACTTCATGTAGACGACTGCTCGTCGCCGTAGCTGACCTGGTGTTTCCGTCCACAGATGAGGTTTGGCGAGACAGTGCAGGTGAGGAGCGTTCAATCGATCAAGAACATTACATCAATCGTCTCTACGCTTTCTTGTATGAAGCAAACGTGAGCGGAACCCTCTCTCGCGTATGCAATGCGCTCGTTCAAGACTTGGATTCGCGAATTCGTTCAATAAATAAGGGAGCCAGCAAAGGTGTCCACGCAGGAGTGACGCGGGAGGAAGTAAATCTTTGCGTGATACAGACGTATACATTGTGCGGCGAATTGCTTTCGATTCATGACGCGAAACGTGAAGGAACCCCTGGATAACTCACAGTTGAAGCGAGTAACTCAATCCGACTTTGACTTCTTCTTCGTCTTTTTGGATTTTGATCTCTTGGTTTGCTTTCCTGTCACGATCGCTGCGCTACTAACTGTCTATAAGAGAGCGAGCCCTCCTAAGTCACCCTATCTTTAATTACTATAAGAACAAGGCAGAGCAATGCTATAAAACACCTCGTCGAAAGTTAGAAGGCATGATCTCACGAGTAGACGACACCAAAAAAATCGTCGCAGTGGAGGCCTAGAACGAATAATGAGGCCCGCGATGGCCGATGGCCAAGTGCGTTCACCGCCCTGCCGTCTACCGAGTGCCTTCGAACGGAGGCATAATGACCCCTTTGCAGCACGCTTCGTCGGCGCGATGGATGATGGTAACCTCAGCCTCCGGATCACCAAGGTCATCTACACCGGCCATGCTTGGCGAAGGGTAGATCCGACCGACCGCGGTTTCAAGGATTCCGTACGGTGCGAACGTTCCCGTTTCGGCCCCGCACCACGGGCACGGCTGCGTATTGACCGTCGCGGCGATCTCCTCGTTCTCCCACCACGCCTGATGGCCGCAGCTATGCGTGACGTGATACCTCGTCGGCAGCTGCTTCGACTCCATATCTGAAAGTTACTCTTGGCGAGGTGTTCGGCCACGGCGAACGCTGCTGGCGCGACAATCAACAGATGCAGCCCTGCATCGTTTACGGTCGGATCGACGGCCTTCCGAGCGAGGAAAATGCTCACTTAATGATGATGGATATCGCCGGCGTCAATCATCATCACAATGCCGTCGAATCCACGCATGAAATTTTCAAGCCGCACATCGGTACTTTGTTCTTTGGCCGAATCCGGAATCTCATCCATTGATTCAATGACTACAGGATAGTAAGGCATCGCGAGAATGCATTTTCCTTTTGCTCGATACAAGGTCGTCGGTGGCGCCCAAGGGAAACCTTCGTCGATCCAGTACTTCATGTTTTCGTCTTCGCAATAGTTGGGATCGTTCATCTTTAAACCGATCTTGTAAACGAATTCTCCATTCTTCGGCAAGAAAGCGACTCTGTCCTTTCCACGCCAATACTTCCATCCTTCATATTCGCCTGATTCGGTTCGGTCAAAATGCCCAGTCTCGGAGAGGGCTAAAAATAGATCAAGTGCTGCCAAAGCTTCGTTCTCATTCGGCATCGGAAAATTTTAACGTCTAAATGATTGCCGAAATAGATGACACTTGTTTGGAGCGATTCCGCTGCGGACTCATAGTCATTAAGAAATGGCAGCGCATTCGGCCAGACATGAAGGAACTTTTGGAGCGGACGATCGGGCTCGAACCGGCGACCTCGACTTTGGCAAGGCCGCGCTCTACCAACTGAGCTACGTCCGTGTGAATCCCAATAGTAGCCGAGGCGCCGATGACAATCGATCCCGGCTGGTCAGTTTACGGTGCCGAACAACCGGTTCGCCTCCAACCAATTGTCGCGGTGTGTTCGAAGATCTGGATCGGTTGACCAAATCAACATAATCAGTTGTCCACTCTGTCAAAGTAAGCCTTGTCGACATAAACGTACGAGAGATGTGGCGCGAGCCATGACACAAACTCACTCTTTCTTGGCTGCTCAGTCCCGAATCGATTGCACGAGACTAAGGTGCAGCTCTTGGTGGCTCTTGTGAGTGCCACTAGAAGAGAACAAACCTCGTCGTCGGTGATTGCGTTGTTGGAGTGAGGGAAGTGTCCGTCGTTCATTCCCACGACGAAGACATGGCATGCCTGAAGGCCTTTTGCTCCGACGAGTGAGGTCACTACAACGGACGGCGTCGATTGATCAACGCCTGAATCCTCGGCTGTTTGCACGTCATTCATACCAAGGATCTCTCTAAGTTTCTGGGGTGAGATGTCGACGGCGGTCTCAAGGGAGGTTAACTCCGACGGGGACAGATCGTCACTGTTCTGGAAGCGCTTCAATAGAGCCACCAAGGCAAGATGATCCCGTCTGAAATCTTCTGGCAGCAATGCCTCCAATTCCTCCCCGTTAATCAATGCTTGATTCAGAATGTCATTGGTATCCACTGTCGGATGTCGATATAACAGGATGCGCCATCCGAGACGCGAGCTGGGGTCGGCAGTCAACCGACTATACGCATCTATGGGACTTACTTCGGCCTGCGCGCTGCGTTTGAACTGAACGTCTAGAAGTCGAGGAGCTAGGTATTCGTAAACACGGCTGGCGAACTGAGTAGGACCAACGACTAATGCCGTCGGGTAATTCTCTGAGCGTGAGGCGACTATGTCGCCTGCGGAGATCTTTTCGATTTGGCTGAGGATATAGCGACCCATGTATGGAGCCGAGTTACGTTCCACACTGCAGTTCGCATGAATGATTTTTGGGTATAGATCACTGTCCGCCTGCTTTGTTGGCAGGAAACACTCGTACTGCTTGTCGATTCGACGATTTAGTCGGCCAATCGATTGCGCTTTGGCGATGACCGTATGAGTCGCCGTGACCAGGACTTGTGTGCAGCGAGAACAGTATGGAAGTGGGAACTGTTTGTACTCCGGATTTATCGCGAGGTTTCGGATATAGTCCGCCGATGCGTGCTTGAAGCCGTACAACGCTTGGTCATCATCGCCAACGATGAGACTTGGACTGTTTTGGGTGACCACGTCGATGAAGCTGACCTCTAGGAGGCTGAAGTCTTGATACTCGTCGACAACGACTTGACGGTATGTCGGGATGGAACCAGGATTTGTCTGGAAAAAGCGCAACATTCGGTAGACGGAATCGAGATGACCAACGGCGTCGTAATAATTACCACTCCCGAGGGCTCGATCAATCAAGCCGCTCGATTGGTCGAGGTAGTGAAATTCGTGCTCAATGTCTCTGCCATCGACCGCAATCCCGCCGAGACGAGTGAGGTCGTCAGCCTGAATTGCTGGAAGGCTTGGGAAATAGTCGACGTTCATAGAAACTCCGCCCACCGCGTGGGTGTGAAGCATTCGTCGGCAATATCCGTGGAACGTGTGGGTTACCGCCAAAGCGCCGAGCTTGTCACCCAGGTCAGCCGCTAGCGCGTTAATGAAAGTCACTGCAAGACTCGGGCCTCCGGTACGTTCGAGTAGGGATTTGAATGTATGCGTTTTGCCAGTGCCAGGTCCCGCGACGATTAGCTTCCGACGCGCTGATGAGTCAAGGATTTGTTGTAGGCAGTTACGTCTCTCTGTTTCTTGTTCCTCGGGGGCGCTCATGTATTACAGATCCCGCTCGCCTGCAACTCTCGATTCTCGTGCACTGTCTAAATTCCCGTTTCCGGTGTACGCGATCCCCCCATGTTGAGGTGTGCAGATAGCAAAGCTCGGAAAAGAGGACCGTGATTTGGGACTTTGAGGTGTAGTAGTTCGTGAACGATGACCTCACGCCGGAACGCCTGGTTGAGCAAGTAGATCCGTGGCGAACGTCACCCTGCCCCTTGTGGAACAGCTCGCCCATTTTCGACTCATTTCGGCCAAGCGCAACTCTGCAGGTGCAACATCGAGCCGTTCAGCCCAAACTTGTACCTCACCTTCAAATTCATCCGTTGTCACGGGCGTCTCTAGCGGAACTGAGGCTGTGAAGAAGTGCTGGCGTGCGTCTCTTCTCATGGCCGCACTCTCCGAAGCGACTCAACGATGTCTTCGACGTAGTCGCTGGAGACATCCTTCGCTCCAGCTCGAATCAATGCTGCATGTAGTTTGATCCGTACCTGCCGTTCCTGATCGGAGCGCAGTCGCCATTGAGGGCACTCATCAAAGACCACCGCAGCAGCTGCGGCGACAGCTTGTGCTTTAGTTTCCTCCAGCCCCTTGCCTTTGAGATACCAGAGTGCAGCGAACGCCTCTGGCTGGAGGCCCGTTGATTCCTGCTCCTTCTCTGCTTCGATCGCATCCTTAGCGAGTCCGGCAAGAGCCGTGAGCGCCTCTTCAGTTGACAATTGGCGGTCACGGAAGGCGGCAGCGATTTTCTCTGCCTTCTCCCCGATTGACAGCAGGAACGGCTTCGTGTCTCGCTCATTGGCGACTAAGTCGTGCAACAGCTTTACAAGGTTCACCACTTTCACCGTGTCCGGTGTGTTCATAAGCGTGAGCTGTTCCAGTGTCTCCTCTGTCAGCTTGTGGATGCCGCTAATGCCTCGAATCGGTGTTGCTGCCGTGTGCTGTTGCACCAACTCTGCCGTCTTTCGCAAGAACGATCGGTCGACGTCGATCCCAGGGTAGAACGCTTCGCGCACGATTGCGTAGATACGCATGATGGAGTCGTAGCTGTCGAGGTACGGACGAAGGAAGACGTCTGGTGAAAGGATCTCAAAGAGATTCTCCAGTTCCGAGATGTACTCCTGGAGAGAGGTTCTCTTTTCCTCATCTCGGAAGTACTCGACAATGGCCTCGACTTCTTTGTCCGCGTGTAGGCCTCGACCGATGCCCAGGTACGCTTCCCGACCTTGAGCCATTAGCTCTGCGAAGCGCGTTCGGAGATTCGTGATGCCGGTGACAACTCCAGTCACATCCTTCGAGTCGAAGGCGAGCGCTTCTTCCAACTTCTCAAAAATGCCGACGAAGTCTAGAACGAAGCCCGCAGGCTTTGCTCTATCTTCTGCATCTTCGTATGGCCGGTTAACGCGAGCGATGGATTGGAGTAGGACGTGGTCTCGCATCGGTTTGTCGAGATACATGGCGTACAGGATTGGAGCGTCGAAACCGGTGAGGAGTTTTTCGGTGACAATTAAAATCTTCGGCATGCTGTCGGGTTTCCGAAAGGCCTTTCGTATTTCCAACTCCTTCATCTCGTCGTAGTGGAACCGCCGAAGCTTTGCAGGATCATTGTGGCCGTGGCTTATGATGACCTCGGAATACTCAGGCGGCAGGTAACGGTCTAAGGCCTCCTTGTAGAGCGCGCATGCCTCGCGATCGACACCGACAACGAACGCCTTGTACCCCATGGGTTCAACGTTGCCCTTGAAGTGGTCGGCAATGAATTTGGCGATTCCGTCGACACGTTCACGGTTCTTCATCATGTTGCGAAGTGTCACTGCACGCTCCAAGACCTTGTTCAGTGTCTCAATGTCTGAAACGCCTTCCAGTTCTGCAACTTGAAGGAACTCCTCCTCCAGGGTTGACCTGTCCACGAGCAGCTCATTCGGGGCAAGGGCGTAGTTCAGAGGGACGGTAGTGCCGTCCGCGATGGATTCTCGAATTGAGTACTTGTCGAGGAATCCGCTCTCGTCATCAAGGCCGAATGTCTTGAAGGTTCCCTTGCCGTGCTCTGTCCTGTCGATGGGAGTGCCGGTGAAACCGACGTACGTTGCATGCGGCAGGGCAGCCATGAGGTATGTGCCGAGCGCACCACCAGTTGTGCGGTGCGCTTCATCGATGAGGACAAAGACATTCTCTCGGGTGCACAGGTTGGGATCTATCCCATCGAACTTGTGGATCATCGACACGATGAGTCCACGCCAGTCCGAGCGGAGCAGTGACTCCAAGTCTTTCTTAGAGTCTGCGATCCGGACGTCGCGGAAACCAAGCGCTTCCAGGTTCGCTGCCATCTGCGCTTCAAGCTCGGTCCTGTCGATGAGGACGAGGACGGTGGGATGTTCTAGCTCCTTGTCATCAATGAGGAGCTTTGCTGCTGTAATCATCGTGTAGGTCTTGCCCGATCCTTGAGTGTGCCAAACGAGGGCCCGTCGCTTGGTCGGGTCCTTGGCACGCTCCACCACCCGATCCGCTGCCCGCATTTGATGCGGTCGGAGTACAAACTTGTTCAGTTCGCCGTCGATGTCGCTGAAGACAATGAAGTCGGAAATGACACGGAGCACTCGCCCAGGAGTCACGAATGCTTTCACGAGATCCTCGTAGTTTCCGGTTACCTCGTCACGCCAGTTGTAGAGCGATTTGCGGTTGGCATTCCATGTCGCCCCGTAGAGGAACTTGTGCAAATGGGTGATCGCAAAGAGCTGCAGAACAGCGAGAGCCTCCGGTCCTTGTTCGTGGTATCGGCGTATCTGGACAAGGGCTTCCGCCATTCCATCACGCTTCGTCGCTGACTTAGTTTCGATGAGAACGACGGGGATACCGTTGATGAGGAGAGCGACGTCGAACCGGATTGCCTCAGCGTCAGGTCGGGGACGGAATGAGAATTCGTCCGTGACATGGAAAACGTTGTTTGAGGGATCGTCCACGTCGAGAAATCTGACGTCTCGCTCTCGACTCTCCTCCTCGACGAAGACCTTCTTCAGTCCTCGTAAGTACTCCCAGACATCTTCGTTTCCCTTGATGTTGGGAAGCGCACGGACTACGCGGTGGGCAAGGTCGACTGCCCTATCTCGGTTAACGACCCTTGGATTCAGAACCTCCAACTGTTCGACCAAGATGTCGCTGAAGACGATTCCGCTCTCGTCACCACGAAGTCCGAGGGCTTGTTCTCTGGTCAGGTAAGTCCAACCGACCTCGTCGGCATAGTGCACGAAGGGGTTCTGGACGGAGCTTTGCTCGGAGCCAAGCGTCATTTACGCGGCACCCACTAGGGAACTCAATGCAGCACCAAAGAGCTGGTCCATGCAAGCCACAACTCCGCGTCTGGACCGACATGCCTGACGAATTAAAGAGAGTGCTTGGCTCAAGACATGTTGCTCGTCCAATGGCGGAATCGGTATCGGCATTCGTCTCACGTCGGCTACATTCAGGTGAGGCGCTGTGACTCCAGACGACCTTAAGTTCATATATGCCTGAACCTCAGGTGCGTAAAGCACGCCAAGCAAGAATTCCGGTGTGACGATCTCAATACATGGACGCAGAAGCATTGTTCGCTGCCCCAAGCTCGCCCTCATTTTGGGTGGAATGATGCAGGCCTCTCCCACGGGAGCCTCTCGGCTAAGGACGATGTCGCCCTCACGAGGGCGTCCACGCTGAGTCCGTAGTTCGTACTCGGGTTCGGATGTGAAGAATGCCCGATCAAGCTCCAGATCGCCGTTCCGAAAGTTGAAATTACGCAACACAAGAACGCCCTGTTCCAAGAACTTAGGCGTGGTGTGAGGGCAGTCGATTACCAGCTCACATACGCTCTCGATTGGCAATAGGTCCCAGTGTGAAGGGATCGGGCCGTACGCTGTTGGCTTTGTCTGATTCCCGAACCTCGACGTAAATATTTGCGATGCGAGGAAGGAGCTTCTTAGCTGGGTTGCCATCCTCAATTCGGCTACGCCCGCCTGTTTCGCGGCCTGAATTGTCGACAAAATTCCAGCTAGACGTTGTTGTTCATCGAGTGCCGGTAAGGGAAGTTGCTGATTCAGCACATCACTGTCGCTAACGGCTGGGTAGCTTGACCCGCGCTGCAATTCCGATACCTTGCAAACGAAGTCATCAGAAATTACCTGATAATAGAGAAAACTCGGATCAAGAAGTGCGGGATTCGCTCGCAAAACAGTGAATGCTGTTGAACAAATAGCTCCGTCGAGGTGATCGGGAACGATCGCAACGCGTCGTAGTGATGGTCGAACGGTTGCAAAAAGAACATCACCTCTTCGAACATTCTTGCGGGCTCGGCCCGGAGCATCTGCGCCATTTATGACAGATGGATTCTCAATAGAAAGTGTGTCAGCGTCGACAGATGAAACATCAATATAGGTGAATGTCACTTCAGGGGTCTTGCGTGGGTCTGTTGTTTGCGTACTAACGAGGGCATCTTTCAACCGAACTATTTGTGAGCCGCTGCTAGATCGGTCGCTTGTTTTCATTCGATCCCAAGCTCCGAGAGGACCTTCCACAGCTCAGCATCTACCCTTTCTCGCTCGGCCTCGGCTTCGCGGAGAAGTTTCGTGGCTTCGTGCATTGGTAGGGCTGCATCTGCTGGTGCACCGGTCACGTAGCGACCAGGGGAAAGGTTGTAGTCGTTCGCAGCAATATTCTCCATAGCGACTACGGAGCACTGCTCGTCGACGGACTTCCAGCTGGTGAAAAGCGCGTGAACTAACTGAATGTGGTGGTCTGATAACTCATTCTTTGGCTTGCCTTTGATGAAGAAGGTGGAGGCGTTCACGAGAAGCACTTCACCTTTGTGTTGCTTATCTCGGCTGAAGACCATGACGATCCCAGGAGCTGTTGTGTTGTAAAAGAGGTTCTCCGGCAGCGCGATCAAACCTTCAATGAGGTCATCATCAATGAAGGCTCGACGAATATCTCGTTCACGACTCGTACCCGTCGTGCCACTTCCGCGACTAACGGCTCCTGTGTCGAGGACAATTGCCATGCGGCCCAAAGGTCCAAGGGAAGCCACCATATGCTGAACCCAGCCCCAGTCCGCCGATGAGCTAGGCGGGATGCCATTGGCGAAGCGGTCGGTCGTATCGTTTCGGTACACGTTCTCTGGAAAATCCTGATTCCACATCGGATTAGCGGTGACGAGGTCAAACTGGCGAAGGTGACCTCTGCGGTCCGTAAAGGCTGGGTTCCGCATTGTGTCCCCTAGGGCGATCTCGGCATCCATGTCGTGCAGGAATGCGTTCATCCGTGACATGGCGAACGTTGATGGGTTGATCTCTTGACCGAAGAGCTTCAGAGGCGCCGCCTCGGCAGGTAACTCTCGATGCTCATTGACCGCCTTGCCATGCGTCTCCAAGAGACGCAGATGGCACTTGATTAGCAGGCCGGAAGAACCACAGCACGGGTCATAGACCGTCATTCCGGGCTGTGGATTGAGGATGCGGGCCATGAGGCGACCTACTTCGGCAGGGGTATAGAACTCGCCAGCACTCTGGCCCTGGCCTTCGGCAAACTTCCGGAGGAGGTACTCATAGGCCCTTCCGAGGAGATCTGGCTGAACATCGCTAAGTCCGAGCCGGTGCTGTCCAAGCGATTTCGTGAGTGCTGCCAGCCGGTCGTTGTCCACAATGGGTTGACCAGCTGTCGTTGCGTTGAAGTCGACCGTGTCAATAACGCCCTGGAGTCGGGGATTCTGACGGGCAACAGCCCTGACAGCGTCAGTGAGCGCTTCGCCAAGGCCGGTGGTCTTGAGTGCGATAACAGACCAGCGGCTCTCAATCGGAAGGTAGAAGCGGACCAGAGCGTGATCTTCATCAATGATTTCCCTTGCCGTGTCGAGGTCACCGACTTCGTCGGCCACTCGCTGGACCTCATCGTCGAAGACGTCTGAGAGGCGCTTGAGAAAGATGAGAGGGAGGATATAGTCCTTGAACTTTGGAGCATCCAGCGGACCACGAATCTGGCAAGCAGCATCCCAAAGCCATGCCTCTAGCGTCTTGACGTCGAGCGTGCCGTTACCGTCTGCAGATGTAGCTGGTGGATCTGCGACAATCTTGCCTGTCTGGCGTCCTCTAGGAGCCACTGTTCGCGCCTTTGCGGCGAATTATGGCAGTTAACCAGGACGAAAAGTTCGTTGACATGAACTTATGTTACGACAAGGGTGTCCGGTTTGACCGTTGCTTCAAGTCATGGTCTTTCCTGGAAGATCGATCCGTACTCGCCAGGGGCGAGCACCACTAGGGGATCGACCACAACGAGCACTTGGTGCCAGCATGCTCCAGCGATGGACCGGAAGGAGCTTTTCTTGGTTGCCGAGACCCAACGGAGCCCTCAGCTACGGTGGCAACATTGAAAACGCCAGGAGATGTCGAGTTGGCG
>OCZU010002019.1_pt1 | contig 13060 bp, 13 predicted proteins | sample 1539001 | NCBI WGS metagenome assembly OCZU01 (sample SAMEA3539306, study PRJEB22396) | soil metagenome | biome: tundra; feature: field; material: soil | place: USA | collected 2010-05 | depth 0.15 m
CCACGAGATCGCGGGCACGGCGGCCAGCGTCTTGCCTTCGCCGGTCTGCATCTCGACGATACTGCCCCGCGTGAGGGCCAGCGCTCCGCGCAGTTGCACGTCGTACAAGTCTTGCCCCAGCACCCGCGACGCAACCGTTGCGGTGATGGCCATGTACTGTAATAAATCGTTTGCCTGCGCCGCTCGGGTGCGAAGCTGGTCATCGTCCAAACGGACGAATTCCAACCGCATCGCGTTGATCCGCCGGATGCTGGATCGATCGCGGTCGAGAGACACAAGCCGAGATCGTAGAAATTGGCGCACGGCGCCCTCCTCTCTTTGCTGAATGCCCTTGATTTGGTTTATGCGTGAGAGAGGATGGCCGGCGGCGGGCGCTGGAAAAGCTCGCGGCCGAGGAAGATGTCATGGGGCCCGTCTTCGGGCAGCGAAATGTTCCGGTGGATCGGCCGCGGCGGTGAGAGTCGGGAGGTCCGCTGTTCGGATACCCGGTGCGTTTCACTTCGCTCCTGGTCACTGGCGCAGACAACCACCTGTGCAACGCGGGCCACTGCGAAGCCCGCCCCGCCGACGCCGAATGCCGCCAGAAACAGCAGCAGCACCGTCAAGAGTCGTTTTGTGAACCGCGGATTCACCTGGGAATAGTATGGCATGAAGTGAGCAGGCAGGTAACGGGCACCAGGCGTCCGCGCGAGGTGGGGCAGGCGCTTCCGCCTGCCAACGCAGCGCCAAAGATGATGCATCCCCATTTCGGTTAAGCACCCGTCTTGTGTCACCATGGAATCACCGTGCTGGTTTCCATCGCCCCCCAACTCGAACGGCCCAAGTGGCTCCGCGCGCCGGCGCCCTCGGGTGAAAACTATCGAGAATTGAAGGCCCTCATCGATCGCCTGCGACTGCACACGGTTTGTGAGAGCGCCGCTTGCCCCAACGTGGGCGAGTGTTGGAACCACCGTACCGCCACCTTCATGATCCTGGGCAACGTCTGCACCCGCCGGTGCGGGTTCTGCGCGGTCCAGAAGGGCGCGCCCCTGCCAGTCGACTTCGACGAACCGCGGCGAGTGGCGGAGGCCGTGGAAGCCATGGGCCTGAAGTTCGCGGTCATCACCAGCGTCAATCGCGACGACCGCGAAGATGGCGGCGCGGAGCTGTTCGCCCTCACCATCCGGGCGATCCGCCGGCGGGTTCCGGGCTGCGGTGTCGAGGTCCTGGTGCCGGACTTCCAGGGCAGCCGCGAGGCCGTCGATATCGTCATGGATGCCGCCCCCGACGTGCTGAATCACAATACCGAGACCGTGCCGCGATTGTATCGCCAGGTGCGCCTGGGCGCGCGCTACGAGCGGTCGCTCGAAGTGCTGGCATACGCCAAAAAGGTGGCGCCCCAAACGCCCACCAAGTCCGGACTGATGCTCGGGCTCGGCGAAACCGCCCAGGAAGTGCGCGAGGTGATGCGCGATCTGCGTGCGCACCAGGTCGAGATCCTGACCTTAGGCCAATATCTGCGCCCGTCGCCCAAGCACCTGCCCATCGTGCGGTACGTCACGCCCGAAGAGTTCGCCGACTTCCGCGTCGCGGGCTACGAAATGGGTTTCGCGCACGTAGAATCCGGCCCGCTCGTGCGCAGTTCCTACCATGCATCCGACGCCGTGACGTCTGCCTAGCTAAGCCGTGCCGGGCTCTTGTTGGTTTTCTTGGCGCTCTTGGCGGTACTTGGCGTACTTGGCGTGAAAAGCTTTCTGTTGGTTCAACTAGTACTGCTCAGTTCTCTTTAGTCGAGCAAATTGACCTTGACACAGCGTAAAATCCAAGCCAAGATGGTACCAATCGGATACGGCCCGTACGAAATAGAGCCAGCCATGCCGGAAACGATCGCCATTCAAGGACGCAACATCCCCTACACGCGTGGCGCCGTCTCCGTGGACGAATGCGTTCTCGACCCCCAAAACCCCCGCATTCAGTTCCTGATCGGCCAGCGAGCGGGAGTAGTCAGCGAGCGGGACTTGGCGGACCTGATCTGGGAGAAGGACCCCGTCAAGGCGCTCGGCCAGTCCATCCTGCAAAACGGAGGCGTCTACGAAGCCATCATCGTCCAGCGCCACGGCCCCAGATTCCTCGTAAGAGAGGGGAATTGCCGCACGGTTGCCTGCCGGCGCCTGATCGAACAGCACCCCGACGACAGCCGCTTCAAGACCATGCCCGCCATGGTCTTCGATGTCGATCTCACCGAGGAGGATCTGGCTGTCTTACTGGCCGACATGCACGTCAGCGGCAAGCTCCGCTGGGATGCTTACGAACAGGCCAAACACGTGTCCGACCTGTTCAACGTCTATGGCAAGACGTACGAATGGCTGAGCAACCACCTGCGCCTGAGCAAGGGGAAAATCAGGGAGCTTCTGGAAGCGTACCAGACGACCACGGAATACCTGAGCCTGCATCCCGCGCCCGTCAATGTGAAAAAGTTCGCCGTTTTTCACGAGATGATGAAGAAAAAGGACCTGCGGGAGCGCTTCAAAGGCGACTCGCGCTTCAAACAGTCCTTCCACAAATGGGTCAGCGAGGAACGCATCAACGATTCCAAGCAGGTCCGCGATCTGCCCATCATTCTCGCCAACTCCGAGGCGGTGAAAGCGCTGGACCAATCGGGGTTCGAAGAGGCACAGAAGGTGCTCGTTCGGGAAGACCCGTCCCTTCGAAGCGACGCATTCTGGGCGATCAAGCAGGCCACCGAAAAGATCAAGACCCTGCCGGCCGACGACATCCAGGACCTGAAGGCTGGCAACGCCCAGAAGATCGTCATGATGCGCAATCTCTACCGCGCCATCGAAGATGTCGCTACCCTGGCGGGGATGAAGCTCTGAACATGAGATACTGACGAAGAATTGCCAGCCATGGAGACCAACAGTGACATTTGAGGCAGGATTTGCCGACGCCGAACGGGCGGCAGTCGCCGCGGGGAAAGTGATCAAGCTCCTTGCGGGAGCCATGAACCAATTGCACCGGGCTACGGCGGACGGGGACATCTACAAAATGCGGAAGTCATCCGACCGGCTGGTGACCATCCTCGAATCCACGCGGCAGGAGGTTTCGAATGCCCGGTCCGCCTGGCCTTTCAGCCCCGAGGGAGAAGAGCAATATCTCCGGGAGTCGTTCGCCGCCGAGCTCATCGAGCTTGCCAGGTCGGAGAGCCTTCAGATCCAGCAACGGGACGAGGGGCTGGTGGTATTTCCTTCGATCCTTCGGATTGTCGCCTCTGACCGCGCGGTCAGGATTAACCGGAAAAAGGTGCCGTCGGTGCGCCCTTCCGCTATCGTGAAAAAGCTCAAAGCCGCTCAATCCGGAAAGACCAAAGCGCCGGAGGCCATCCTGGAGGTGCTTCACCGCGCCTATCGTTTGTTGGTTGGGACGGAGTACGGGAAAACCATCACCCTCGCCAGTATCTACGACGCCCTGACCATGCTGCCGGGATCCACGGCCAACTTCGACCAGACTGACTTTGTCCGCGATCTGTTTCTCCTCGACCGTAGCGGCGTGACTAAGACGAAGTCCGGCGCCGTCTGTTCCCTCCCGGCCAGCACCGGGACCAAGACGGCCAGGAATACTTACTTCTTTGTCGCGCCGGACGGTGAGACCGTGACTTACTACGGAATCCGATTCAACGAGGTGCCGGAGTGACTGCCTCGATCCAACCCGCCGACTGGCTCCGCTTCATCGAACAGGAATACCTCGCGGGCTACATCCGCGACGGGGGCTCCGTGGTCAAGTTTGCCGTCCCTGCCGAAGACCGGCTGCGTACCGGCCTGTTCAGCGGACTTGACAGCATCGGCCAGCGGGGAGGCTATCTCGTCGTCGGGATCAGCGCCGCCGACACCAGGGTCCACATGATCGATGAGATCTTCTTTCGTGTCGCCCAGCAGGTTCCGTGGCACATCTTGAGCCGGAAGGTCATCGCCCTACTGGCAGCCGAATCCGGCTATTCGTGGGTTGAAAATGCCGGCGGTCCGCTGTACTTGCGGCTGGCCGGCGAGAACGGGGTCGATCCACAGATGCTTCTTCTGGATTTGAAGAAGGCCATCTCGAACAAGGTGTTCAAACAGCCCGAGCTTTCGCGCGACTTTCGGGTTGCCATGACTCATCTCTGTATCGCAGAACTCTCGGGCGGACAGGAAGGAGCCACTACCATTGAAGTACTGACTGACTGGTTGACGGGCCGCAATAAGGCCGTGAGCGCCGTGAAGCCCTACCAGATCTTTCGTAAGGTCAATCGCGCCACCGCGCGATTCTACTTCGAGTCGATGGCCCATTGGGTGAGATTGGCGGGCTACCCGGGCCTGGTAATCCTAATCGACGCGCAGCGAGTCATGCTGGCGCAGAATCCTCACGATCAGAGTGTCTTCTACAGTAAGGCCGCGGTTCTCGACGCTTATGAGGTATTACGCGAGTTCATCGACGGGGCAGACCGGTTGGAGGGCTGTTTCCTCGCGGTGATTCCCGATGTCGCCTTCCTCGAAGACCACGCTCGCGGGATCGCCTCGTATGCAGCTTTGAAGTACAGGGTATTCGATGAGATTCGAGACCGGAGCCTGGTGAACCCGATGGCGTCGTTGGCCCGGATTTCGGCAGCCGTTCCAGGAAACTGACCATGATGGAAACCGATCGCGCATTCGACTATCGGCGTGCTCTGGAAGCGCTTCGCAACGGAGTGCCGAACCGGGACGCCGTTCGGGAGCTGGGCTCCCATCAACCGGACGCGGAGAGTGCGTTCCTGGAGAAGCTCGCTTCGGTGGAGAGTTCCGCCCGGGACGGCAAACAGGTTCGCGGTCTCCTGATTGCCGGCGATTTCGGCACCGGCAAATCGCACCTGCTGGATTACCTGGAACACCTCGCGGTCTCGAAGAACTTCGTTTCGAGCCGCGTGGTAGTCAGCAAAGAGACGCCGCTTTTCGACCCCGACAAGCTCTACCACGCCGCCATCGACGGCGCGGAAGTTCCCGGGCTCGCGGGCGAAGCCATCCGTGAGATGATTCTGCGGCTGCAGCCCAACACCCGGCGATACGCCGAGTTTTCCGCGTGGGCCAACAGCCTGGCGAGTCAGCTCAACCCTATCTTTGCCGCTACCATCCTGCTTCACGAGAAGCTCAACAACGATCCGGAGCTGGTGGAGCAGGTCACCCGGTTCTGGTTGGGCGAGCGGCTGGCGATCGGTAAGATCAAGCAGGGATTGAAACAGATCGGCGCCTCCGGAACCTATTCGCTCAAGCAGGTCAGAGTCAAAGAACTGGCTCTCCAGCGCTACCGTTTCCTGGCCCGGTTGATTCAGGCCGCGGGTTACAGCGGGTGGGTGCTGCTGATCGACGAAGTGGAGTTGGTGGGCCGCTACAGCCTCTTGCAGCGAGGCCGGTCCTACGCCGAACTGGCCCGCTGGATGGGCCACCTCAAGGGCGAAGTGTACCCCGGGTTAGTCGCCGTGGCAGCCATTACCGACGACTTTGGTCTCGCCGTGCTCCAGGAGAAGAGCGATCGCGACATCGTGGGAACCAGGTTTCGAGCGAAGGAGACCGATGAGTACGTGGCCCTCGCGGGCCGGGCGGAGGCAGGCATGCGCCTGATCGAGCGCGAGGCGCTAATTCTGCAACCGCCCGGCGAGTCCACTCTGGCGCATACCTATCGGCGTCTCAAGGAGATTCACGCCAAGGCCTACGGTTGGGACCCGCCCGAAATCCCCGAGTCGCCGGTTACGGTGACGGCGATGACCCGGCGGATGCGCTCTTACGTGCGCCGTTGGGTCAATGAGTGGGACCTGAAAAGGCTGTACCCCGGCGCGGAAGTCTCGGCCGAGGAAGAGCCGCAGATCCACCTTACCTATGAGCAAGACGAAGCTCTGGAACAGGTGTCAACGCCTTCGGACGAGGAGTAGCGCGACTACCCGGCGCCGGGCTATTTCTTCGGTGTGATGTCAGTCACCGGCAGATCCCAGTGGGCCGTCAGAATCTCGAACCGCCGTTGTTCCTCGCGTTTATACCTCTCCTGGTCCGGCCAAAGCTGTTTGATGAAGCGCTCTTCGTCAGGATTGGATGTGGTCGCAACGGTCGAGTTCTTGAACCGGATCGTGACTCGGAAATCCCAGCGCCCATCCTCGGTCGTGTGGTTGGCAGGCTGCTCGATTCTCACCGAGAGCATGCGGCCGCTCTCGACGTTCTTCAGGAGCAACGGGTAGTGGTTCTTCAGGAAAAGCTGCAGGAATTCCTGCTGATGCCCCCATTGCACTTTGTAGTAATACTCCATGGTGTACGGCTGGTCGGCACCCATTTGTGGCGGTGCGCCCTGGGCTAGCAGTGGCCCCGCACAAACGGAAAGCAAGAACGTGAACAGGATGTTTCTCATCAATCCTCCACCTTTAGAGTGAATTGGATTCTAGCAGACTGCGGCGTTGGCCGGGCAAAGAACCGGTTCCGAGGCACGCCACGCCGCCCGCCGGTCCGCGACCGTTTCGCCAGGCCTCTCAGGCGCGGAAATGCAGGGGGTCCCGGAGGTTTTGCAGCGCTCGATAATAATAGAGCGGAGTGGGCTTCCGTCCTCGAAACTTGAGACTTTTCAGGAATTCGAGCTCACCTTCGCTGGCCCCGCCGCTGAGGGTAACATCTTTGAGAAATTCTTCGAAGCCCGGCGGCTCCTCGAAAACCGCCTGCGGCTCCCGCTCTACGAACTCGAATTTCTTCCGATGCCCGTCCGTCAATCTCCGGTTCAGCAGGATTTCCACGCCGAAGGTCACCAGGTCGATATCCCAGGACGCGACTAGCGGATCGAGGAAGGCGACACAGTTTTCCATCGACATGTGGAAGATGTCGGCATCCAGAAACTCAGGGATTTCCGCCCGCGTTTGTTCATAGGTCCGCTTGCTCAGCCGAGCCATCAAGCGGACCCACTTTTCGCTGTCCATTTCCTCTCTGGCAACACCTTTGGCCACTTCCAGGAGTTTTTGCGTGACCAGCCGTTCCAGCGCTCCAAAGGGCTCCCTCTCAAAGATCGCCCGTATCTGCTTCTGTTGGCGCGACTCGCATTTGCGGACAATCAACTCCCGGACATCCTGGAACAGCGGCTTCGGCGGGTCCGCAACCTTTTTCTTCAGCTCTTCCCTGCGTTGAAGACTGGCCACTTTCGAAAGCTCGCCGCTCGGAAGCTCCAGGAACTTCGCGATCTTGTCGTAGATGTCCGTTCGGTCAGGCGCCGGCGGAATCTTCTTCCTGGCCAGCAACTGCGAAATATAGGATTCGGTTACCTGCGCGGCAGCGGCCAGGTCCTTTTGCTCCAAACCCAACTCGTTCAGGCGATGCCTGATGATCAGGGGGACATCCACGGCTTTCCTTCCTTCCACTTAACCCTTGCAGTTAAGCACTACACCCAATATTGCACATATCGGCTTGACAAGTACAGATAATTAACCTATAATAGTTAACGACTGAGCATTCCCGCCCACTCCTCGGATGAACCGAACTAAGTCGGGTAGTCTGACCTTTCTTCTCTTAGCCGCCCGGGAACAGGGCGATATCTCGCCGCATCGCAGTTCGCGGTTCGAAGAGGAGACTCATGAAAACATTTCGCGGAACCGGGGTCGTCCTTGCTCTCGCTGGATTGGCTGCGATACCCGTTACCGGGTTCGCTCAGACTCCCGATTCAATCGACGTGACCGGCAAATTACGCTTTCATATCGAAAACGCGGTTGGGCCAATGGCAATTGTGGGCACCGCGGCATACGCCGGAATCCTGCAGGAAGCCGGCGCGCCCCTGGAATGGAGACAGGGTGCCGCAGCTTACGGCGAGCGCTTTGCTTCCACGATGGCCTGGTCCGGAATCCACAGCGCTCTCGCTTTCGGTCTGGATTCCACCCTGCATCAGGACCCGCGGTACTTTCGATTGGGCAGCGGCACAGGGTTCTGGCGCCGCTCGGCACATGCGCTCCGTGGAACCATCCTCACGCGCACCGATAGCGGCGGCGAAACGCTATCCACGTGGCGTCTCGGAAGCGCCTATGGCGCGGCCTTTCTCTCCAACGAGTGGTATCCGGACCGTCTAAATACCGCGCGCCTCGGCTTTCTGCAGGGTTCCATGACGCTCGGGTTCGGTCTGGTCGGCAACCTGGGAGCGGAGTTTTGGCCCGATATCAAGAGAAAGCTGTTCAAAAAATGAGCATTCCACATAAAGCCCGTCTCCCATCGGCCGCTCTTGGGCTGTTGGTGCTTTTCTCGTGCCCAAGCGCCCATTCGTACTCGGTGCTGACGCACGAGGCCATCATCGATTCCACCTGGGACAGTGCGATTAAGCCGCTGCTCCTGAAACGCTTCCCGGCCGCCACGCCGGAAGATTTGAAGGTGGCGCACGCCTTCGCCTACGGGGGAAGCATCATCCAGGACTTGGGATATTATCCGTTCGGCAGTAAGTTTTACAGCGATTTGACGCATTACGTCCGGAGCGGCGATTTCATCCTCAACCTGATTCGAGAGTCCCAGGATCTCGACGAATATGCATTCGCGCTGGGCGCCCTCTCGCACTTCGCAGCCGACAACAATGGCCACCGCATGGCCACCAACATCTCGGTGCCGCTGCTCTATCCCAAGCTTCGCGCGAAATTCGGGAATTCGATCACGTATGGGGACGATCCCTTCTCGCATACCAAGACCGAGTTTGGATTCGATGTGTTTCAGGCTTCGAAGAGCCGCTACGCTTCGGATGCTTACAAGGGCTTTATCGGTTTTCAAGTCGCAAAACCCGTGCTCCAGCGGGCCTTTGAGGACACCTATGGAATGCGGATCGAGCAGGTATTCCTGAACCTCGACCTCGCGGTCGGATCGTACCGGAGGGCGGTGGGCACAGTCCTTCCGGCCCTGACCAAAGTCGCGTGGCAAATCAAGGGTCCGGAGATCCGGAAGGATATTCCCGGCATCACCCGCAAGAAGTTTCTCTACAATCTGTCTCGCTCCAGCTACGAGAAGAATTGGGGCTCCACCTATCAACGGCCCGGTGTGAAGTCGAGAATTCTGGCGGGCTTCTTCCGCATCGTGCCCAGGACAGGCCCATTCAAGGCGTTGGCGTTCAAGACGCTGACACCGAAGACCGAGCAACTGTACATGGCCGGTTTCAATGAGTCGATCGACCGGTATCGCGAGTTGCTGGCCGAAGTCGGCGCCGGCGGGCTTCGCCTGCCCAATGACAACTTCGACGTGGGCGATGCCACCAAGGCAAGCAAATACAAACTGACTGACGACGCCTACGCGAAACTCCTGCACAAGTTGGAAGGTCGCTACGCGGATCTGCCACAGGATCTCAGGAGCGATATTCTCGCTTTCTACCAGGACCTCACCCTTCCGATCGCGACCAAGTCCCAGAAGAGCGACTGGGCAAGGCTGCAGGTGGAACTCAACCACCTGGAGGCCATAAACCGGGACCTTTCCGCGCCGAGTTCTAAAGTGGCCACCGCGTCCGGCGCGCCGGTCTCCAAGTGACCGATCGATCCAACTGCGAGAGATATTCCTTTCTGGTCAGGTTGTAATGATCGCTGAGCAAATGGCAAGCAGGCGAGGGAACCCCAGCCGCCAGGAGGGCCTGTACTTCTGCCAGGCGGCCAACCTGACCCACTACCGGATGCCAGAAGCAATACCGGAGCGAGAGAGCGCCTAGGGGCATTGGGCAAAAACGCGTGGGCGGATTCAACCGCGAGAATTTTCCAACGATCGCCCACCCTCCTCCGTCCAAAGGTCGAAACAGGTGGGGCATGCTTTAGCTTGCCATCCGGTGTTTTTGTGATTTGGGCAAGCTAAAGCATGCCCCCACCTTAGGTCGAAACGAGTGGAGCATGCCTTGGCGTCAATTGCCCTACGATTCGCAAGCTAAAGCATGCGCCACCATGGCGGGAGACAATGGTGGGGGCCGCCGGCAGCATTAGTCACCGGGCACCGATCAACCGGATGCACTCCACCGATTATGCCTCCGAGGCGGACCTGCTGGCGGCGTGCCGGCGGCACGATATCCGTGCGTTCGAACAGCTTTACGAAATGCATGGAGCGCGCCTCAAGAGCATCGCTTATCACATCGTGGGAAACCGGCAGGACGCCGAGGACGCCGTTCAGGAAACGTTCCTGAAGCTCTATCGGGCCATCCAGGGATTTCAGGACCAGTCCAGTATCGGCACCTGGCTCTGCCGGATCGTGATCAATGTCTGCTACGACCTGGCGAGGAAGCGGCAGCGCGAGACGGAGGCTCCCACGGATCGGCATCCGGCCCCGAATCACCAGGTCGCGCTGCGGGTGGCGCTCCAGGACGCGCTTCGCCGCATCAACCCGCGCCACCGGATGGTGTTCCTGCTGTTTGAGGTTGAAGGCTTGCGGCATGCGGAGATCGCATCGATTTTGGGAGTGCCCGAAGGGACCTCCAAGGCTTGGCTCTTCGAGGCCAGGAAAGAACTGAAACGGCTGCTCACGGAGATCGGGCCATGATATTTCAATGCAACGATCTGGAACGGGCGCTTCGCTCTCCGGAGTTGATGCCGGACGCCCGGGCGCACGCGGAGCGGTGCGTCGAGTGCCGCCGGCAACTGTATCTGTGGGCGGAGATTTCGCGGCTCGCTCCCAGCCTTCACGAGGAGTGGAAGAGCCCTTCGCTCTGGCCCGGGATTCGTGCCGGTCTGGCCGCGGCGGCGCCGCCACCAGGACGCTTACCGGTATGGCGCTGGTCGCTGGCGGCGGCCGCTCTGGTGACACTGGCAATGGCGCTCTCCCAGCCCTGGCGGGCGAAACCGCAGGGCCGCGAATTCCTGACCGAGGATGCGCTCCACGAAGTGCAGCAGGCCGAGTCGTCCTACACACGGTCGATCGAGAGGCTTTCGAAGATCGCCGGATCCAGCTTCGAGCAGTCGCCCTCGCCGTTGGCGGATACCTACCGGGAAAAGCTGGCGCTCCTGGACTCGGCCATCGCGGACTTGAAGGCCAACCTCGCGAACAATCGCTACAACGTTTACTTGCAGAACCAACTCGCATCGCTATATCGAGAGAAGCAGAAGACCTTGCAGGAGTGGCTGGAAAATGCGAAACGCAACTAGAGTGCTTGCATCCCGGAATTCGACCCGGAATAGTCGGAATCCTTTCTCACCGCCGAGACGCCGAGACACCGGGAAAAGCAAAGTATCTCGGCGAACTCTGCCGTCTCTGCGCCCAAGTCCGGGCCTCTCGGCGGTGAAGACTTTTCCCGGTCTGAGGTGGGGCCTCGCTGGATTTCTGCTAATCTGCTGCTGCGCAATCCCTGCGGCGGCGCGCGAGGAAGTGCAGCGTGACTTTCATAAGACCGTCGCACTGACTCCCGGGCGAAGCTTCCGCATCGAGAATTCAAACGGTAACGTCACGGTCCGCACCCAAAGCAAGGGCGAGGTGGATATTCATGCAACCATCCGCTGCTCGGCCGGCAGCGCCTCGGAGGCCCGCAGTTTTTGCGGCCAGATCCAGATCGTGGTGGATGCAGGCTCGGGCGTGTCAGTTCACACCCAGTATCCGTCGAACTGGAGCAGCCACAACCTGTCATACGGCGTACACTATGACGTCACCATGCCGGAAACGGCGCCCCTCGAACTCCGCAACCGCTTCGGCGAGGTGAATGTGGCGAACCTGCATGCCCCCGGGATTATCCGTAACAGCAACGGCGCGGTCATCCTATCCGGCAGCCGCGGCCGCCAGGAGATCGAGAACGCGTTCGGCGCCGTCGAGGTGCGCGGCAATGAGGGCGACCTCTCCATCCGAAACGGCAATGGCGAAGTAAGCGCCAGCGACATCGCCGGCACGGTCGACATCACCAACCGCTTTGGCCAGGTGCGCGTGACGCATGCCGGCCGGGGCGTCACGATCCACGGCAACAACGGCGGGATCGAGGTAGAGAACGTGACTGGCGCGGTGTTGGTCGGTAATTCGTTCGGCGGCGTGGTGGTTTCGGACGCGAAGTCCGACGTGACCGTGCAAAACCAGAATGGCTCGGTCCGCGTAACGGGCGTCGCCGGCACAGCCGACCTCCGCACGTCTTTCGATCGCGTGACTTTCTCCCGCATCGGGAAAATGCTGAACGTACACGCATCGAATGCCACCGTCTCCGGGGACACGGTGGGCGAATCCGCCACCGTGGAGACGACCTTCGGCAGCGTGGACCTGCGTGGCGTAAAAGCGGGTGCGCGGGTGACTTCCGGCAACAGTGCCATCCGGCTCAGCGGGATTGGCGGCGACGTGTATGCGAAGACCTCGTTCGCAGGCATCGATATCGGCGACGTGGCAGGAGCGGTCACCGTGGAGAGCATGAATGGCTCGGTGACGGTCGTCGCCAAGCCCGGGCAGCGGTGCCAACCGATTTCCCTGAATACCAGTTTCTCCCCGATCCGCGTGACGGTGCCGAACGGTATCGGCTATAACGTGATCGCCAGAACCTCATTCGGCCAGATCCACTCCCAAGCCGACATGACGATCAGCGGCAACGTAGGGAGCGACACGCTGAACGGCAAGATCTCGGGTGGCGGCTGCGAACTCCGGCTCACCGATCAAAATGGCAGCATCGACATTCTGAAGGGTAAGTAAGGGTAGACGCCAGCCGCCCCCCAGACAACGGCCAACGTGGCCGGATTACAATCACAGCTTTTGAAAATATCCTTAAGCATATGGTGTGAAACGACTTATCCCAGAATTCCGGTTCCCGGCGGCTTGGTTTTGGCCGTCGCTGCCTTACCATGGTGCATGTAGGTTCGGTTGGTGTTTGACGGGACGGAATGCAAACGCATCGATCGATGCGGTTCCTTTTCGATAAGTGCTTTGTTTCCCACAAAACGTACCCGATTTTCCGCATCGATCGATGCGGTCAGCCCCGTCCTTCAGCGCCGCAAGGTCTGCTACCTGTTGACTTGCTCCATATTACGCCATATGATATATCGCAAGGCGTAATGCTGTGAATGACCCTGCATTTCTGATTCTTGCGAGCCTGGCGGATGGAGACAAGCACGGCTACGCCATGATGGAGGACATCCAGCGTTTCGCCGGTGTCCGCC
>OCZU010002020.1_pt1 | contig 13053 bp, 12 predicted proteins | sample 1539001 | NCBI WGS metagenome assembly OCZU01 (sample SAMEA3539306, study PRJEB22396) | soil metagenome | biome: tundra; feature: field; material: soil | place: USA | collected 2010-05 | depth 0.15 m
CTGACGAGAGCATGGAATTGGAACGTATCGGCCTGGAAAAGGCGCGCATTATCCGAAGCCGCGACGCCGAGGCTGCGGCCCTTCGCCGGAGTCTCGCCGATCGCGACGCGCATCCGGCCGACGATGAGGGAGCGAAGCGGGATCGCGAACGGCTGAACGCAGAGCTCGCCGACGCCCACGCGGAAAGTGCACGCTACCGGCGGCTCGTCATCGATATCGAGAACAATGCACCGCCGCCGATCCTCGCCGGTGCCGGAGAGCCCGACGACTTGAAGCTCATCGTTGGCATCGGGCCGGTGCTTGAACGCATGCTGCACAACCTTGGCGTCACCACATTCCGGCAAATCGCGCGCTGGAGCGAGCGCGACAGCGCCGAGTTCGATGCCAGGCTTCCGGAATTTCCGGGTCGCATCGTGCGCGACCAGTGGGTGACGCAGGCGCGCGAGTTGCATCTGGCCAAGTTCGGCGAGCTGCCATCGGATCGCCCCCCTCGTCAGTGAGTGACGCAAATCCCGGTGCAGCGCATCACGGGGACGCGCCCTTCCGCGCGACTTCGTGTCCATGAGCGGCGCGAGACCAGCCACGGTGCATCACGGCACGCCGGGCTCGAGCCTTATGCTGGTCGGTATTCTCGCGCTCGTCTGGGGCTGCAACTGGCCGGTGTTGAAGCTCGGCGTTACCGAGCTCGCGCCGCTGACCTTTCGCGCAACGTCGCTTCCGTTCGCGGCCATTGGTCTATTGCTCATCGCCAAGCTCTCGGGCGATTCGATCGCCATTCCTCGTGCGCTTTGGGGCAAGGTCGCGGCGCTTGCGCTTTTCAATATCGCGGCCTGGAACGGGCTCATTCTGTTCGGCGTGCAACAAATGCCCGCAGGGCGTTCGGCCATACTCGCCTATACCCTGCCGGTCTGGAGCGTTCTGTTTTCGCTTGCGTTGCTGCACGAGCCACTGTCACGCCGAAAGGTGGTCGGACTTGCGCTCGGGATGTGCGGCATGGGATTGCTGCTCGGAGAGGATTTCCGTCATGTGCAGCGCTCGCCCGCCGGAACCTTGTTCATCCTCGGTGCCGCGATCAGTTGGGCGTTCGGCACGGTGCTGCTGCGGCGATGGAAGCCGGACGTGCCCCAAAACACGCTCACCGGCTGGATGATGCTCATTGGATGGTTGCCGATCGCGCTGATGGTGCCATGGTTCGACCCGCATCCGTGGCTGTCGGTATCGACCATGAGCGGCACTGCGTGGTTCGCGGTGCTCTACAACATATTTTTTGCGGGGAGCCTGGCGTATTGGGCGTGGTTCACGATGGCGCGAACACTTCCGGCGGCGGTGAGCTCGCTCGCGTCGCTGCCGGTGCCGGTCGTGGGCGTCCTGTCGGGAATGCTCTTTCTTGGCGAGCGGCCGGGCGCAAGTGAGTTCGTCGCGTTGGCGCTGGTCCTAGCTTCGCTCGGCGCGGTGATGTTCGCGCCGGCGCCAGCGTCCAAATCGCCGGCAGCGCCTGCTGCGCCGGACTAGACGAGTCCGCAGTTTCACCGTCCCGAAATTGTCTACGGATTCGACGTCCATGCTGGATAGAGCGCAATCGGACGACTCGGCAGCCGCCGGCCGACGACGGCTTGTGCATCTCACCGGCGCCGGCAAGGATTACCCGAAAGTCGACAAAGCGTCGGCCCGGCTGAAGTTGGTTCTCGATCTGATGCGCGGGCGCAGCGGCGCCAGTGTGTTCCGCGCTCTCGAGGATGTCAGCCTGGATGTATGGACCGGAGATTCGGTTGCCGTCATCGGCGAGAATGGCGCCGGCAAATCGACGCTATTGAAGATCATCGCCGGAGTCATCGCCCCATCGCACGGAGCCGTTGAAACTACGGGAAACGTTTCGGCGCTGCTCGAGCTCGGCTCCGGCTTCCATCCCGAGTACACCGGCCTTGAAAATATCGACCTTGCGGCCGCATTGATCGGGCTCACGACGAAAGAGATACGCGCAAAACGCGACGAAATCATCGCCTTCGCGGATATCGGAGAGCACATAGACCAGCCTATCAAGCAGTACTCGTCGGGAATGATCGTTCGCCTTGGATTCGCGGTTGCGACAGCGCTATCGCCCGATCTGCTGATCACCGATGAAGTATTGGCGGTCGGCGACGAATCATTTCAGAAAAAGTGTGACGTGTGGATCGAAGCCTACCTCGCGCGAGGGGGGGCGCTGTTGTTGTGCACGCACAGCATGTATCACGTCCAGAAAATGTGTCGAACCGCCATCTGGCTCAAAGGCGGGCGCGTCGAATGCCACGGTGCTGCCACGGAAGTCGCCGCTCGATATCTGGCATATCACGAAGAGAAAGGCACCAATCTGGGCAGACCGATGGGAACTTCCGACGCGAGCGTCGCCGCAGCTGCCGGCTACTACGCCATCAAGTCGGTGTCGATGACACCGCCCGGGATCGTGCCTCAGCACGCAAACCTCACGGTGAGCGGCGAGGTGTACTCGCCCGACGGACGCGCGCCCGTCGTTCTGGTCGGAATTGTGCGCGACGACGGAACACCGGTATACGGAGTATCGACCGACATGGACTCCGCGCCGCCGATTTCGCTCGTGGCGGGCCTGTACCTGTTCGAGCTTTGCTTCGATAAGCTGCCCCTGATGCCGGGCAAGTACTTCATCCGGATTCACCTGCTCGATCCCGAAGGTCTGCGGATGTTCGATACGATCGAAAAAACGCTCGAAGTCACGGGTGAAACGCGGGAAACGGGCTTGGCCCACATTCGTCACTACTGGGGAAGCAGAGGCAGTTGAGCGCAACGCCTAGAGGACGGGAGCGCCGGGGTACAACACAAGCGACGTGATTCGTGCCTTGCGTAGGTCGCCGTTGGCCGTAATTTCTATTTTCACTTGATCCGCGATCGATTTACTTCCGAGCCACTCTTCCGGCCAGACAAGCGGAATGCGGAACCCTTCGGCGTCCGCGCGCAGCTGCGACAATGTTTTCCTGCTCACGATTTCGCGCCACTCCGGGCTCTGATCCGCGTGTGCAAGCACGCGCAGCTCCGTGCTGGCGGACAGCCCCTCCAATCCGAGGATGAGGTTCGACGTGGTGTCGGGGCGTATGACCTGGTCCGGCGGAGACACCAGCGTCGTCGTCCCCGGACCCAATTCAATGCCGAGGAAGCCGTTCCCTCCGGTCAGCTGGCCGCCTTTTACCGACCAGCCGTCGTCGTCGGCGTGCTTTGCAGTTCCAAAGGTCCAGACTCTGGCGCCGCGGGGGATATTCGCGTGCGACACGAGGAAGTCCCGCATTGCGTCCTCCATGGGCGTGTTGCGCCAAGCCGTATACGCAAGGTAGCCCTTCTGGCCGGCGTTGGCGCCGTCGGAGCCGTTCCACGCCATGGCGGTGACTTCCCGTGCATCGAAGTTGAAAAAGTCCCGAAACGAACGATAGGCTTGGGCGTACGTGGGCAGAACATCGGGTTGGCGCAGGTCGGTCGAATTGAACTCGACGACTGCCCAGTCCGGATCCATTCGAGAAAACGTTGCGAACAGACTGTGTGGCACCTCCATGCGCGCGCGGTTTTCCGCTGCTTCGCCATAGAGTATTGCCCCGAGATGGCCGAAGCGGGGAATCGATCCCTCGATGGAAACACCGGCCGAATCGTAATTTTGCCCGTGACTATCCAGCCGTACGGCGAAAGGATGAAGCATCGGGCCCGGCGCCATGAACCCCTGCGCAGAATAGATCCTGTCGGTCGGGATCCCGGCTTCATGGACCCACTGCGAAAGTTCGCTGTAGTGCAGCCCGATCAGATGTTTTCGAAACGCGTCCCAGGTCTGATACCACGGGTCATCCCACACGATCGTTTGACCTGGTAGCAGGGCGTCGTGAGGCGTTCCAGGAAAAGATCTGGGAGGATCGACCGATTCCCACGACGCCCAGTGCTTGCGCGCCAACCGATTGACGTCGGTCAAAGTAAGCGGTGCCTTCCTGCGATAGAGCGATAAATCCGGTGCGCCGCGTTGCGGGTGGCCCGCATACGGACCCGTGCCGCGCAGCCACTGGCGAAATTGTCTGATCGTTCCAGGGTTATAGTCGAACCATTCCCTCTGCTCGAAGAAGGGATTCATGTACGTGTCCGCGTCCAGACTCACGCCGATAAACAAATCCGGGTGTTCTTGTGCAAACGCGGCGATCTGCCTCGCGGCTGCCTGGAGATTGCGCTTCTTGTACTGCCGGACCTTGGTCGCGTATACGTTGTACGTGAGAGATCTTGCCAGCTCGGGCGATTCGATCGAGCCCGTCAGATTCTTCAGATAATCGCGCTGAAAGACGACGTTACTCTGCGTCCATTGGCAATTGTTGATGTCCTGCTCGAGCTCATCCGCGATATCCCACTCCGGAGCATTGCAGCTCGAGTTCGCCCAGATTCCGCCGTTGAGTATGAACTGGACCGGCACTCGATGATCGATTGCGAAGCGCATGAGTCCGTTCAGCGAGTCTTCCGCAACGGCGCGATCTTTGCACCGATGCTCCAGACTGAAGTTGGGATCGAACATCCAATCGGACCCGGCACCGGATGTCGTCCGGAGATACAGGATGGGCACGGCAACGCCGACACGCATCGTGCGCGAATAGTAGGCGGAGTATTGCTTCTCGACGTCCCTTAGTCCTCCCAGGCTGATGGCCGACGCCGCCATCACGAAGTAAAATTTCCGCTCGGCCAAGCCCGGTGCCTGGTCGAGCAACGTGCTCCACCGGGACGTCGCCGCCACCATCCGCGTCTCGCCGGGGGGAATGACCTTCCCGGACGCCGGTACCGGGTTCGACGACGAGTCGCACCCGGTAACACCGAGGAGCGCAACCAATAGAATCCAGTACCGATCGCTCCACAGTCGCTGCGCAATATTGAAATCGAACGTGATCACGGCGAAGGGCTCAAGCTGACGAAGTGCGACTGCATCGCGATTCCACCTAGCTGCGCGCCTGCATTGCCGCGAGAATCGCTGCGAGCTCGTCCATGCTTCGCCAATCGTCGCGACACACCAGGCGCGGCAGCGCCCAAATGCTGTCGTGGTGCCTGGTCGAGCTTTCGCGCGTCGCAAATGCCGCCCGCAGCCCGTGCTCGGCGACATGATCAGGCAGATAGGAGCGAGCGAGATAATCGCTTACGTCGCCAAACGGATATGCGAACAGCGGGGACGCCCGATTCCCCGTCCTGGCGGCCAGAAAATCGCTCGCCCTCCTGATCTGCGCATCGGCATCGGTGTAGGAGTCGATGTTCAGGAAAGTTCCCTTTTCCTGATTTCGTTGCGCGACGGTTTCGAGACTCGAATGATTATGGTCCCAGCTGTGATTTGCGATTCCCATGAGACCCGAGGCGATCGCTTCCACCCACCACTCGTCGGTGTACCAATCGCGGCCGATCAAGCAAGTGCGATCAAGCTCATCGCGCGCATCGGGCGATGCGATTACAAAGCTGGTGGCATGGAGCCCGGGTTGGGCTCCGATCCCGAATTCCGCGACGAAATCCTTCATGATGTTCAACATGCTGCGTTGCGTGCCCCAGGCAGGATGCGGCAAGTCGTAGTAGTCGAAATTGGTGCCGTCATCCATGGTGAACGCGACGCAGCCGCTGAGATCGGATACGCCGGCGCGGATACGCTCGACCATCACGTCCAGACTCACGACGCGAAGTCCCAGCCTGTGGACCAGCCGCAGATCGTGATAGAAAGCGACATGGTCGTTGCGCTCGTAGTCATCACCGCTGACGTACGCAGAGTGATAGGTCAAGACAGGGATTCCCATAGGCGGAATAACTCAGATCGGATGCCGGCTCTCGACCATCCACATTCCAAAGGGTCGCATCGGCCGCACTACTCTAGAACGGGCCAAGGGCGGCGATCTGGTTTTCGAGCTCTTGCTTCCGCATTATGGATACTTCGCGAAACCACTTGACGATGAGAAACGGGTGCCGCGTTGGACGATAACCGATACGCATATCGACGGCGTAGGCTTTCTTGTCGCCGCAATAGCCAAACCAAGCTTCGGCGTCATTCAATGCGTTCGCGGCACTTTCCATGACAAGCTGCGCGACGCCGCCGAGTTGCTTGCATCGAGACCAATGCTCTTTGGGAAGTCGGCGATAGAAATTTCGCCGCACGCACATACCTCCTTCGAGATACACGTCGCCGTGCCGGATCCAGTTGCAAAACCCGACCGGCTCGATATTGGCCTCGGTCCACTTGTAAAACGCCACGTATTGATGCCACGTACCGCCGCGGGGTTGGTGCGGCAATCCGAGGTAGTCCCTGGGGGTCGGGAAGGCGCTCCCGAAACACTCCTTGAACAAGTCCGCCGCGAAGTAACTTGCGTCTTCAAGGTCGACGACTTCGATCGATTCTTCAAAAGTCTTCACGCGTTCATTTCCGATCGAAGGAGCACGGACCCCGCCTCGCTCCGCTGAGGTCAAACGAAGAGTGCATTTTACGTCGATAAGCTCGGTTCGCGTTCCGGCGTTTTCCTGCATCGCAATCCATTGCGTCGCATAGCTCGGCGACTGTCGTCAAGAGGCGACAGCCATCGACGCTTTTCCTTGACACGAATTTCCCGGTGACGAGAATGTGGCCATGACATGCAGAAATACGCGCAGTAAGGGCATCGGATGGCCGCCATCCCATCCAGCGAAGCGGAGAGTCGAGGCCAGCAGATTTTCGTTGCAGCGGCACTCCCTCACGGTGGCGCTGCTGTGGTTGTCGATCGCCGTCGCGGGAGCCGCCGATCTCTACAATTACGAAGCAACACCGCTCAAGGCGTCTGACTGCGTTACTGATCTTTCGACTGCGCTTTTCGAAGAAAACACTCCGCAGGCCGTCCCGCCACATCCAACGCTTCCGGTCAGCAACTTCTACCTTATCGTGCGATACATGGGGGACGATGCAATTTCGGCCTCGCCGTCGTACGATTTTGGGCACATCGACGCGTCGTATCCGTCGCCCCCATATCGAGGTCTCGCGCTCACGGGCTTGACCGTCCCTGACCCGAGACCGCAATGGCAACGCGCCAAACGATCCGATGCGAACCCGGATAATTCATCGGCATTTCAGATCCATTGTTATGACGCGGCGTCGTACATCAACACATGGACTTTCCCGTCCCAGACGTTAGTGGGGGGCGGACCGCATGCAATCTATGGTTATAGCTTCAACAATCCACCGCCGCCGGCGATTTTCGACGACAACCCGGCAACCGATTTCGTGTTGCAGGCGAGCATAGAGATCCCCTGGTTTGGCGAGTACACCGGCCCACCGGACGGCGAACAGGCGACGCCTATTGGCCAGGTCAGCGTATTCGCGTACTTCAGGGACCGCTTCACGCTCAAGACTTTCGCGCTGTTGCTCGGAGTTTTCGACAACCGCTCGGGTACCGATACGAGCTATCCCTCGGCCGTGTCGCACGACGGGTCGACGCCGTTCGTGTCGGTACCCTTCAACCAAAATGCGGCGTTTGCGACGTTGTCGCCGTATTCGTCAACCTACACCGGGATTCCGTGGACCGGATTGCGCTTTTTTCGCGCGCACATCACGCAGGCCAACTTCAGCGCCGCGGTGGCGGCCATCAATGCCTACTGTCGCTCCCACCTGGAGGCCCGCTATTGCAACATAACACCGGTGATATGGACATCGTACAGCCCGTCAGTCACGGACTATGAGCTGACCGACTTCGGCGTCCTTCACGAGGTCGATCGTGGCGGCCCGAACGGCAACCTCAGCATGGGCGTGCACGTCTACGGGCTGGGGGCGTGGAACTTCCGCTGACACGCGAGCAGCCCGGCGGGCGCGACCACATCGCGCGCTTATGCCAATTCGGGGATCAGCGTCAGGACCTTTTTGTCCGTGAACCACGAGTCGAGATTCGCCTTGCACAGGTCACCCATTGCCTGACGCGTCTCGCGCGTGGCGCTGCCGACGTGCGGTAACAGCACCGCGTTCTCCATCGCCAGCAGCGCTGACGGAATATTCGGCTCATTGACGAAGACGTCCAGGCCCGCCCCCTTGATCACGCCCGCGGCCAGCGCGGTCGCGAGCGCCGACTCGTCGACGATCGAGCCGCGCGCGATGTTGATGAGCGTTCCTTTCTTGCCGAGTGCCGCCAGCACTTCGGCGTTCACGATGTTGCGCGTGGCTTCGCCTCCGGGACAGGCGACGACGAGAAAATCCACCGCGGCCGCGAGCGACTTCAGATCCGGCACGAACTCATACGGTACGTGTTGCGGCTTGCGGCCGGTGTAGGCGATCTTCATCCCCATCGCGACGCAGCGCCCCGCGATCGCCTTGCCGATGCGGCCAAGGCCGAGGATGCCGACCTTCCGCCCGGCGAGCTTGGTGCTCAGCTCCGGCGTGCGTTTCGGCCATTCGCCATCCTGCACAAAGCGATTGAGGCGCGCGAAGCCGCGTCCGGTCATCAGAATCAGACCGAGCGCCACGTCGGCCACGTCGTCGGTGAGCACGTCCGGAGTGTTGGTGACCTTGATCCCGCGTGTCTGGCAATAGGCCACGGGAACTCCGTCGTAGCCAACTCCGAACACCGAGATGATTTCGAGCGCGGGCAGCGCGTCGAGCAGCGCTGTCGGCGTCACCGTTCCTCCACCCTGGACCAGTCCGCGGATTTGCGCGCCGTGCGCCTTGAGCAGTCCTGACTTATCGTCGCCCTTGACGTAGTCGTGGCAGCGATAGCTCAGCTTCAGCGGCTCGTAGAGAAACGGCGGCAATGACGCGGTGACGATGATATCGGGTTGCATGTGGGATGTCTCGGTGGTTAAGTTCGTTGGCAAGCGACGTATTCTAGCAACGATGAAAGGAGTCCCGCGTCGGTTGGCGCGGTAACGATCACATGGCGAAACCCGAGACCGCGAGCGCGCTCCGCGATGCGCGGGTGCGGAACGAATGTCGGGGTCGCGATGATGCTCGGACGCGACACGGCGTCGAAGAGTTCCCAGAGATTGTCGAGGCCCTCGCTGCTGGTCAGCGTCAGGGCGTCGATCTCGCCGGCGCGCCACGCGGAAGCCATGGTCGCGAAGTCGCCTTGCGGCTTGGCGCGCCGGTAGCAATCGACGTAATCGACTTGCGCGCCGCGTTCGACGAGCGTTTCGCCAAGCAGGTCGCGGCCGCCGCCGCCGCGATAGATCACGATACGCTTGCCCGCCACGTCGGCGAGCTCCGGCAGCTCGAGCAAACCCTCGCTGTCCATGGTCGTCGCCGGAATGCGGACGTTGCCGATGCCGACCGCAGCGAGCACCGTGGCCGTTGCGGGTCCGGGTGCGAGCGCAACCAGGTTCGCCGGCCATGACGCCGGATTGCCGACGCCGTACTCGACGGCGTTGGCGCTGACAAAGACCGCGTAATCGTATTGCGCGAGATCGCGTTGCGCCCGCTCAAGCGCAGAACGATCGGCCGGAGGCAGGATGACGATCGTCGGAAACACCACCGGCTTGCCGCCGAGCGCCGCGATTTGCCGCGCCAGTCCCGCGGACTGGCGGGCAGGACGCGTGATGACGATGCGCGCGCCATGCAAGAGCCCGCTCGCGTTGCCGGTCATGCCTCGCTGGCCAGGATTGCCGCCGCGCCACGTGCCAGGAATTCCGCGCCGAGCGCGTCGCCGAGCGCCTTCGCGGCCTCTACATTCGCCACCGCTCCCGTGCGTTCGCCACGCAACACGCGCAAGCCGTCGCGACTCGCAATCAGTCCACGCAGCCGCAACTGGTCGCCCAGCCATTCGCCGAGCGCAGCGAGCGGCGTGTGGCAGCTTCCTCCGAGACGCTGGCCGAAGGCGCGCTCGGCGCCAGTGGCCAGCGTCGTCGCGATGTCCGCCAGCGGCGCGAGCGCCGCCACTACATCGGCGCGATCGGCGTGACATTCCACCGCCAGCGCACCCTGGCCGATGGCGGGCAGACTGTCATCGGGATCGAGCAACGCTGCGATGCGATCGGCGAAGCCCAGCCGCGTGAGTCCCGCCGCGGCGAGAATGATCGCCGCGTATTGACCGTCGTCGAGCTTCTTCAGCCGCGTGTTTACATTACCGCGCAGCGGCTTGACGTCGAGTGCGGGATAGCGCTCACGCAACTGCGCCTCGCGGCGCAGGCTCGAGGTGCCGACGACGGTGCGCGCGGGCAAACCGGTCATCGACTGAAACCGATTCGACACCCACGCGTCGCGCGGATCTTCGCGCTTCATGATCGCCGCCAACACGAACCCCGGCGGCATGTCCATCGGCACGTCCTTGAGCGAATGCACCGCCAGGTCGGCGCGGCCGTCGGCCATCGCCTGCTCCAGCTCCTTGATGAACAGGCCTTTGCCGCCGATATCGGCGAGCGGTCGATCGACGATGCGATCGCCTTGCGTGGTCACGCCCAAAAGCGTGACGTCACACGACGGATGGTGGGCTCGAAGTCGATCGCGGACGTGCTCGGCCTGCCACATCGCCAGCGCGGATTCGCGCGTGGCGATGATGAGTTGGCGGGGAGACGAAAGCGTTGCGGACATCGAGAAAATCGTGCTTGGATCGGGCGCAAGATGACCGGCGTCCTCCGATGGTGCACCGCGCGATATTAGCATGCGTGGCACTCGTGCTTCGATCCCAACAATTGGGTCGACGAAATCGAGGTCGCCACGCTGGCGCAAGTCCCCGAGCCCGGCACACTCGCGCTCCTTGGCCTGGGTCTTGTGGGACTCGGCATCGGTAGCCGGCGCAAAAACGCCTAGCACGACTTTCTTCACGCGCTGACCCCGCCCGCAAGGCGGGGTTTTGTTTTCCGGCGCGGGCGTAACCAATCCTGTTCCTGGCGCGCAGGTCGTCTTATCGGACTGCCGTTCCTGACCGGGCAGCTTCTCGTGGGCGGCAAGCTCATGTACCGAGTGGCGGGTCGCACAGGAGATGACAGACTCCTGGTTCTGAAATTGCGAGCCGTCACCATGAACGCTATGCTTACGGCCATTACCGAACGGAGCGAGCCTTGAACAATCTATTGCGTTGGACGGGTCGTAGCGCGGGGCGTAGCCGGAGTTCTGCTGTGTTTGGTGTCCTTCCTGGCGCGCGCCGCCGGCGTGTGGACAATCGGGGGATTTCAGGTCGGGTCCGTGCTGCAGGCAGGAATGGCGGGAATGATCCTCGGATGTCTCGCCTATCTTACCGTGCTTGTCGATGTTCAAAAGTGAACGCACGCTGGCGGCCGCCGAGCTCTCACCGCGTCCGCAACCGACCTTGATATAGTGGCGTGTCGTCGAGACGTCCCGCCATCCAGTTCGATGTCGCGCGTCGGACGAGTCCTGCGCCATCCAGCCTTCGTGTCAGTCACCCACCTCAATTCATCCAATCATCATGCCCACACGATCAAGCCTCATCGTCACACTGTTGTTCGCCATTAGCGCGTCGGTCGCGGCGCAAGGTCCCACTCCTGCGCCCGCTCCCGCTCTCCAGCCGAGCAGCGCGAGCATCCCGCAACTGGTCGCAGCGCAGTGTCCGAAGTTCTCCGCGCAGCTTGTCGATCGGCCGGAGCTCAAGCCCATTCTCAGCCAGCGGCCGGTCGATATTCCCGCGGTTTGCGCATGCACGCAAAGGTCCTTTCTTGCCGATGCCCGCCTTCAAAAAGCGATCAACGTCGACGACCAGGCTTTGGTCGAGAGGATGCAGGACGAACGGATGCGCTCGTACCTGACGATTCGCCTGATGGCGTCGGTCCTGGAGTGCCTCACGCCGGAGCTGGAGCGGGCAATGGCGGCTGCATCGCCGCTGAAATAGCGCCTGGGCCATGCGCACATGCGCACTGTCATCAGGGCGATACGCGGGTATTCGCGGTCTCCCAGCTTGGATTGGCGAAGCCCAATCCGCATCCATTGGTGAAAATCGTATTCACCAAGAGGAAGCCTCAGTCGTCGGCCCGGTAGCTGAGCGCCCGCCTAAGCGCGACGCCGGAACCAACCCGTCAGCGAAAGCCGCTCGCGCGTCGCGGGCAAAACCTCATGCTCGAAGCGATCGGACAGAAAGCACACCAGCTTTCCCGCGAGAGGCAGCACGTCGCGCATTCGTTCACCGTCATGAATACGAAGTACGCCGCCGTCAGCGGGCGTCCAGTCCACGGTGAGATATATCACGCACGAAATCACACGGACGTCGGGTGAATCTGCGCCTGCGCGAAACCGGTCCAGGTGGCGGCCGTACGAGGCGCCGGGAGGGTAAAGCGCGTAGTGCGCCTCGAAGGAGAAGAGGCCGAGCTGCAGCGTCTCGTTGAGCGCAAGTCGCAGCGCGTCGAACGCCTGCCAGAAGGGCCCCTCGGCCGATCCGGGAGCGCTTTCATCGATCCAAAGGATACGATCGCCGCGAACGTCGCTTCGCGTCATGTGCGCGGGACCGCGACCGATGCCGGCGGAGTGAAATTCGCCGGCGGCGTCGCGCGCGTGAGCTTCGCGGGTCAGCGCGGCAATCGTCGACTGCGGCAAAAAATCGGCTTCGACGGCAACGCCATCAGCAGCGATCGCCGCGCAGATCCGATCCAGCGCGACGCGCACCGATCAGCTACTCAACGATCCGCGGGTTGACCTACTTCGCCGCAGAGTCCGGTTGCATCATTCCGAAAATATTGCCCTCGGTATCGTTCGCATACGCGAGCCAACCGATGCCGGGAATCGGCATTTTCGGAATCACGACCATCGTGCCCAATTCGCCGACGCGCTTCAACGTGGCGTCCAGATTGTCGACACCGATCGTGCAGACGTATCCGATGACCGCTTGCATTGCCACGGGTGGCGGTCCTTTCCGCGGCAGCAATCCGCCGTCGATCCCCAGCGTGGCCGCCTCGCCGGTCTTGATCAGCCAGTACTCCGCGGGCCCCGCCCATTTATTGAACGTCCAGCCGAACAATGCGGTGTAAAAGGCAATCGCGCGGCCGGGATCGGCGGCTTGGATCTCGAAGTGAACAGGACGCGGCATGATCGGATCTCCGGCGGGATGGATCCTCTATCTTATAATGTTGGCCACGGTGACGCGACCCCGCGGCTCGACGGCGGCGCGACCG
>OCZU010002022.1_pt1 | contig 13052 bp, 7 predicted proteins | sample 1539001 | NCBI WGS metagenome assembly OCZU01 (sample SAMEA3539306, study PRJEB22396) | soil metagenome | biome: tundra; feature: field; material: soil | place: USA | collected 2010-05 | depth 0.15 m
ACAAAGGGCGGGGCTTCAGGTTTCATTTACGTCAAGATGAAAATGGTATCTGACTATCCCGGGGCCAAATCACCAGTGCGGTTTCCCGCTGGATCACTCATCCTTGTTGTGCGAATGGTTCCTTATGCCAACGGAGATCCGAACTCGATGTACGTGCTCAGAAAACTGGAACAGCGGAAAAACGGTCGCCGTCTGACGGTGATGGTAGGACACTTTTCTCCCGTTGGCGGTTCCGTCTCGACCAACTTCGCGCAGGGAGGCCTGCCGGTAGAGTTTGCACGATACGGCAGTGGATCCCTGAAGATGACCACAGGCGCGCTGACTGCTGGAGAGTATGCCGTCAATAAGGCATACGGCCAAGCCGTATTCTGCTTCGGTGTGGATTGAGCCCCGTTTTTGGTAGCAACCGTGAACGCTCAGAAAATGATGCCCCGGAGTACCGCCCGGCGTTTTTATGAATTCTGTTAAGTCTTTTGTTTTGTGGTGCGCCCGGAGAGATTCGAACTCCCGACCTACTGATTCGAAGTCAGCCACTCTATCCAACTGAGCTACGGGCGCACGCCAGTATTGAGTTTAGCAGGAAGTCAGGCTTCCGCCACGACCGGATTGACGAGGCGGCCGATGCCTTCCACCTCGACGGCGACTTCATCGCCGGGCGTCAGCCAGCGGGGCGGCTTGCGGGCGAAACCGACTCCGGCCGGGGTACCGGTGGAAATGATATCGCCCGGCGCGAGGGTCATCACGCTGGAGAGGAAGGCGATGAGTTGGGGCACGCCGAAGATCAGGTTGGAGGTATTGGAACTCTGCATGATCTCGCCGTTGAGGGTGAGCGAAATGGCGAGTTCGTGGGGATCTTCGATCTCGTCGGCGGTGACGATGACCGGGCCCATGGGGGCAAAGGTGTCGAAGGTTTTGCCCATGGTCCACTGGCTGGTGGCCATCTGGAAATCGCGCGCGCTGACGTCGTTGACGATGGTGTATCCGAAGACGTGCTCGCGCCAGCGGGCTTGGGGAATGTGGCGCCCGCCTTTGCCGATGACCACGGCGAACTCCGCCTCGTAATCGGGCTTGACGGAGTTTTTGGGCAGCACGATGGGGTGGCGATGTCCGGTGACGGTGTTGGCGAATTTGGCGAAGACGGTAGGCACTTCGGGAATCGCCATCCTGGCTTCGGCGGCGTGGTCGCGGTAGTTGAGGCCGATGCAGATAATCTTGGGAGGCTTGGGGATGGGGGCGCGCAAGGGGGTTTTGAACGGGTCGCGGCGCTCGCTGTGGGGCTGGCTGTAGAGCCACCGCGAGACGCGGTCCAAGGCGTCGGCGCCGCCTGCCACCACAGAAAGAAGATCGTCAAAACCGGCGCCTTTCAGGCCGATCAGGTCACCGTCGTAGAGCACGCCGGGCTCGTCCCAGCCTTCGCGTTGCAGAGTAAGGAATTGCACGTGAATTCTCCGTTGTGATGCGTGCGCGTTGTATATTTGAGTCTAACTCCGATGAATGCACTGGAGCAGTTTTCCCTGAAGAATCGCGTGGCGGTGGTGCTGGGCGGGACGAGCGGAATCGGCCTGGCGATCGCCCGCGGATTCGCCGAGGCCGGGGCGATCACGATTGCCAGCAGCCGCGACCGGGCCAAAGTGGAGTCCACGGCGGTGGAACTGGAAGCGCTGGGGGCGCGCACCCTGCGAGCGACCAGCGACGTGCAGAATCGCGCCAGCCTGCAGCATCTTTGCGATGAAGTGGTGCTGGCCTACGGGCAGGTGGACGTGCTGATGGTCACCTCCGGCGCGACGAAGAAGATGCCTTTCGTGGACCTGCCCGAGGAAGAGTGGAACAAGGTGATCGATATCAACCTGAGCGGCACCTACCGCGCCAACCAGATTTTCGGACGGCAGATGCTGAAGCAGCAGCGAGGGTCGATCATCAACACGTGCTCCCTGACGACGTTTGTCAGTTTCGCCGAGGTTGCGGTCTATGCGGCCAGCAAGGCGGGGGTGCACATGCTCACCAAGAGCCTGGCCTGCGAATGGGCGACGCACGGGGTCCGCGTGAACGCGATTGCGCCCGGGGTGTTCCGGACGCCGCTGAACGCCAAGGCGCTGGATATCCCGACGCGCATTTCCTCGATTATCGGGCGCACACCGATGGGTCGGGTGGGCGACGTGAACGAGCTGGTGGGGTGCGCGATCTTCCTGGCGAGCGACGCTTCGTCGTTCGTGACCGGGCAGACGATTCCGGTGGATGGCGGGTTCCTGGCGAAGGGGATTTAAACAGCCGCGCGGGACACTCAGGACCTGTATCGTTATCTGGCCGCAAAAAGCACACAAGATACCCTTGTCACCGGGCGCCGGAAGGCGCATAATTTATCCGGATTAGTCTCCCCAGTCCGCCGGCCCCAGGGCGGCGGACTGGGACAGTTTGAGAGTTTCAGATTCTGAACATGTAATTTAGGGGTGTCAATGCGAAACATCCGATTTCTTGTATTGATAGGTGTCTGCGTTGTGACGAACCTCATGGCGCAGACCGATCGCGGCGTCATCACCGGCACGGTGAAAGACGTGAGCGGGGCGGTCGTGCCCGGTGCGCAGGTCACGGCGCTTCAGACCAGCACCAACGCTAGCTTTAGGACGAAGACGACCACCTCGGGAGATTTCACCGTGCCGTCGCTGCCGGTGGGTTCGTACCAGGTCCGGGTCGAAAACACAGGTTTCAAAACGTTTCTCGCCAACAAGGTAGAGGTAGGAGCCGGAGCGACCGTGTCGCTGGACGTGACCATGGAGTTGGGCACGACGCAACAGACGGTGGAGGTGTCCGCCGCCGGGCAGATGTTGCAGACCGAGGCGGGCAGGGTGGCGACGGAGGTGTCCAGCCGGTTGGTGGACGAACTGCCGGTGGTGGTCAACGGGGCGGTACGCAGCCCGTTCGACCTGTCGGCCAGCGCGGCGGAAGTGAACTCCACGGGCCAATACAGGGTGGGCGGAGGCCGGGGCGGCGCTTACGGGATGACGCTCGACGGCTCTTCCATCACGACTGCGGGCCAGTTGGATTCCAACGGGGTCACCTGGACGCAGATCAACACGCCCTCGGTGGACGCTCTCACCGAATTCAGCGTGACCTCGGGCGGCTTCAAAGCCGACATGGGCCACGCATCCGGCGGGTCGATGAGTTTCGTGTCCAAGAGCGGGACCAACCAGTTTCACGGGGACATCTACGAGTTCCTGCGCAACCAGGATCTGGACGCCAAGGGCTTCTACGGAGCCACCAAGCCGGTATACAAGCAGAACGACTTTGGAGTCACGGCGGGTGGACCGGTGCGCATTCCGAAGCTGTACAACGGCAAGGACAAGACGTTTTTCTTCGTGTCCTACGAGGGTTTCCGCAACCGCATCGGGGCCACCCCGTCGCCCTATAGCGTTCCGCCGCCGGAGTTCTACACGGGCGACCTGCACAACTACGTGGATGCCAGCGGGAAGATGTACCAGATTTACGATCCGTCCTCGCAGACGTATACCAACGGCACCTACAGCAGGCTCCCGTTCCCCAACAACCAGATTCCGCAATCGCGGATCGATCCGGTGGCGAAATCGATCATCGGGTACGTACAGCCGTTGCTGGCGCCGAACGTTCCGGGGCTGGTGGCGGGCACTTCCGCCTACGTCCGCAACAACTACATTTCCGCGGGCAGCAGCATATCGCCGAACAACAAGTTCAGCATCAAGGGCGACCAGATGCTGACCTCGAAGCAGAGGATCTCGTTCTTCTTCGAGCGCACCAGGGAGAAGGACCTGTTTGGCGTGACGGGCGCTCCGGGCCTGCCCGCGCCCCTGTCCGGCAGCCCCGGGTACAACCAGTCGGACGTTTACCGCCTGAGCCACGATTACACGCTCACGCCGACCCTGGTAAACCGCTTCTATGCGGGCGGCAACAACTGGGAGCAGAACCACGGGTCGTTCGCGACCTTCAGCGGGGCGCCTCAGTCCAAGGGACTGCAGACCGTCTCCACCGGCTGGAAAGAGAAGGGGATTTGCATTCCAAACTATCCCGATTGCAACCTGGACTTTCCGCAGGTCAACTGGTCCAACAGCGAGTTTACCAACTGGGGCCAGCCCGCGCCCAATGGTTCGGACAACATCGTGGTGGAATTCCATGACGACCTGACCAAGAGCATGGGCCACCATACGTTCAAGGCGGGCTACTACTACAACAACACTCACTACAACGGCTTCGGATTGCAGAACATCGCGGGTAACGTGACCTTCCAGGCGCTGAATACGGGCGTCCCGCTGGTGACCAGCCAGGCCACCGGCGGCGGCAGCTCATTCGCCTCCTTCCTGCTGGGGCAGGTGTCGGGCTATTCTCTGGACACCACGCGATACCTGGCCACCATGTTCCGCACCAACCAGATGTATTTTCAGGACGACTGGCGGGTGACCTCGAAGCTCACGCTGAATTTGGGGCTGCGTTGGGAACTCAACCTGGCGCCAAGTGTGGGGCAGGACGAGATGAGCGATCTGAGTCCGAGCCTGCCCAATCCGGGCGCGGGCGGACTTCCGGGAGCGCTGATTTTCGCCGGCACGGGTCCCGGCAGGACGGGTCAGCACACCCTGGTGGATGGCTGGAACGGCTTTGGACCACGGCTGGGCTTCGCGTACGCCTTAAACAGCAAGACGGCGATACGGGGAGCCGCTTCGCGTAGTTACGGGCCGATCACTTATGTGGGCAGCTCATCGCACAACCTGGGAATCATCCAGCGCATCACGGTCAACGACCAGAGCCAAGGTTTGAGTCCGCTCTGGACGTTGCAGAATGGCGCGCCGGCGTGGTCGCAGGTGCCCAACATCAATCCCTCGGTGGGCAACGGCTCCAACGTTCCGTATTACAACGGAAAGGCGGCCAGCACGCCATCGGGCGAAATGACGTACGCGTTCAACATCGAACGGCAGATTACGGCCAACTCGGCGGTGGAAGTCGGCTACCTGGGCACGCTGGCGTCCCACATCCAGTCGACACTGCTGGCGTACAACCAAATTTACTATCCCAACCTGCCGGCAAACCTCAACCCGTTCACTGCCGCGGGCCGCACCCTGCTGAACTCACAGGTCGGTTCGGTGGCCGCCAACGCGGCGGGAATTAATCCGCCATGGTCCGGGTTCAACCAACTGTGGGGCACGGGGGCGACGGTGGGTCAATCGCTCCGCCCGTTCCCGCAGTATTCGACGGTGGATACGATCAACGGCCAGGGCGACCGCATCGGCCACTCCACCTATCACTCGATGCAGGTGAAATTCTCCCACCGGTACTCCAATGGCCTCACCGTGCAGGCGTCGTACGTGCTTTCGAAGTTGCTCACCGATGCGGACAGCCAGGGGAACGGCCCGGAAGACCACTACAACCGGGCGCTGGAGAAGTCGATTGCCTCTTACGATCAGACCCACGTGGTCAAGATCAACTATGTGTACGAGCTGCCTTTCGGGAAGGGGAAGAAGTTCCTGAGCAGCAAGAGTCCGGCTTCGGCCGTCCTTGGCGGCTGGCGCTTCGCCGGAATTCAGAACTACTCCAGCGGCACACCCATCGCGCTGGCAACCACCGTCAGCTTCCCCATCTTCAACGGAGTAAACCGGCCCACGGTGAGTACTTACAATGGCTGGGCGGGCACGTACTCGGGAAAATTCGATCCTGGGGCCAACAGCTTCTTCCAGCCGGCTTCGTGGTTTGGCACGCAGCCCACCACCTCCCTTGGCACCGCCACGCGGTACAACCCCAAAATGCGCTATTTCCCGAACTACGGCGAAAGCACTTCTCTCTCGCGGAGTGTTTTCCTAAAGGAGCAAGTGCATTTGGACTTCCGCTGGGAGACGTTCAACCTGCTCAATCGTGTGCAGTTTGGTGCGTTGAGCGGCGGCACCACGCTGCAAAACGCCAACTTCGGCAACTGGCGCAGCCAGTCCAACTCGGGGCGGCGCATGCAGGTCTCGATGAAGCTCTACTGGTGATACTGTACCGGTAACTCCAGGGTGGGAGGGGCAACTCCCGCCCGCCACTTCATTTCACCTAACCAGCTTCCGCGCAGGTTGACGAATCGACTTGCGCCGGCGAGGCAACTCGAGGGTGGTGTGCCTGGCGGAAAGGGCATGGCAGAGTAGCCGGAGTAACCTGGCATACAGAGAGGAAAAACGGCAATGTTCAAACGGAATGGAAAAATAGGCCGGCGGGATCTGTTCAAGACTTCGGCTGGAATCATGGGTGGCGCGCTACTGTCGCGGGAAGCCGCAGCCGAACAGTCGGCGCCGCGGAATGTCAACGCAAACTCGAGCCCATCCGCGCTCAAGATCACCGACATGCGGGTGATCGTGCTGCGGGGAGTGCCCTTCACGTCGCCGATCATCCGGATCGATACGAACCAGGGGGTCTACGGACTGGGCGAAGTCCGCGACGGCGCCAGCGCCACCTACGCGCTGTTTCTGAAGAGCCGCCTGTTGAACGAGAACCCGCTCAACATCACGTATCTCTTCGATAAGGTCAAACAGTTTGGGTTCCACGGGCGGCAGGCGGGGGGCGTGGTCGCGGTGGAAGAGGCTCTCTGGGATATCGCCGGCAAAGTGTACAACGTGCCCATCTACCAGATGTTGGGCGGCAAGTTTCGGGACCGAATCAGGATCTACGCCGACACCGACGAATCGGACGACCCGAAAGTCTTCGCACAGCGCCTGAAGGCCCGCAAGGAGGAAAAGGGCATCACCTGGCTGAAGATGGACGTGGGCATCAACCTGGTATCCAAGATTCCCGGCACGCTGACGGGGCCCTCGGAACTCACCGCGTGGGAGCGAAGAGCGCTGCCGCATCCCTTCGTGGCTCAAGAGGTGACCGAGAAGGGCATCGAGAAGCTCAGCGAATTTGTGCAGGCCGCGCGCGAGGCGGTCGGCATGGAGATTCCCTTGTCGATGGACCATCTGGGGCACCTTGGCGTGAACTCGATCATCCGGCTGGGGAAGGCTTACGAGAAGTTCAACCTTTCCTGGATGGAGGATGTGATTCCCTGGCAGTACACCGATATGTTGGCGCACATCACCGCCGAAAGCCCAACGCCCATCCTGACCGGCGAGGACATTTACCTGAAGGATGGCTTCATCAACCTGTGCGAGAAGCACGCAGTAAGTAAGATCCATCCGGACATTTCCACGTCCGGCGGAATTCTGGAGACACACAAGATTGGAGAAAGGGCCATGGAGTTGGGCGTGCCCATGGCAATGCACTATGCCGGCTCTCCGGTAGGCGCCATAGCCAGCGTGCACTGCGCCGCGGCCACCGCCAACTTCCTCGCCTGCGAGAACCACGCGATGGAAGTCCCCTTCTGGGGGGACCTGGTGGACGGCATCGAGAAACCGATCATCAACAAGGGATGGATCAAGGTTCCGGACAAACCCGGCCTCGGCATCACCTTGAACGAGGAAGAGGTGAAGAAGCATCTGATGCCCGGTACGGGATATTTCGAGCCGACACCGCAATGGGACCACGAGCGCTCCGGCGACTGGCTCTGGAGCTACATGCAGGCTGAGAAATCGGGCCAGCGCGGTTAACGGCGAGAGCCGTATCGCCCTCAGCGTCATTCGCACAACCGGCGCCCGGTGACGGAGAACGGATCTGGAGATCCGCGCGGGCCGGGTAGACCCCGCCCGCGCACTACGCTACATTCCGAACAGTATCCCATAGCAACACGATCGAGGAGACAATGACGAAGAATACGATTCACTCAACAGTATCGGCTGGCAGCGGCGTCCACGGACGGCGTTCCTTTTTTCAGAAAGCCGCCGGGGCGCTGGCCGCCGGATTCCTGGTTGACGAAACGCTGGAAGCGCTTCCGCAGAACACCAACACCAATTCGAAACCGAGCGATCTGAAGATCACCGACATGCGGGTGATGGTGATGCGGGGAGTACCGATGACGTCCCCCATCATCCGAATCGACACCAACCAGGGCATCTACGGGCTGGGCGAAGTGCGCGACGGCGCGAGCAAGAATTACGCGCTGGAGTTAAAGAGCCGGATCCTCAACGAGAACCCCTGCAACGTCGACAGGCTTTTCCGCAAGATCAAACAGTTCGGCGGAAATGCGCGGCAGGGCGGCGGCGTCAGCGGCGTGGAAGTGGCGCTGTGGGACCTGGCGGGCAAGGCCTTTAACGTTCCCATTTACCAGATGCTGGGCGGCAAGTTCCGCGACAAGATCAGGATCTACTGCGACACCACGGAATCGCGCGACCCCAAGGTGTTTGGTGAGCGCCTGAAGGAGCGCAAGGCGCAGGGATTTACATGGATGAAGATGGACCTGGGGATCAACCTGGTGACGGGGACACCCGGAACGGTCACGAGGGCCGAGGGGATTCAGCAGCAGTACGGCGGCCTCCCCATGGAACATATGTTCATGGCCACCGAGGTCACCGAGAAAGGCCTGGCCATGATAGCCGAGTACGTGGCGGCGGTCCGCGAGGTGGTGGGAATGGACATTCCAATTTCCGCCGATCATTTCGGTCCCTTGAGCGTCAACAGCTGCATCCGCCTGGGCAAGGCGTTGACCAAGTACAACCTCTCGTGGCTGGAAGACATGATCCCGTGGCAGGAGACGGAACTGCTGAAAAAGATTTCCGACGCGGTGGATATCCCCATCCTCACGGGTGAGGACATTTACCTGAAAGAGTCTTTCGAGGTGCTGTGCAAGAACCATGCCGTGGACATCATCCACCCGGACCCGCTGACCAGCGGCGGCATTCTGGAAACGAAGAAAATCGGCGACATGGCGCAGACGTATGGCGTTCCCATGGCGATTCACTGCGCGCACACGCCCATCGGGGCGCTGGCCTGCGCGCACGCGGCGGCGGCGACGGAGAACTTCCTGGTAATGGAGAATCACGCGGTGGACGTGCCCTATTGGAGCGACCTGGTGGACGGTGTCGACAAGCCGATCATCAACAAGGGCTATATCACGGTTTCGGACAAGCCGGGCCTGGGCATCACGCTCAACGAAGCGGCCTGCCAGCAGCATCTGGCCGAGCCCGGGTGGTTCGAACCGACCGACCAGTGGAACAGCATCGGCCGGCCGAACGATCGCCTTTGGAGTTAGAAAGAAGGGGACAGGCCATCGCCTGTCCCACTTCGGTAGACTAGGGGGCATGGTGCGCACGCTTCTGGTTTTGGCTTGCCTGCTCCCCTTCCCGGTATCCGGCGGAACGGCCGCCGACATCGCGCGCGCGGTGCGCGAGAACGGCTTCGACCGCGACGAGTGCTACCGGGTGCGCGACCTCACGTTAACCAAGGAAGACATCCGGGTCTATCTGACCGACGGGTACCTGATCTTCAGCAAGCCGGTGGCCGGACGCAGGATGGCGGCGGTCTTTTCGGCCGACGTGGAAGGGGGCGACGGCGAGGTGATCCTGCTGCCGCCGGATCGCGCCGAGCGCCGTTCACTGGCCGCTTTTATCGACGCGCCGAATCTGGATGAACACATTCGCGCGGCGGTGCTGCTCTTCACCGGCGACGTCTACGATCAGCTCAAAAGCCAGATGGCGAACAATCCGGCCAATCGCAAGGTCCCGGAGATGGCGCCGGTGCTCGACGAACAGTGGAGCCCCGTGCTGCGCAATCTGGGCACGAGCTATCAGGTGAGGCTGACGCTCGATCTGATGGGCGGGCGCCCGAACGCGAACCGTCTCTTCGCCGGCATGTTCCGCAGCACCAAGCTGGGCAACTTCGACCTGGTGTACGACCCGGGCAGCATCGAACAAATCATGGCCGGGCAGCTGGCCACGCGGGATAATCGCCTTTACTTCGACACCTGGACCAGCTTTCCGGCGCGGTCGTCGCGCCAGAACCCAACGCCGCTGGTGCGCGATCCGCAACTGGGCGATTACCGGATCGATGCCACGGTGGCGCCGGATCTCACTTTGAACGTGATCACCCGCGTCAAGGCGAGAGTGACCGCCGCGTCGCTCGCCGCGGTGCCGTTCGAGATTGCCGGCGAAATGCCGGTGACGGAGGTGCGCGTGGATGGCGTGGCGGCGGAAGTGCTGCAAGCCGAAAGCGTGCGGCTCAATCTGTCGCGCGGCGGCGACGGCCTGTTCCTGGTGGCGCCGGCGGAACCGCTACACGCGGGGCGGGAGTACGAGTTCGAGTTTCACCATTCCGGCAAGGTGATTCACGATGCCGGCGACCATGTCTACTACGTCAGCTCGCGTGGCAACTGGTATCCCACCAACGGGCACCGCTTTTCCAACTTTGACCTGACTTTCCACTTCCCGCGCGATCTGGATCTGGTGAGCGTGGGCGATATGGTGGAGGCGCGGGTGGAAGGCGACATGCGCGTGGTGCGGCGGCGCACCAGCGCGCCGGTGCGGATCGCGGGTTTCAACCTGGGAGATTACGTGCACGCAAAGGTGGAACGCGGAGGATACGTGGTGGACGTGTGCGCCAACCGCAAACTGGAAGCATCGCTGCGGCCGCGCACTCCTTCCATGCCTCCGCTGGTGATGACGGCCCCCGGCGGCATCTCGCGCCGCAGGCCGGACGCGCTGGAGCCCCCCACGCCGATGGAACACGTGCCCGACCCGATTGAGAACCTGCAAGCGCTGGCGGGCGAAGTGGCGTCCGCCATGGAGTTCATGGCCGCGCGGTTCGGGCCTCCGGCGACGCCGCACCTGACGGTCTCGCCGATTCCGGGCGCCTTCGGACAGGGATTCCCGGGGCTGATCTATCTTTCCACTCTGGCGTACCTGGGGGCCGCTCCGCGCAACCGCGTCGCCGGCGCCAGCCCTTCGTCCGAGATATTCTTCCAGGACGTGCTGCAGGCGCACGAGGCGGCGCACCAATGGTGGGGCAACCGCGTCACGCCGGCCACCTACCGCGACAACTGGCTGATGGAGGCGCTGGCCAACTACTCGGCGCTGCTGTACCTGGAAAAGCGGCGCGGCGCCAGATCGATGGAAATCATGCTCGATACCTATCGCGACGCCTTGCTGGCGAAGAATGCAGCGGGCCAGGTGGTGGATTCCGCCGGCCCGATCGTATTGGGCACGCGCCTGGAAACCTCGCAGGAACCGCGGGCGTGGCGCTCCATCACCTACGGCAAGGGGAGTTGGATCATGCAGATGCTGCGCGGCCGGATGGGCGACCAGAAATTCCTGGCGTTGCTGGCGGAGATCAGCAAGCGCTACGACCGGAAGGATATCACTACCGAGGAGTTCCGCCTGCTGGCCGCCGAGTATCTGCCGCCGAAATCCGACGACCCGAAGCTGGAGAGCTTCTTCGAACAATGGGTCTACGGGACGGGCATCCCGGCCGTCAAGCTCAGTTCGTCGGTGAAGGGCACGGCGCCGAACGTGAGACTGACGGGCACGGTGACGCAATCCGGCGTGGACGGGGATTTCACGGCGTCGGTGCCGGTGGAGATCGTCATTGCCAAGGGGCGCACGATGACGCAGTGGGTGCGGTCGGCCGACGTCCCGGTGACGTTCACGGTGTTTCTGAAGGCGGCGCCGCTGAAGGTGACGCTGGATCCGCACTACGGGCTGCTGAGGAAGTGAGGTAGGACAGACGATCGTTTTGTGTCGTCTGTCAGACAGCCGGGATTGAGCGAGGGTTGACCGGCCACAAAAGGCGATGGTCTGTCCTACGTCTGGCTAGCGCTCGGCGTACTCGAACACCTTGCCATCGACTTCCTCAATGCGGACAAGGAACCGCTTGCGGGCATCAAGCAGGGACCAGGGCGCCTGAAATCGCGCCGCGATCATGCGGTCCGACGACCCATGCGAGCCAATGCGATCGCGCATGATCAGGGTCGGGTTGAATTTCGGCCCGAGCACGGGCAACCCCTCGAAAAGACGCTTGGCATCCACTTCGCTGACCGACTGGCCGAGGTAGCTCTTGCCCTGGCTATCTACCATCTCGACGGTCACTTCGCGCACTTCAAACAGGATGTCCGAGGGATTGGCGATGCGGAAATCGATGACGGCGATGGAGCTATCGTCATCGAGCGGCGCGGTGCGCACCTTGAGGATTTTGCCCGGGAGTTGCATCCGGTCGCCGCGCTGCATCAGGAAGATGCCGCCCACGGCGAGAGCGATAATCGCGAGGCCAATGCCGAACGCCACCAGGAAGTTTTTTTGCATGTTCAGACCTCGCGCACAATCTTCATAATCTCGTCCATGGATTTGTGTGCCGCGGTGATCAGGGTGCCGTCGAAGAGATGGGTTTCGAGGCCGACCTTGCCCTCATAGCCATCGTTGTTCAACGCGGCGAAAATGGCGCGCCAATCTTCTTTCTCCGGACTCTCCGGCATCACGCCCTTGCCCTTGATCTGCAGGTTCAGCATACGCGCCTTAGGCAGGACACTGTAGCCTTCGGGGTAGGCTTTTTCCTTGCCGTAGGCGTTGTGGGGATCCCAGTTGTAGCCCACCCAAGGGGAAGGAATCAGCCTCATGACGTCGGCGATTTCACTCGCGGTGGCGACGTTCTGCGAACCTTCGTTCTCCAGCAGGAGGTAGACTTTTTCCTTCTCCGCGATTTTGGACATCTCGCCCAGGGTGTCGGCGATGGTCTGATAAACCGTGGTGGGGTCCGCCACGCGGGCGCCGGCAAAGACACGCACCTTGTCGCAGCCCATGATCTGCGCGCAGCGGATGCCTTTCCGCAAGTCTTCCATGCGCAGGTCCCAGCGGGTCTTCTCGGCGACGAGGCGTTTGTCGCGGGCTTCGGGCGTTTCAGTGCGGCGGCGCGCGGGTTCGGTGCCCGGCCAGGTGAACTTGAGGAGGCTGGTATTGACGAAAGAAACCTTGAGCCCCTCTTTGGCGAAGAGGTCGGCATCGGCCTTGATTTCGTCTTCGGGCAGGGTGAAATACTCCCGCTTGCCCGGCGGATTGCGGATTTCCACGTTCTGCATCCCGTAGAAATGAGCGAACGCGATGGACTCCAGGGTGCTCAGGCCGATCTCATCGGTGATCCCGCTGATGCGCGATTTGTCGATGTGGGTCCTGGCCGCCATCAAGGGGGGTGCGCAGGCGGCAAGTGCCGCG
>OCZU010002024.1_pt1 | contig 13045 bp, 9 predicted proteins | sample 1539001 | NCBI WGS metagenome assembly OCZU01 (sample SAMEA3539306, study PRJEB22396) | soil metagenome | biome: tundra; feature: field; material: soil | place: USA | collected 2010-05 | depth 0.15 m
TTGCTTGGCTATGCCGACGCCGGCGCATGCAAAGGCAAGCGTTCCGTCGGGTTCGACGGCGGGAGCCGCTGCTGTCGCCAACAGGCGCGCCAATGCCGGGGCCTCGACTGCGGCGAGCGCGTCTGGCTCGACGTCGAGCAGGTTCGGCAGGACAAGCGTAAGTTGCATCGATGGCACAGCCGAAGCAGGCTCCGGGCGACGAACCTGAGCACCGAAACTGCGCGGCGCAAGAAGATGACGAATTCGCGCGTCCGGGCGGCACTCGAAACGAGTCTAGCATGCGCTAGAGCGTGCCTGCCGCTTGTGGCACACTGGCGCCCCGCCAATCAGAGATTCTCTTGACGCCCTACGAAATTTTTGTCGGCCTGCGCTATACCCGGGCCCGCCGCGGCTCCGGCCGGAATGGATTTGTGTCGTTCATCGCGTTCACGTCCATGGCCGGCATCGCGCTTGGCGTCGCGGCGCTGATCGTCGTGCTGTCCGTCATGAACGGATTCCAGGACGAATTGCGCAATCGGATTCTCTCGGTCGCATCGCACATTGAGGTGCGCGCGTTGAGCGGAAACATGGAGCATTGGCAGGCCATCGCGCGCATTGCGCAGGCCAATCCGCGAGTGAGGGCCGAGGCGCCGTATGTGCTCGGGCAGGCGATGTTGTCGGCGGGAGACGCCAATCGCGGAGCACTGATCCGTGGCGTCGACCCGGCGCTCGAAGACACCGTCGCCGACATCGGAACGCACATGCGAAGCGGCTCGCTGGCGGCGCTCGCGCCCGGCGAGTTCGGCATCGTGCTCGGCGCGGAACTTGCGCGAGCCCTGGGTGTGCGCACCGGCGACTCCGTCGTCGTCATCGTTCCACAGGGCACGGTCACGCCCGCCGGCGCACTGCCGCGGGTCAAGAGTTTCCACGTGGTCGGCGTGTTCGAGGTCGGCATGTTCGAATTCGACAACGGTCTCGCGCTGATCCATCTCGCGGACGCCCAGAAGCTTTACCGAATGGGCGACGCGGTCAGCGGCGTGCGGCTCAAGCTGGATGATCTTTTCGCCGCGCCGCGGGTCGCGGAAGAATTGATGGCCAGCGAACCGATCGATACCGAGGTCCGCGACTGGACGTTGAGTCACGCAAATTTCTTCCGTGCGGTCGCGATCGAGAAGCGGGTGATGTTCATCATCCTGACGCTGATCGTGGCGGTGGCGGCGTTCAACATCGTCTCCGCCCAGGTGATGGTCGTGACCGACAAGCAGGCTGACATCGCGATCCTGCGCACGATGGGCGCGTCGCCCCGAAGCATCCTTACGATCTTCATCATCCAGGGGGCGCTGATCGGAATCGCCGGCACCCTTATTGGAGTTGTCGGAGGCATTGCGCTGGCGCTGAACGTGGGAACGATCGTGCCTGCGATCGAGCGCACGTTCGGCATCCAGTTCCTCGACAAGAGCGTCTACTACATCAGCGAGCTGCCGTCCGATCTCCAGCGCGGCGACATCACGCTGATCGCCTTGATCGCGCTGGCGCTCGCGCTGCTGGCGACCCTCTATCCAAGTTGGCGGGCGGCAAAGGTCAATCCGGCCGAAGCGTTGCGCTATGAGTGACGCGGCGGACATAACCGCGCCGGTCCTCGAATGCCGTGCGCTGACCAAGACGTACCGCGGCGGTCCGCTCGACGTGCCGGTGCTCCTCGGGATCGATCTCGCGGTCAAGCGCGGCGAGAGGGTCGCGATCGTCGGCGCGTCGGGGTCGGGTAAGAGCACGCTTTTGCATCTTCTCGGTGGACTCGACGCGCCGACCAGCGGAGAGGTGCGCGTGCAGGGCGCGCCGATGGCCGGCATGACCGAAACCGAGCGCGGTCGCGTGCGCAATCGAGCACTCGGTTTCATCTACCAGTTCCATCACTTGCTGCCGGAATTCTCGGCGCTGGAAAACGTCGCCATGCCCTTGCTCATCCGGCGCGAAGAAAAGCGCCGCGCGAACGCCGACGCGGCCGCGATCCTCGATCGGGTCGGGCTTTCGCCACGCGCGCTGCATCGTCCGAGCGAGCTCTCCGGCGGCGAGCGTCAGCGCGTCGCGCTGGCGCGCGCGCTGGTCACGGCCCCCTCCTGCGTGCTCGCCGACGAGCCGACCGGCAATCTCGACCGCCGTACGGCGGGCCAGGTTTTCGATCTGATGCTCGAGCTCAACAGCAGCGCCGGTACCAGCCTGGTCATCGTCACCCACGATGCCGAACTTGCGGCGCGAACCGACCGTATCCTGCATCTGGTCGATGGTGTGCTCGCATAGCGGCACAATCACCGATCGGTCTTAGATGACCAGCGCCGGCTCGTCCATCGCCGCGACTTGCTCGCGCAATTCCAGGATGCGGTCCTGCCAGTAGCGCTGCGTGTTGAACCACGGGAATGCCGCAGGAAAGGCAGGGTCGTCCCAGCGCCGTGCCAGCCACGCCGAGTAGTGGATCAGCCGCAGCGTGCGCAAAGCCTCGATCAGCCACAGTTCGCGATCGTCGAAATCGTGAAAGTCTTCATACCCGCTGACGATGGCGCGCAACTGCTGCTGCATATCGCCGCGATCGCCGGAAAGGAGCATCCACAGATCCTGGATGGCGGGTCCCATCCGCGCATCGTCGAAGTCGACGAAATGCGGTCCTGAATCGGTCCAGAGAACGTTGCCCGCGTGACAATCGCCGTGAAGGCGGATGTTCTGCACGTCGCCCGCACGCTCGAAACAGCGTCGAATGCCATCCAGCGACAATGCCACGACGCTTTTCCACGCCTCGGCGATATCGGCCGGAATGAAGTCGTGCGCGAGCAGCCAGTCGCGCGGCTCCTCGCCGAATGTCGTCGCGTCGAGTGCGGGCCGCACGGTAAACGGTGCGACCGCGCCGACGCGATGGATGCGCCCGACGAATCTCCCCATCCATTCCAGCGTCGACGGATCTTCGAGCTCGGGCGCGCGTCCGCCGCAGCGCGGATAAACCGCAAAGCGAAATTCGCGAAACGTTGCAAGCGTGCCTTGGCCGGGCAATTCAAGCGGCGCGACGACCGGTATTTCGAGCTCGGATAGCTCCGAGACGAACGTGTGCTCTTCGCCGATCTGCTCGTCCGTCCAACGGAGAGGCCGGTAGAATTTGGCGACAACCGACGAAGCGCCCGCCGGCAAGCCCGCTATCGCCGAACGGTCATCGAGCCACACCTGATAGACACGATTCTCGTAGCTGTTGAGCGCAAGGAGGCGGCCGTCGCCGGAAAAGCCGACGCTCGACAATGCATCGAGCACGCAATCGGGCGTCAGGGCGGCGTAGGGTGGCTCTCGGTGGGGACCCATCGGCGAATTGTACTGGCGCCGTGCGGCGGCACTGGTCAGCTCGCACGAAAAAACCGGAGCTAGTATTCGACGGGAATCGGATCGAGGCTGCGCCAGAGATACCAGGTTGCGACCGAGCGCCACGGCCGCCAAAGATCGGCGACGGCAAACATGGCCTCGCGCGGCAGCCGCTCGCCGTGGTTGAAGTGAACCGCTATCGCGCGCTGCAGCCCGATATCGTCGACCGGCAGCACGTCGGCGCGAAGCTCGTGAAAGATCAGGAACATTTCGGCCGTCCAGCGGCCGATCCCCTTGACGTCGACCAGCGCCTCGATCAGCGCCTCATCGTCGAGTGCCCTCCATTGTTTCGGATCGAGGCGGCCCGAGGTGAAGTGCGCCGCCAGATCGGTCAGATACGCCGCCTTGCTGCGCGAGAGACCACAGCGGCGAAGTGCCGGCAGATCGGCGCTTGCGACAGCCGACGGTGCAAGACGAGGAAATGTCTGCAAAGGCCCCGGCGAGACCAACGCCGCGAAACGGCCCCAGATGGCATCCGCCGCCTTGACGGAAATCTGCTGTCCGACGATCGCGCGCGCCAGTGTTGTGAAGGCATCGCTGCGCTGCTTGAGGTGAATATCCGGATAGGAACGGATAAGACGCCGCAACACGCGGTCGCGCCGCCCAAGCGCCGCAGTCGCTTCGTCCCAGTAAGCAGGTTTGGTCATGTTGGCTTGAGCCTCGCCGGCGGATACGCCGCTGGAACGCCTGATCGCGAAGCCGGGGAGGACCGGAGATGGTAGATTACACGCCGTTCGATTTCCGACGCGAAGCAATGCTCTATCCAACCCCCCTTACTCGCTGCATCGCCAGAGCGTCATGCTGGTTTCTCGTCGCCTTCGCCGCGTCGCTTGCGCATGCCGCGGATCCGAACAAGGTACTTCGGGTCGCCTTCGAAATCGAGGAAACCGGCTTCGACCCGGTCAAGGTTACCGATAACTATTCCAATCGAGTCATCCAGCACACGAACGAGGCGCTGCTGGGGTATGACTATCTGGCACGGCCCGCCAAGCTGGCGCCGCTGACGGCCGAGTCCTTGCCCGAAGTCACCGACAACGGCAAGACATTCGTATTTCACCTGCGCAAGGGCATCCTCTTTCATCCTGATCCCGCGTTCAAGGGTACAAAGCGCGAGCTCACCGCCGAGGACTACGCCTATTCGATCAAGCGCCTGATGGATCCCAAGAATCGATCGCCGTGGCGTTTCGTCGTCGACGGCAAGATCGTGGGCCTCGACGAGTTGTCGAAGCGCGCCGAGAAGTCGGGCAAGTTCGACTACGACGCGAAGGTTCCCGGGCTGGAGGTGGTCGACCGCTACACCCTGCGCGTCAGGCTCAAGGCAACCGACTACAACTTCGCGTACATCATCGCCACGCCGGCGCTGTCCGCAGTGGCGCGCGAGGTCATCGAGGCCTATCCCAATGACACGAACGCGCACCCGATCGGCACCGGCCCGTACATTCTGACCGACTGGGTCCGCAAGTCGAAAATAGTGCTCGAGGCAAATCCCGACTATCGCGAGCGCTATTGGGACTTCGTGGGCTCCGACGATCCGCGCGACAAGGCCGCTGTCGCCGCGATGAAAGGCAAGCGCATTCCTCAGATCGGCCGCGTCGAAATCAGCATCATCTCCGAGGAACAGTCGCGCTGGCTCGCGTTCCAGAATGGGCAAATCGATTTCATCGACCGGTTCGGGTCATTTGCGCCGCTCGCGATACCCGACAACAAGCTCGCGCCTGACCTCGTCGCGAAAGGGATTTCCCTGGATCGAAGCGTCGAAACCGAAATGACCTACTACTTCTTCAACATGGAGGATCCCGTTTTCGGCGGCTTCGGCAAGGAGAAGATCGCGCTGCGACGCGCGCTCATCATGTCCTACGACAACCAGGAAGAGATCAAGGTCATTCGCAAAGGACAGGCGATTTCGCTGAACATGCCGGTCCCGCCCGGCGTGGTCGGGAACGATCCGGCGTATCGGAGCATCATCAAGTACGACCCTGTGCTAGCCAACAAGCTGCTCGACTACTTCGGGTACAAGAAGGGAGCGGACGGCTATCGCACGCTGCCCGATGGATCTCCGTTGATCGTAGTGCTCACCTCCGAGCCGCTTGCCATCAGTCGCGAATACGACGAGCTGTGGAAGAAATCGCTCGACGCGATCGGCGTGCACTTCGACACCAAGAAAAGCCCGTTCTCCGACAACATCAAGGCCGCGGAAGCGTGCCAGCTCGCGATGTGGGGCTCGGCCTGGGGCGCGGACTATCCCGACGGAGAGAATTTCATGCAGCTCTTCTACGGGCCGAACACGCACCAGAGCAATCATGGCTGCTACCGCTCGGCGGCATTCGACAAGTACTACGATCAGATGAGGGTCATGCCCAACTCGCCGGAGCGCGACCGCCTTTTCCTCCTGATGTCGCGGCAGATCGAAGTCGACGGCGAAATGAAGCTCGGCTCTGCGCGCTACCGCAACGTGCTCATCTATCCGCAGGTCAAGGGATTTCGCTGGCACCCGATCGTCACTGGCAACTATGAATTCCTGGATATCGACAACAGCGCGCGCCGGCAGTAAATGATGCGATTGGCGCTCGCGGTCGCGTCGGCCGCCGCACTGCTTGTGACCGGGGCGACGGCGGCGGACATGGACAAGGTGCTCCACTGGGAATTCCGCGCGGCGGAGACCGGCTTCGATCCCGGCAAGGTCACCGACTATTATTCCAACACCGTAATCGAGGCAGTCTTCGAGCGGCTGCTGACCTACGACTATCTCGCGCGCCCATCGAAATTGGTGCCCGAAGCCGCCGAGGCGATGCCGCAGATCAGCGACAACGGCAAGACGTACCTGTTTCGCATCCGCAAGGGCGCGTTCTTCGCGCCCGACCCCGTGTTCAAGGGCGCGAAGCGCGAATTGACCGCCGAGGACGTCGCTTACAGCATCAAGCGGCATATGGACCCGAAGAACCGTTCGTACTGGCAATGGCTGGTGGATGGCAAGATCGTGGGCCTCGATGAGCTCGCGCAGAAAGCGAAACCAGCCGGCTCGAAGTTCGATTACGACGCGAAGGTGCCGGGGCTCGAGGTCGTCGACCGGTACACGCTTCGAATCCGCCTCACGCGCACCGACTATAACTTCGCCTATATCCTTGCGATGCCGGCGATGTCGATCGTGGCGCGCGAGGTGGTCGACGCCTACGCCGAAGACACCAACGCGCATCCGGTTGGCAGTGGACCATACATGCTGACCCGATGGGTGCGCGGCTCGAAGATTTCACTCGAAGCCAATCCCAGCTATCACGGGTTCGTGTGGTCGTTCCAGCCGGGGACAGACCCGCGTGACAAGGAGATCGTCGCGGCGATGAAGGGCAGAAAAATGCCCCTCATCGGCAGGATCGAGATCAGCGTCATCGAGGAAGAGCAATCGCGCTGGCTCGCGTTTCAACGCGGTGAGCTGGACATTCTTCTTCTGCCGGGCACCTTCGCTCCGGTGGCGATGCCCGGCAACAAGCTCTCGCCCGAGCTTGCGCGGCGCGGCGTGACCATCAACCAGCTCATCGACCCGGAGATCACTTACACGTTTTTCAACATGCGCGACCCGGTGGTCGGCGGCTTCGCCAGGGAAAAGGTAGCGCTGCGCCGGGCCATCGTGATGTCGTACGACACCGCCGAGGAAATTCGCGTCGTGCGCAGGGATCAGGCGGTCGAAGTGCAATCGCCGATTCCGCAGGACGTTGCGGGTTTCGATCCGAAGTATCGGTCCGGCGTCGCGTTCGACCCGGCGGCGGCGAACGCCTTGCTGGACAAGTTCGGCTACCGCCGCGGCAAGGACGGCCTCAGAACGCTGCCCGACGGTACGCCGCTGGTGATCAAACGCTGGTCACGATCCGGCGACAGCGAGGCGCGCGAGCTCGACGACCTCTGGTTGAAATCGCTGACTCGCATCGGATTGCGCGTGGAAACGGTCACGACCAAGTTCGCCGATCTGATCAAGGTCGCGCGCCAGTGCCAGCCGATGATGGCAAACGCGGCGTGGATCGCCGACTACCCCGACGCCGACAACTTCATGCAGCTTCTGTCCAGCGCCAACATCGGGCAGAGCAATTATGCTTGCTACAGCTCGCCCGATTACGATCGCCTGTACCTGGCGTCCAGGCAGTTGCCCGACTCGGCCGAGCGCAATGCAATCTACCGCGAGATGAACCGGCGCCTGGAGGCGGACACCGTGTGGAAGCTGGGTGTTTCGCGCCTGCGCACGATGCTGATCCAGCCGGCGGTCAAGGCGTACAAGAAGCATCCGATTCTGCACGCCGAGTGGGCATACATCGACGTGGAGGCGCAACGATGATTGCCTGTTCCGGCCGGTCAGCGAGCGCAGAAGTCAGACGAGGGTGCATGTCCTCGGACAGCGGGATCGACTTCGGGCGAAGCCCACCCCGACGCGGTGTACGACCGCGCCTTTCCTTCGGGTCCGCCATCTTGCATCAGGCAACCAGCAATGCGGTTCGGGTCGCCATAGGCGTGGTGCTGGGGAGCGCCTGCGCATGGGCTCTCGCGGCGGCGGATCCGGACAAGGTGCTGCGCGTGGAATTCTACGTCGCCGAAACCGGTTTCGATCCGGTCAAAGTCCAGGATTACTATTCCCAAACCGTTTGCGAGGCGATTTTCGAGCCTCTGATGACTTACGACTACCTGGCGCGTCCGGCGAAGATCATCCCGCGCGCGGCGGAGTCGATGCCCGTGGTGAGCGACCAGGCCAGAACTTATGTTTTCAAAATCCGCAAGGGCATTTACTTCTCCGCCGATCCGGCGTTCAAGGGCAAGAAGCGCGAGCTGACCGCCGACGATTACGTCTACACCATCAAGCGCTTCAAGGATCCCGCCAACAAATCGCCGTACGAAAGCTTCATCGACGGCATCGTGGGACTCGAGGCGCTCAAGAAAGACGCCGAGAAGCGCGGCAGGATGAATTACGACACCAAGGTCGAGGGGTTGCAGGCGCTCGACAGATATACCCTGCAGATCAAGCTCAAGGAGACCGACTACAACTTCGGGTACCTGATGGCCATGCCGAACTACGGCGCGGTAGCGCGCGAGGTCATCGAAGCCTACGCCGACGATACCAACGCGCATCCGGTCGGAACCGGCCCCTATCTGCTGAAAGAGTGGAAGCGCTCGAACAAGATCGTCCTCGAAGCCAACCCTGATTTTCGCGGCGTCGAATGGCAGGCGGAAGCCGGCAGCGATCCGCGCAATAGGGAGATCGTGGCGGCAATGTCAGGCAAGATCGTGCCCCGGATCGGACGCGTCGAGATCAGTATCATCGAAGAGCAGCAGGCTTCGTGGCTCGCGTTCCAAAAGGACGAGCTCGACATCCTGTACATGCGCGAGCAGTTCTCGCAGGTCGCGTTGCCCGACAACAAGGTGAGCGCGGAACTGACGAAGCAGGGGGTTACGCTGAGTCGCATCATCGATCCGGACATCAACTACACTTACATGAACACTACCGATCCCCAATTCGGCGGTTTCACCAAGGAGAAGATCGCCTTGCGGCGGGCGATTCTGATGTCCTTCGACAACGCCGAGCTCATCCGCGTGATTCGCAAGAACCAGTCGATCGAGGCGCAGTATCCTATCCCCCCCGACATCGTGGGCCATGATCCGTCGTATCACACCAGCGTTCCCTACGATCCCGCGCTCGCGAACAAGCTTCTCGATTATTTCGGTTTCAAGAAAGGCGGCGACGGTTATCGCACCTGGCCCGATGGCAAACCGCTGGTCTGGCGATATTCCTCGACGCCGACGACACGCGACCGTGAGCTCGATGAGCTATGGCAGAAGTCGGTGGAGCAAATCGGCATCCGCATGCGCGTCGACAAGAACAAGTTCCCCGAGCAGCTCAAGCAGGAGCGTGCCTGCCAGCTCCTCTCGCGGACGGCTTCGTGGATCGCCGACTATCCGGACGGCGACGATTTCATGCAGCTTTGGTACGGCCCCAACAGTCATCAGAACAACAACTCGTGCTTCCAGATGCAGGCGTGGGACCGCATCTACGAAAGGACGCGGGCGATGCCGGCGTCCCCCGAGCGAAATCAGCTCTATCGACAGTTATGGCGGATGGTCGAGGTCAACGGCGTGATGAAGCTTCACGATTCCCGGGTTCGCAACATGCTGGTCCAGCCGGCGGTGGTCGGGTACCGCAAGCATCCCATCCTGCTGGCGGACTGGATCTATGCCGACATCGACAACAGCAAGAAAGCGCACTGATGCTTCCGGAAACACTGCCGGCGGCGACGGACAATATGATTGCGACCCGGGATCGCCAGCCACTCAGCCGTTACACTGATGGCCGGGTGTACATCCGGCCGTGGCGGCAGAACAGGAGAAGACGATGACAGCCTATATCATCAGGCGGCTATGGCAGATGATCCCGACGCTGCTCGGGGTGATCCTGCTGGTGTTCATTCTGTTCAACTGGGTGGGCGGCGATCCCGCGTACGTTCTCGCCGGCAAGATTTCCAGCGCCGAACAGATCGAAAACATACGCCGCCAGCTCGGCGTCGATCAGCCCTACATCGTGCAGCTGGGAATCTTCGTCAAGCAGGTGCTCACCGGCGACTTCGGCGCAAGCTGGAGCACCAACGAGACGGTTTCGCACATCATGGCGACGCGGCTCGGCCCTTCGCTGACGGTGCTCGTCCCGCTGCTGATCATCAGCACCATCGTGGCCATCGGCCTGGCGCTGGGCGTCGCCTACGTGAGAGGCTCGCTGACCGACCGCGCGGTGATGATCGTGTGCACCGTCGGGCTGTCGATTTCGATCCTCGTCTACATCATCGTCTTCCAGTACTTCTTCGCCTATAAGCTGGGCTGGTTCCCGGTTCAGGGCTGGGGGGACAGCTTCTGGCAGAACCTCGTCGTATACGCATCGCTGCCGATACTGATCGGGCTGGTCGTCAGCATCGCCCCCGACCTGCGGCTTTTTCGCACCTTCGTCCTCGACGAGATCAACCAGGATTACGTCCGCACGGCGCGCGCCAAGGGCTTGTCCGAGAACCGCATCATGTGGGTCCATGTGCTGCGCAACGCTTCGATTCCGATCATCACCCACGTCATGGCGCAGCTGCCCGGATTGCTGATCGGGGCTTTTCTGATCGAACGCTTTTTCTCGATTCCGGGCATCGGCCGCGAGGTCATCCTCGCGGTCGAGCGCAGCGACTTTCCGGTGATCAAGGCGATCACCGTGTACGTCGCCGTTGCCACCATGATCTTCACGCTGCTCGCCGACCTGATGTACAAGGCCGTCGATCCACGCGTGCAGCTGAAGTAGGAGGCGACGATGCCCTACGACGTGCCGCACGCAGTTTCTCCGGGTCTCTGGGCGCTCGCCTGGCGACGCTTGAGGGCAGACAAGGTCGCCATGGTCTCGCTCGCGATCGTCGCCGCGTTCCTGCTGATGATGGTGCTTTCGGGCACGGGCTTGATCGCCAAAGACTGGTCCAAGGAAGTCGGCGTCAATTACGCTCCGCCGTCGTTCGTCGGCGCGGACGCCGAGGCCCCCGTCAGTTCAGCCGCGCCAGGCGCCGCACCGGTCGCCGGCGCCCAGAGCGAGGCGCCGACCGAGCTGCCGGTCGAGGACCCTCTGGCCGACGCGCTGGCCGCCATTCGAGGGGAAACGCGCAGCGAAGCGCAGAAATCCGACGGCAGCGGCGCCCCCGTCGCCGACTCGGCGAGCGTAGATCCGCTGGCCGACGTGATGGCTGATATTCGGGCCAAGGGCTCGAAAGCGGAAGTGGTCGAAGCGCGCGCTCCGACGCTTCCGTTTGGCGGCGACAAGTGGGGCCGTGACGTCCTGAAGAAAGTCATCAAAGGCTCCGAGACGTCGATCTTCGTGGGTTTGGCCGCCGCGGTAGTGGCGACGTTTCTGGGTACCGTGTTCGGCGCCATCGCCGGCTACTACGGCCGCTGGCTCGACGACATCTTCAACTGGTTCTACAGCGTATTCACGGCGATACCGTACCTGCTGCTGATTCTCGCCGTCGCCGCGGTGCTGCAGCAGAAAGGTACGCTTACTATCATCCTGATACTCGGCCTCACCGGGTGGACGGGGTGCTTCCGGCTGATCCGCGGCGAATATCTGAAGCACAAGGGCCGCGAATACGTTCAGGCGGCCGATGCAATAGGCGCGTCGAACGCCCGTCGGATGTTCGTGCACATCTTTCCGAACATCAGCCACGTCGTGCTGGTGCAGCTTTCGATACTGGTCGTGGCGTTCATCAAGTCCGAGGTCATCCTTTCCTTTCTGGGGTTCGGTGTTCCGGTCGATGTCGTGTCATGGGGATCGATGCTTAACGAGGCGCAGAACGAGTTGATCCTGGGCAAGTGGTGGCAGCTCGCAGCGGCGGGAACGGCGATGGCACTGCTCGTCACCGCATTCAGCCTTTTCACCGACGCGTTGCGCGACGCGCTCGACCCGAAACTGAAGTGATGTGCTCCGCTATCCGGTCCTGAACACAGCGAAAGATCTGCACCGCACAATGGAAACTCTTCTCTCGGTCCGCAATCTGCGGGTCAACTTCCGGCTCGACAAGACCACCAACTTCGAAGCGGTGAAGGGCATCAGTTTCGACGTCCCGAGTAACGCCACCGTCGCCTTGGTCGGCGAATCCGGGAGCGGCAAGTCGGTCACTTCGCTTTCGATCCTCGGACTTCTGCCCAAGGAAAATGCGACGGTTCTTGCGGGCAGCGAGATCATCTACGGCGGTCGCAACCTGCTCGACCTGGATCAGGGCGAGTTGCGCCGGCTGCGCGGCGCCGACATCTCGATGATCTTCCAGGAACCGATGACGTCGTTGAACCCTGTGTTTACGGTCGGCTTCCAGTTGACCGAGGTCCTTCGTCTGCACCTCGGCCTGTCTCCGTCCGACGCCAGGAAGCGCGCAATCGCCCTGCTTGCGGAGGTCGGCATTCCGGATGCCGAGTTCAAGATCAACGCCTACCCCTCGCAAATGTCCGGGGGCCAGCAGCAGCGCGTGATGATCGCGATGGCGATTGCCTGCGAGCCCAAGCTTCTGATCGCCGACGAGCCGACGACCGCGCTCGACGTCACCATCCAGAAGCAGATCCTCGATCTGATCCACGACCTGCAGAAGCGCCGCCAGATGTCGGTGCTGTTTATCACCCATGACCTGGCCGTCGTGGGCGAAATTGCCGATTACGTGGTGGTCATGCGCAATGGCGAGATCCGCGAGCAGGGTCCTGCCAAGTCGGTGTTCGAGAATCCGCAGGACGGCTACACCAAAGCGCTATTGCTGTGCCGTCCGCGACTGGACCGGCGGCCGGTCCGCCTTCCGGTCATCGAGGATTTCATGACCGGCGATGGCCATGCCATGCACTTGAACGAGCGCAAGCGCGGCATCGATGCCGCCGATCCGATCATTCTCGACGTTCGCCATCTGGGCAAGGATTTCTACTCGCGCGAAGGCGTGTTCGGGCGGCGGAAGTTCGAGGCGGTCAAGGATGTGTCGTTCAAGCTGCCGAAAGGCAAGACACTGGGACTGGTCGGCGAATCGGGTTCGGGCAAGACCACCGTGGGACTCACCCTGATGCGGCTGCACGAAGCGTCGGCGGGCGAGGCCTTGTTCGAGGGCAAGGACATTCTTTCGATGTCGCCGCGGCAGTTCATGGACTACAAACG
>OCZU010002025.1_pt1 | contig 13041 bp, 17 predicted proteins | sample 1539001 | NCBI WGS metagenome assembly OCZU01 (sample SAMEA3539306, study PRJEB22396) | soil metagenome | biome: tundra; feature: field; material: soil | place: USA | collected 2010-05 | depth 0.15 m
CTAGGTGCAGACCTCTCTCGGCTGGAACGGGCTCTCGCCGAGAACTCGCGATGGAGTGGACGGCCCGAGCTGCCTCAAGGTCGACCGACGAGAAGAGCCGCCGGGCTGCCGACCTGGAACTGGCGCTGCTGCAGGTTCAGCCGCCACCGTGCCTTCACAGTTGGTATCGGTTGACACACACTCGGACAACTGCTAATCAACACGTAGCAGGTTAAGGCCGCCGAGTGTGCGGCTGAGGTCCTGACGGCGGGCGAGGCGACCTGCGCAGAAGTAGAGTGGGGATTGACGTGCGCTGCGACCGGACTTACATGGATTGGCGGCTGCCTGCGTGACGGCCGGGATGCCCGCGGACATTATAGTGTTTTGGTTGGCAGCTGGTTTGGCTAGCCCTCAGGTGCGGGACGGCCAGCCGGTGGTGTCCGGTGAGCCGCTAAACACCGGCGCTCTCGTTTCTGAAGGTTCAGCTCTGCGAATCGAGCCGGGAGCCTTGCAGGCTGCTGGGGTCGGTTCAGGCGGCGTCGCGGCGGCTGGAATGCATGCAGCGGACGGGAGAGGCGCCCTTCAAGTGCTCGCTGTCCATGACATTGGCTGCGAACCAGCCGTTCCAGTGGGGGACTCGTGAAGCGGAGATCCAGAGCTACTGTGTGTTCCGCAGCTGCGTGGATCCTGGTTCTTACCGCAGTGGGATGCGTAGGCGGCGGGAATGCCTCATCTCCCGCCGTTAACACGGCTGATGTTGAGGTTACAGCAGCCCATGGGGCTACGGTGCACTTGACCGACGGCGCGACGCTTGTGATCCCGCCCGGTGCAGTCAGCACGAAAGGGCGTCTTCTCGTGCGCACCGGCGGCTCCCCGCTGGGAACCAACCTGAACCTCGATGGGCAGCCCGATTCGGCGAACCCTGTACTTGCCGTGGCTGGGAGCCAGGTTAGATTCGAACTCACCGGCGCCAAGCTGGTCCATCCCGTGTCCTTGACCGTTCCCGTTGACCCTGCCGCACTCCGGCAAGCGGGAATCGCCGCCACCGAGCCGGGGGCAGCATGGCTGGCCTTCTACAACGCCACAGAAAGTCGCTGGCAATACGTCGACAGCCGGTACGATCCCGTCACGCATTCCGTTTCGGCTCAGGTGACGCACCTGAGTTTGTGGGCACCATTCACCTTCGCCTGGCAGCAGATCGGAGCTTCCCTGCGGCAGGCACTTTCGGGTCTGCTGTCCGAGCGGGCAACCCCAGCGCCCTGTCCAGGAGTGAACGGTGTCGTGACCTCCAACAGCGGCGGACCCGATGGCCCGATCAAGGGATGCGCTAGCCAGGCCGACGCAAACCTAATGACAGTCACGATCACAAGCAACCGCGGCTACGCCATGATCGTGCCAACACCCAACGGCGTCACGCCAGGGCCGCCAGAATACACGGGATACGCAGATTTTCTCCGGACCAGGCCGGATGCCGTCCGAATCCTGGGCGGAGAGTATCTTGCTCCGACTGCGAGCCTCACCTACATGGTGCCTCTCCATGGCCCGCCGGTTGTCTTCACCGCGGCTGCCTCAGTCAAGACCTATCTGCTGGACGCGGAGATAGCCTTGACAAAGAGCATACTAAACATAGGGTCCCTTGGCCTTAGCGACTGCATCCTGGACAGCATGGGAAACAGCGGACCGCTTCCCCTGTCCGCGGCCCCCGGACTCCTGGTGGAATGCCTTCCCATCATCGGCGGAGTAACGAAAGAGATATGGAAAGCGTTTGGTGATTTCGTGGCAGCCGTGGCATTCGCTAAAGATTCTGTACGGGCGGTGCTTGACCTTAACGGCGACGCTCGGTCAAACTTCAGCGGTACGGTGCGCATTACCAGGCCGTCGCTGCCGTTGCCGGATTTCTATTACGCCGACGCGGTCCTCTCGGAGATCCTTTATGTAAGTCCGACATATCCAAGAGAACTGGCGATAGATAACCATGAGGGGATTGCCATCCAGAGCCTGAATGCGTGGGGTCCGGATAGCATGATCATGACCGGCGTCCTTACTCACGACGAGTGTCAGCCAAGTTGCGCGGCCGGACCGATCGTCACATTCCCGGTTCAGGTTGTTGCAACAGCTCCCCGGACATGCACCCTTCAGGTAGACCAGCTGGGCTCAGCACTGCCTGAACAAGCATATGTCTATAGCAAGATAAGCGTTTACGCGCTAAGTGGAAACCCGCCCTCGTACCTTGTCGGGGATTCGGTATTCAAGGCCTGCAGCTAGGCAGGCGTTCAGTCGCCTCGTACTGGAGTTCGGGAGCTCGACTCGGCCGTGGATATGCCATCCCAACTGCGCCGGCGGAGCAAACAGATAACTAGCGTCGCGTGAACGAGGTTCTTTTACCGGGGCGGCAATGCGGGAGTAGCTCCTCGGCGGTCTTGGTCCAGATGAAGGGCTGGCAGCGGTCGTTCCAGCCGTCGATGAAGGCCTCGATCGCGGCGATGAGGTCCTTGACGGACCGGAACGTGCCACGATGTCCGCGCCCGCGGTGATGCACACCTGCGCGGCCCCTGGTACAGCGCGGCGTCGATCTGGTCCTCGTGGAAGCCGAGGGCCACTCCCGTGGTCTCGGCCAGCAGGTCCACCCGCCCGTCGGCGACCCCGGCCAGGTCGGCGAGCGCAGCGGCCTGCCGGGCGCCGGTGGGCGGCCCGGCGCGAAGGTGGCGGAAGAGCACGCCCCGGATCCGAGCCAGCGTGATCCTTTCCTGTTCGGGTCCCAGCATCCGCCGATGTTAGAATACATATTCGATTCAGTCCAGCGTGCCGCCATCGCGCCGGGTCCTATCCAGTTGCGGGGCCGGATGCGGGCCGCCCTCGCCGTCACCGCCCGCCGCCAGCCAGGCGCACCAGCGTGCGCTCACCCAGCGGCACGGACAGATCCGCAGCCAGCTCACCAGTCCACAGCAGATGGAACAGCACCGGCAGCGTCGCGATCGGATCCCCGGCCGCCCCCGCGCCCGCCATCAGCGGCGCCGGGGCGGCGGTCTCGTCCCAGGTGTCCAGCCGCATAGCCGGATCCTGCCACCGCGTCGCCAGCTCGCCGCGTAGCCGATGCTGCCGGTCGTGGCGCCAGCCGGCGACTGCGCCTGAGGTCTCGTGCGCAGCCGACGGCCTTCACTGGCGCCCGTACCTACCCGACGTTGCTCGGGTCCTCGACCCGCACGCCGCCGCGCTGGACGTCGAAAATGAAATGCGGTGCCGGCTCGCTGGTGCAGTAAGCGAGCGTCTGGGCCATCGTTCCGATTCCGACGAAGGTCGTGCGGTCCGGGATCACCGGATGGCGCCCGGTGCCGTTATCTGCCACCTGCCACCAGGCGCCCATTCCCACCTGCGTCGGGTCGCTGGACTCGGTGATGGGGCCGCCGACCCAGGCGCGGTTGCCGCTGACGGACAGGCACGTCACCGGGCCGCTGAAGGTGGTCTCCTGGCCGGCCTGCCAGTAGTCATATCTCCAGTGGCCGCGGACGGTGCCGTCGGCGAGCTTGGCCGCCCTATAGGCCAGCGGGTCCTGCTGCACGGTGACGCCGAAGACGCTCGGCCCGAGCAGCACGTAGGTGTCGCCTTCTACACGTGCGATGACACGGCTGTGGTTGTCATGGCGCGGGATTCCGGTCGCGGCTGAAGCCGCGCCAGCACTTGCCGTGATCGCGGCGACGGCGAGGGCCGCGGCCATCCATCTCAACTTCGACATCACAACGCTCCCTGGGTTCGACATCTCCTTCTGCGGCTATCACAATGAACATCTGACCGGCGGCTGTCTTGCACGGATCGTGGAGGTTAGGACAATCGCAACCTCGGCCCAGCGCTGGAGGTGGGATGTCAGCCGGAGCTGTCCCCGTCACCCTTGGCAGCAGCTCGTCCCGCTGCGTCGACGTGGACGGCTTCCGGGTCACCCGTGTGCGTTTCCCGCCGTTGCTGAAGCTGCCGTTGCACACGCACGAGCGCGCCACCGTCGCGGTCATCCTGAACGGATCCTTTGACGGGCTGATGCGCAGCGCCAGCCATCCGTGCCCGCAGGCCAGCGTCCTTACTGAGCCGCCCGGAGAACCGCATGGAAACCTGTTCGAGCGGGCAGGCGCTGACGTCCTGACGGTCCAGCCAGACCCGGCCCGGCTGGAGCTACTCGAGCCCTTCGCCGGGGTGTTGGGCGAGGTCAACCACATGCGCGATCTCGCCGTCACAGCACTCGCCAGGCGGGTCGCGGACGAGCTGCGGGCGCCCGACGACGTGACTCCCTTCGCCGTCGAGGGGCTGATACTGGAGTTGCTGGCGCTGATGGCCAGGCTGCGCAACGTGCCAGAGGCTCTAGCCGACGGCCAGCCGCCCCGCTGGCTCGGCGAGGCCAGGGATCTGCTGCATGATCGTTACGCCGAGCGCCTGCGGGTAACAGACGTTGCAGACGCGGTCGGGGTGCATCCGGTGCATCTCGCCCGGGTCTTCCGGCTTCACTACGGCAGACCGGTCGGCGCCTACATGCGGGACCTGCGCCTGACCTGGGCGGCCGGAATGCTCACGGATTCGGGCGACGGCATCGCGCAGATCGCGCTTCAGGCCGGGTTCTTCGACCAGAGCCACTTCACGCGCGTGTTCAAACGCCAGTTCGGGCTTACTCCGCTGGCTTACCGGCGCGCCGCAAGGCAGTGACTGCAGACTCGCTGCCCAACTCCTAGGCTGCCCACGATGAACGGCTGCTACCTCCTATTCGTGTTAGTAGGCGAGCCGGCTGAGGATCGTCGGACAGGCCCAGACATGCTCAATCGGACAGTGGCCACGATGACCGAGTCGCGCCGCGAAGCCTGGTCGTGCTCCGGCTGATCGCCGGCTGGCTGGCTGATCGCGCCAGAACTGTTGCGGTGGCGGGCTCGCAGGGCCCCGTGGCCTTGGCGAAACCCGCCGGCTGAGCTGCCGCCCGCCGACTGGGGCGGCGGCGGGCGGCCCCCTTTCCGGCGTGCGTATGAGGTGCCAGGCTGTGTGCTATGCGGAAGGTTCCGGAGCCGGATCGCGAGGAATGGATCGCCAGGCTGCGCGATCGGGCGCGGCTAGACGCCGAGGAGCTGGTGCCGCTGCCCGGTTTCCTGGTTTACGGCCTGCTAACGCCGGACCTGGGGCCAGGCGCCTTGGCGGAGGCGGCCCGGGTCAGCGGCGTGTGGGAGCAGATCGGCCTGGCGTACGGTGACCCGCTGGCGGTTTCCGGCCCGCTGATCTCGATGACGACCGTCGCGCCGGAGGGTCAGCGCCGCCGTGACCAGGGAAGCCGGCGGGACCTGCAGCTGTACCTTGACTAGGCGCGGAGTCGCATGGCAGACCATGCGGGCGTCGACGCGGAAGAGCCCGCGGCGCCGCCTGCCTTCGCGGGAACCGACATGATCGTGGACGGCTACGCTGTCAGCGGCGCGATCTGCAGGCACGGTGACCTGTGGGCGGTGCGAGCGACCGCGGCGGTCCTCGTCGTCGGCCGGGGTGTCGATCCCGGCTCGGTGCGGCTCGCCGCGGTGTACGACCTCGCCTCGTACGTGCGCGAACGAGGCGAAAGGATCGGCCGCCTCGGCGAGCGGTGGCGGCAGCTCCCAGCACCGGTGCTGCCACCCGCGGAAGGCGTGGCTGCCTACCGGGCACTGGTCGACCAGGCACTCGGTTCCCAGGAACAGCGGCTGGAGGCACTGCGCGCCGGACGCGCTCCCCGGCACAATGCGGGCGACGGGGCGATCTACAACGCACTGTGGCAGCGGGCGGTTCGCGAGCAGGCGCGCATATCCGGCTGCGACAAGCGGCAGGCCGATGAGATCGTCACCCTGGTGATCAACCACCTCGGCCACCTGGCCGAGCGGGCCGACTGGTTCAGCGCGGATCGGGCGCTGCGCGACGCGGCTATCGATGAGACGCTGCGGCACTCCGTCCTGGGCGAGGACGTCCCGAGCGCCCAGGCGCAGCGGGCCTGGGCCAGCTACTGGGCGCATCACATGGACAGGGTGCTCACGTCGGGTTGGCTGGAGGCGTGGTCGGCCTGGGCTCAGCGTGGCTGACCGTGTGCCGCGGCGGCTCATCCGGTTCTATCCAGCGGTTGACGCGGCCATCACGCGCAACCCGGGGTGGTCGAACACGCGTCGCATCGACATCGCGCGTCACGCGGGCGGCGTCGTAAGCCAGGGCCATGGCGGCACCGACGACGACGAACACATCTGCGACCACACCCCTGCGGGCAAGACGCTCACCCAGCGCGGTGAAAGCCCGTTCAAGTTCGGCCCGGCCAAGCAGGACACCCTCAGCCTCGCTCATGCGGCCTCCAGGTCTCTGGCAGACAGGTTAACGCCATGCTTGCGGAAGGCTGCCGGCGCCCAGACCAGCGCATCGGCCCGCTGGATTTCCAGTTTCCGCTGGGAACCACGGCCGCCGCAGGACTCGCATTTCGGCCCAATCCGGTGGAGCGAGGTCGTGCCGCGCCGCAAGATGCTCCGCCAGCGCCGCGAGAAGCGTGTCCCATCGCTCGTCACCGATCGGGGACGGCTCATCTCCCAGCAGCGAGGGCTGAACGTCGTCTGGCTCCCACCGGCACTCTTCCATGAATTCCCACACGAGCATCCTCAGGCTCGGTTGGGATCGGCTGTGGGGGCCGTTCCTGCGGCGATTCCTGTCGTGGTGGTGCCCGTGGACCGCGAGCACTGCCGGATGCTGGTCGGTGGCCCTGGGATGACGCCTAGATGCGGCGGAGCCGGCTATGCAGCAGGGCGATGGCAAGGGAAGCCCAAGCTCCGCTAAAGTCCAAGCTCCGCTAGGGGTAACCAGGGGTCCCGCACCTGGGCGTGCCAGGCCTGCGCCTGGTGACCGCGCGGCGCGGCGAGATCCTCTCTCAGCCTTGACCTTGCCCGGCGGATCGGAGGCCAACACAGCCCGCCCGGCAGTCGGCCACGGATTCCGACGCCGCCAACGCTCCGGCAACCTGCCTCGGGCGCCTCCGCGGCTACCGGCTTGCGGCATTGCCGGGCATAGTCGGGCCGCATCTCGGCTAGGTTGCATGCAGATTATCACTCTACTAGTCTAACGATACACTGACAGTCTTGGAGGCTCGCGTGTTCCGTTTCGATGCCGGGTCCGGTGTCCCGATCTACCGGCAGCTCGTCCAGCAGGTGCGCCGGGACGTGATGCTAGGCCGCCTGCGGCCAGGTGATCAGTTGCCCAGCGTGAAGGAGGTTGTCGTCTCCCTGTCGGTCAACCCGAACACGGTGGTGAAGGCGTTCGGCGAGCTGGAGCACCAGGGACTGGTAGTACGCCGGCAGGGGGTGGGGACGTTCGTGGCGGCTGCGCCGTCGATGACGTCGCTGCCGGTCGCACCCAAGCTGCTGGCCTCGCTGGCCCGCTGGGTGGACCGGGCGAGGCAGGACGGGCTGTCTGCTGAGCAGATCCGGATGCTCCTGGAAGTTGCCCTCGACGAGCCGGCGGTCAGTCCGGGCGACCGCCGCGCCGCAGGCGGTGTGGCATGAGCGCAGCACTACGGTGCGCGGGCCTCGGGCACCGCTACGGCCGCAGTATTTGGGGCCTGCGGGATTGCAACCTGGACGTGCCAACCGGCCGTGTGGTGGCACTGGTCGGTCCGAATGGCTCCGGCAAGACCACGCTGATGAGCATGGCAGCGGGCCTGCTTCCGGCCACTGCAGGAACTGTCGAGGTCGCCGGGGGTGCGCCGGCACAGCGGCTGGACCGGATCGGGTTCATCGCCCAGGACGCGCCCTTGTGGCCGAGCCTTCGCGTCGCCGATGTCCTGGAGATAGGCAAGTGCATGAACCGGGGCTTCGACACCTCCTTGGCAGCTACACGAATCCGGATGCTGGGCATCCGGCCCCGCGCGCGGATCAGCGCCCTGGCCGGCGGGCACCGCGCCCAGGTCGCGCTCACCCTGGTGCTGGCCAAGAAGCCGGAGTTGTTTCTGCTCGATGAGCCGATGGCCAACCTTGACCCGCTGGCCCGGCGAGAGTTCCTGGGCTCCATGTTCGAGGCCTGCACCGAGACCGGCGCTACCGTGCTGTACTCCTCCCACGCCGTAGCGGAGCTGGAACGCATCTGCAACTACCTGATCCTGCTTCGGGCAGGGCAAGTACGGGTTGCCGGCGACATTGACGAGCTGCGCCAGCAGCACCGGGTCATCTCCGGCCCGGACGGCTGGCCCGGCAGCGGCGGCTGGCAGGTGATCAGCCAGCGCAGCATGGCCGGCCGCACCACGGCGCTGGTGCGGTCCGACGGCCAGCTCGCGGGCCCGGGCCTGCAGGACGCGGCACCCACATTCGACGAGCTCGTGCTCGGCTACCTCGACGGCGATGCCGCCACACTCCCCGAGGAGGCCCTGGCATGACCCGCCTCATCTGGCGGCAGCACCGCGGTCAGGCGCTGTGGACCGTCATCACCGTCACGGCCTTGTGTGTCCTCATAGTTGGATTCGGGCTCAGCGCCGAGCATTGGCTGGCGGGTTACCACAGCTGGCTCCGCCAGCTTGCAGGCGCCGGATGCCCGCCACCCAACGCTCACAGCGGCGTATTCCACGTCCGGTCTGCCGCGACCTGCAGCGCCCTCAAGGATCGCTATCCGGGCAGCCTGCAAGCTGCCTTCGCAACCCGCTACAGCTTCGCGATCCTGCTCTCCCAAGACGGCCTGCCCGCCCTGCTCGCGTTCATCGGCGCCATGGTCGGCGCACCGTTGGTCGCCAGAGAGGTCGAGCAGCGCACCCAGCTAGCGGCCTGGACCCAGTCAGTGTCACGGCGGCGCTGGTACATCACCAAAATCGGCACTCTCGCCACCGCCCTGGTCGTGGCCGGCCTGACCGCCGGGGCAGCCAACGCCTGGCTGCAGCACCAGCTCACCGCCGGTGATACCACAAGCTCGCGCTGGTCATGGTTTGTCTCCATCAACCTGGCTGTGGGCGGCGAGGCCGCGCTCGCCTTCGCGCTGGGAGTAGCTTTCGGCGCCTTGCTACGGCGCACGCTTCCTGCCATCGGCGCGGCCCTGGCCGGATTTGCCGTCCTGCTCGTGGGCGCCCGGTGGATAGCGCTGGTACTGACACCGGCTAGCACGACGACCGGACCGCGCTTCGCCGCGCCACCCGGCAGCTTGGTCCTCGGCTCAGCTACCGGCATCCCGATGCCCTACCATCCGGCCAGCCAGTACTGGCCCCTGCAGCTCATCCTGCTCGCTGTCCTGCTAGCACTCACGGCTGCTGCTCTGGCATCGGGCTGGCACGCCACACGGACGCGTGCCGTCTGACCGCCCGTGATCTCCAGCCGACACGATCGGGCGCAACAGAACAGCCTGATCTAGAACGCCGGCACGGCCGAGCTCTGGGTTGCCCAAAGCATACAGATCGGTTCTTGGCGCCGCCCATGTCCAGACCAGCTGCTCGCGTTCCGAGACGAGGTGCCGGCCGCCCGTGGTGCGGCCTCGGCGGAACGCACGAACCGCTGGCCGCGCCAGTCCGGTCAGTTCATGCCTACAGCGTCGATGGTCCGATGAGGGCTCCGGCGGCGCGGTCCCGCCCGCTACACCGCCTGCTGTTCGTGCTCGGGGCAGTGGGGTGCGTGCTGATCTGCTGCGGTGGTCTTCCGAGTCTCCTTGGTGCCGTCTCCGTCGGCGCGGGCGGGACGATTTTGTCAAGAGGCAAGAGGATGGATGGTTGCCACGCCAGTGGAAGCGCGCATTGCTCGCCCAGCGGGCTGGCGGAATGGCGTGCGAGAACTGCGGGTCGAAGGTAGTCGTACCCAGTGGCCGGAGACGTTCATGAGCAAACCCGCGCCTTCGTCACGACGTTCGGGTCACCCCGCGCGACGCTCGCTCCCGAAGCGGCGCCGAGTGGGCCGGCACGGACGGTGGTCTTGCTGGTCCGGAGCTTAGGACTGGGTGCCCGTCTCCAGGATGTGGGCGTTGAGCAGTGCGTCCTGCTCGCGCAAGACCTGACCCGTGACTAACCAGCGCCCGCCCCGGACCTGCCTCGAGTGCGGTCCACGACGAGGTAGCTCTCGCCGTCTCCTCGAAGTACTGCGGCGCGATTTCGCGGTTGATGCCGACGTCGAACCGGGCCGCTCCCGGCCTGCCATTATCAGATGACCGCAAGGGACCGAGGGCCGCTCCACACCGCGGGCATCCAAGACCGTCGGCCGGCCCCGCCAGGAATGGATCGAGATCCCGTCCCCGCCATCGTGACCGCCGAGACCTTCGAGCGCGACGCACAGCGGCTTGCCGACGACAAGCGATACGCCTCCCGCAACAGCAAGATCCCCTCCCTGCTCCAGGGACTGCCCGCCTGCTCAGCCTGCGGATACAGCTAATGCCGCACCTCCGCCCGCACCACGAGCAAGAAGATCTACTACTACCGGTGCCTGGGATCTGACGACAACCGCTACGAAGGCGGGCGGGTCTGCGGCAACAAGCCGGTCCGCGCCGACTACCTCGACACCGTTGTCTGGGACCACATCACCCACCTGCTGGCCGACCCCGCGCTCATCCGAGCCGAGATCGGCAAGCGCCTCGAGCACGCGCGAACCGCCGACCCCCCCACACGCCAGCGCCAGCGGCTGGACCTTGAGCTGGCCTTGGCCACCACCGCGATCACCTGGATGATCGAGGCGTTCCCCGAGCAGCTGATCACCATCGACGAGCTACGCTCCCGGATGCCCGGCCTGCGGGCCCCCGACCGCACCCAGGACGCCAGCGTCGCCGAACGCCAGCGAGTCCTCCGGCTGCTCGTCAAGGACATCCTCATCGGCCCCGAGAAGATCACCATCCGGCACCGCATCCCAGCCCGAGGAGACGGCCGCGCCAGCCGCCAGAACGACACCGGACCCGACACGGACGGTGACCATCGCCCAGGTTGTCCATTGCGTTGGGGGCGTGGTTTTCCCCGCTGCTGGCCAACATCTACCTGCATGCTTTCGACCGGGCCTGGGCCCGGCGTGGCACTGGCGAGCCAGTCCGCTATGCGAATGTATGCCAGCATAAATCCGCTTACGCCGGGCGCCGTGTTATGCCGCGCGGTCCTTGGCGGCCCGCGGGGCGGCTGAAAGATCCGGACAAGATCGGGATCAGGGTCGGCAAGGACATCGGAAAGCACAAGATGGCCAAGCACTTCATCACCCAGATCACCGGCACCCGCTTCAGCTACCGTCGCGACACCGAGAAGATAGCGGCCGAGGAGGCCCCTCGACGGCATCTACGTCATCCGCACCAGCGTGACCGAAGGCATCCTGGACGCCGCCGGCACCATCACATGGCTGACCGGAGCAACCGGATCCTGACCGGCCCGCGGGCGCCGCTTTCGCGGGCACGGCTTCAACTACTACCACCAGGTCTGCGCGTACAAGCTGAACGCGGTCCTCGGCCACCGGCCACACCGACATTCCCCGAGCCCACGCCCGTCCGCGCTTGCCTCTGTCCTGAAAGATGGCCTTGGCGGTCCCTGAACGCAAGCAGGCGACCATCAGCCCCGCTGCAGTGAGCGCCGCGGCGTTCCGGCCATCCCGGAAGCCATCTGTCGTAAGCCGCGTCTTGGCTGCGTCAGCCGCCATGCTTTCGGTATGGTAGAGGTATGACCGTAAGAAAGATCACCATAAGCGTTCCGGAAGAGGTCCTGGAACTGGTCTCGGCTGCAGTAGAGCGCGGTGATGCGGAATCTGTCTCGGGCTACTTCGCCGATGCCGCCGAGCGGCGGGCCGCCGCTGACCTCTGGGCCGGTGCGGACCTCCGGCGCCGCGGGCCAATTTCCAGCGAAGTGCTGGAGGAGGCGCGGCGGACCCTCCTTAGCGGCGAGCTGGTCGAGCGCCGTGACCCAGCCACCGGCAGCTATGTGCGTGTCGGACCGGACGGGCGGGCTGCGGCCGGGTGAGCAACCGGGTACTGGACGTTCCCGCCCTGACAGACATCGCGACTGGCAGGACCCAGTTCATGCGCGCGCGCTGGCACGTGGCCAGGGAAACTGTCTCCATGCTGGTGGTCCCCTGGTGCGTAGCGGCCGAGGCGGGCCGTCGCCTGGACGCACAAGGCAGGGCGGAGCTCCAGGCGGCCTTGTCCGCGCCGATGGTCGTGATAGCCCCAAGGGACGCTGCCTCGGCCTTGGCCTGCGCCCAGATGGCCAGCCAGGATGACAGGCAGCCAGGATGGGACGCAGCGCAGGTGGTCTACGAGGCCAGCCATCGCGGCTGGCCGGTGGTGACCGACGAACAGCACCTGGACCGGCTACTCAGCCTGGACTCGGGGTTGCTCTTCGAGCGTCTCCCTTGAAGCCCGGATGACAGCACTTGGAGGAGACAGACGATCATGCAGGCGGCTCGCCGCGGTCGCATGCAGTCGCCAGGCACTTCGCATCGTTTCTCGCCGCGGTGGTGAACTCCTGGCTGCAGGGTAGCGCCATCACGTAGCTGATCTGGTATCCAGTTCGTCGGGCTCGCGGAGGTAGCCGTCCAGCCCGAGATGAAGCGTGGCGCACGATCCGCCATGCGCTGCGGAGCTGGCCTGCGATGGCACCCCTCTGCCCGATCATGGGTAGTCATGAAGCATTGACTTGGCCTGCCTGGTCGATGCCCCCGGCCCAGTTACACAGCTCAAACCGTCCAGGGAGAGTGCCCAGGGTTTTCCGATCTTCCGGGAACCATTGGCGGGAACCATTGTGCACACTCATGGAGACATCTCCAGGCCCTTCCAGGCCTACGTTTGCGCAGCTCATGGAGCTAGCCAGTTCTCTGAGCAGGAACGGAATGACTCTCAAATTCGCCTTACAAGCGAGGGGCCGTAGGTTCGAACCCTACTGCGCCCACTGTTTTCCCAGTCAGGTCTCAAGCCTCACTAGGCCACCCCCGGCCACGCCCCGCACGAATTGTGCCAGCTAGAAGGGCACATCAGGCCATGCCAAGCACTATGCAACCCGGCAGGGCTGCCAGTTGATCGGTACGCTGCCTCCGGGCTCAGCTTGCGGGGCCGGACTCGCGGCCCGATTCCCGCGGTCCGCGCACGGTGATCAGCACCAGTCCGGCGGCGATCACCAGGCAG
>OCZU010002026.1_pt1 | contig 13040 bp, 9 predicted proteins | sample 1539001 | NCBI WGS metagenome assembly OCZU01 (sample SAMEA3539306, study PRJEB22396) | soil metagenome | biome: tundra; feature: field; material: soil | place: USA | collected 2010-05 | depth 0.15 m
GCGACGCCGGTGACGGCCGCGCTGGCATCGGCGGTCGCCGGCTGGCAGGAGGGCCCCCTCGGCGCGGCGGACTGGGAGGCCGCCGCGCCGCGGGCACGGGCCGGCTTCGCGCGTTACCTTGGCGTGCCGGAAGCGCATGTCGCCCTGATGGGCTCGGTCGCCGAGGCGGCCGCCACGGTCGCCGCGTCCCTGCCCGGCCAGGGCGGCACCGTCGTGGTCGGCGACGGCGAGTTCCGCAGCAACCTGTTTCCCTGGCTGGCCCTGGAGGCCCGAGGGTACCGGATCATCCGCGCGCCCGATAGCGGGAACCGTACCGAGTCCCTGCTGGCCGCCATCGACGAGCGGACGGCGCTGATCGCGGTGAGCCACGTGCTGTCCGCCGACGGCGAGCGCGCCGACCTGGTCCGGCTGCGGGCCGCCGCCGACGCCGCAGGCGCGCAGGTATTCGCCGATGTCACCCAGTCGCTCGGCGTGCTGGGCATGGACCTGGCCGCGTCCCAGCCGGACTACCTCGCCGTCCACGGCTACAAGTGGCTGCTGTGCCCACGCGGTGCCGCCTGGCTGGTAACCCGGCACCACGACAAGCTGCGCCCGCTGATGCCGGGCTGGAAATCGGCCGCCGACGGCGGGTACTTCGGGGGTTCGCTGCGGCTGACGGCCGGGGCAGCCCGCTGCGACACATCACCCGCCTGGCTGTCCTGGATCGGTGCCGAGGCTGCCATCATGCTGCTGTCCGCTCTCCCAGCGGCGGCGGTCGAGCGGCATTGCCTAGACCTGGCGGCAGCCTTCCGGGACGGAGCGCTGGAGGCTGGCGCCCCGCCGGTAGGCACCGGGCAGCCCAGCCATATCGCCGTCGTCCGGGTAAGAGACCCCGATACCGTCAGCGCGCGGCTGCGCGCCGCCCGGGTCCGCGCCCGGCTGCTCGGCGACCGGCTCCGAGTCGGCTTCCACTACTTCAACAACGACGAGGACGTGGCAGCCGCACTGGACGCGCTTCGCGGCTAACCGCAAGGGGCGCGCGTGATGCCGCGGCTTCGCGTTCTGCAGCCGGGTGCCCGCCGAGGAGCAGCAGGACCCGGAGGCGGGTCCTTCCGCGACCGCGCCGCATCCGCCGCCGCGTTTCCTTTGCCATCGCCCCTTACCGCGACCGCGCAGCACGGCGGCGGCGACCCACAGAAGTGGCTAGGTCTAGACCAATTGGTCTAGACCTATTTCGTGATCGGTCTAGACCATAGCCCTCCAAGTATCAGCACCAATTCAGCACGGTATCCGGAAACGACGGGAACCAACCGGCATGTTTCAGGCAATGCGGACACGCGAACGGGTCATCTTGCTCCCATGTGGACCGGGCGGAGCGGCCCGCCGCACATGCACAGGAACCGTAAAACCACAGGTCAGGCTAGCGGACGTCCAACCCGGTGATCGCCCGTCCGATGATCATCCGCTGGATTTCGCTGGTGCCCTCGAAGATCGTGAAGATCTTGGCGTCCCTGTGCCACCGCTCGACGGGGAAGTCCCGGGTGTAGCCGTTGCCGCCGAGCACCTGGATGGCCTGCTCGGTGACCCGTACCGCGGTCTCCCCCGCGACCAGCTTGGACATCGATCCCTCGGCGCCCTCCAGCGCGATTCCCTGCCGCGCCATCCACGCGGCCCGCCACACCAGCAGCCGGGCCGCGTCGACCGACGCTCCCATGTCGGCCAGCATGAACGCGATCGCCTGGTTCTGCCCGATGGGGTGGCCGAACTGGACCCGCTCCCGGGCGTAGTCGCGGGCGTACTCGAAGGCCGCCCGGGCTACGCCGACCGCCATCGCGCCCACCCCCGGCCTGGACGCCTCGAACGTCTTCATCGCCGCCTGCTCGCCGCCCCGGCCGCCCGCGCGCACCCGGGCCAGCCGGGCGTCAAGCCGGTCCTTGCCACCCACCAGGCAGCGGCCGGGCACCCGCACATCGTCGAGCACGACCTCCGCGGTGTGCGAGGCCCGGACCCCGTGCTTGCGGACTTTCTGGCCCTGGCTCAGCCCCGGGGTCCCGGGCGGCACGATGAAACTCGCCTGGCCACGGGTACGCAGGGACGGGTCGACCGAGGCCACGATCACGTGAACGTCCGCGATGCCGCCGTTCGTGGCCCACGCCTTAGTTCCGTTGAGCAGCCATTCATCGGTAGCCTCACGGTATTCGGCGCGGGTCCGGATGGACCCGATATCGCTGCCGGCATCCGGTTCCGAGGCGCAGAACGAGCCCAGCTTCACATCGCCTGGTGTACCGAACATCTGCGGCATCCACTCGCCGATCTGCTCCGGTGTCCCGTTGCTGGCCACGGAGACCGCGGCGAGGGCGCTGCCGACCAGTGACAGCGCGATCCCGGCGTCGCCCCAGAACAGTTCCTCGAAGGCGACAGGGATGCCGAGCCCGCTGGGTTCCAGCCACTGCTGGCCGAAGAAGTCCAGCGAGTACAGCCCGATCTTGGCCGCCTCCTCCAGGATGGGCCAGGGAGTCTCCTCCCGCTCGTCCCATTCCGCGCCCGCGGGCCTGATCGTGTCGGCGGCGAAGCCATGCACCCAGTCACGCATCTCGCGAAGGTCAGGGCCGAGATCGAGGGAGAACTTCCCGGCTGGGCCCGTGCTGGCTGGGCCCGTGCTGGCTGCGGCGGTGCTGGCTGCGGCGGTGCTGGCTGGGGCTGGGGTGTCGGCGTCGGTACTCATCAGCGTCCTCGGGCCTGGCGATCGTCCGTATGTTACTGAAGAGTAGCATGACGGCGTGCAGGTACCCCGCCTTACTCGCTGGCGTGCCGGTCCAGGAACTCGTAGACGTCGGACTCGTCCACACCGGGGAAGCTGCCGGTCGGCAGCGCGGACAGGATGTGCGAATGCGCCCGGGCCGATGGCCAGGCCATGCCCTCCCAGCGGGCGGCCAGCTCCGCGGGCGGACGCTGGCAGCAGTCCCCGTCCGGGCATTTCGACGTCATCCGGGTGGCCGTCTCCCGGCCGCGGAACCAGCGCGCGTGCTCGTAGGTGGTGCCGAGAGTGATCGCGAACCCGCGCTCGGCACCCGGGTCGACGTGCGCGACGCACCAGAACGTGCCGGTCGGCGTGTCGGAGTACTGGTAGCACGGCGAGAACCGGTCAGCCGTGGCGAACACCTGGCGGCCGGACCACTGACGGCACATCCGCTGGCCCTCGATCGCGCCGGTGGAGTCGGCCGGCAGCACCAGGCCATCGTTCGCGTAGGCCTTATAGATGATGCCGCTCGCGTCGTTCTTCACGAAGTGACAGGTCAGGCCGAGGTGGTGGGTGGCCAGATTGGTGAACCGGTGGGCTGCCATCTCGTACGAGACCGCATACACGTCCCGCAGGTCCTCGACGGACAGCTCCCTGCTCTGCTTGGCATCGAGCAGGAACCGCGCGGCTGACCGCTCGGGGACCAGCACCGCGGCGGCGAAGTAGTTCGCCTCGACCCGCTGCCGCAGGAAGTCGGCGAAATCCCTGGGGGTGTCGTGGCCGAGCACGAAATGCCCAAGCGTCTGCAGCAGCACCGCCCGCGGCGAGTGCATGCCCATGTTCTCTTGCTTCAGGTAGATCCGATGGTTGCGCAGGTCGGTGACCGACCGGACGGACCGCGGCAGATCCTGCGCATACGTAACCGCAAAACCATGCCGCGCAACGATCGCCATGATGGTTCCCTGCGACAGTGCGCCGTCGCGGTAGCTGACATCGTCAAGCGCGCGCGCCGCGGCGGCCTCGATGGCCTCGAAGTAGTTGCCCCGCTCACGCATGGCCCCGCGCAGCACGGCGTTCGCCATCCTGGCCTCCTCCGGCGTGGCCGTCGGCCTGGTGCGCTGCCTGCGCAATTCCGTGTACAGCGCGACGACGTGCTCGAGCACGTCGCTGGGCACCCGGGCGCCGGGCTTCAGGTGGGGCAGTCCGAGATCCCGGTACACGGGGTCGCGCTGCGCCTCTTCCACCGAGATCTCCAGCTGCGCCCGGCGGCTCGGCGGCTGGTGCCTGAGAAGTTCCTCGGCAGGCACGGACAGCGCGGTGGCCAGCGCCTCGATCAGCGACAGCTTGGGCTCCCGGCGGCCGTTCTCCAGCAGCGAGAGCGCCGAGGGGGCACGGCCCACCCGCTCGCCGAGCTCGGCCAGCGTGATGCCCTGAGCCCGCCGCAAATGCCGCAGGCGCTGTCCGAAGGTTGCCAGGTCTAGACCAATTGACGTCAAATCCTGGGCCTCTTTCACGCCGAACTCTGCCATAAATTAATCATACGTGAAAATCATCAAATCTTCAGGACCTTGGATACTGGCGCGGGCCAGCCTCGGAACGCACCCTGGAGTCACCAACCCAGGGGACGACGAGATGTCGGGAGGACCCAGTGAGCGATAGTCGCCTCGAGGGCACAGAGAAATCAGCGAACGGGCAGTCAGCGGCCAACGGCCACAGGTACCAGGGCGGCAGCCCCGTGCATGAGCGGGCGGCCGGATTGCGCCGGGAGTGGGCCAGTGACCCGCGCTGGCGCGCCATCGACCGGACCTACACCGCCGAGGACGTCCTGCGGCTGCGCGGCAGCGTGCAGGAGGAGCACACGTTGGCCCGGCTCGGCGCGGAACGCCTGTGGACCCTGCTGCAGGAGGAGGACTTCGTCTCCTCGCTCGGCGCCATCACCGGCAACCAGGCGGTGCAGCAGGTCAAGGCGGGCCTGCAGGCCATCTACCTGTCCGGCTGGCAGGTGGCCGCGGACGGCAACCTGGCCGGTGAGACCTACCCGGACCAGAGCCTGTACCCGGCCAACTCGGTGCCGCAGGTGGTCCGCCGGATCAACAACGCGCTGCTCCGTGCCGACCAGATCACCTGGTCGGAATCGGACGGCGAGTTTTCGGGGCAGCCGCACTGGCTGGCGCCGATCGTGGCCGACGCCGAAGCCGGCTTCGGCGGCGTGCTGAATGCGTTTGAGCTGATGAAGGGGATGATCGCGGCGGGAGCCGCGGGCGTGCACTGGGAGGACCAGCTGGCCTCCGAGAAGAAGTGCGGCCACCTCGGCGGGAAAGTGCTCATCCCGACCGGCCAGCACATCAAGACGCTGAACGCCGCACGCCTGGCCGCCGACGTCTGCGGCGTGCCGACGCTCGTCGTGGCCCGCACCGACGCGCACGCCGCCACGCTGATCACCAGCGATGTGGACGAGCGCGACCGGCCTTTCGTCACCGGCGACCGGACGGCTGAGGGCTTCTTCCGGGTGCGCAACGGAATGGCCGCCTGCATCGCCCGCGGCCTCGCGTACGCGCCGTACTCGGACCTGCTCTGGATGGAGACGTCCACCCCGGACCTGGATGTGGCGCGGGAGTTCGCGGACGCGATCCACGCGCAGTACCCGGACCAGTTGCTGGCCTACAACTGCTCGCCATCCTTCAACTGGCGCAAGCACCTCGACGACGGCACGATCGAGAAATTCCAGCGCGAGCTCGCCGCTATGGGCTATAAGTTCCAGTTCATCACCCTGGCCGGCTTCCACGCGCTGAACTACTCGATGTTCGACCTGGCCCGCGGCTACGCCGCGGAGGGCATGCCCGCCTACGTGCGGCTGCAGGACGCCGAGTTCGCCGCCGAGCCCGCCGGCTATACGGCCACCCGTCATCAGCGCGAAGTCGGCACCGGCTACTTCGATCTGGTCACGTCCGCGATCACGCCGGACGCGTCGACCGTGGCGCTGACCGGTTCCACCGAGAGCGAGCAGTTCTCGGCCGCGCACTGACAGGCCGTGCACTGACAGACCGCGCACTAGCAGAGTGCGGGCCAGGGCTGGTTACGGCTCCAGCAGGCCGGGCGGCGAGGGCGGGCGGCCGGGGCGGCGACGGAGCCTGCCCTGGCCCTCGTCCTCGTGGCCTGCCCGGCCCTCGCGGCCTGCCCGGCCCTCGCGGCCTGCCCGGCCCCTCTGCTCATCCTCGTCGTCCCGGCTGTCGCCCCACCAGCGCGATGGCACGAACAGCGGGAAGATCATGGCGAAGCCGAGCAGCGCCGCCACGCCGCTCGCCAGCAGGCCGTGGAAGCCAGCCCCGGAGGGTTCGTTGCTCATGGGGATAAGCCTGACGGCCAGCGTGCTGCTCACGCTGAGGAGCGCAGTCCAGCCGAGGAGCGCCAGGCCAGGAAGCCCCGCCGCCAGCGGCGAGATCTTGGGTGCGACCATCAGGATGCCGAGCAGCAGGCCTACGAGCGTCAGCACACCAAGCGCGGCGAGGCCGCGATTGCTGGTCATGGTCAGCCCCTCGGCCGGCAGGGCGGACATCCGCGTCACTCCCCAGCCGCCGCCGAAGAACAGCGTCAGCGCCAGGGCAATGGCCAGGCCGAAGCCGATCCAGTGCCGCATACGATCACCTGCCCTCTACCTGTACCCGCCCCGGAGATAGTGGCGCAGCGACTCTACTTGACATGGCCGTGATAACGCCGGCCAATGGCGGCAGGCCGTCGGCGGCCCATCTCTGACCAGCGCGTTCATCCCGGCTCCCGGGAAACCACCGCAGGGATGGGGCTTTCCTGCGGACTGGCCCGGCGGGCCCGGAGGGCCCGGCGGCCCGCGACCCGGGCCGTGTTCAGCGGCTCCAGGAGGGCGTACCGGCACCATGCGTCCCGCTCGACAAGATGAAATTTCATGCCGCGGGCACCCGGCGGGGCCGAGTATCCGGGGGGCCGGTACCGCCGGAAATCAGCCGCCATGCGGTGAAAGTACTCGCGCCGCCTCCGGCCCGGGACCAGCCCGCTGGACAAGACCGTGCTGTAGTGCTCTATGGCCCGGCCGAACACGGCCGCGCGAACCGCGACGGTGACCGGCGGCCGCTCAGCCGGCCAGCATTTTTCGTCCATGGCGGCGAAAACCTGGGCATACGACGAGAAGATCGCGAAGTGGGCCGCGCTCTTCGTGGCCAGGAACGACCGCTTGCGGCGCCGGTAGAGGTAGCAGACCCGGTCCAGCACTGCGATGCGACGCGCGCTCAGCAGGGCAGCGCAGCTGACCGGCACGTCCTCGTGAATTCCGGCCGGAAACGGCACCCCGAGCTGGCGCAGGAACTCCCGGCGGAACACCTTGCTCCACGACGTCATGGTGCGGTTGATCAGGGCCGGCCACTGCGCGAGCGGGCCGGTCCCCTGATATTCCCGCAGGCTCCCCCCCGGGCTCGGCTCCGTCCGGCCCGACGCCCACAGGCTCCGGTAGTCGATGAGCAGCACGTCGGGGCGGCCAGCCGCGAGCGCCCCGGTGATGGCTTCCAACGATCCGGCGGTGAGCAGGTCGTCGGGGTCGACGAACCAGACGTACTCACCCGTGGTTTGGGCCAGCCCCAGATCCCGGGCTGGCCCGGGCCCGACGCTCTCCGCGAGGTGGATCACCTGCAGTCGCGGGTCCCGGCTGGCACGCGTGTCGAGGATCTCCCCGCAGCGGTCCGCCGAGGCGTCGTCGATGGCGATCACCTCGATGCCTGCCAGCGGCTGGCCAAGCACCGAGTCCAGGCATCCCCCGAGATACTCCTCGACCCCTGAGACCGGAAGCACAACACTGATCAGCGGATGCTGCGGTGGCTTCTTCATCGCTTCGCGATGCTCTGCTGGCACTATCATCGCTTCGCGATGATAGTGCTCCCGCTCCCCCGGGGCCGGATCAGGCCGACATGGCCGGCGGCGGTGACGCCGCGGCCTGCTGCTCGTCGGCCAGTGCGTCAACGGCGCCGGCCAGCTCGCTCAGCGCACCCAGGGCCGCCTGGATGGTGCCGCGGCTGCCCTCTGGAAGCGCGGCGAACGCGGTCCGCAGGAGGTTCTCGTTGAGCACCTTCCAGCGGATGACCGCCGCGTCACCGGCGGGCGTGAGCCGCAGGCACGCGGTGCGCCGGTCGCCCTCCCCGCCGGTCCGGGTGATCAGGTCCGCCCGGCGCAGGCCGTGCGTGAGCGTGGCCACCGAACTCGGGGCCAGCCTCAGCAGCCTGGCCAGCTGCCCGGGACGGGCGCCGGGATTCTCCGCCAGGCAGGACAGCATTTCGAGCTGAGCCACAGACAGCGTGGCCGCAGGATCGGCTGCCCTGGCCGCGCGGCGCATGGCCCGCCGGAGCTGGGCAACTACGTCGGCAAGATCAACTGACGGCACTGGCCGCCTCCTCCCGGGCAGGGGCGCTGCCGCCCGTGCCGCTCGTGGTCCGCCAGGCCAAGGCGGTCAGGGTGGCGGCCACCCCCGCGATGGCGAGCACAACGCCAGCGAGGCGGGCCCCATGCGCTGCCGCCGGACCGGCGGCGCTGGCCGCCGTCGCATGCATAGCCAGCGTAATCAGGGCGATGCCGAGCGTGGTGCCGATCCCCCTGGCCATGTTGACCAGGCCGCCGAGGACGGCGGCTGAGGCCGTGCCCGCCGAGCGCATGATGACCGCATTGTTGGCGGGCACGAACACGCCAAGGCCCACCCCGGCCATAGCGAGCAGCAGGACGATCCACGGTTCGGGCATGGGCATAAAGACCAGCGTACCGAGCGAGATAGTAGAGATACACCCCCCGATCGCTCCCCGATGGCGATTACCCAGGTCACGGGGCATCACGGCATCAGCGCCAAGCGCGGCCAGACCGAAGCCGAGGGGCAGTGCCGACATCACCAGCCCCACCTGGATCTCTCCGCCCCGCGCCGCCAGGACCTGGGGGATGAGCACCAGGGGCCCGAAGAGCATCAGGTAACCGCAGAGTGCCCCGACCAGTCCCAGGGCAATCCGCCAGCTCTTCAAGAACGCCCGCGGGACCAGCGGGAATCTGGCGCGAAGCTCCCGCGCGGCGAACCCGGCCGCAGCCGCTGCCGCTAGGCCGCCCAGCCCGGCACCGGCCCAGCCCGGCATGGGCAGGCCACCGGCCGCTGATAGCGCCAGCAGCAGGCACGTGGTGGCCAGGCCGAGCAGCGCCGTGCCCGGCCAATCGAAGTGGCCACCCGGGCTGAACTGCCTCGTCCGGGGCAGCAGGTAGCGGCTCGCGACCACCGCGGCGCAGCCGACCGGCACGTTGATCCAGTAGACGGAGCGCCAGCCCGCGGTCGTGGTAACGATCCCGCCCAGGGTGGGCCCGAGCGCGAGGCCGAGCGCCTGCGCTGCAGCCTGCACGCCCAGTGCCCGCCGCATCGCGGACTCCGGCACGCAGGTCGCTACCAGCGCGACGCTGTTGGCCTGCAGCATCGCCGCCCCGACCGCCTGCACCAGCCGGAATGCCACCAGCAGGCGGAGTGAAGGCGCCACGGCACAGGCCGCCGAGGCCAGCGTGAACGCGACGAAACCGTAGCTGTAGATGAGCTTCCGGCCGCGGGCATCGGAGATCCGGCCCATCGGTGCCAGCAGCGCGACCAGGGTCAGCAGGTAGATCAGCGACACCCACTGCACGGCGGCGAGGGGCGCATCGAATTCGAGCTGCATGGGGCGGAAGGTCAGAGTGACGATGCTCGCGTCCAGCTGCCCCATGAACGCCCCGAAGCACACCACGCCCACGGCGAGCCACGCCGCGCCCCGATAGCTGCGGATCGCCTCAGGCCGAGGACGCTCGATCAAAATACTTCTGTTACCGAACATAATTATCATCAGGCTACCCCGGAATCCGAGCACGGACTATCCCGGTTCCCTCCGCTGGGCCCGCCCGCCGGCAATAGTGAGCGGAGTTCTGCGGGACATGCCGGCACGGTGCTGGCCAGAAGTGGTCCTGACCCGACAGACTCGCCTGAGGGGGAAGTCCGAGCTACGCCCTCGCGCGGCATCACGCCCGCCGGCAACGTCGGCGGCGCAGGAGGGACGCCGATGCAGGAACTGCGCCTCGTCGCGGTGAGTGAGGACGGCAGTTACGCCGTCCTCGCAGTGCCAGGACGCGGTGGGCGCTTTTCGCTGCCGATCGACGACCGGCTGCGGATAGTGGCGCGCGGGCAGTTCTCCCGGCTCGCTCAGTACGAGATCGAAGTGGAGAGTCCCTTGCGACCCAAGGAGATCCAGGACCGGATCCGTGCCGGAGAGACAGCGGACGAGATCGCGGACGCTGCCGGGGTGCCGATCGAGCGTGTGCGCCGGTTCGAGGGCCCGGTGCTCGCGGAGCGCGCCTACCGCGCGCAGGAGGCGCAGCGAGCGACGATCCGCCAGCCAGGGGAATCCGGGCCCGGGCCGAGACTCGGCGACATCGTCACCGAGCGCCTCACCAAGTTCGGGGCGAGCCCCGAGGACGCGCTCTGGGACTCGCGCAAGCGCGCGGACGGCAACTGGCAGGTACAGCTGATGTTCACGGCGGGCGGGCGGCCGCACATGGCCGAGTGGCTCTTCGACCCGCGGCGCAGGCACGTCACGCCCGCCGACGACGACGCCGGCCGCCTGTCGCTGCCCGAGGCCGACCTGCCCGCGGCACCGTCCGGTCCCGCTCCGGTGACCCGCGCCACGGTCACGCCCATCGCCACGAGGCTGGCCCCCCTCGGGGCGCCTGCGCCGGTGCACGGCCCAGGGCCGCTCGACCAGCCGGAGCCGGAGCACCGGCCCGCCGCGGAGGCCCGCGCCAGCAGGGAAGCCACCGTGGAAGAGGAACCCGGAGGGAAACCTCCCGCGGCCCGCGAGCGGCCCGCCAGGAAGGCGGCCGGAGGGCGTTCCAGGCGGTCGTCCGTGCCTTCCTGGGACGAGATCATGTTCGGCAACTCCAGGCAGCCTGACTAGGCCCAGGGCGACGTCCGGCAGCAGGTACCGTTACTTGTGGTACGCCCCGCCAGCGTACGACCAGCCAGCGTACGATCAGCCACGAGGACGCGCCGAAGCGACGGACGAGGGTGAGAACGCACGTGGGCCGGTTGGGTGCAGTACTCGGCCGACCCGGGCGGGTGACCGCGGTCGCTGTCGCCACGGCGAGCCTGGCCTGCGGGTGCGGGCTGGTGGGTGGCCCGAAAACGGTCTTGGAAGACGTCCCGCTCGTAATGACCGTGAGCGGCCAGCAGTTCAACCGGAACGTGATGCCGCTGAGATATACCTGTCATGGCACGGGAACGAGTCCGGCCATTGATTGGTCAGGAGCTCCGCAGGGCACGAAATCGCTCGCTCTCGTGGTAGATGATTCCTCGGCTCCGATCACCCCTTATATCTACTGGATCGTGTTCGATATCGGCCCGCAGGCAACAGGCCTTCTGGACGGGCAGCTTCCGCCGGGCGCCCGGCAGGCGGACAACAGCAGGGGAACCATGGGGTATGCCCCTCCTTGCCCGCGGAATAGCTCACACGGATACCGGTTCACCGTTTATGCACTCAGCGACGAGTTGCGGCTGCGTGCCGGGACCAGCGAGAAATCCGCCTGGACTGCGATCGCACAGGCGGCCATCGCGCGCGGCACGTTTACCGCTATAGCCAACCCGTAATTGGTGAGTCACGATGCGTAAACGGATTCGGCAAAAAAATCCCTAAACGCATGACAGGGTTCATACCGGTCCGCCAGACTAACGGATCATGTAGCTCAGCCTTGGATGGCTTCAAGGCGCTAGCGATACAGGGGAAGGCCCGCGCCATGGCCGCGTGTGCCTCGCTGGCGCCGCCCATGCGGCCATGGCTTTGTTGGGTGGTGCGATGACTCTGCTTCTGGTCGGCATCGTCGCCGTGATCCTCGTGATCCTGGTCGCTGCTTTTCTCACCTTTCGGCGCGGACAGGACGATGATCAGGACGAGCCCGGCGGCCGGTGGGCCGTCCGCGACCGGGTCCGCTCAGCGGGCCGGGGCGGACACTGGCGCAACCCGGCCCAGGAGCTGAAGAGACAGCGCCGCCCCGAGCGAGCCGAGTCATCATCAGGGCGGCCAGCGGAGCAGCTGCGCGGCTACGACGAGCGCCCGCCGGCCTATGCCACCCGGCGTACCGGACGCGGCCATCGCGACCAGCAGGGCGAGCGCGGCTATCCGGCCCGCTCCACAGGACGGTATTCGGACGCCCCTGAGGCGCCGGACCACCTGGCGGCGAGGGACCGGGGTCCGCGTGCGGCCGTTTTGCCCTCCCGCGGCCGACCCCCCAGCAGCAGGCCTGCCGCCCGTCAGCAGCCGGACGGCTATGAGTCGGACGGCTATGAGACGGTCAGCTATGACTCCGGGCCGCGCGAGCAGCTTTATGACACCGGCCCTTCGCCCGCGATGAACGGCAACACGTCAGTGTCCGGCGAGCACAAGTTCGCCGCCGAGCATGACGACGATTCCGCGCTCACCGACTCAGACGTGTTCCCGCGGATCCGCACCGCCAGTCCCCCCGCCAGTCCCCCCGCGGCCAGCAAGCCGGAGGCGCCGGCCAAGAGCCGGTCCCGGCAGTCGCGCAGCAGCAAGCGCGGGGACGATGACGACTGGCCGAGTACCGAGTGGGACAAGCTGTCCGACGAGCAATACTGGGCGGAGCTGTCCGCCGACAAGCCGCTGGCCACCACGGCCCGCGCAGCGCAGCCGTCCCTCGCCAACGACACCCCAGCGGCCTCCAGCCCGACCCAGCCGAAGCCAGCCCAGCCGAGGCCGGCCCAGCCGAGGCAGGCCCAGCCGAAGCCGGCCCAGGCACGGCCGGCTGCCGCATCCCCGGGCCGCTCGACGCCCGCACCGTCCGGGCCGGCCAAGCCGCAGCCAGAGCGGGAGTCCGCCCCCCCCAGGCGCCGGGACAGGCATCAGGAGCATACGGAGGTGCTGCCGGTCCGGTCCCGCCCGCGCCCGGCGGCTGCGCCGTCCTCGATGCCGCAGCAGGCTGGAGAGCCCAGCCTGGCCATGCTCACCAGCCTCGCTAGCACGCCAAGAACGAGGCGGGCTGAGGCAGCGGCACGCGACAACGACGACCCGCTGACCAGTCCGTCCTTCTCCCGGCAGGCAACGCCGGCCCAGGACAGCAGGTCCTACCGCAGTGGTGGCCGGGACCGGCCGCGCGGCAGCACCGGGGACTACCCGAGCGACGGCTATCCCAGCGACGGCTATCCGAACGGCAGCACCGGCAGCTACGGCAACACCGGCGGCTACGCCAACGGCAACACCGGCGGCTACGCCAACGGCAACACCGGCGGCTACGCCAACGGCAA
>OCZU010002027.1_pt1 | contig 13039 bp, 10 predicted proteins | sample 1539001 | NCBI WGS metagenome assembly OCZU01 (sample SAMEA3539306, study PRJEB22396) | soil metagenome | biome: tundra; feature: field; material: soil | place: USA | collected 2010-05 | depth 0.15 m
ATATTTTCGCCCCACTCCGGCTGCAGATGAAATTCGCCGTCATCGGAAAACACGCGCAACTGCCGGTCCGTCGCGGGGGTGAACGCGAAGCCGGAGCAGGTTTTGGATTTTGAATCTGGAATTTCGAGCTCGTGTGTGTTTGAAGAAAAATGGTGTTCCGTGCCGCCGTTGAGTTTTGTTTCGCTGTGGAAATTCCGGTCTTCGATGTCCACCCGCACGCTCAGGCGGACGTCGGCGTCGGCCGGCAGTTGCTTGCCCGTGGCTTTCGCGGCGGTCGGGCGGCTGAAATGAAACATCGTCGTGTTGCGACCGTCGAGCATCCCGGCGCACAGTTCTATTTCGACCGTGCGGCCATCACCCGCCTCGGCGACGAAATCCCAGACGGCCGGCGGGCCGGACTGAAACGAAGCCAGGTTTTTCAAATCGAGCGGCGAGATGAAACCGGCGGCGTTCACCCAGACGCGAATTCGTTTGGCAAAAACGTGGCGGTCCACCGGCAGGCTCGGATGCAGATTCGCGCCGAGCACGCAGTCGTATTTTGAATTCACGCGGCCGAGGTCAACACAGATTCGCGCCATGCCACCAATGCCGTTGGTCAGCAAAACCAAATCGGTGTTGCGGATGGCGTGTGGCCCGGGCGCGGGCGCGGGCGCAAGAAAACGAATCGCGGCTTCGACGCGCTGATCCTTTTCAGCGTAACGCTCCATGGTCAAATCAGCGTCGGCCGCCATTTCACACGGCGGAAAACAGGCGATATGCTTTTGGCCGGCGGCGATGGATTGGACGTGATGCGGTGCCTTCCCGCTCCGCACTTCGATGACGGCTCGAAATGGAACGGAGTCTTCGATGAGCAGCCAGTGGCCCGGCGGAATGGGAGTGACGCGGCGGCGGTCCACAAGATTCCAGCACACGACTCGCGGAAACGATTTTTCGCCAGATGCCTTCTCCAAGGCCGCGAGAAAATCGGTTTTCAGAAGGTCTTCGTCGAGGCGGTGAATGGAGGCGAGAAAATTCAACGGCGAGCGTTCGACGGTTTGCGCAAGCTTGCGCCAGTCGTAACCGCCGATTTGCCGCGCGGTGAAAATTTCGCTCACGGCTTGAACAGCCCACGCGGCTTGGGCACGGGCGCGGCGGTAGGCGTCGCCGCCCAAACCCTTTGGCTGCGCGACCGGCGCCAGGCAAAAGGCAGCGCCGGCTTCGAGGTTAATAACGACCTTCTGTTGCTCGGTGGAAGATTTCGGCGGCGTCTGGCCGAGCAAATCGAACTGAAAAGCGGAAAGGGGAAGGCGGAAAGCGGAAACAGACAATTCGAGCGCATGACCTTTTTCAACGTCGGCGTTCACGAGAACAAGCACCTGGTCTGTGCCTTCCGAAGATTCGCGGAGCAGCGCGTAAACGGGTGAGTCGGCGCCGCTGAATCGCGTAAGTTTCGCGCCGTCGAGAAAGCAGGGATGTTCCGCGAGCAGGCGATTCAGTTGCGCGAGTTCGGGAACGAGGTTTTGTTGATTGCCCCACGCCAGGCCGGTGCTGCCGTGGACCTTGATTTTTTCCGTCGCCAGCCATTCGACACCGCAGGTGAAGCCGAACGCGCCGCTCGCGCTCGTCAACGCGCACAGGCGGTTGCGCAGAAGCGACCACGCGCGCCCGCGTTTGGCAAGGCGGTCGTTGTCGTGCGTCTCGCTGTAATGCGCGTAGAGGCCGATGCGTTCGCTTTGACGATTTGAGTAATCAAGGTAGCGCGCGACTTCCTGGCCGGAGTAATTCTGAAAAAGTTCCGAATACGCCCACTGCATTCCGCCTTCGGTCAGCAAATCCTCGGTGGTTTCCAAAGCGCCGCCGAGTCCTTCGAGCAGAAAGATCGCTTCGGGAAATTCCTGCTGCGTTCGCGCGATGATGTATTGCCAGGCGGCGAGCGGGACTTTGTAGCCGGCGTCGCAGCGGAAGCCGTCCACGCCGCGGCGGCACCAGGTCAAAAACATTCCGACCAGTTCATCCCAGAGCGGGACGCCTTCTTGCTTGAGTTCGACCAAATCCTCCCAAGTCGTCCCCCATGCGCCAGGGCTGGCGAACGTTCCGTCGGGATTGCGCAGAAACCATTCGGGATGATTTTCCTGAAGCGTCGAACCCCAGCCGGTGTGGTTGATGACGATGTCGAGGAACACGCGCCCGCCGAGTTTATGCGTGGCAAAGGTCAGTTCGCGAAACTGGTCAATCCCGGTGGTGCGTTGGTCGAAGACGATGAGCGCGGGATCAATCGCGGTCAAATCCTGCGCTGCGTAAGGACTGCCGAAGCGGCCAAAACGCGCGTAAGTGGTCGGCGTGGGACTCACGGGCAGCAGATGCAGAATCCGGCAGCCCAGTGTGCCAATGATGTGCGGCAGGCATTGGATCAGGTCGCGCAATTTGCCGGACTGCGGAATGATGGTGTGACCCAGTTGCTCGATTTGCTGGATTTGTTTTTCGAGCGATTCGTTTTGCGTGGCGACGGCGGATTTGCCTGCGCCGAACAGGCGCGGGAAGGCACAGTAAATCGTGTTCGCCGTGCGATACGCGTCGGGGTGAACGGAAATTCCGGCGTCCGGACCTTCGGGCCAGTGTTGCCAGCCTTTCGGATCAAGCAAATAAGCCTTGGCCTTAAAGTAACCGACCTCGGCCAGTGGAAGTTCAAGCGACCACTCGCCGTTTTCTTCGCGCATGGGCAGGTCACGCCAGGACGCGCCCGCGAGCGGGAGGTCGTGCGTGCGGGCCTGGATGATTTCGCGGCGCAGCACATCGGCGCGGCCGAGATTGGTGCGGAGGCGCGCCTGCCAGCCGCGCGGCAGGCGGCGGCCCTCTCTGTCTTTCAAGACAAAACGGACGCGGTCGCCGACGAAACGCAGTTGGCGTTCGCCGGCCGCGGGCGTCATCATGGGAATGGGTTGTTCCATTTGTGAGAGCCAAGGTTCTCGAGCCGCGTTTAAATTCAGCAAGTTTGAAGCGAATTGCAATGCCGCAGTTCAGGAACGGGACAGGACTGTCCAAAGCGGGGGGAAGATTTCAAGGAAACACCCGATTGAATGGAAGCTTTTCGGCTTTCGTTCATTGGCGGACCTTTTGCTTTCATGAGGCTGACCGGCCGCAACGTTTGTTCAAGTATTTCTTTATGCAGCCGAGTACTAAACGAGACATGGCAAGCACATTAAGCCCCGGCGAAGAAGCCCAGTTGGCGCAGACGATCGAGATGTTTGAAGTCATCACGGAGTCGCAACCGGATGACTATCAGTCGCTCGAGATCTTGAAGGAAGCCTACTTTAAACTCGGCCGCGAAAAAGACGTGATCAGCACGGCCAAACGCATTGCGGAGGCGTATGTGCAGATGGGCCAGCTTTCCTCGGCGATTCTGGAATACGAAACGATTTTACAACGCTTCCCGGATGATCCGGACGTCCAGAAAGCACTCAAGCAGATTGAGAGCAGGGCCAGCAGCAATCTGACCGACCAGCCCGCGCTGTCCGAACCGCCCACGCTCAAGCTCGCGCCGGATCATAGCAAAGCCGTGCCGGTAAACAGGACGGGTGTCGCAAAATTGGATGATGGCCGGTCGGCCATGCACAAGATTTTTGTCGAGGGAAAAATCATCGCGGCCGGTGATTTCGATTTGTGCTGGGTCACCCCGGATATGTCCGCGCCGCCCGCTCGCGCGAACGATCCTTTCATCCAGGTGCTGCATGAGAAGGGAATTTTGCAGGTGGAAAAATCCCTGAAGATTTTGACCGACAAAACGCGGGTGGCCTACCTGCCGTTGGAGAGATACGACATAGACATTGAGCTGGCGCGCAGTTTTCCGGTGGACATCTGCCGCCGTTGGTGCGTGCTGCCGTTCGACCGGATGAGCAAATCCATTCTGGTTGCGACGGCGAATCCGTTCAACCAGCAGGCCGCGAAAGAACTCGCCGAAGCCACGCAGAACCGGCTGCTGTGGTACCTCACGCCGCCGGCGGACCTCGTCAAAAATTTGCAAAAGACATTCCGCTAAACCATGCCTCCTGTAAAATCATTCGGAGAACGCATCGCCGACGCCCTGGTTGAAGATGGGTTGTTGACGGGCCGGCAAATCGAGGAGTTGCTCGAACAGCAGAAAAAGGGCGGCGTCCGCGTGCTCAAACTCATCCTCGAAAAAGCCTACGTCACCGAGCAGGACATGGCGGTGTCCATGGGCCGTGTGCTGAACACACCGCCCATCAACCTCAGCCGCATCAGCATTCCGGCGGAGATCGCCGATCTGTTGCCGCGCGAAGTTTCGCACAACTATAAGATCGTTCCCGTCTCGCGCCTGGAAAACAAGCTGTTCATCGCGATGGCCGACCCGCTGAACGTGCTCGCGCTCGACGACGTGCGCCGCATCACCAAGCTGGAAGTGGCTCCGATGATCGCCTCGGAAAAGGCGATTCTCGACAAGCTGAACAACCTCGATTCCGCCAAGAGCGGCAGCATGGAGGACATCATTTCGGACGCCGAGAAAGCGGGAAATGCCGAGGAGGCCGAGAACGTCGAACTCGCGCGCGAAACCGCCGAGAAGGTCAATCTGGATCAACTCGCCGCGTCGAGCGAGGAAGCGCCCGTCATCAAGCTGGCCAATCTGATTTTGGTGCAGGCCATCAAAGATCGCGCGAGCGACATTCACATCGAGCCGTTTGAAAAAAGCATGCGGCTGCGTTATCGCGTGGACGGTGTGCTCATGGATGCAACGCCGCCGCCGAAGCAGATGCAGCTTCCCCTGGCCTCGCGCTTCAAAATCATGAGCTGTCTGGACATCGCCGAGCGCCGCCTGCCGCAAGACGGCCGGATGCGCGTCAAAGTCGCCGGCAAGGATTACGACCTGCGCGTGTCCATCATGCCCACCGTGCATGGCGAGAAAATCGTCCTGCGCGTGCTCGACAAGACCAATCTTTCCGCCAGCCTCGAAAAACTCGGCCTCGACCCGGACACATTCCTGCAGGTCAAAGCCGCCGTGGACGCGCCGCACGGGTTGATTCTCGTCACCGGCCCGACCGGTTCCGGCAAGACAACGACGCTTTATTCCGCGTTGAATGAACTCAACAATCCGGTCTTTAACATCATCACCGTTGAGGATCCGGTGGAATTTCAAATTCCCGGCATCAACCAGGTGCCGGTAAGAAAGGAAATCGGCCTCAGTTTCGCGAATGCGCTGCGCTCCATTTTGCGCCAGGATCCGGACATCATCATGATCGGCGAAATCCGCGATACGGAAACCGCCGAGATTGCCATCGAGGCCGCGCTCACAGGCCACCAGGTTTTAAGCACCATGCACTGCAATGACGCCGCCGGCGCCATGGCGCGCCTGGACGACATGGGCATCGCGCCCTTCTTGATTTCCTCATCTGTCATTCTCGCCTGCGCCCAGCGCCTCATGCGGCGCATCTGCTCGCATTGCAAGGAGCCGGTCATTTATCCGGCCAAAATGTTCCAGGAGTTGAACATTGATCCGAACGCCTTTGACGGCGTCACCTTGTATCGCGGACGTGGATGTGACCGCTGCAAGAATTCCGGTTATGTCGGACGCCTCGCCATCATCGAGGCCATGACGGTGAGCGACGAAATCCGCAAGTTGGTCATCTCCCGCGGCGGCACTCGGGACATGGCCAAAATTGCCGTCAGTCAGGGTATGAAAACGCTCCGCATGGTTGCACTCGACCGCGCCAGAGAAGGCGCTTCCACCCTGGAACAGGTTCTGGTGCTGACCTCCGCCCACTGACAAAACCACTGTCAAAAGTTCCGCCGCAGAGGAGCAACAATCTGCGATTTCGGTTTTGACGGCTCGGTATTAGGCGAGGGGGTCGGGCTCGTCTGGCCGGGCGCGAGTGGCGCGACGGGCGCGACGGGCGCGACGGGCACACCCGGAGGTACAAACACAGAATTGATTTTTTCCGGCAAGGAACTGAACGAACCTCCTGGCCGCTGAGCCGAAGAATTTCCCAGTCCACCCACGCCGGACGAGCCGGTTGCTGGATTCATCGCACCGACATTCGCGCCGGGTGTTTGAGGATCCAGAAGTCTTCTAAATTCATCCAGGTGATCGGCCAGCGCCTTTCGCTCGCGGATGGCATCCGGCGACAGGTCGTCACCTCCTCTGAAAAAATCCGACAGGCTGAAAGGCCTGCCGGAATTCGAATCTGAACTCAGCGGACCGCCCGGCAATATCCGTCTCCCGGCTTGCGCGCCGAAAGGGTCGGCCGAGTTCAAGGCGTCGTACGCATTGTCCCAACGATTCGTTTCCCTTGAGCCGCCCCGAAAATCGTATGCTCGGAGCCGGTTTGTCAGGCTGTTCTGACGGAACATTTGCAGGGAGTAACTCTCCACCGAAGCTGCCGGTCCCAACTCATTGGCTTCCGCTCCCGAGCGCGGTTGTTTGTAAACGTTCCGCACGATGAGACTTTGCATCATTTCGTCGGAAGTCATGATCCCCCAGTTTTTGTTGCGATCGAGCCGGGTGTTCGCACGAATGATTGGACTGCCAGGCAGCGGTGTCGGCGGCTTCATGCTGTTCGGTTCGCCGATGGTCGAATGGAATGAGTTTGGCTTGAAGGCGCTGTCTTCCAGGCTTGGCAGACCCGGGGATTTTGCGCCCAGTTCGCTCACGTTTGTGTTGACGTTAGGGCCGGTTGGTTGGGAAAATTCAATGGGCCGGCCGTGTGCTGGCAAGCCGGCCCGGCCGGCGATCCCAAGGCAAAACACCAGAACAAGCCGCGCCACGCCGCGCCGGACAATTTTGAAGCTGAAACTCATCTTCGGCTACAACCGTAGCGCAAAACATTGATGCGGTCAAAATCAATCCGGCCCGCCATCGGAGTCCCCGCCGACATCGCTGCAAATGCCGCGCGTGGCTGTCGCGACAAAATCCAGCACCGTTTTCGCCGCCGCACCCGAAAATCCCTTTTGCGCCTCCGCCAGGGCCGCGCGCAAATTTTTTCCACTGCGAAACAGCGCGTGGTAGAGCCGCTTCAGCTCCAGCCGTTGTTCACTGGTAAAACCCGCGCGGCGCAGTCCCACGGCGTTCAACCCGCAAATCTGGTTGTCGCGCAGCGCGACGGTGAACGGCGGCAGATCTTTGCTGATCGCCGCGCCGCCTTGCATGATCGCCAGCGTGCCGACGCGCGTGAACTGATGGACCAGGCAGTTGCCGGAAATGAACGCGCGATCCTGCACCACCGCGTGCCCGCCCAGCAACGCCCCGTTGGCGAGGATCACATGATCGCCAATGACGCAATTGTGCGCGACGTGCGCGTTGGCCATGAAAAAATTGTGCGCGCCGATGATCGTTTCCCCGTCCGGCCGGGTCGCGCGGTGCGCGGTGAAATGTTCGCGGAAAACGTTGCGATCACCGATTCGCAGCCGCGTCGGCGCGCCGTCGTATTTCAAATCCTGCGGCGCGTCGCCAATGACACAGCCCGCGTGAAACCGGTTGTGCGCGCCGATCGTCGTCACGCCGGTGAGATAGACGTGCGGCCCGACGACACAGTGCGCGCCGAGTTCCACGCTCTCATCAATGACGGCGTACGGCCCGACGCGAACTGTGGTGTCCAGTTTTGCTTTTGGGTGAATGATCGCGGTGGAATGAATCACGGGATGAATTATCTGACGCGCACCGCCGTCTCCGATCCGCCGTTCATCGAGTCCACATAAGTCCATTCTTCATCAGTGAGGGTGACGATCCGGTTGACCGATGTATAGCCGGACGGAATCAATTGCGGGATGTTGGAGGCGACGACCTTGACGGTGAAATAGCCGTCCTTGATCGTCCACGATCCAGTCATCGCGATGTAAACTGTCTGCCCTTGCGCCGTCACCGTTCCCGACCACGTCGCCAGGCCGGTCGGCAGGTAGGCGGCTTGCATGTCCATATAGCCACCGTTGTCCAAAAACCTCCGCACCCGCCAGTTTCCAAGGGCTTTTTGCCGGTAAACGGAATCGCTGTTTGCAACCGGCGCAACGGGTTCAACCGGTTGAACGACGTTCTCGGTTGCAGGCAAAGCCGGAGTGCCGTAAGAGTTTTGGTCTCCGGACAATGTCGAATCGGGGCTGGCGGCTTTTATTTTCGTCGTGCCCCCGGCCAAAACGAGCGCGACCACCAATCCGCCCGCCACCACAAGTCCAACGGCCGCCAAAGCCAGCGCCGCCGGCAGGGTCAGCCACGATTTTTTTGGACTAAGATTGCCCGGCGCGAAGTTGTCGGCGGTTTTGGGTGCGGGCATCACGGGCGGGGCGCTCATGGCCGTGCCGCATTTGCCACAGAACCGCGCTTCCCGCGGATTCTCAACACCGCATTTTGCGCAAAGCATTTGTTTCCTTTCGCTGGCAACCCAGGCTTAAGTCACTGAAAACTCACCTGCCCTCGGCATCTCATCCGGTGCCCACGCCAGATTATCAATTCCGGCCGGGTTGTCAGCAGGGATTTTGGTCCGCGCAAACAGGTATTTGAAATCAAGTTTCACGTTTTGAACATAATCGGATCGGATCACTGGTTAGGCGGAAGAACGATTTGAAATTGTCGGCCTCGTCATGAGAATTCCCAAGATTATCAGACCGCAGGCCAGGGCTCCCGCCGCCGCCGAGGAAAAAGCCGCGCGCCAAGCGATGTTTGAGAACGGAAGTAGTTTGATAAAAGTCCGCGCCCATAAAGTCCAAAGCGGGTATCCCGGCGGCATTTGCACGCCGGCATAATCTGCGCCGGTAGAAAAATTGCCCTCATTCCACAAACCCACTTCCGGCGTGAGTGTCAGAAAGTAAATCGTCAGCGCCAGCAGTGTCGTTGTCCCAAAGCTCAACCAATCAGTTCAAGTTAATGCAGGGCATTCAATTGATCCAGCGTGGTGACACCCGGTGGAATCTTTCCCATGACACCCTGCACTGTGGCTGCGTCAACCGGCCGTTTGAGGTAGGGCGCCAATTGAGATGCGTCCGTAGGCAGAAGTCCGTCATGAGCTTTTGCAAAGTCAATGGCGGCCCGCCCGACAATGTCTCCGGGATTGTTGACGTCCCACGATGTGAGGCCGTTCATTGTAAACTCGTAGGCTGAGTCGTATTCGTTATCCACAGGGGGAGCCTTCTCGGCGAACACCGCTTGGCCCACCGGCACATCGCCTAACTTTCCCGTTTGGAGAAGTGAATAACGTTGGAGCGTGGCATCGTCCACGGGCGTCTGGAAGTAAGGGTTCAGTTGCGACAGGTCTGTGGGCAACTGTCCATTGTTCGCGTCGGCATATTTCTTCAGCGCATCCCTGGTCAGATCGCCAAAAGCCGTTTTTGCGCTATCCCGCAGATTTTTTAAACCCTGGCGGAAATCGGCGTCGGTGTCCAGTTGCTTGGGATCTTTGATGGCATCGAGCCAGTCCTTGTCAGAAAGAAGCTGGAGCTCGGGAATCTTTTTGTCCGGCATTTGCTCCAGGCGCTGCTTGAGTTGAGCCGCCCGAGCCGCCCAGGATTTCAGCGTGGCGTCAATGGCGGAATCATTGCCGCTGGCCGCGGCAGCGGCTTTCATTTGGGCCAATTCTCGAGCGTTTTCCCGCAAGCGAGTGACTTCCCCGCGTAATCTTAGCAGCTCGCTCGTATTGCCAGATGGGCGGATGGACGCCTGTTGCGCTGCCGCCAGCCGGTTCGCGGCGCCATCACGCTCCTGGCGCAACTGTTGGTTTTCCATGGCCAGCGAGTCTTGCTGTTGTTGAAGCGCCTGTGCCTGCCCTTGGAAATGAGTTGCCCGGCGGACTTCGTATATTCCGGCCCCCACCGTCGCTGCGATGGTCGCCGTGATTAAGGTTTTTTGGATCGTGGTCATAAATATGGCTTTAGTTGCGGTAATGGCGGTTGAAGTAGAAGCGACAGTTCCGGCCAGGCTGACAGCGGTTGAAATGGCGACGGCGAGTCCGGCGGGCGCGGCCTGGACCGCGTTGGTTGAAAGCACGATCGAAAGCGCCGCGCCGGTCGTCGTAATTCCGCGGCGGAACAAATATTCGCGCAGTTTGTCGAGCGCACGCGAAACTCGTTTTTGTGCGGTGTCATCGCTCACGCCGAGCGCGGCGCCGACGGACCGCAAATCCTGATCCTTGAAAAATCGCATCACCAGCGCGTCGTAGTCAGCTTGCGCCAATTCGGACATCGCATCGTCCAGCACGGGACGCAGGCGCTCCCAGTCGGGAGCCGTTTCGGAAAGCGGATTGAGGTCTTCCATAGCCAATCTTTCGCGGGAATGCTGGCGGAATTCATCCCGCCGGTGATTGAGCGAGATGTTGCGCGCGCTGCGGCAAAGCCAGCCCGCCAGCGAAGCGTCCCCGGCCAGCCGCGCGGACAGTGAGCGGGCCCCTTGCGCCAGGCCGATGAAAACGCTTTGCGCGACTTCGGCGGCGATGTCCGGGGAATCCAACTGTCGCAAGGCGGCGGAATATACCAGATTGGTGTATCGGGTGACGATTTCCGTGAACGCGGCCTCCGTGCCGTGTTCGGCGTATTCGCGCAAGAGTTGGGTGTCGGACTTTAGCTGCATCTCACCTATTTAATAACCAATTGCGGCACAATCCGACAAAGTTTTTGAAAATGGCAATCGCTGAGAGTCGCCTCGAAGGCGTGCTGGGCTTCGGTAGGGCGGGGTTTTGGCAAGAAACAATCTTTCGTATAATGCCGGGTCGCGGGAACCAAAAAGGGAGCGATCCTTCAGCTATTGGAAGAATCACCCCCGATGCCCGGCATTACCCGGCGCTCACGAATAAAAATACCCCAACTCCCTCAACGACGCGTAATCCTTCGCCCGCTGCTCCGTCGCGCGGCCGATGATGACGTGATCCAGCACTTCAATTTTCAAAAGCTGTCCGGCGCGGATCAAATCGCGCGTCACCTTTATGTCCGCCTCGCTTGGCGTCGGGTCGCCGCTGGGATGATTGTGGACCAGCACGATGCTCGCGGCATTCGCGGCGATGGCGCTTTTGAACACCTCGCGCGGATGCACCAGAATCGTGTCGAGCGTGCCGTCGGAAATTTTCGCCGCGCGAATCAGCCGCTTGCGCGTGTTGAGCAGCAGCGCCTGGAACTGCTCGGTCTCCAGCAGCAGATTTTTTGCGCGCACCAGCCGCACGACGTTTTCGGGATTGTCCAGCACCGGCGATTCGTCCTGCAACTCCTTCGCCATTTTTTGCGCCAGCGCGAACGCCGCCACCAGCGTCACCGCCTTGTCGCGCCCGATGCCCTTCACTTTTTTCAAATCATCCACCGACGCCAGAGCGAGCGATTGCAGCGAGCCGAATTTTTGCATCAACTGCTTGCCGACCTCCACGGCGTTCGTGCCCTTGAGACCGGTGCGCAGCAGGATGGCGATCAACTCCGCGTTGCTCAACGCCTCAGCGCCGAGCGCCACGAGCCGTTCGCGCGGTCGCTCGCTCGCGGGCTGATCCTTGAGTCGCATCGAGTCGGGCATGGGAAAGGAATACCGACGAAACATGCGCTTGTCACGTCAAAGCGCGTAAAGGAGGCAACGAAAGAATTAATAGACTTCGCGCACACGACCCATTGACTCACTCATCGTTTTTCATACGCTCCCCGCATGGGCAAGATCGCAAAGTCCAAGGACTGACATGCCCGGCGTCGGGCAACGCTGGGCTGGCTGATGAAATCCTTTTGGGATTTTTCCTCTTTGCCTTTGCGCCTTTGCAACTTTACGTTGAATTGTCTGTGGGACCGTTCACTCCACAATAAACTTCGCGACCTCGTGATGGAAATGCGGCGGGATGTGCGCCTCGAGCTACGTTGCCGGTGTCGGGAGGAACAGTAATCCGTCCGCTACCGCCATGCTGCGCTTGCTGGAATCGGCTTTTTCCTGTAAGGTCTGGCCATGAGCACTGTTCAAGAAATCGAAGCGGCGATCAAGTCGCTTTCGGCAACGGAACGCGAAAAGTTGGTGGAAGATTTGCCGGCGATCCTGCCGGAGTTGAACGGAGACGCCGCCTGGGAGCGCATCCTTGCCGACCCGCGTCCGCGTCCCGCACTCACGGCGCTTGGTGATGAGATAGCAGCGCAACTTAAGGCGAATCCAGATTGTTTTCCCAAATTGCAAGACAGCGATTTTGACAAACACCAGTGAAGTCGCTTGGGACACCCGCCTTCTGGCAGTCTTACCGCGTTCTTCCCGCTCAAATCAGGGACGCCGCCCGCAACGCTTACAAAAAGTTTCTTCAGAACCCGGCCCAGCCATCCAGCTCTGAGGAATAGTTTTTCTTCGCACCTCTGATTCCGCTCTCAGAGCGCCGGATTATGGGGGATTTCACTTTCGGCCACTCCAGCTCCCCGATCGCCCAAAAAAATATTTCTTCGCTCTCTCGGTTTTGGTTGACACAGCGGATAAGTAATATTACATATCCGACATGCCGCGCGCTGTCCAACGCCCCAATCGCCTCATCAGAACCCCCAAACATCCCACGCTCATCCGACGCCATCTGCAGGCCCGCCTCAAGGACTTGCATCCCAAAGCCCCCGTCCTGGCCGCCAGCTTGGTCCTTATCCAGAGGCGTTGCGGTCGCCCGGGCTGCCATTGCCAAAAAGGAAAAGGTCATCCGACCCATTACCTCACCTGCAAACAACAGGGCAAAACCCGCACCGTTTATGTGCCGCGAGATTTGCTCAAGGAGGTCCAATCATGGATTCGCGAACACCGCCGCTTGAAAAAACTGACCCAACAAATCTCCCAACTGGCCCTGGCCCAAGTTCAGACTCACGTCACCCAGCAACGCCGCAAGGCGGGAAGGTCCTAGAACTGGGCAAATCCTTTATCCGCACCCTGGGTCACTTCTGGCCGGATCTTAATCCATGGATCGATCAACTTCCCGACACCCGTTTCCAGGAGATGATTGTCTATGACAAACGCTTCCTGACCTGGTGGGGATTGCTTTTGTTCTGCTGCAAACTGGGGAGCCGGCGCGCGCTGGATTACCAACTCCGGGACCTCGAACTGGCGGTCCTGGACAATGTCAACCAATTGGCCAAGACCCAACAGGACTCC
>OCZU010002028.1_pt1 | contig 13036 bp, 10 predicted proteins | sample 1539001 | NCBI WGS metagenome assembly OCZU01 (sample SAMEA3539306, study PRJEB22396) | soil metagenome | biome: tundra; feature: field; material: soil | place: USA | collected 2010-05 | depth 0.15 m
TCGTGACCGGCGCCTCCGAGGCGCTCGTGGCCCTGATGTGGCTGGCCGCCGAGCCTGGCGCGAACGTAATCATCCCGCTGCCTGGATTTACTACTTTCTCGGCGCTCCCGGAATCTCTTGGCCTGGAAACCCGCTTCTATCGCGTGCGCCGCGAGAACGGCTTCCACATCGACCCCGACGAGATCAAGCGGCTCGCCGACTCGAAGACCAAGCTCATCCTGGTCAACAGCCCGCACAACCCCACGGGCGCGACCATTGGCGATGGCGAAATGGAAGCCCTGCACGACTTCACCGCCGAGCGCGGAATCCAGCTGGTGAGTGACGAGGTCTACCATCCCATCTACCACGGAAGGCAAACGAAATCGGCGGCGCGCCTGCCGCACGCCACCGTGATCGCCGACCTGTCGAAGGCATTTTCGATTGCCGGCGTGCGCACGGGATGGATGATCGAGCACGACGCCCAGCGCCGCCAGCAATACTGGACCGCGCGCGCCTACTTCTCGATCTGCAACAGCACCACCGGAGAAATTCTTTCGGAAATCGCAATCCGCAAACGCGACGTCGTGCTCGGCAAGACCCAGCAAGCCGCCACCCGAAACCTCAAGCTCCTCGAGCGCTTCATGGCGGACCATTGCGACGTGCTCGGCTGGATTCCCCCGCAAGGCGGCATGACCGCGTTTCCCTGGCTGGTGAGCGGAGAGCGACTAAACCAGGAAAACGCCCGCCCGTTCTGCCAGGCCGCCACCGAGCATGGAATCCTGCTGGCTCCCGGCGATTGCTTCGATGCGCCCTCGCATTTCCGCCTGGGCTTTGCCGCCGCCGGAGACAATTTCTCCAGGGCGCTCGACCGCTTCGGAGCATTCGTAAAGAGCTGGTCGGCGAAGATGGTCACAGCATGACGGGAACTTGCTGCGACGCGATCAACAGCACTTAGAGGAGGCGATCACAATCGCTTCCTTGTGCACGTCCATTCCGATATATTTGACGTCGTGACTCATTTGAGTTGCCTCCTTGGGGGGAAGGTCATTCGTGGCAACGCTTATCTTTCCCCCAAGGTACAGTGCCATTCTTCAGTCGATTTGCCTATGCTCTCCTGTTAGCCCTTTCGCACCGCACACACTACTGCAGTTACTCCATAGCGCCGCCATAGCGGAGCGAAGCCCTGCACAGCGCAGCGCAGGCGGCGCCTCATCCGGCTTCGATCTTCTGAAGCGGGGCGCTCTTTCATAATGCATTGAGAATTCTCCGGTGAGATGCCGGTTGCTCGGCAGTGTCGTTCAGAAGCCTTCGTTTTTGTAGTCGTAGATGTCCGTGATCTTTTTCGTGCTGTAGTGGATCTCGGAGAAAACGACCTCGGCTCCATCGCCCGCCGGAGATTGCGATTCGAAGCCAATCCTGGCTTTCGAACTGTCGACTAAGCTGAAAACCCTCAGCACCTGCCAGCTCTTCCCGTCAGTTGACGAATAAAAGACATATGCTGGGCCACTCTTGGCAATTTGGATGTAGACCGTATTGCCTGAGATTGTTATTGAATTGCAATCGTCCGATAGACCTCGCGTGACTACGGTGACCATGGTCGGCTGTTTCGCCGGTGAAAGTTCGAAAGACAACTTTGCCCAATGGTGATCGTCGGCCCAAACCATGAGAGCGCCGGCATCCCACTTCGTATTGAATCCAACTTTCACCTTTGTGCTGAAGACATAGTCATCCGAAGGCACAAAGAGCAGTATGGGCGCCGTGTTGTGAACTGTGCCGTCAAACGGATCAACGAACCAATCCGTCTCCTTGCCGGAGCGAATGGTAAGTTCGGCTCCATGCTCAACGTGCCAGGCCGCCGGTATATTTTGCCAGGCAACCGTGTCCGGTATCCCATTAATGGCGGGTTTCTCAGCGAAAGCCGCGTTTACAAGCGGAAGAAACAGCGTCAGACCGAGTACTTTTATCTGAAACCCACTCACGGAAAACCTCCTGTCTGTCGATCCATCGCGGATCAAGAGCGGAAATGTGTAAGGCTGAATCTACACCCTTTAATCGTGGTCTACGATGGTTGATGTAACCATGCGTTAGCACTCCGTCGAAAATCCACTGCTACATTTGCAGTCCGTTTGTAGCGGTAACCGGGTTTATGGGTGTGATTGCGACTTCGTAGCCGAGCTTGCGAAGCGCTCGCGCCAGCATCTGAGCGCGTTTCTTCTTGGCCCGGGGATCCGGTTCGCGGCCTTGCTCGATAAATCGCACCCCCTCGTGCCATATCTTCCAAACCACGCGGCAGAGCCGATGAGCGACAGCCCAGATGGCGGACTGATAGCCCAGCCGAGGCAACGGACGCCGGAACACCGCCGGAAAATAAACTGCCATTCTTCTTCACCGCAGCGTGCGCCGCCTGGTTTAGCACTCGCCGCAGATATTTGTTGCCTTTTGGCAGAGCGACTGCTGTGGTTTTCCTCCGCACTTTCCTCCTTGCCGGGACAGGTCCCAACCCAAGAGGTCAATTCCGCAGCCGAGGCGAACGTACTGGCGTGCACGCCCACTTCCGCGATCTGCTGCGCCGACTCCTCTCCCAAACCGGGTACTTCCGCCAGGCGCATCACCGCCTCTTGATGCGGCTTCATGGCCTGCGCGATCATGCGGTTGAGCTTGGCAATTTGCCCGTCGATCAGCTGCAACCGCTCCAGTTGTAACCCCAGCATGGCCCGGTGCAGGGGCTGCGCTCTTCCTGTCCAAGCATCCACCCGTTGCTCCTCGGTGCACTGCAACCGCTCCTCTCCCCATGCTCGCCGCCGGGAGATTGGAACAATACTAGAAAGGCACTAACACTGGAATAGTGGGATGCAGGTAGCTGCTGACAAAGCGCAGGGATAGCCTCCAGCAATAAAACGAACAGGACGGCGGAAATGGATAGACGAATTCTCATTTCACACTCGTAGGATCATCACCTCGGTGGCTTTGATCAGGGCGGCTGCAGTCTGGCCCGGCTTGAGCTGCATCTCTCGCGCCGAGGTTGCAGTGATAATCGATATGATTTGCTGGCCGCCAATTGAAATCTTTACTTCCGCCATCAGGCCGTTGATACGAACAGAGTCGATGCGTCCCACTAGCTGATTGCGCCCACTGACACGGCGGATCACTTGCTTGCGTTCCCTTTCTGTTCTGCCTCGCGTTCTGAAAAGCAGCCTATCCAGTTCACTTTGTGGGATGCGGTGGTGTCCCCCGGTCGTCTGGATGCTGCGAATCTTCTTCTTGTAAATCCACTGCTTGATGGTGGGGAAGCTGATTCCTAGCTGCAACGCAGCATCACGCAGCTTCAGTAACTCCTCGGTGTTCCGTCCGGCTTTGCTGTTCCTCCGCATTGGAACGAAATCCTACCGTCTACGCCGCGAACGGTCAATACGCCGAGTCCTGTGACAAGACAAACAAAAAAGCACCGATAACCGCATATATAAGTGTAGTTATATACACTATAACCGTATGTAATATACACTTCCCAATTCTGCCGTTCCCACTATTGTTGGAGGTTCTGATGCGCAGTGTCGCTCTGTTGTTTGCCGTGCTTGTTTTCTCGATTTCGTCAACCTTGTGCTCGGCGCAAGACGGATTGTTTGCCGATTGGTTCAACATGGTATCCAAGACTCAAGCCGAACAGCCTCATTGGATCACTCCCGTCGCCACCACCACTCCGCGGCTTGAGCAGGAATTCCGCTACGACATTCAATGGCAGACCCACAACAGTGGCGTCACTACGGACAACTACGGTGTGAGCAAGGGTCTGGAAATTATCCCGGAGAAGAATTTGGAGGTCATCCTTGCCGTGCCTCCTTACATCGTGAGCAACCCGGATTCCCCCCACGATGGATTCGGTGACTGGCAGTTCCTCGTGAAATATCGAATCGCCGCCGGAAACGAGGAGCACGGGAACTACATCTTGACTGCCTTTTACCAGATGAGTTTTCCTACCGGGCAGTACCAGGAAGGAGCATCAAGCCCGATCATCACCCCCACGATTGCCTACGGAAAGGGCTATAAGAATTTCGACGCCCAGGGAACATTGGGGTACAGCCTGCCCACCGGAAACGGGGCGGTCATCGGAAACAATCTGCTATGGAATAACACGTTTCAGTACAGAATCTTCAAGAAGATTTGGCCAGAGATGGAGGTCAACCTCAACCAGTATCACGGCGGAAACAACAATATTGTCCCGACAGCCCACCCCGGCAAAACATTGGTTTATCTCACGCCTGGCCTCGTGCTCGGCAGGTTTAACCTGTGGCATCGTCTCGCGTTCACGGCCGGCGGCGGATTCGAAATTGCCACGACGTCATTCCACCCCACAAACCACATTCCGATTCTGTCGATACGTTTTCCGTTCTGACATTGGACTGAGACGAAAGAGTGTTTCCAGTCGCTGCAGTGTCCGAGTGACTGGCTACCAGTTGCAGCTATTATGTCGTCCGGCGCAAACTAACACCGTTGGAGGTGCCGAAATGAAAGCGCCTGAGATGTTTGTGATAGGCGCCCTAGTTCTTCTAGGGTTCTCACTGGTTGCTCGGTTTACCAACCCCTCGGTCTTGGGCATTTCTATCACTTGGCGCGGCACTGCATATGTACTCCCACCCAGTGCAATCAGCGTCGCGCTGGCGACTGCGTTGTGCTTCTTTGCGACAATTTACTCGCTCTGGATGTTGCCTTTTAGCCGGACGGCGATCCTATGGCATTTTTGGCTTACGGCCATCGGGATCGGAGTCTTTTGGCTGGCGCTCTATCGAGCGGGTTCTGCGCTCCCAAACTCCCGAACAGCGGTTTGGGCTGTCTTTGTATCGCCAGCAGTGGTTCTCCTCACGCAGGTGATCTTCGTCTGGAATCTGCTCCAAGCAATATTCAAAATGCCACGAACTGCATAGTTGACGTAAACAGGCGTCAATAGGGCTCAAAACCCCGGTCATCGGAGTCGATGAGTGCAATTGATGCGATATAACGCCAGTTGTCCTAGCATTGCCTTTAATGGACAATGGTCGTCGGCGTGCGCAGACTGATCCTTAATGTCCATCTGTTCGTCGCTCTGACCGCAGGAGCGTTCATGGTGATTCTCGGGGTAACCGGGAGCATCATGGAGTTCGAACCGGAATTGGATCGTACACTTCACCCTCAACAGTCGTACATAACGCCAGGGGAGCGGGTCCTTTCTCTGAGCGAAATCGGTGATGCTGTTTCTCGCAAATTCAGCGGCGAACCTGTCGTCGCTTATGTTCCGTCGTTATCACCAAATCTTTCTTCGCAGGTGCTGCTGTCGAGTGGCATTGCATACGTGAATCAGTACACGGGCGAGGTTCTCGGGGAGAGGACACGCGGGCAGACCTTCCTCGGGTATGTGCGAGCACTTCATGTTCGCCTTGGAAGCGGAGACTTCGGCAGAACCATCTTGAAGTGGTCCGCATTAGCGATGCTCCTGTCGCTGGCTTCCGGTCTCTACCTTTGGTGGCCAATGAAGCGAGTACGAATTCGAGGAAAGTGGGGCAACAGACGGCTGTGGTTCGACCTGCACAATGCGATTGGAATTTTCTCGCTCTTGCCTCTGGCAATGCTTGCGGCCACAGGAACAGTACTCGGTTTCGAAGATCAACTAGGACCCGTAATCTACAAGCTAACCAGCTCCCACCCGATATATGCCACACGCCCTGCTGTGCGAGAACCGGCACCGGGTGCAACGTCAATCCCGCCCGATGAAGCCGTAGCAATCGCGTGCGCCTATATGCCAGGCGCAGTACCATATCGGGTGCAGATGCCGAAATACGGGGGCGTTTACCAGATCGCCCTGTTGTATCCACACGACAAAGTTGCGGGTGATCGCAATCTGGTTGTTTTAGACCCATACGATGGACAAGTAGTGTGGTCGAGCCGGTCAGGGGACTTGACGCGAGGCGAGAGGATTTTGGCTATGAACATAGCGATTCACACTGGGAGTATCTTCGGAACGCCCAGCCGGATCACGGTCTGCCTATTCAGCGCCATGGTGTTCGTGCAGGCGTCGAGCGGCCTGATCATGTGGCTGTATCGGAAAGGGATCATCTTGGCCGGAGGGTCGACGAAGGAGAGTGTTTCGTGAAAGGAACACTTGCAGTCGTGCTGCTTTTGGCAATGAACGCGATGGCCGGAGACTTGACAGGCAAGTGGTCGGGGGCGTTCAAGGCCGATGGCGCTGACCACGACGTGCCACAAGTTTTCATCTTGAAACAAGATGGAAGCAAACTTACCGGTAGCGGGGGCCCGGACCAGAGCGAGCAGTATCCCATAGAAGAGGGCAAAATCGATGGCGACCGGGTGAGGTTTGAGCTAACGACCGGAGAGTGGAAATTCACCTACAATCTAAAGGCAACTGATGCGAGAATGACGGGCGACCTTGAACTCAAAAGCATCAACAACAGCAGAACGGCGAAGGTTTCGCTGAGCAAGGCAAAGTAGATTGTTCCTCCCTAGGCGTTGTTAACGCATTATAAAAGGGCGCCCCTTTGGGAGTAGGTTATGAGCACGAGCATCATCCCCTACGAAAGGAGCACCCTGGTGAATCTCAACCCCCCGTAGCCCGAGGTCAACGAGTGATTTTGCGCCAGTTATCTTCTCGGGACTACAATGTTGGCCGTTATGCCGTCTCGAAAATGGCGACTACTTGTGTTCGTTTTGGCCTTCATCTGTAGTAGCGCAGTACCTCAACTGGTCACATTCCGTCTAAGTTGTTGATTCTTCTTTCTCGATTCGGCCGGTTATTTGTTTGCCGTGGCCGCCTTGCGCCCCACATCCAGATGGTCGTAATTGAGGGCGGCATTTAGCAGGAGCATGAAGCTGCCCTGCGTTTCCTGGCGCCACATGGGATTGTTGGCGAAAAGCACGATGTGGCCACGGCCGAGAGGCACATCAACTATCGCGGGAGCGCCGGCCAACTCCGAGCCTCCTGCCAACATGCCGCTGATCCACAAATCTTTTTCGTCGGCGAAGCGCAGAACGACTCGGGGATAAAGCGAGGGCGGTGGGAGTTCGCTGCTGAAGAAGACGCGGAGTTGGGGGTCGACATAGAGCTCCTTTTCCGCACGAGTCCGGTCCGGCGGAGGCTCCGGCGTTGTCCAAGCGCGGCCTTGTGGGATGTCCGGATCGGTGGCGGAACCACGTCCGCTGGGACGCGGAGCAGGCTCGGCCGAGAACCTGTCATCCCCGGAGATGGAGACTTTGAATACCGGCGCCTGGTTGAAGTAGACGCCGACGGACTCGTCATAGCCGTAGGTAATTGGGCTCTTCGAGTCTTCGACCTTGGCGCGGAAGATTGAGCCACGAGCCTGAAGCTGGTGCGTTTGGGTGATGGTGACGGAATCGGTCAAACCCAGTTCCACCGGCAAGCGCGTGCTCGAACCAACTGGAATGAATAATCCTCCGTCCTCTACGAACTGTTTCAGGTGGGAGACGCCTTCAAAGCCCAGGCCGCCGCGGATGTCCGGAGATTCGTCGATGCCTCCCCAATTTGGAGTGACATCGGATTTTTGCCATGGAATGGGGCCGGCATCGGTGCCATCGGGCAGGGTACGTTTGGGAAAACCGGCCAAGATTTCGCGCAAATCAGAAAAAGTTGGGGGAAAGAGAATCACGTCGAACTTTTCGCGCAAGTTCGGAGTGGTGCGCACAACCGTGTCCGAGATATAGGAGTAGGGCACGCCGGTTTCTTCGAGCGCCAGACGAAACCAGCCTTCATTCTGGGTGCTCGTCCAAGTGTGCAAGAGCGCGATGCGCGGCACAGCGAGTTCGTGGCGCTTCACGGTGGGCATATCCGCGGCGCTAAGGACCTCGATGCCAAGCTCACTCGCGGATTGTCGCAGGCGCGTCTCCAGATCGGATGGGTTGCCCTCTACCGGAAGGATGAAAGAGCCTGCGGCGAACTTCTTCTCCGCGGCATCGAACGATTCTTCAGCGGCGAAGATCTTTGCCTCTTTCAGGCTATATCGCAGGGCCGCAAGATTCGGTTCGGCGTTCGCCTGAATGAGGTAACACTTCGCTGCGAGAGACTTGCCCTTGACGGCATGCGGAGCCGTGACACCGGAGTCGCCATTTCGCGCCGGGACGTCGATGAGCGTCATAGGCGCCTTCAAGATGGCTTCGTCGGTGATTCGCAGAGTCTTGACGTTGCGCAGCGGGCCCAGCGTCCATCCCGTGTCATCGTAGGGACGTGGGTCGGAGGTGGAGTAGTACTGCGTGTCCAGAAGCATGTCAGCGATGCGGCTGTAGGGCTGATCCATGCGGATGATGTAGCTGCCCTGCGGAACCTTGGCGGTCTTTTTCTCTTCCTTCTTGTTTTCTTCCTTCTTGTTTTCTTCCTTCTTGTCTTCTTCTTCTTTCTTGGCGGCGGCTTCATCTTTTGCTTTGGCTGACGTGTCGGGCTTTTCGGTCTTGGGCTTGTCGTCAGGTTTCGCCTCAGTCTTGGATTCGCTTCCAGCGGCCTTCGGCGGCGCGGCAGGCAGCTTTACTTCGACGTCGTGCTCAAGCTTTTGCACTTCGGCGCCCTGCCTTTGCAGCAGATTGGCAAGCTGTGCGGCGAGCGCAGGCCGGCGGCCATCGTTCAAAATGGCCCACGCTGCCGGGCCTTCCGCGGTCGCCTTGGCGACAGAGCGCTTGCTCTTGAGATAGAAATTGTTGAGAAACTCCTGAGGATGCTGAGCCATGTAGTCGAGACCGAGGAGTAACCCGCTCTCTTCCAGGTTCGTGTTGTTGCGCAGCGACCACCTCACTTTGGGAAGCGGTGGGTTCGGCCGGTACCAGGCGCGCGATGTGTCCGAGGCGGGCAACGTGCGCTCCTCGGTCTGAGGGTACAGATTGCCGAAGGTTTCATAGAAGCGGCCGATGGAGTTGTGGCCGTTGGCCACGTAGAACATATAGTTGGGAGCCCAACCATCATAGAAGCCATGGGTCCACACGCCGATGACACCCCGTTCGGTGAGTTGTTCGACCTCGTAATACGCCATCTTTTGCCACTCGCTGACGACGATAGGATCGAGCCAGGCGTTGTAAGGACCGGTGCCGGTTGAGATGTACAAATAAGGAATGGATTCGTGCAGATCGTGAAGAACCTGGGGATGCCAATCGAGAAAATTCTTCATCATGACTTGCGACAGCTTGAGGCCCATGGCGATGGAATCACGATTGTTGTCGTGCTGGACGTAGTGTCCCCAATAGACCAGGTCGGGCTGCGGCTTGTCGGGATAGGCCTTGCGGTAGTTGGCCCAGTCGACCATGCGGTCGTGGCCGTCCACTTCCACGATCGGGGTGATCAGAAAGACCGCGTTCTTGCGGATGTTTTGAATGAGAGGCGTGTCTTCGACGGCCAGGCGATAGGCTAGCTCCATGAGCATTTCCGGCGAGCCGGATTCCGGGGAGTGGATCGAGCCCGAAGCCCAGTAGAAGGGCTTGCCGGAGGAAATAAGCTGTTGCGCCTCGGCGTCGGTAATTTTGCGCGGGTCCGCGAGCTTGGCGGTGATTTCCTTGAAGTGGTCGAGCTGGGCGATGTTTGCTTCGTCGCTGACCGCGACCAGCACGAAGTCGCGGCCTTCTTCGCTTTTGCCGACGCGGAAAACCTTCACGCGTTGGGAGGCCTTGGCGAGCTCGTCGTAGTAACGGTAAATGTCCTTCGAGTAGGTGAGGATGTCGGGAGCCCCTACGATGTGCCCGAGGATTTTCTCCGGCGTGGGAACGGTCGCCGAGGCGGGGAGATGATCGACCAGATTGGTGAGGAAGAACGGCTCGGTTGTGTATTCTCGAATCTTTTTCGTGTATCCCTCGTCATTCGACGAGGCACTTTGAGCGCTTACGGAAACTACGGCTAGGCCCAGAAACACAGCCGCGCCGGCCACCAACCAAGACCTTAGACACAAACTCCGAACCATCCAGGCAAACGCGCGCGCGCATCCAAGCCGACTCGTCATAGTTTCCTCACTGTATTTCCAGACTTTTGTTGTGTGTTGTTGAGTGACGGAGAACGCGAATTATCGCACATCGCGGCGAACTGTCGGAAGCGAGAATCTCGCCCGTTGCAGGGTGAGGCCATGAAGGCGCCGAAAGCAACATCTCAAAGCGCGGCTAGCCGACGTTGCACCGTGAGGAAGTAGATGGCGAGCAAGATCAGCAGTCCTCCGTTCACACCCAACACGACGGGGGCGGTAAACATGGGGACGAGCCATCCTGACAACAGATTTCCCATGGGCATGCCGCCGCGAAATGCGAAGTTGTAGACGCTCATGACGCGCCCGCGCATTTCGTTCGTCGTAATCAACTGCACCAGCGAACTCACCGTGGCAAAGACCGCCATCATGGAAGCGCCAACCAATACCAGGACGACGCCGCTAAACGGCACTGACTTTGAAAAAGCGAAAGCAGAAATCCCGGCGCCCAGGCACATAAGGGCTGCGAGTGCGACCAGCCCTTTTCTTCGTATGTTGCCTGCGCTCGCAATTGCCAGCGAGCCGAAGATCGAACCTAACCCCATCAGGGCGAGCAAATTGCCGTAGGTTTCCGGGCCGCGGTGGAAGATGTCCTTCACGAACACGGGAATGTAGGTGCGCATGGGCATGCCCAATGCGGTCATGAAGAAGGCAAGCACAATCAGAGCTTCCATTGAACTCTGCTTGCGAGTGAACTGAATGCCCTGCTTGAGGCTGGTGAACATTGACTCGGTGGTTTTCACCGGCAGGAAGCGAGCGGTGATGATCGACAACGACAGGATGGGCGCGAGGAAGGAAAGCGCGTTCAGGCCGAAGCACCACTTCTCGCCCAGCTTCGCCAGAGCCTGGCCGGCGAGTGCTGGTCCGACCATGACCGCCACGTTGAACTGGATCGAATTCAGGGCGATGGCGTTTGGCATGTCCTCTTTTTCAACCAAGGTGGGAATCAGCGCCTGATAGGCCGGGCCACCGAAGGCCTGCGCGAAACCGGAAATGAAGGAAAGGCAGAGGATGTGCCAGACGTGTACGAGACCGGTCGCCACCAAAATGGTGAGGACCCCAGCGGAAAACATCTGCATGTACTGGGAGCCGAGCAGAATCTTCCGGCGCTCCACGCGATCGGCGACCACGCCGCCGATGAGAGAGAACAGAAAGATGGGGATGCCGCCAAGAAATTGATCCAGCGCAAGCAAGAACGCGGAGTGGCTGAGCCGATAGATCAGCCAGCCCTGCGCCACGATCTGCATCCAAGTGCCGATGCTGGAGGTACAGGCGCCAAACCACATCAGGCGGAAATCGCGATAATGAAATGCTTTGAAGACCCGGCGAATCACCTTAGCGTCTCCATTAGCCGCCGCAGAAAGCGTAACATGCGGCTTTCAGGGTTCAGGTGTAACTGGGTCTTTTGGCTAGTTTTCTGCACAGCTACAAGCGCGGAACCGAGGCCAGTTATTACTGATTCCCAGTCTGTATTTCTGTGAATCATGATGTAATTGCAGGAGACGCGTATGGACCTGCGCCGAATGGTTTGTGGCAAGCGAGCATGAGACGTAGCAGTTGGTCGAAGGTTGTCGGCAGCGCGCTGCTGGCGGCCGCGGTGTCGGCGGGTTCCGTCGTTTGCTCCGCTGCGGATGAGCCGGCGGCCAGCGTCCAGAAGCCGGTGGCCGCGAGTTCCGGTCTCTACGTTAAAGTACAACTCAACGGCTCGTTGAAGCTGTCGAAGCTCAAGCCGGGAGACGTGGTTGAGGGCGACCTTGCGCGGGATGTTTACTCTTCGGACCGTGAAGTATTTCCTGCGGGGAGTCATGTACGCCTGGCAGTGGACCACATGGAAAAAAGACGAAGGGCTCCCGACGATCACTGGCCTGGTGTAGTTAAGCTATTCACACCTCGCCATGAGAACTATCCGGTCTTCCAGACGGGCTCCGTCTCCGCGGCGAGCGGCGAGACTGCATTGCAAGTCTCATTGATCTCAATCAGCCGAAGGCGGGATGTTCACGTTCAAGCGAAGAAGAAAGGGTCGGGGCCACAGGCCGGCAATGTCGAGGTAAATAGCCCTCGCTCGGCGCAGGGATCGCAGGAAACGGCAGCGCCGACAATGATTTTAGAAGCTTTTTCAACGGAAAATCAGGGATCGTCCTCCACTGGTGCAGAGAGCACATCTCCGGCAGGGCCTGATTTGTCTGGCCTGGAGCTGCCAGCCGGGACAACCTGCAAGATTCTTCTTCTGGGGGGTGTGAGCGCCTCGAACAGCAAGCCTGGCGATGCGATTCAGGCGCGTTTGATCGAGCCTGTCCTTTCGAATTCGCGCGTGGTTTTGCCGGCAGGCAGCCTATTTGAGGGTACCGTGGTTAAGAAAACCCCTCCGCGCTGGGGGAGCGGGGCGGGTTCGCTAGGCCTGACGTTTACGAGCGTGACGCTGCCAGGTGGGAACCTGATACCCATCGCCGCGTCGCTCACAGGAGCGGAATTGGACCGAAGATCGCACACGAAGATTGATCCGGAGGGCCAACTCCGAGGCGAACATCCGGGCAAGGCGTGGATGGCCATTAACATCGGCGTGACTGGCGGCCTGGCCAAAGAAGCGGACGACACACTTCAGTTGATTATCGAAGCCTTCGTATCAACGGCGACAGACGCTTCCACCGCGGGCGTAGGGCGAATCGCGGCCAGTTGTGTTTCGGGAATATACATGGTTTCGCGTAAAGGACGCGACGTAGTGTTGCCCAGGTTCACCGAGATGGATATTGCGCTGGATCGGCCGTTATCAGTGACCAAGAAGGCGCAATCGGCGGCTCCGGCGGCGGCTGTTCAGGGCAACTGATTTGCGGCTCAGACGATCCGACCTCAGCAGTTCGGTCTCACATCCACGTCTCGGCAATATCTCGACATGAGCTACGACGCCATTCTGGTTGTTTCTTTCGGTGGGCCGGAGTCGAAGGAGGAAGTAATTCCCTTCCTTGAAAACGCGCTGCGCGGACGGAATGTGCCGCGCGAGCGCATGCTGACCGTTGCCGAGCACTATTATCACTTCGAAGGCAAGAGCCCGATCAACCAGCAAACGCGCG
>OCZU010002030.1_pt1 | contig 13026 bp, 8 predicted proteins | sample 1539001 | NCBI WGS metagenome assembly OCZU01 (sample SAMEA3539306, study PRJEB22396) | soil metagenome | biome: tundra; feature: field; material: soil | place: USA | collected 2010-05 | depth 0.15 m
CTCGGACATCTTGGCCGGTGCCTGTAGCGCGCTACTTACTACGGTCCGTCCGTTGATGTCAATATTAACTTGCATGCAATAGGAGCGTAATGTTGACAATATCCTTGTTCATCGCGCTTACTGCATTCCTCTAGAAAAACTGTGCATACAATTTGTTGACGACCGCTTGAGGAACTTATTATATGGTTACCTCCGTGCGAGCGGAGACCTAGCGAAAAAGTCCGGACCGTCGGTCCATCCATTGCGGGCCGAAGGACAAAGTCCAGGCCCATAGCAAAACGGACAGGACCTCCCGCTGCGTCGTGTGTGGACCACAAGAGTTACGATTCCAAAAGTACCGAGAGGAGTCCCATGACGTACTTCGGGCGATTTAGGATTGTAGCCTGCCTATCATTGTCTCTTCTGGCTGCGACCATGCTGAGTCGAGCCCTGCCTGCACAAGAGGATCCCTCGGGAGAATGGTCGCCCAGGTTCGATGAGGATCAGCGAGAACGCTTGGCTGGGGCGGAAATTGGCGATTACCTCGGACTTCCGATCAACGACGCTGCGAGGCTGAGAGCCGACAGTTGGGATGCCACGCTTGTCGAGCTGCCGGAAAATCAGTGCAGAGCTCACGGATCCGATTACGGATGGAGGGGCCCGTCAAATTTGAGCATCTGGAAGGAAGTGGACAAAGCCACTCAGGCGGTGATCGCGTATCACACGCACCTCTCGGCTTACGGAGCCGAGCAGACGATTTGGATGGACGGGCGCCCACGTCCCCCGGACTACGCACGGCATACCTGGGCAGGTTTTTCGACGGGGCGCTGGGACGGAGACACGCTCGTCATCACGACCACTCACTTGAAGGAAAATTGGCTTGGGCTAAACGGCGTTCCGCGAAGCGACGTCGCGACAGCTAGCGTTCACCTGATGCGACACGGCAACATTTTGACGGTCGCGGCGATTACCTACGACCCCGTGTATCTCACCGAGCCTCTTATTCGTACCATCGACTTTGTCTATAATCCGCAACAGCAAATGGCTCCTTGGCCTTGTGAATCCGTTGACGAAGTGGATCGCCCCGCGGGTGTCGTCCCTCATCACCTGCCCGGCACGAACCCGTTTCTCGAGGAATTTGGAATTCGATATGGAATTCCTTTTGAAGCGACCAGAGGCGGCGCGGAGACGATGTATCCAGAGTACAGACTCAAGCTGAAGAACATGAAAATAATGCCGCGTCCGCAGAAGACAATAGCACCGCTCCTTCCACCCCGATGATCCGGTGTTCCCGCGTCTCGAAGAATCCGCTGAGGCGCTCCCACGCACGCTAGCCCCTACAACAACCAGTGCCGCGACGTCCGATCTCTTACGAACAGCAATTGCACTCCATCGAAGGGCAAGAGCCGTATATGCATTCACCTGCATACATAACAGTTAAAGAAGCGCCAGAATAGCCTGAAAATCATACTGCTGTGTCCTTCATCACCGGCGTGCCCGACACGAAGATCGTGGCAGCGGAGTCGCTCCACGACATTGCCGTCGACCCCGACTTCTCGAAGAATCGGCTAATTTATTTCACATACTTTGCGCCGCCGCCGGGCGAAGATCCGGGCGTCTGGCCGATCGATGTATTTTACGGCGATGTTTGGAAGGCCTCCGTATCCGAACGCCGGACCATGAGGGTCGGCGAAGAGCGGCTGGGGCGCGGGCGTTTGAGCGAAGATGAAAAACACCTCGAGGACGTCCGAGTTCTGCTCGACGGCGTCAATCGGCGGATTGTCTTCGCTCCTGATGGGGCGATGTTCGTCACCGGCGCAGATCGCTTCAGGTTTTACGAGCCAGGCTATGACGGTGCAGACCATGAAATTACTGACCCTGATATTCTCCGCAATTTCACCGGGCGCGTGGTGCGCATCAATCGCGACGGCTCGATCCCCAAGGACAACCCTTTTCTCAATCAGCCCACGATGCTTCCTGAAACCTATTCCTACGGGCACCGCGATCCAGAAGGCGCAGCGATTAACCCCGCGACCGGGCAACTTTGGGTGATCGAGCACGGCCCTCTAGGCGGCGACGAGATCAATGTAATCAAGCCAGGCGGCAATTACGGCTGGCCCAACGTCAGCTACGGTCGACGGTACAATGGCGACCCGATCGCTGGCACAGGCGCAACCACGAAAGAAGGCACCGAACAGCCGATCTACTATTGGTACCCGGATATCGCGCCATGTGGAGTGATGTTCTACACCGGCGACCTGTTCCCGGAATGGAAGGGGAATCTCTTCGTCGCGGGCATGTACGCCAAGAGCTTGATCCGTCTCGTGCTCGACGGCAACCGCGTAGTCGCGGAGGAAAGACTGCTGCTCGATCTGGGACAGCGAATCCGAGATGTCCGTCAAGGGCCTGACGGCGCAGTCTACCTGCTGACCGACGACGGAAGGCTTTTGCGACTCACTCCGAAAAAACAATAAGGCTCGCGCGAGTTTCTCCTTTTGTACGCCTGGAGGAGAACGCGAGCGATGGCCTGCAAGTGTGAGGCCCGAATTCCGACGACAAACCCTTCCGCATCTTACGCGGATATTTTGCGCGCCGTGATAATGCTGTGCTCGAGTGCGTTCTTGCGATACTTCGTCGCCGAGAAGCCCGCTTCCTTGAGAAAAATCTCGATCTCGGAAATCGAATAATACCTGCCTTCGGTGACCGCCATCAGAAACACCGAATGGGCGGCCACAGGAAGCGGTCCTGTCTTTTGACGATTCAGGTGCGCGTCGTGAATCAGAATCATTCCGCCTGTCGACAGAGCTGTGTAGGACTTCCGCAGCAGACTCCGTATTGCGGGTACGTCCCAATCGTGCAGTACATTCGAGAAAAGGTGTACATCGAATCCCTCGGGAAAGGGCGTCAGGAACATGTCGCCCGGGAACACCGCCACACGTTTCGCGCAGCCGCGCCTGACAATGCATCTGCGGGCTACGCTATCGACGGGAGCTCTTTCGAAAACGGTTGCACTCAGGTGCCGATATGCCGCGACCAGGCAGCAAGCATAGATGCCGGACGCACCCGCGATGTCGAGGACCCTCCGAAAGGAACCAAAATCAACATTTCGCGCGAGTCTTGGCCCCAAGTAGAGACCACGGGCATCCATCATCTGAGTGAACTGTTGGGCAAAAGCATCGTCTTTCATCGCCTCCGCCCAACGCCGGTAGTCTCGGCGGCCCGCCCAGTTGGCAGGCCTCCCGCTCCGCAGAACTCCAAGAAGTTCGCGGCATACGGGACGATCCGCAAATGGCGCGTAGTATGGCCCGACGAACCACCGTGAATCACGAGTGAGGAATTCCCGTGCAATCGCCTTCAGCCCGAAAACGTTCTTCTTCCTTTCGATAAGTCCCATGGCACAGAAAAGAGTGAGCATCACATCCGCAGGACGCTCTGCCAATTTCAGCGATTTGCAGACCGTGGGCAAGTCGGCCGGTGATTTTCCAAGCCAGGTGAAGAAATCGAGACCTGTCAGCGCCGCACCCAAGAGCTCGGGAGCATAGATCCCATCCCGGTAGCGATAGAGAAGGGTGGGCTCGTGCTCCGGCCAATGAGTAAGATTGGCCATAGCTCTGGCGCTGGCCTGTGCACTCGAAGGTTCATGCTTTCTAAGCGAACTGCCGCTCGCTCTCCGTCTTTTTGCCGCTCTGTCGCGCATCAGTTCGCCCCGGGCAAGGCGTACACGAACACCGTATCTCCGGCAACAATCGCCACATACTGCTTGCCGCTCTTTCCCTGATAGGACATCGGATTGGCGTTGGCATTCTTGCCGATTTTTGTAACCCAGAGTTCCCTACCCGTCTTCGAATCGACGGCTCGGAAACGGTTGTCCGGCGTGGCGCCGATAAATACCAACCCGCCGGCGGTTGCGATGGGGCCTGCGCTGCCGCCACCCCCAGTATTCTGCTTGCTCTCAGGCAGGCCTTCGGTAATGCCAATCACCGACTGCCAAGCGATGTCGCCTGTGTCTGCATTGATAGCGTAGAGCCGCCCCCAAGGCGGTTTCTGGCAGGGCCAGTTTCCGATTACGTGGCCGTCTGCATCTTTTACTGGCGCACTGAAGCTGAAGTACGGACCGGGACCAGCCAGGCCTCCTCGGTCATACAGTTGCGTCGAACCTTCATTGCCACGACCATAGGCCAAGCCAGCCTTTTTTTTCTCGATCCAGCCGATGAGCGACATATCGTGTGTTTGTACGAAAACATAATGCATCGCTGGGTCAGTTGCCGTCCCGCCCCAGTTGACGCCACCGGTTCCGCCAGCAAATTGAATCGTCGTCTTGGGTGCCGTGCCATCTTCGTGGTAGCGCCACGCAGTAAAAGGGCCCGCGTTGTAGAACGTTCCACCATTCTTGGCGAGCAGATCCTGGCACGCCTTGGCATGCTCCGGAGTCGTATCCGAGGCGGTGACTATGTCGTCTGGTTGATAGCTCATCCGTGCGAGCGGAGGGGGCTTCAGGGGGAAGGGTTGGGTCGGCGAGTACCATTCGCCGGGGACATCACCCTTCGGAACGGGGCGCTCCTCGACGCCAAACACAGGTGCTCCGCTGTCGCGGTTGAGAATGAACATGAGGCCCGTCTTGCCGATTGCCACCAATGCAGGAATCGTCTTTCCGTTCCGTTTGATATCGACGAACCCGGGACCCGGCGGAAGATCCTGGTCCCACAGGTCGTGATGGACCGTTTGGAAATACCACTTAAGTTTCCCCGTGTCGGCATCAACAGCAACGATCGAATTACCGAAGAGATCGTCTCCAGGGCGATCTCCGCCGTAGTAATTCGGTGATGGACTCCCGACCGGCATGAAGACGGTATTGGTCTTCGCGTCGACGGTCATATACCAGCCCCAGACGTTTGTTCCGGAGCGACCTTTCCAACCATCGTTTAGCCATGTTTCGTGGCCTACCTCTCCCGGCTGAGGAACGGTATGAAATGTCCAAACGAGAGTCCCGGTAAGAGCGTCGAACTCCCGCGTATCGCCCGGAGGGCCAACAGGTAGTTCGCCCACGCTCGCACCTACGATCACGAGGTTCTTATAGATCGTGGGAACACCGTTATATCCAACAACCATGTCCACTGCGCCATCCTTGCCAAAGCTGGGAACGATTTCCCCGCTTCGTGCGTCGAGGGCGATCAGTTTGCGACTGAAGGTAGTAAAAATAATTCGTGGCCGAGTCGTTTTGTTCCCCGGCCAGTAGGCAACCCCTCGCGTCGGCGCTTGCGTGACGTCGTAATGCCAGATTTCTTTGCCTGTGTCGGCGTCGAGCGCCAACACTTTGTTGAGTCCGGGAAGATACATCACGCCGCCCACCGCAATCGGTGTGACTTCAAGGGGTCCACGATCGGACAACTGGTAAGACCAGGCCTGTGCTAGCTTCGCCACATTCCCGGTATTTATTTGCTTAAGTGGGGAATAACCCATGCCGTCCAGAGAGCGCCGGTACATCGGCCAATCCGCTGCGCCCTGTGCCTTGGTGGTCGGCGAAAATAGTGCCAGCCCGATGACCATGCAGGCCACGCTTGTACTCCAGTCGCGTATCATAGGTCGGAGTTCCCTTTCAGAAACATCTCGCGGCAACTCCACCTGTAAGCGCAGCTCGGTTAAGCAGACCGTCTCGAGCCTCAAGAGGAAGGTCGACACCGTTCAGGCAAAGGCACTCGTCTCGGATTTCTTTAGCGCCCGGCGTTAATCCCGGTTGCAAGAAAACGTTCTTACATCCATTTATCAATGGAGACGCTTTTTGAGTAGCTCATGTTCGCGACCTGGTAGTAGGGGTTCGTCTGACCGCCAACTACGACAACATTAAGCAATGCCGTGCTGGGCCACCGCGGAATAAGATCATCGTCCTTCAAGGTCGCAGCTTGGGGCCCTCGTAAGCCGGCTCCTCCCGTGAACAACATCGTTTTCGCGTCTCTAACCGTCAGAGTCGCGTTTTTCTGCAGCCAGTCGCACAGTTTTTCCTTTGTCTCGTAGCCCAACTCCACCAGATCCTTGGCTACGAGCGGATCTAAAACCGCGAGAGCACCGAAGATCGAGGTGAGAGGAGTGAAGTTGTACAGCAGTCCTTGATCAAACTGGGGCACCGGTTTTATCGCGCTGCCCTTTCCTCCCTGGCCTTGGGAAATTCCGTAGCCGAAAAACACGCTGACGACATTCTCCTCTGGCTTAAAACCCTTCTGCACATGAAAGGGAGTCCACGGGCTGTCTTTCTCGTTCTCGACGATGATTAGATTATTGAACTCCACAACGTTGCCCTGCGTGCCCATGTAGGTTTCCCCGGGCAATCCGCAGTTGCCCAGGTTCTTCGAAAGCAGAGTCCACGCCCGTCCAACCGAGGCGTTTACCTGACTGAAAGGACCCATGGCCCCGATTCCGTAGTTCATGTTGAGTTTGTCGCGAATCGGACCGTTGATAATGGCCGCCGTGGCGAAGGAAGTTCACTGGCGGCAATCGCCAGTATGACTGGGAGGTATTCCGGTTCGGCTCCTGCCATCACCGCGTTGACGGCCACTTGTTTTACAGTGAACTGCCAAGCCGGGAAGGCTCCGCGGGCTGGAGTCAGTTGGCCAACCACTTCGTCCGCGTGATGGCTTGTGCCTTTGAGCATCGCGTCGACTTTCTCCTGAGTAGGAAGGATGATTGGCATGAAGTCCGTCATCCCATTGTCCATGTAATATCTTTGAAGATTGTCGGCTGTATCGACATATGTGGGCGGACCGACGCTAGGAGTGGTGGTGCCGGTCTCCTTTTCATCATCGGTCAACGGCTTTGTCAGCGCGTCGACCACTTCCTTCATCAGAGGAATTCCCCTGACGGGATCGTTGCCTTCGAGATATGCATACATTTCCTCTTCCGACTTTCCCCAGATCGGATGCGGCGTGAAGCAGATGCGCTCAAGAGGCATCCCCTTCTTGGCAGCGTTCGTGAGGGCGAGGTCTTTAAAGGCGATCGTAACCATGGGAGCAGTTGGGATACCCATCTTTTCAATTGTTATGCAGTGACCGACGGTCGCTGGGGTGCACGTGCTTCAATGCCCAATCGCCATGATGACGGCGTTCCCTTTATCCTTAATTTCGGCCCAGAGTTTTGGATCGTCATCAGCGAATCCTCCCACCTTTAATCTGAAAACAGTCGTCACGTTCGGCATGTTTTTCTTGAACCAAATTGAGATCTGGTTCAAGAAAGTGTCGGCTCCAGGGAATCCGTCAGAAACGAGGTAGATCGTCTTGCCTTCGATGGTGTTCAGTCGAGGCGCCAGGGGCACGAGGGTGATAGCGGGAGGACTGCCTCTAGGATTGAGGGTCTCAATTTTCGCAGGGCTGGTGGCTATTTCTTTCTTCTTCCGTTGGTCAGACCCGGCTGCGGAACTAATTAAGGCTGTAGGAGCGACTCCGAGGAGCGATAACAATGTTCGCCGATTTATCTTCATGAGGCCACCTCTCTCCGTGTTCTGTACCGTCTACCCTCGGTTGCAAAATTGCGAGAGCTCACATCCATTTGTCGACCGATATGCTCCCGCGAAAACTCAGATTGCCAGCTTGAAAAAAAGCGTTCGTCTCTCCGCCGGCCACCACTACGTTGATGTAGTCGGGTTTGGGCCAGCGGGGAATCATGGTCTCATCCGGCAATTTGTACCAAGTTGCCCACGGCTCCTCGCCTCTCAACGCGCGTGGATAGTCGAACGAGTACGTGTGTGTGGTGTTCTTGTAGTCTTTGACCGTGTGAGTCGTGTTCTGATATAGCCAGTCAATAAGTTTTTCCTTTGTGTCGTAGCCTTGCTCGACCAGACGTTTTGCCACAAGGGGATCGCAAACAACCAGGGCTCCAAAGAAGCTAATGAATGTTCCGAAGATGGAAGTGAATTGTTCTTCGAATTTCGGATTCTCCAGCACTCCGGCGTTCCTCGCGCCCTCGCCGGAATGAATGCCTAGTCCCTCGAAAAGGCTCACCACATTTTCCTCGGGCTTGTGACCCTTTTGTACGTGGAACGGATTCCACGGATTCGCCTGCTCGTGCTCCGCGACAATCAGATTGTTGTAGTTGAGATTGTTTCCCTGGGAGCCATTGTAGGTATCGCCCGGGATGCCACCGTTCCCGAGATTTTTGGACATCAGTGTCCATGCTCGCCCAATCGTCGCATTCGATTGCGCAAACGGGCCCATTGCGCCGATTCCATAGTTCATGTCTAGCTTGTCGCGAATTGGCCCGTTGATGACTGCAGCTGCGGCAAAGGAATTGGTCGAACTCGAGAGGGAGGCCATGCCCGACGATGCGATTGCGAGAATCACTGGAAAGTATTCAGGCCTGGCGCCCGCCATAACCGCGTTAACGGCAACGTTCCTAACCGTGTATTTCCAAGGCGCAAAGGCACCTGCCGCCATTTTTCCAACTGCTTCGTCAGGATTATGGCTGGTGCCTTTCAGCATCTCCTCGACCGAATCCTCCGTCGGCAAAATGATCGGCAGATAATCCGTCATTCCGTTATCCAAGTAATACTGTTGAAGATTCCGCGCGCTATCCCTGAATGTCGGGGGACCACTCGATACGCTAACTTCGCCCGTTTTTCTTTCGTCCTCTGTCAGGGGTCGGGTCAGCGCGTCCACGATCTCCCTCATCATCGGCTTTCCACTGATGGGATCTGGACCTTCCACGTATGCCCAAAGCTCTTCGGGTGTTTTCCCCCAGACCGGATGAGGTGTAAACGTGGTTCGCACGAGAGGCATCCCCCGTCTCGCCGCGTTCAAGACCGCCAGATCATGAAATGCCCGCGTCACCACCGGAGTCGTCGGGATTCCCATTTTTTCTACCGTGATACAGTGTCCGATCGTCGCAGGGGTGCAGCCGCTGCAGTGGCCGATGGCCATGATGGCCGCGTTTCCTTTCGCCTTAATCTCCGCCCATAGATTCGGATCGTCCTCCGCATATGGACCGGCTTTTTTCCGAAAGACGATGTCAACGTCAGGCATGTTCTTGCTAAACCAGATCTGCATCTGCTTCAGAAACGCGGCACCACCCATGAAGCCGGTATCGACGAGGTACACCGTCTTCCCGTTGAGAATGTCAAGACGAGGCGCCAGCGGAAGCAGCTTGATCGAGGGGGGCGTACCACGCGGATTGAGCGTCTCGATTTTCCCGTCGGGACCATTGGCCGATGCGCCGTCCCGCGACGATTTTCCGAAAACCAAAGAGGGTGCAAAAACAGCCGGCGACAACCCCATCAGTGATAAAAGCTTTCGCCTATTCATTTAACGTTTCTCCCGAGTGGACGCGGATCGGTTCTAATCCTAGTTCCATCCTGACTGAGACCGGTACGGCACTGGGGCGCGATTGCAAAACGCCATGTGCGCCACGCAGCTCTAACACTTGGCCGAATGTGCACCCACAGAACCCGCCGCAAGATAAGCGCGAACCGCCTTCGTGTCAACGATATTGTATGCCTAATTCAGATATGCGCATTCAAACTGATCTATTTGTTCCGTGGTCAGAATTTGCAGTCATGCCGAATACTACTTACAATAACTACCTCTACTATCATTTATTACAAATAGCCGCCGGTGGCGGGGCTGACGACTAGACCACAAATTGCCTTTTAGTGCATACCCTTTTCTATTGACAAGAGCATACCGTCAATAGTAAGACGCGCAGCACAGGGTGTGTAGCGGGTGTGACGCGCCTGAGTTCGAAGAGACCGCGAGTCAAAAAGGGGAGGTGCGGGATGTCAAAGGGCCTTCGTGTACTGAAGTGTGCTCTGCTGTACATGTCTATGTCATTGTTCGTTCTTTCGGTGTGTGCAGCGCCGCTGTGGGCGCAGGCCGAAACGGCCACAATCTCCGGCACTGCGACCGACGCTTCTGGCGGCTCTGTTGCTGGAGCGAAAGTCGAAGCCACGAACGTCGGAACGAACGCGGTGCAAAACACCGTCACCGATTCTGCCGGCCGTTACAGGCTGGCCGATCTGCCTGTCGGCGCCTACACCGTGCAGGCCTCCAGCGCCGGCTTCAAGACCGTTGTGCACACCGGCATCGTCCTAGCTGTCGGTGGATCCGTCATCGTCGATTTCTCACTGCCCGTAGGCCAGATCACGCAAACCGTCACTGTCGAAGCCGATGTCTCCCGTGTTGAGACGGAATCGTCTGAAGTATCCACCTTGATCAGCCCGCAGCAAATGCGCGAGCTCCCCTTGAATGGGCGCAACTTTGAACAGCTCCTCACGCTCGCTCCTGGCGTGTCCACGATCGCGGCGGCGGCCAATCCTGTGACCGGCAGGCTCTACGGAATGCAGAACAACTACTCCGTTTCGGGTTCCCGGCCTACTGGACAAATGTTCTTGCTCGACAACACCGATATTCGCGACTTCTGGGAGCATGGCACGGGTTCGGGCTACAGCGGCACGTCGCTCGGCGTAGAAGCCATTGGCGAGTTCCAGGTTTTGACCAATACCTACACTTCCCAATTCGCGGGCAACGGCGCCGTTATCAACGCCACCTCGCGCTCTGGAACCAACGATCTTCATGGCGGCGCGTACGAATTCATTCGCAACAGTGCTTTGGACGCCCGGGACGTAGGCGACCCCACGACCGGCGCGCCCCCCTTTAAGCGGAACCAGTTTGGCGGCGCTGTTGGCGGACCCATCAAGAAAGATAAGCTGTTCTTTTTCGGAAACTTCGAGGGACTCCGGCAGGATCTTGAGACAACCACGAATATTATAGTTCCCGAGCCGTACACTGTGGCAGGCTTTATGCCTTGCAATACTCCCACGCCCACTGGCGGCGCTGTTACAACGGTGGCAGGCAGTTGTGTTCCCTCGACTGCCGCGAACAGTACACAGCCGGGAATTATGATCGGTCGAATTGCGGGTGCGAATCCACTGTCTCAGCAAATCGCGGCGCTGTACAGCCTTTGTAAAGGGTGTAAACAAATTGCGCCCATAATCCCAAACACCACCTTCCCCGGCAACGCCAATTGCGACGTAAAGGGTTGTGATCTGGGCGGAGCTTACCAAGTCCAGACTACGCCCCCCTTGATCGTCAATGAAAACTATGGTTTGGGGCGCGTGGACTACGTGCTCGGCACCAACGATTCGCTCTTTGGCCGCTATGTCATCGATAACGCTTTCGTGGGTGACCCGCGTGATCCGATGGCGATCTTCCCGGAGACGGATCACACGCGAAACCAGTTCCTGACCCTCACGGAACGGCACGTCTTTTCAGCCACGCTGGTCAACTCGCTGCGCTTCAGCTTCGTTCGCAACAACGAAAATTCCGCCGCGGCGTCGGGCTTCTCCAGTGCCCAGTTGAGCCAGGTAAGCACATATTCGACGGCGCTGGGCGGCCCTACTGTCACCAGCGATCCTCTCCGGTGGGTAGCAAACGAACCCGGCCAACTGCCTCGCATTGACGGCACGAACAGTGGCTTCAACGGGGTCCAACCTATCGGCCCGGACCCGAATCGGCCCGATGAGATCGTTCAGAACAAGTTCAGCGGCGGAGATGATATCGTCTGGACCCATGGCGCCCACAGCTTCAAGATCGGCGCCGTCGTCACCAGAATTCAAACCCAGAACGTCCAAACGGCTTACGCCGACGGCGCCTACACTCTTACCTATGGCTTTTTCCCCTTCAGTCCCGCCCACGCGAACTGGGAAGGCCAAAACTGGATTTCAGGAGAGCCATTAGTCGACTTCGCAGTACCACCCGGGGAGAACAACGCGACTCGATATTTCCGGGAAATCATGATCGCTCCCTACTTTCAGGATGACTGGAAGGTAACCTCCAGGCTCACGTTGAACCTGGGCTTCCGCTACGATTACGACACCAATCCCGTGGGCTGGGCTTTCGGCAATCAGCCCATGACAACCCTCGTTGGCTCATTCCTCCCACCTGTTGGCTTCCAGGCGCCTGCCAGTGGCTCTCCGTTTACGCCCGTCAAACACGTTTTTGCGCGCAACGTCAACGTCAAGAACTTCGAGCCCCGCTTCGGATTTGCTTTTGATCCCTTCAAGGATCACAAGACCTCGATCCGCGGAGGCGTCGGCATCTTCGATGATCCCACGTCGGGCCGCCTCTGGGAGTCCAACTTCATCAACACGTTTCCCTCAGGTTTCACGGTTCCTTTTCTCCCACAGTTCCCAGATCCGTGTGCTGGCGGGGCGTGTTCCGGTCCTGGCGGTTCGATCAGTGAGTTCGCTGGCGTGACCTATCAACCCCACGGCGTCTCCCCCTACCAGATCACATACAACTTAAACCTTCAGCGCGAGGTTGCGCACGGGACGGTCCTTTCCATCGGTTATGTCGGCTCGGTGTCGCGCCACCTTTGGACGCAGGGGGATATCAATCCTCCGAAGTGCCTCGCAACCGCGGTGTCCACGGGGTTCCCGAACTGTACGCAATTGCCACAGGTTCCAACGTCGCGCCCGACAGCTACAGACGCGACCTATCTTGTCATCCCCGGTAGCGCAAACGCGTGCGCGGACCCAAATCAGAACGATGCGACCGCTCCCGGCGGCGTCGGAACCGGCTGTTACGGAAGTGGCGCGAATTTCGCGACCCTCGCCACCGCGGCAGGGAAGAACGCCGGACCACACATTTATGCGGGCGGCACTTCATTGATACAGGCCTACAACACGGGGGCTGCGGCATACAATTCCCTCCAGATTTCCCTCAACCGCCAGTTCGCGCACGACCTTGCCGGGCAGGTCAACTACACCTGGTCACGGTGCGTCGATAACGGTTCCTTCGCATCATCCCTGGAGCAATTCGGATCACTGGTTCAAGATCGCTACAACCAGAGGTACGATTACGCGAACTGTACTTTCGACATCCGCCACAATATCAGCGGCAATCTCCTCTACGCCTTGCCTTTCAAGGGGAATCGGCTCGTCGAGGGATGGCAGGTCGCCACGATCATCGGGATTCATACGGGGCTGCCGTTGAACCCCACCAACTCTGGCGTGCTGTTCTACGATCCCGCGGACCTCGGGAGCCAGTGGAACTCAAGACCAAACTATAG
>OCZU010002031.1_pt1 | contig 13025 bp, 12 predicted proteins | sample 1539001 | NCBI WGS metagenome assembly OCZU01 (sample SAMEA3539306, study PRJEB22396) | soil metagenome | biome: tundra; feature: field; material: soil | place: USA | collected 2010-05 | depth 0.15 m
CGATGGTGGGTGCGTGCTTCAACGGAGCGCTCTGTAGAGACGCGAGTTTCTCTTTCTCCGATGCTACTGGCGCCGACCTGAGGAAAGCTGATTTGAGATCGGCTTCTTTTGAGCGAGCCAAAATCGCGTATGCCGACTTTCGGGAGGCTGACTGCACGGGAGCGCGATTCGGCGGCGCAGACCTTAAGAAAGCTGATCTCCGCGGGGCGAGGTTGCGTTCGGCAACCTTGCGGGGCGCCGATCTCGATGGCTGCCGGCTGGATCGCGCTTCATTAGAGGGCGCTATTTATGATCAAGAGACTCGATGGCCAGCGAACTTCGACACGCACGAGAGAGGCCTTCTCCTGATTGGCCCCGCCGCCTCCCTTAAAGACGCAGATCTTGAGCATGCCGACCTCTCGTCTGCGAGCTTGCAAAAGGCGGATCTCCGGGGTGCGAATTTAAGCCGAGCGTATTGTCAATCCACCGACCTCTCGGGTGCCGACCTGCGCGGCGCGGACATCCGGGGTGCGAATTTCGAGAATGCGACTTTCACCGGTGCAAATCTCGCCGGCTTGGCTTTTGATGGTGTGTCCCTCGTCGGTGCCAATCTGGAGACGGCCGATTTGACTGGGGCCAACTTAATCGGTGCAAAGTATCATCCAAAATCGACCCGATGGCCGCAAGGTTTTGACCCGAGCTCCTATGTCAAGACTACAGCTAAGACATCGCAGGCGGCGAAGCAGGCGGAGCAAGCAAAGGGCTTCGGCGTGAGCTTCGTGCGAAAGTACACTAAGCAGATCGCGGAGGACACGCTTGCCACCTACGAGCTTTACCGGTCCGATGCCGCCGAGATTGCGAAGGAGTTCTTGCTCACCAAACGGGTTCCCGAACGCCTTCAGTATATCGTCGTCGAGACGCCGGAAGGCGTATGGGGTCTCGATATCGACGGAATTTACCTGGAGAAGCTGCTGCCGTGGCAATGTGATATTGACAAAGCTGAAGTTGAGGGCAGGACGGAAGGGGCCGCCGACCGTCACGGTTTGGTGATGGCGGCGCGAGGCACTACTGATAACTATTTGCAAAAAGTTGTGTGTGGGCGCTGTGAACATGAATGGCTAGACGGGGTCCGCTATTGCACGGCCACGGTGGTGAGGTGCCCAAAGTGTAGGGCGCTGAATTCGATTACCACACACGCCCATGTCGTTCTGTCCTCATAGCTGCGCCGAAGGCGGCTTCCCTCCGGGTCGCGCGCCCAAGCAGGTCATTTGGTAATGTTTACCGAAAGGGTCGGGCGGCCCTGCGTTTGGCCGTTTCACAGCAGTCGCGCCGGACGGACCACGCTTCGACCCCGGTGGCAGACGCGTCGATGGTCCACGTGATTTGCCATACGCAGACGGTTCCTGAAAGATGCGCTGTTGCCAGGAGCCCGCCGGACTGATCGAAACAAAGACTCGCGATTTCGCCGTATGGCGTCTGGAGACGGTGTTCAAGCAGTCCCGTTTCAGCGGTCCAGAACCGAATAGTGCCGACGCTATCTCCTGTTACAACCCAATCACCCATCGGACTGAACTTGACCGCCCTTACGGGATTTCCTTCATGGTCCAGACTAGTTCGCAGCGTTCGAGTCACGACCGTCCATATGAACGCCGCAGAGTCGTCACCGACCGAGGCAAGAAGTTCCCCTGCTGGGCTCATGTCAAGGTGACGAACCCCGCCCTTGTGTCCCGCGAGTTCAGACAATCGACGCCCGGTGGACAGATCGACGCACAGCACGCGCCCTGTAAGATCCCCAACGGCTGCCCAGCCGTCATCCGGGCTCACTGCGACGGTGAGAAACGGTTCGGAGCCCAAGGTAGAGGTGTCGAAGTCATTTCCTCCGCGCCACAAAAGGAAACGGCCGTGATCGGCAACGACCACAGCACCTCCGACCGTCTGGTCACGGATCGCGGCTATTGCATTCAGACTCTCCGGTGCGATGGGACTCCGAAATAAATATAGGCCTCCGCTTGAGCTCAACTGGGCAAGACTGGAGTGTGGGCAACCGGTACTGGCTACGAATGCGGCCAGAGTTGGATGATAGGCGATGCCAGTGACTTGAGGACACGGAATCGAATCAACCACGCCGCCGTCGAGGAGGCGCACCTTATGAAGGCCCTCATCAGAGCCGAGAAGCATCATCGGCGCACCCATTGATATCGCGGCTGCATGAAGCAATGCGGAGGTGTGCGCGGCAGCCGCACGACGGAAGGACTTATTCCATACGAGTTTGACTCCGGAGATTGCTGACCTATTACCCGGCACCCGAAGCAAGAGGTCTCGAAATGACGCCTCCCCGCTGCCTTGAAGCTGCGAAAGAGCAATACCTTCGGCGACGAAATTCAAGCACTGCTGGTAGCTTCCTGATTGTAGGGCATCCTCGGCCTTCGCCAACAAGTTCCGGGTCTCGCGTCGACGACGTATGTACTCATCCGAAGGCGTCGGCTTGCTGACTAGAAGCGGAACTTCCGGTCGGGACGTATTGGTAATGGGCTCGAAAAGGATCGTTCCCTTCTCAGTCCCAACAGCGATGGTGGACCCGTCTGGTGACACAGCGACAGCACTCACGTTGGGGTCAAACCGCGCCAGCTCAGTCACTACCTTCGTTTCAAGGTTGCCTTTCCACAAGACGTTTAGGCCGTCGCAGAAAAACAACATGTCGCCCTCGGGACCGAAGGATAGCGCTCGGATTGGGTCTTCCGAAGCACTGCGCCACTCAAAGGAGGCGGAATCATCTCCGTGATAATACGGCAATGATAGAGCTTCGTCCGGCTTGAACATGAGAACCGAGCCCCGGCGCGTCCCCGCCGCTATCCATTTCCCGTCGCGGCTTACAGCAACGGCGGCCAGCTCTATACGATTCGTTACCCTGCTCCCCGCCGTTGCACCCTCAACTTCATGGCGAATCTGGAAATAATGTAGCTCTTTGATCCACCCATCACGTGAAATGTGAACAAGCCCCCACTCCTCGGCTAGAACTACAAAGCGGCCATCGTCCGGTGCAGCAGCTTTGATCGTTAGGGTCCGGGGGAGGTGCTGCGCATCGAGAATCTTCCAGTCCGACAGGCTAACGAGGAAGTCATCAGGACTTCGCAGGTATACCCGCAAGTCGTCCGATCCGTGAAGTCGGACTATCCCCGCGATCGCCCTCGAAACGGGCTTCCCGCTCTGAGGCACCACTTGGCCGCGATCTTTTGCCGCGGCGCCCACATCGAGTACGCCGAGGACATCGCCGCTAGAGAGCGCCCTCTGTTCTATCTTTCCGTTTTCGAATCCAAGAAATATTCTGTCCGAACGAGGACAGATTAGCGTCGCGCTCATTTCCTCACTGACCGCGCCGATCCGTTGTTGAACCACCCATCCGCCGGATCCCGCTGCCCAGCGGACTATAGTCCCGTCAACCGCAGCCGAAACGAGCTCCTTTGGTGATTCCAACCAGTCTAAGTCGAGGATCGCCTGTGTGTGACCAGCGGCAAAGTGCGATCCCATGTACCCTAGCAGCCGGCTGGGATCAATGCCGAGATCAGCCCACCGCGGGCGAAGGGGAAGTATAGTTTCCGTAAACCGGCGCGCAACTTCAGCAACCCCGGTACGCTTCAGCCTAATCTGCAACGCGGCCTGGCTGCACCAAGGCAACGGGTCATACGGGTTGCCCGCCAGATGGTGTTGCAGCAGTTCCAAGGCCTCTTCGGTTCTCCCCAGGTCGTGCAGTGAAAGCGCGCGATTGCTGATATCTGCTCCGGCCCCGAGCCAAGGGGCGGGTTCGTCCCCTGCCAGCGCCTCAACGATGTGCGTGCGGGCATAAGGCCTGCCAACAACTTTTCCGTACGCTTCCATCAGTTGTCGGCAGATTTCGGCCATGCCCGATGGGCGGTCACCGGGTGATCGCTGAAGACATCCGCGCAAGGTTTCGGCGACCGCAACCGGCATGGCGGGTATGCCTCCTATGGCTGGCCCTCTCCTTAAATAGCCCGCGAGTGCTTCATCTGCGATTTGGCCATCGGCCCACGATATATCCCCGTTGAACATTTCCAGAACCGACACGGCCCAGGACCAAACATCCGTGCTCAACGAAAGTTTCTCGCCAGCCGCCTGTTCAGGCGAACGATACGCGGGAGTCGAACCGCCCGAGCTAACGAGGATTGCGCGCGGATCAGTGTGTTGCGACGTAACCTCGCCCAAGGCCTGCCGCGCACGGGCTAGCCCGAAGTCGGTCACTTTGGCAACGCCTATCGACGTCATCATGACGTTCGAAGGCTTCACATCCTGGTGCACCAACCGGTTCCGATGGGCATGTTCTAACCCCCAAGCGAACTGGATGGCAATATCGAGGGTTCGCTCCAAAATCAGTTCTGCGGACCCAGAGTAAAGCCTTCTTGTTTCGATCCACTGTTGCAGGTTGCCGCCATCTACGAATTCTGCGAATACGCGAGGAATCTCGTCGATGGTCCGAACATAGTAGCAAGCAACGGTGTTTGGATGAAGGCCGAGTCGCGTCCATGCCTCGCATTCAGCAACAAACCTCTCCTTCTGAAGTGGCGTCCTAAAAAACTCCGGTCTGGGGCTTTTGATAGCTAGTTCCATATCCCAGTCACGGTGACTGGCACGATGGACGAGGCCCATGCCTCCGCTCTCATAGATATCCCTGATTTCATAGAGATCCAAGATGACGTCGCCAGTCTTCCAGTGAACAGGCGGGAGTGCTACAGCCTTGCCCAGCCCTGTGGGCAAGTCAGGTACCTCTTGTGGGGGCAAGCCCTGGGCGGCAGGAATCTCTGTAGCAGATCGCCCGACGGTCTGGCGCAACGCGGTGGCGCTGATCAAGGACTCAACCCATGTGCGAATGTTTCGCATAGCGTCTTTAGGCCAGCAACTTTCTACTTCCGTCCCGCAAGCTTTGTATCAACCGCGCCCCAGCAGAAGACGACTCTAAGCGCGCTTAACTTAGCGCACGTGGCGGTTGCTTGAGTCGACAGCGAGGACAGTATATCGCATCGTCACTTAATTCAACTTTACAGTCGCCGCAAACGAATGATGCAGACTTCGAACAATTCAGAATATAGTCTTTGCTGACGGGACTACGTGCCCCACAGTTCGGACACGGCCTGTAGGGATTTCTTCCGACCTCTTGGTTACAGCGCGGGCACACAAATGGGCGGCCACGGTTGGCTTCCTTGAAGCGTGCTCCGAAGGAGTAGTTCGTAAAAGCAAAAACATGTTCAACAGCGAGAAGTCCCTCCGTTGACCACGCACCCACACAATGCGAATCGCGTGACTGGTAGCACGACCCACAGATTGGTACGCTCCACCTAAGAGAGAATTGGTTCCCATGGTACTTGAAAGTAGTTCCCAACTGTAAAGTCGCGTAGATGTGGTTGGAATTGCACTGGACACAATACTGCGGCCAAGAAATAGGTCCAAACCGTGCCGAGACCCCCGCCTTTAACACTTGAGTGAAGCCAGCGTCCACCTCGGCAGATACCGTGACCTTAACTAGGAAATCCCCGATCCTGGCGCGACGTGTTGCTTCGTTCCGATAGCACCGAGCGGCCGCTGCATCACCCTGGGTCTCAGCGTCGAGCGCAGCAAATTCCGCATCCGACATTTCCAGATAACGATGCTTTGAAGCGCGTATTTCTTCATAGCATTGTTTTGCAGCATCGTTAAGGGTATTCGGCGAGATACTGACAAATTCCTCATCGGGCATCTCTGCATATTTGAGGCGCCAATCCGGCGGAGACGACGGCTTGGACATTCCTTTCAGCCATGAACGTAAATTCAATGTAGACCTCCGTCGCAAACGGCTTGTTCAGCGTCAAATTCGAATTTGGCACACGCCGATCGTTTCTCCCTCGAAGGTATCCAGGCTGTAGGCGATCTCGTTATCGGCGCTAACGGGCAGGCCGGCTTTCCGGCACGCCTCGAAGGAACACGTTACGACGTACATGTCGGGGCTGCGGGGGAGTTGACGTGAAACCGCATGGCCGCCAAGCATCTTCACAGCCCCGTGGTGCTGACTGTAAACTTTGAGAACCTCGGCAAGGAGAGCGGCCGTAGGGGGATTATCCCGCCGCATAACGTATAAGTAGAGCATGTCTTTTCACCTCGAATCCGTTAGGGCACCGCAGCAAAAGCGCAGCAGGCCCGCATTGGTTGCGCGACCGGCACAGGGATACACACCCCGCCATAGCGGGGAGCCAGGAACAGCCGCAGAGCGCCCCGCACACAATTGAGCCGCGCCTACCGGGTAAAGAAATAGGGCCCCCCCACAGCGCGGCACCACGGGCACACGGAGCCCCCACCGCCCGGCGGCATCGCGCAGGTCGCGCAGACAACGCGACCACAGCCCTGACATTTCAGAGCAAGGGCCTTGACCGCATCGAAGGTAGCGAAGACCTGTTGGCCAGCCGGATAGTACTTTACTGAGACGGTTCTACCGCATTTGCCACACGAGACCTGATCGCCGTCCCGATAGGGGCCGGCCGCGCCTCCTGCGCCGACGGACGCCGCCGGAGCCGCCCGGCGAGCTACTGCCGCCTCCCGGCGCTTAATCTCCTCCTCCCGTCGAGCCCGCTCCGCCGCGGCTTTCCGCTCCCCCTCCGCCGCCGCTTTGCGCTCCTGCTCCTCACGCCGCGTCTGACGCTGGCGCTCGAATGCCTCTTCCTCCTCGGGCGTCCCGCGGACAACGCCGACTCCGCCACATGCCCCGCACAGCTCATCCACTACGGACGGCCGCTGGAGCACCGTCTCCCACCAGGAGCGCTTTATCTGACGCCGAACCCGGCGAGTGCCGCCACAAACCTCACACGTCCTAGGCATACCCGCGACCTCCGGTTCTCGCTTCATGGGCGATCAATCCGTCCACCCCGTACTACGTCAGCTCGCGAACCGAACTGACGGTCTGACGAGCAGCCATCAAAACAAATTCGGTGAACCTGTTTTAAGTGCAGCGCTGATCTGCGCATCAGAGCACCCCTGTCTGCCATCTCACGGCGCCACAAAAGCATGTTCACCCTCGTTTGCAGGTTAACTACGCCTTCCCGATCTTGCCCAGCGCCTCTTGAGCTTTTACCTGCACAAGCATAACGTCGTTCGCAAAGGCACTCTTGATCACGGGCAGTGCCCTCTTATCGCCGAGTTCGCCGAGCGAAGATATGACAGCAAACCGCACCATTTCGTCGCTGTCGTTATAAATGGACATCAGCGCGGGTACCGCTTGCAGATCGCCCAGCCTTCCCAGGGCAAATGCGGCGTTCATTCGAACATTTGAATTGGAATCGCTCAGGGCAGCTATGAACGGGCGAACGGCGCGTGGATCCTTGAGGGAATCCAGGTCAAGAGTTGCGTCGACTCGGACCTTATGATCGGGATCACGGAGACCGGCAACGCACTTTTGGAAGATTTGCTCGTGTACCTCCTGGGCGACCTTAAGCTCCCAGTCCGCGCCCCGGCCGTCGTGAGCGGCTCGCAGAAGTCTGGCTGACGGGCCGCCGATCTCGACTAATGCGCTTATGAGCGCTGATCGCAGGCGATCATTTTGCGGGTCACGCCGAGATCGCTGACTCTTGTCGCACTTCTTCAACTTGCCAAGGAGGATGCGGGACGCATGACCACTATCCGTAGATGCCAGAGCAGCCGCCGCCTGGCACTGCGCGTCGATGTCATCAGATCGCAACCGCGAAATTGTTTGCCGATTCTTAAGCTGGAATCTCAAATAGTGTCTGAAGCCAAACAGATCCGGCATTTTATTCAACCTCCAACCCACGTTGAACCCGCCCACGTGATTCCCGAGGCTCCGAGGGTAACGAGAGCGGCTCATCGATAATGACGAGACCCTCACCACCCCCAGCCGAGGACACCGTCGCTCAGCGCGAGTCCAGATTGGCCCCGCAGCTAGGGCACATACAGTGCCCCTTCATCCCTTTGCGATCCGCGGCGTCGGCGGCGCAATCGAAGCAAACCGGTACGCCGCAGGAATTGCAGCCCTTCTGGCTAGCCAGGATCGCGTCGCCGAGCCCTGACATTGCACTCCCGGAATAAAATCCGGAACGAACAGACTGAAACGATTTTCCACAGTATCGACAGCTTCCATCTTGTGGCATTTAGATAACCTCCTTTCTCCTTCAACGCATCGCTTGTTTGCCGGCGTGGTCGCAGTTCAGTCCATGATGACCGCACCGGCGTTCACTCTCAATCCATCCATTCGCCGACACCGTCCCAAGCGGTGCTCACGTAAGTATGCGAGCCGCCGAGGGCCCTTACGCGATAACAAACGCGCTGCATCAGGGCGTGACCACCCTTCGCATACAACTGTTCGCCGATTCGCGTCATTTCATTGAACTTGGCGTCTGCCATTTTCTGCGACTCGCCCGCTAAGCGACAAAGACTGCGGGCAGCGTTCTCGTCGCCGCTGGTGAGCGCCCTGGTCGCATCACGAGCCATCTGGCGCTCTTCGTTAGAACGGAGGTCGACGACACCGGGGCCGCCGTCCCCACGAGACGCGACGCCACCACCAAACAGCTTCTTCAACCAGCTCATACCTTGCTCTCCTTCCCAACCCACCTCGCGGCAGAGGCGCCGCCCAGACCCGCCACCGTACCGCCACGATGGCCTAAAAAACTACTACACGAAAACCGATCTGACCCTGATTCGATTCCGATGTTGCCGGCGCAAGGCCTTCCTATTGAGGAGGCGCGGAGCCCACGATGTTCAAAACCGCACTTAAGTGGCGCATTATAATACATTTCGCTTGGCGCGTGGTTGACGACACAAGAGGACGACACAAGACGACGCAAGAAGATTGGGAAGAACCGTTCGCGGGCAGGAAACGCGACTGGTTGCAACATAGCGTGGATGTTTTCGAGAAGTGGGATGATCGAAGGACGGTCTGCAACCTCTGGTTCGGAGTCCTCTGGGGCGAGGAACGTGCGCTGACCACGGGTGGGCGCGAGAAGATGCGGTCGGCGCCGCTCAGTTTATGAAGCGACAAACACCAATTTTCTCGCCGCCAGCCTTAAGCGTGCTGTAGCCGAGCTCGTCCGGTTGCTCCGCGAAGCCGTATCGCTGGCAGATGCCACGCAGTATCCCAATGACATTAATGTCGGCCCTATCCGAGATGCTGTCCGCTCTCTGGGCGCCGAGCATGGCGAAGTTCGATCCGCGCTGCCCCCGCCAAAATGCCAGTACCTGGTTCAGGACATAGTCGGACGGCGCACATGATGCTCCCGATGGAGGCGCTCGCGCCTGATCCCAAAGCCAGTGCCACGGAATTGTTTGATGTTGTGAGGAGGTTGTTGTCCCGCTGACATCGGATGCCAGCGCGGCCGAAGTGGTGAATAGAACCGGCAGCGCGAGAGCAGCCAGCGTGAATGTAAACAGTTTTCGTGTTTTCATACTTTCCTTTCTGAGTTTTCGGGAGTGCGTCTGATCAGCGTGTTGACCGCATCCCTTCGCTACTACATGGAATCACCAGGGTTTACCCAAGCGCGTCCATGCGGGACTGGCAAATAGCTGCTGCTTTATCCGACACGCAGTCGTGTTCGTGGGTCTTGAAACCGACACCACTTCGTGTAGCTTTCGACGCCGAGCTGAGATCGGATTTCAATCCGTATGGGCATCGTGTCGTATGTGCGAAACAAATCAAGGCGCCCCCGGTAAAGCGAGCGCCTTGGGCATAGTAGTCAATTTTGGTATCGGCGTTATTTCGGGAGGATCGTAATACTCTGTGTCACGACACTTGAATGCGCCTCCACGTTCTTCAGGCCCGCGCCGTGAACGATCGCTGTTCCGATGTTGATCGATTGGTTACGTTCAGCGTACAAGGTGAGAGGGTGGCTTAGACTGACGACACTCTCAATGTCACGAATATGATCCTTGACGCGATCGCCGTCGGTGAGAGACTTTGTAGCACCTCCTCCGGAGTCTTTCCGCGGAGCGTCGAGTCCGACACGTAGAAGTATCGTGTTCCCTCGGCACTGATACTGTCGCCGTAAACTCTCGCCCGATTACGAACGAGCACTTGGGCAGAAGGCGAGATAGTCCGCGATGCGGCATCGGTTGATACCGGTGGGGTGGTGGATCTGACAAGAGACCCGGCAAACGAAGCCGGTGCCTGTTGGGCGATCGCAGAGGGCACGAAGGAGAAGACGAGCACAGCTAATACGACCATCACTTTGTGGGTCTGCATAATGCGTCCTTTTGAGTAGGGGCGAACAATTTGCGACCAAGCCGTCGGGGACCGATCGGGAATTGTTGCTCGCCCCTCTCGGCTTCACCGGATTTGAATGCCGCCGATCCGCGCGTTCGCCGCCGAACCGAGAGCCAAGGCTACGCTGTTGTTGGCCGTTGTGACCGAGGTAGCCTGGCCGCTCACGGATGATCCGACCACCTCGATACCGCCAATTGAGGCTTCCGCATCAGAGCCGAGTGCAAGAGCGACAGAGTTGTTGACTGTGGTGACGTCGCTCAGTTTGCCAGAGACGTTGGAGCGGTCCTTGATCAGGATGCCACCCAGACGAGCGTTCGCGTTGGAGCCCAGAGCCAAAGCGACCGAGTTGTTGGAGGTTGTCAGCGAGGTCGCCTGGCCGCTGAACGTCGATGCGTGGATGGCGATGCCACCGATGGAGGCGGATGCGCCAGAACCGAGGCCGAGCGCGACGGAGTTGTTAGATGTGGTGTTGTCGGTCAGCGTGCCCGACACAGTGGAGTTGTCCTTGGTCGCGATGCTCCCAATGGAAGCGCTCGCACCGGAACCCAGAGCCAGGGCCACCGAGTTGTTCGAGGTAGTGATGGACGTTAAAGTCCCGCTCACATCGGATGCCCGAAGCGTGGCGGGAGCGGTGAATAGGGCCAGCAGCGCGAGAGCGGCCAGCGTGGATGTAAACAGCTTTCGTATGTTCATATTTTCCTTTCTTGTTCGGTATGTGGTCTAACGGCTTCTTGACCGCATCCACTCGCTACTACACCGAACGCACTGCACTGCTGCACGAACATCTCCTTCACGAGCTCATTTTGAAATCTGAGCCTGACGATGGCCAATGACCGGGTTGTTGGCACAGAAGGCGGCTAGGGTTTGCGCATTCGGGCGGTAATAATAATGCGCTCCGTGTGCGGCCGCGTCGACTGGATCGTGGACGCGCGGTGGTCCGACCGGGGCCAAGGGCATTTTTGCGGTCGGGGGGAATCGCAAAACGTTACAGACTGCGACGGAGAGGATTTGTAGCAGTCAGTAGGCCCGTAGGAGGCGGTTCGCAGAGGGCTGAGCGTTGCGGGCACGGTCTCCGTTATCGATGAAGCTGATCAGGCCGGACTCGCCTTTTAGATAACGTCATAGCTGAACTGCGAAAGACTAGTTTCCGCGTGTCGCAGGCAGTCCTATCGGAGATTAAGGGAAAACGATCTCACTGACGTCGGAAGTTCTTCGGGACGCTGATTTGGCTCGTGGACCGCCGTGGCAAAGCCGTGACAAAACCCCCTTCTGTTGAACCCCCTTGGGGAGCGATCTTCCGGTTGATCTCTAGGCGTCCAGGCGGCGCTGCCGCTTGAGCCAGAACCGAGGAAAACGCCGGCAGGGCCAGCGGCGTAAACGAATGGACACGATTACCTCCTCTTACGCGAAATACCGCGCGCTTTCGTTTGACAGCCGCGGTGTACATGCGCCCGCGCGGCGGGATCTCCGGGGGAGGGCGCGCGGCCCCGGAACCAGGCCGAGGATGCGAACGCTCCGGCCGGCGCCCAGCCGCGCAGCGAACCCATCCCGTCCCACGCAGCTTACCTACACGGAATCCGGGCAGCCTCTCCAGAGGATCGCTTCAACAGTTCGCGAACGTAGGAAGGATGGCGCGCTGTTCCCTCTGAGGATTCAACAGGAGCGGGCCGCTATCGAAATTGCCGGATGCTTCCGTCGGCCCGGCTCTTGCTAGGCCGGGCTCTGTCTGGGTAAACCTCTCTTTCGTCGCGATGTGCGGGTTTAGCGTGAATTTAAGAGCGCGACAGCGGTTTTACGATTCAACGCGTGCTGGGTTCGCCGTGCGGAAAGTGATCGATAGTCTTTTGGTGCGCCTTCGTCGCTGTCCATCGACAATGTCGGTCTTGCGCGCCGGGATGCCGTGTTTCCAGTGCGCACGGACCTGGTCACTAAGGATGACCGCGCTTCTGGGCTGAATCACCTGTTCGACAAAGAACTTCGTCTTGGGATTGGTGAGCCGGTAGACACATGGAGATAGCAGGGACACCGTGACGATCTCTGGTCCGAAACAGAGTGAGTCATCGATATGATCACTGATACCGACACCGGGCTCGTACTCTTGGACGGTTGCTTGGTCGGCAAGGGCGTGCATCCAGCCGAAGTCGCAGAATCGTGCGGCCCATTTCACCAGCCAGTCTGGGAGTGGCTTGAGTCGTACGACTGTGTTCGTGTCGTAGTTATAGCGATAGCCGTAACGTTGCGCGCGTCGGGCGTAGTCCGGTTCCCAGTGCCCGTCGTTCGCCGCGATGCAGGCCAACAGGTTAGCCTCGTCCCCACGTGTGAGGATGTCCTCGCAATAGCGGAAGCCGGAAACAATCGGGGCTTCAACAGTCACCAGAAGCCTCTTTTCGCACTTGACGTAGAGTGAGCGAGTACCGATCATCCTTAACCCCAATGATCCGGTGTTCGTACTCCCAGCGTGCTGGCCCGGTCATCACGTAAAGCGAGCCAGCGGTGACGAGCAACTCAGCCACAAGTCCCCTGGCGGTCCGGGGCCGGAACTCCATTCGGGCAGTGGCACCGAGGCTCACACCGATAATGCACTCCCCAAAGCGGTCGGCATCGGTATGCCAGCCGATTCCGGCGCCGTTCGAGTAGTGCGTGATAATGCATTGCTGAAAAGGCGCAACCGGCGGACAGTGAGGGAGAGCCTTTTCCGCGATCGCGGTAAGGAACGGCGGGAATTCGATGGAAGGGACAACTTTGCGTCCGGTGGACAGGTAGGCGTACCCGAATTGCGCGGAGCGGCGCTTTAGCGTTT
>OCZU010002034.1_pt1 | contig 13022 bp, 10 predicted proteins | sample 1539001 | NCBI WGS metagenome assembly OCZU01 (sample SAMEA3539306, study PRJEB22396) | soil metagenome | biome: tundra; feature: field; material: soil | place: USA | collected 2010-05 | depth 0.15 m
TCCTGCACCGAGTCCATGGGCGGGATAAACGCGACGTCTCCCCCGGCCTTCATATCCGGGGAGCCGTCGAGTTGAAAGGTATTCGACCACACATTGTTTCGTCCCCCATCGGCGGTGAGCTGGGAGGCCGCATTGTAGGACCACAAGTGCGCGATGTTGTTGTTCTGATCCTGCGCCATTACGCCCGGAGAAAGGGTAGCCAGTAGCGTCACCACGTGCGAGGACGACGGCATCTCCGCGATCTCCTCGTGCGAGATGACCGTGCCACTGGTGGCGGCCGTGGTGTCGATCAGCGGAGCGTCCGCTGTCACGTCGATGGTCTGGGACGAAGCGCCGATTTCGAGCGTAGTATCGACTTGCTTCACGTCGCCGGCCGAGAGCGTGATGCCTTTGCGGTCCTGAGTTTTGAAGCCCGCCGCGCCGATCGTGAAGTGGTAGTGGCCGGGCAGCAGAAATCCCGCGGCCCAAACGCCTTGGCTGTTGGTTTTTGTTTCCTGCCGGACGTTATTGTCGTCGTTGATCACGACTACTGCGGAATTGGGCACCAGGGCGCCTTGCGCATCCATCACTCGTCCGCCGATAGTCGCTCGAACTTCCTGTGCATAAGCGATTCCACCCAATGCACCATGGTCGCTCGAACTTCCTGTGCATAAGCGATTCCACCCAATGCACCAGCGGCCAAAAGGCAGAAGAAGGTCTTTTTAACGATATACGACATTTTCGTACCACCCCCGCATGCCATGGGCCAATCTAATTTCCGGAGGGCAGAATTCTAAGAATTGGAAGCATCTCAAATAAGTCATTGATATACAGGGGCCGCTGCACAACAAAGAGCAGGCTGGCACGACTGGAGCCGCCCTGGCCACCGTTAGGTCGCGATTCCAGCATCATCTTGTGCGCAATGTGCTGGGTGCTCAGCCCCCAACCCGGAGGCACTCTTCGGTTAGCCGGGTGCTGGGCTTCGCCAGTTTTCCTCCGCTCCTGGGCTCCCAAATGTGAGGGAGTTCACATCTCTACCCTTCCTCGTTCCGCAACCTCCGGCGGACCCAGCGCCCTTGACTTAAGATCAAAAGAGGATATGAAAACTACCGTCGCCTTTCTTGCGATTTCGATTCTGACATTTGCCGCCGTGGGCTTCGCCCAGGAGAAGGGGCGCGATGGACAGTCGCACGACTTCCATCCCAGCAAACCCCCGAGCCGCGGCCCCGCGCCCGTTCGCAACGCCCCCGCACCTCGGCCGGCTCAGAACGCCGCCCCGCCGGAGCGCCACTTTGCCGACCGGTCCGGACACCCCGAGGCTCCCCACGTGGACGGCAAGACGTGGGTCGGGCACGACACCGGCAAAAACGATGCCAGGTTTCACGTCGATCATCCGTGGGAGCATGGCCATTTTACGGCCGGTTTCGGACCGAGTCACTTGTACCGGCTGGCTGGCGGCGGCCCTGGCCGCTTCTGGTTCGGCGGCTTCTATTTCTCGGTTGCCGACCCGGACGCGAGTTTTGCCGGCAACTGGCTGTGGGATTCCGACCAGATTGTAGTCTATGAGGACCCCGACCACGATGGTTACTACCTGGCCTATAACGTCCGCCTGGGGACCTACGTGCATGTGATGTACTTAGGGAACTCCTAGCGCCCGATTTACGAACAAAACCGTTAATTTGGGGAAAGGAAACGGCAGGCGTGGTGGGGCTGCCGCGCCAGGACACTGTGCGGTTGAGCCTGCGGTGCTGAGCATCTGTCCACCGACCAGCGGCGGCACTTCACCTCCTATCCTAATCGCCGTGGACCACTATTGAATAAGCCCATCTCCCCTCCTGTTCTGCACTCGATGTGTATGGCCGGCGTTGATACCCCGTCGGGATGGTCGTTGTACTCGAAAGCGCATGCTACGGTCACATCGCGCACCCGGTCGATTGTTCTCTGGAGAATGGACACGGTAAGGGGCTTCCTCGCGCTCGCGGGCGAATTGGGCAACAACACCGCCACCAGCCTGGAGAACATGCAACCGGTGTGGCCCCGGCTCGTCGCCGGCAACCTGAACTACGTTCTGGCTGCGATTTCCTGGGCGCAACTGGAGCCCACGGAAGGCCAGTATGAGTTCGCCCTCGTCGATGGACTGATCCAGGAAGCCCGCAGCCACAAACTCAAGCTGGTCTTCCTCTGGTTCGGCAGTTGGAAAAACGGGCTCTCCAGCTACGCTCCCTATTGGGCTTGCCATCGACGATCAACCGGGGTGGCGGCGCCGTGTTTGTCCAAGTGAGGTGTATCGGAGGCGGGCTGTCCGTAACACGGGGCCGTCGCAATGGCCGCGAGGCACGCGACCGGCAAAACGAACGAGGTTCGCACTGATTTCTTGGCCTCGAAGTCCAGTTTGGATGTCTGCTAGAATAGCACGCATTCAACGATGACTCTGACGATTTCGACGCCTCATTCTAAGGGCCGCCGGGCGCTCACCGGCCGGCGCGAATTTGTCCTGGGCGCGGCGGCCGGTGTTCTAGCCGGCGCCTCGTCCCTCAAAGGGCAGCCGTCTCGCTCCCGTGCGACGACGGCTAATTCCCCGCTACCCGATCCCCTACGCGCTCCCGACCAAGTCATGGCCTTTGGCGAGGGCAGGGCCGGCGCAATCCGCTTGACCCGCTCCGGTGACAAATGGCAGGGGAATGACGTTGAGGTCGGCGCGAAGCTCCAGGTTGGAGCGGGCGGCGCGAAGGTGCAGCTTTCGGTGACTGCGCCCAGGACCAGGCTGACCCGTATTCGATTCCGATGGCACGGCTCCTTTCCCGCCGCGTGCCGCTATCTGGGAGATCATTGGGAGCGATCCTACGGCGATTTGGAGTGGCGCGGCTTGGCAGGCGAGCGGCTGATGCCGTGGTACTTCCTGGCCCACGACACCGGGGCCACGCACGCCTACGGAGTCAAGACAGGTGCGGCCGCCATCTGCTACTGGCAGGCAGATGCCGGCGGGATCGCTCTGTGGCTGGATGTGAGCAACGGCGGTGGCGGAGTCGAACTGGGTGAGCGGAGTCTGGAAGCAGCCACGATCGTATTCCGCAGAGGAAAGGCCGGCGAGTCCCCACTGGCCGCGGCGCGGGAGTTTTGCCGGATGATGTGCGAAAAGCCGAGGCTGGCGGCCAACCGATTTACGGGAGCAATAATTGGTATTACGCCTACGGCCGGAATACTTCGGCGGCAGCCAGCCTGAAAGACGCCGCCCTGATGTCCGAACTCATGCCCGTGAATTCGGAAAACCGCCCTTTTGTGGTGATCGATATGGGCTGGGGCTCTGCCCGCGATGGCGCTGGTCCGGTCGCGCAAACCAACCGGGGCTATCCCGATATGCCCGGTTTGGCTGGCCAGATGAAAGCTCTGGGAGTGCGGCCGGGCATTTGGGTCCGGCCAACCCTGACCACGGAAAAACGGGCTGAGAATTGGAGACTGCCGCCTGCCGGCGGAAGGCCCAAGGGCGAGTTGATCGCGATGGATCCGAGCATCCCGGAGGCGCTGGACTACATGGCCGAAAGTGTTGCCACCGTGCGCGACTGGGGCTACGATTTAATCAAGCATGATTTCTCTACTTTCGATCTGACCGGGCGCTGGGGTTTCGAAATGGGCCCCGACGTCACCGACCGCGGCTGGCATTTTCAAGACCGGGCGAAGACCACTGCCGAAATCATTCTCGATTCATACCGGGCGATTCGCCGCGGCGCCGGAGACGCGATGCTGATCGGCTGCAACACCATCGGCCACCTGGCGGCCGGTTTGGTGGAGGCGCAGCGGATTGGCGATGACACCAGCGGCCGCGAGTGGGGCCGCACGCGCAAGATGGGCGTCAACACGCTCGCATTCCGGATGCCGCAGCACAACACCTTCTTCGCGGCGGATGCCGACTGTGTTCCCATCACGCGCGATATCCCCTGGAATCTGACACGGCAGTGGCTCGACCTGGTAGCGCGCAGCGGCACGGCCCTATTCATTTCCGCGGACCCGGCAGCGATTGCGGCGGAGTACAAGCCGGCACTCAGAGCCGCGATGGCGGAGGCAGCACGGACTCACGAACCCGGCGTGCCTTTGGATTGGCTGGATAGCACGATCCCGCAACACTGGCGCCTGGATGGCCAAGCCGTCCGTTATAACTGGTATGAAGGAGATTGAATGACAGGCTTCTTCTGTAAACGCTTGTGCTCATAACGCCCGCAAATATCTCATGGCTATATTGCGGGTCACAAGCGTTACCTTTAATTTAACGTTTGCGAAAACGCGCTGGAGGAGGGTGTTCTAGGATGGTTCACGCGCGCTGGCCGCCGGTGACGCCGCTGATGATGGTGGCCGTAGTGCGCTTCGCCAGCCCGCCGCAGACCGGCCGCACGCTCGACGATACGATCCGTCCATTCCTGGCACAGCACTGCTTCAACTGTCATAACAGCAGGTTGAATACCGGCGGTTTAAATCTGGAAGCCTTCGCCACGAAGGAGTCTCTGACTCTGACCCAGGACAGGGAAAGATGGGAACTCCTGCTGCAGAAGCTGCAAAGCGGCGAGATGCCGCCGGAGGGCTTGCCGCGACCTTCCGAGCCTGACCTCAAGGCAACGACACAATTCATCCGGGATCAACTCGACCGTGCCGACGCCCAAGCCAAGCCGATCGCCGGCCGTGTGACCGCCCTTCTTGTGCAGCAGCATGCCCGGCGCCGAACTGCTGTGCGCCGCTGAGCGGAATACTCTACGCGATCCACACGTGCTGGAAGCACAAGTGCGCCGGATGCCAAGGCCCGGGCGCTGGTCGAGAACTTCGGAGGCCGGTGGCTTCAGTTCCGCGCGATCGAATCGGTGCAGCCCGATCCGGTGCGCTTCATGGCGTTCAACGACTACCTGCGGCTCTCGATGAAGCGCGAGACTGAATTATTCCTGGAGAACCTGCTGGCAAACGCCGCCACGCGTTCCTTGCGGGTAAGTCCTTAACCGAACACCACTCGAAATTCAGTGCCGTGGGTCAATTTCACTTCGACCGACCCATCGGTCTGAGCCTTGAAAGGCGCTGCACCGGTGCGCGACCGGATGCCGGCGATCTTCTGACCTCGCGGCGGCAACACGCGCCACGTGCCATCGACCGCCGGCCGAAACACCGCCGATACCGCCTTACCACCCTTCCAACTCAAGTCCACCTCGATGCCGCCGCGCGCCCGCAGCCCCTTCACTTCGCCCTCGGGCCATGCGGACGGCACTGCCGGCATCAGGTGCAGGACATACCGGTCCGCCGCGGAATCCGCGCCGTCGTCGAACATCAGGTGGCTCTGCATCAACATCTCGGTGATGCCGGAGAGCGCGCCGAAGTTGCCGTCGATCTGGAACGGCGGATGCGCGTCGAACAGATTCAGGTAGGTGCCGCCGCCGCGCTGGTAGTTGGTTTGCGTGCTATCCACGGCCGTGAGCTGTTCCCGTACCAGACGGAAGGCGTGATCGCCGTCGTGCAGCCGCGCCCAGCAGTTGATCTTCCAGGCTTTGCTCCACCCCGTGCCTTCGTCGCCGCGCAGTTCCAGGCTCTTGCGGACCGCGGCGGCCACTTCGGGTGTTCGCAGGGGCGAAATCTGACGGCCTGGATGCAGCGCGAAGAGGTGCGATATGTGGCGGTGGCGCGGCTCGGGAGCATTCAGGTCCCAGTCCTGCCCCCACTCCATTAGTTGGCCCCCTTTGCCGATCTCGGGCGGCCGTATCCTGGCGCGGGCCGTCTCGATCTCTTTGCGGAACTCCTCATCGACTTTCAGAATGCTCGACGCCATGGCAGTGTTGTGGAACAGATCCCAGATGATCTGCCGCTCGACCGCGGTGCCCGCGCATACCCAACCGCGAACTCCCTCGTCCGTCTTGAAGCCGTTCTCTGGCGAGGTGGAAGGATTCGTGATCAGTTTGCCTTGCGCGTCTTGTATCAACATGTGCAGGCAGGCTTCGCTGGCGCCCTTCATCGCGGGGTAGACGCGGCTTAGGTACTCGCGGTCTCGCGTGAAGCTGTAGTGTTGCCACAGGTGCTGGCAAACCCAGGCGCCTCCGCAGAAGAACGGTCCCCAGGGCCCACTGCCGCCGGGTGCGGTCCAGCCCCAGACGTTGGTAGTGTAGGCCATCACCCAGCCGGGGGCATCGAAATAGGCCTTCGCAGTCTTTCGGCCTGGTTCCACCAGACTGGCGATCAAGCGCAGCATCGGTGTGTGGCACTCGCTGAGATTGGCGGTCTCGGCGGGCCAGTAGTTCATCTCGAAATTGATGTTCGATTTGTAGTCGCAGCCCCACGGCAGGCGGAGACCGTCGCCCCAGATCCCTTGCGAATTGGAGGGCACCACGTTTTCGGGCCGGCTTGACGAGATCAAAAGATAGCGCCCGAACTGATAGAACAGTGATACCAGGGCGGGATCGTCCTCGCCCGCCGAGAAACGCCGCAGCCGCTGATCCGTGGGTAGCGCCGCGTTAGCGCTCGGGCCCAGGCTCAACGAAACACGACGGAAGAAGCGTTGGTAATCCTTGATGTGGTCACCCTTCATCGCGGCGAAACTGCGGGCGGCGGCGGCGTTCAGCGTCTTGCTCACGGCAGCGTGGGGATCCGGCCCCTTGTAGCTCTTGGCGTAGTCCAGGATGTAGTCGCTTCCCGCGGCGACCAGGATCACCGCTTCGTCGGCACCCTTCACGGTGATGCGATCACCGCTCGCGGAGACAGTGCCGCCCTTTGTCAGCACGCGCACCTGGGCTTCGTACCGCAAATCGCCCGGCTGCCCCATGCTGCTGCCGGTCATCGTCAATGTGTCTGGGCCGGTCTGCCTCGTTTCCGCCCATTGTATACGGGAGAGCCGCGCGTCGAATCCAACGGCGCCTTTGCGCGTGCAGGCGACCCGCATCGCCATCGCCTGATCCACGGCCGAGGAGAACAGTTCGCGCGTCCATACATCGTCGCCGACTCTGAAACTAACGCCCGCGACAGCTTCGTCGATGTCCAGCCAGCGACGGTATGCGGCGGGTGTGCCGCCGAGCGGCGCGAACTCCAGGTTGAGATCGCCGAGCGTCTGGTAAGAACCGTATGTGCCGGCTCCCGCCCTGCCCTCCTTGAGGCAAGTGCGCTGCTCGTTCATCGCCTTGTTGGCTTCCTGGTATTTGCCCTCCTGAATCAATTGGCGGATGCCTGGCAGGCCCTTGTAGGCCTCGGGCCGGTCCGCCTCGAGTTCCAGCCGCCCAGACCAGATGGTGATCTCGTTGAGTTGCAGCCGTTCCTTCTCGCAGCCGCCGAAAATCATCGCGCCCAGGCGGCCGTTGCCTATCGCGATCGCCTCTTCCCACTTACTCGCTGGCTGTTGATACCAGATGGTAGTGGGCGATAGCTCCGGCGCACCGTCCGCCCCCCGGCTGATGGCCGAAAGAACCGCGGCGGCCGGTGCTACCTGGAGGAAGGTTCGTCGAGACGTCCTGGGCATACAGGTTCCCTTATTTCGACTTCGCTGGTGTGATCTTGTAGAGCGCGGATGCGTGCGGAGCCACCTTGAACGTCTGTCCGCCCGCCACCGCGCCCAGGTCCTTCTTCGCCCAAAGGTCGCGAACCACGGAGTCCTGAGCGAGGCCGAGTTCTGACCAGTTCACCTTGATCTGCTCCTCGCTGGTGTCACCTGTGTTGAACACGGCCAGATACTTCGCCGCCGAGCCCGGCAGTTCCGCGATCCACGCCACCTGATCGCCGCGGGTGAAAAGTTCCTTGCTGGCGCTGGCCTTCTGGTTGACGCTGAGAACTTCGTCGTTGGTAATCAGGCTCAGCGTGAAATCGTCGTTGTCCGGCAGGTGGCCGCCGAACATCAGGGGCGAGCGCGCGACCGACCACAGAGTCATCAACGTTCGCTGCTCATCCTGCGTCAGCAGAGACATCCGCGGGTCGCCACGCTCCGCCCGAATCCCGATGTGGCCGAGTGGCAACATGTCGCCGTCCGGCCAGTTGCCGGGCTTCACGTACGGATTCCATTTGGTGAAGTTCGGGAACTGCCGTTTCAGATCGACCCAGCGGTCCCAAAAATCGCCCGAGATGCGCCACATCTGCGCGTACTGTCCGATGAACGCCACCTTGTTCGCGTCCCGCGTCCCCGGAGAGAGGCTGAGGACGATTGGGCGGCCCGTCTTCCGAATGCCCTTACTCAGCGCCTCGATTTCGCTGCTGTGATCGCCGCCATCGCCGACGCCGAACATATCGTCGGCCTTGATGAAATCGAGACCCCATGCGGCGTACATCTTCGTGATCGAGTCGTAATAGTCCTGGCCGCCAGGCTTGGTAAGATCGACGCCGTACATGTCCGAGTTCCAAGGGCAGATCGACTGTTTGTTGGCCACATCGGCAGCCTTGAACTGGCCGCCGGAGATCGGGAGGTTCTGATCTACCGCACGGCGTGGGATCCCTCGCATGATGTGAATCCCGAACTTTAAGCCCTTCGCGTGAACGTAGTCGGCAAGCGGCTTGAAGCCCTTTCCATCCGCTGCCGAGGGGAAGCGGTTGGGCGCAGGCATCAACCGGCCGTTTGCGTCCATGACCAGTTCGGTGTTTGGGCGGTAGCCGTGGGTCTTTGGATTCGCTTCCGACCACTGGATGTCGACCACAATATACTGCCACCCATATTTCGCGAGGTTCTTAGCCATGTAGTCGGCGTTGGCCTTGACCTCGTCTTCAGTCACTCCTGTGCCGAACGAATCCCAACTGTTCCAGCCCATCGGCGGCGTGGGAGCGAGCGCGGATTGCGGGAGAGCGGTCCCGGCGAACAGTGCGAGGAACGGAAGAACCAAGAAAAATCTAGCCATCGTCGTCAACCTCAAGTCGGCCTAATTGAACAGCAGGGGAGCGAACTCCTTCAAGTCCCGGCGCCAGGTCTGCCACTCATGCGCTGTCCCGGGCGATTCGTAGTATACAGTTTTGATGCCCGCTTTCTCGATCCCCTCGTGAAAGTTATGGATCCCGGTTGCCATTCGCGCGGGCTCCGCGGTGCCCACACCGATCCACAGGAGTTTCACTTTCTTGTTGAACGCAGCGGCATCGTTGAAGACATCATTGTAGGCCGTCTTCGCGTCGAATGCCGCCCCGCCCATGCCGCCGGCTCCGCTGAATCCCCCAATATAAGCGAATTTGTCCAGGTGCTTTAAAGTGATCTGGAATGTCTGCATTCCGCCCATCGACAGGCCGGCCATGGCGCGATGCTCGCGGTCCGCGGCGGTGCGGTACGTCGCATCGATCATGGGAATCAGTTTGTTGATGACGACCTCTTCGAAGGTGGTCGAGGTAAGGAAGCCCGGCCCTCGTCCCGCCTGTGCCGCGGGGGCGCCGGTTCGCGCCGGCGCGGGAGGCCTTGGTCCTGGCGGCGGTTCGCCTGGCTTGGAAGCGTACCCGCGATCCATCACAATGATCATCGGCCTGGCTTTCTTCGCTGCGATCAGGTTATCCAGAATGAAGCCGGCCCGCCCCTGCACTACCCAACCGGTCTCGTCCTCCCCAGCTCCGTGCTGGAGGTAGAGAACGGGGTACCGCGTGCGCGTGTTGACGTCGTAATCGGGCGGCGTGTACACGAAGCAACGGCGCCAGCTCTCGGTGAGTCTGGAGAAGTACCAACGCGTGCGGACCTCCCCGTGCGGCACGTTCTGAGGCTCATAGAAGTCCACGCCCGTCTCGGGCACTTCGATGCCGCTCGAGTCTTTGCTCACTCCGTAGAACGCGTGGCTGGCGGGATCGTTGACCTGCACGCCATCAACGAAAAAGTAATAGTAGTGGAAACCGGGCACGAGCGGCGGAGTGCTTCCCGTCCACACTCCGTCTTCGCCCTTCGTCAGGTCGTAGTGCTTTTGATCGGCTCCGACCTGAACCTGCACCTTCTGCGCCTCGGGCGCCTTCAGACGGAATGTGGCACTGAGATCCGAGTGAATCCGTGGGTACTGTGCACCCATGACGTTGGACGACGCCGGCTTGCCCTCGTCCGTCGCCTGCGACCAGACCTTGGCGCAGGCGAAAACCGCCAGTAGCAGAACTCGTTTCACGGCAATACTCCTTGCGCGGCTCCGGCACATTCCGATTCCCGAGCTGTAAGCGCATTCATCATGCTATGCCGGTGCGCCAGTCCTGTCAATAAAAAGCGTTGACTTTGAGGTTTTCGAAGTCAGTACCGTGCGCTGGACTCCCGAACAACCAGGTGCGGGGTCAATGATGAGGCTGTAGCCTTTCGTTCGCAGCAGCTTCGAAAGACCACCCGCTACTTCGCCAAAGAAGGGGTGCACCAGGTCGGGCACAACCAACCCGATGGTATGTGTCCGGCCGGTGACCAGTGCGCGTGCGGTCAGGTTCGGGCGATAGTTGAGCTCCCGCATGCGCTTGCGGACTCGTTCTCTGGTTTCCTCGCTGATGTCGGGATGGTCGCGAAGGACTTTGGAAACGGTGCCGATCGAGATTCCAAGCTCCTGGGCGATGTCCTTCATCGTCACATTCATCGCCGCATTATCGCACGTGTTCTGGACGCACCAAACACTCACCAACGCGTAGCTCCGCTCTGGGGGTTAGCGGAGTGCCGCCTACACAGCTTCAGACGAATGGCCGATTGCGGCTAAATGGCTTCCGTCTACCGCCAAAACTGATTGACCGTGCTCACCCATTCATCGGCCATCGGCTGGTGGCCCGAATATGTCGGATGGATGCCATCCCAAATCCAGTAATCCGCCGGTGCGCATTTGCAAGCGTCGTCAAACGCTTTCTGATAGTGCACGATCGCCGCTTTGTATTTCTCGGCTAATCTGGCGGCGATAACCTGTCGCTTGTGCAGTTCGGCCCGTCGTTCGTGCCACGGTTCGTTATTGAACTTGCCGGCCGGCAACCCGAAAGGTTCGCCGGGCACAAGCTTCACGCAGGCTAACAGTTTATGATGGACCGGTAGGAGGTCTCTATGTCCAACGAGTCCGTTGATCGGAGAACCAACCGGCGGCGATTTCTCGGCGCTGCCGCAGTCACTGCTGCGTCCTATGGGCGTGTTTGGGGCGCCAACAGCCGCATCCGCGTCGCAGCCATCGGCACCGGCGGCCGTGGGCAGTATCTCATCGGCAATGCCAAGCATATCGAGGGCACCGAGATCGTCGCAGTGTGCGACGTCTATGCACCACACAGCGCCAAGGCTAAGGCCGGGCTTGCCGGCGAAGTGCGTGAGTACGTGGATCACCGGGAGGTTCTGGACCGCCAGGATATCGATGCCGTCATTATCGGCACGCCGGACCACTGGCACGTACCCATCACCATCGATGCGGTCAGAGCGGGCAAAGACGTCTATTGCGAAAAGCCGGTGACCCACACGCTGTCTGAGGAAGCGCCCCTGTTGGCGGCGGTTCGCGAGTCGAAACGAGTGGTGCAGACCGGCACGCAGCAGCGCAGTTGGGAGCACTACATACACGCCAAGGAACTGATCGGCTCGGGAACCCTCGGGCAGGTGACCTTGATCCGGACGTACTGGTTTCAAAACCATATTGCCAACCAGACCGGCGGGCCGGAGATCGAAGTGGAGAAACTCGACTGGAAGCGTTTTCTGGGCTCGGCCGCGAGCCGCCCGTTCGATGCCGACCAGTTTGCACACTGGCGCTGGTACTGGGATTTCGGCGGCGGCGCCATGACCGATCTCTTCATCCATTGGGTGGATGTGGCGCAGTGGTTCCTGGAGGACGACCGGCCGACGCGCGCTACTGCTTCCGGCGTGAAGGCGCTATTGCAACAACGCCAGACGCCCGACACGATGAGTGCGGCACTGAGCTACGCCAAGGCCATCGTGGAGTTCGACTGCACACTGCTCGGCTACATCGAGGGAGGCGGGATGATCGTTCGCGGCACCAAAGGGGCCATGCGGATACATCGTAGCGGGTTCGAGATCTACGACGAGATTCCGACTTACAGCGAGGGTTTCAGCATGCCCGAACCTACTCACAAGCAGAAGTCGCGGCAAGACGGCGGCATCGACCACATGCGGAACTTCCTCGACTGCGTGCGTTCGCGGAAGACGCCCACCGCTCCGGTGGAAGTAGGGATTGCCGCAGCGCACGCTGGGCACGTGGCCAATCTGGCGATGCAGCCAGCGCACGAAGTAAGGGAGTCTTGAGAGATGGCACGATCGATCATGGGAGCGGTTCTGGCAGTTCTCATCTGGTGCGAGTTCGCCACCGGACAAGTCACGGACAAGCGCTGGGAGTTTGAGGTAGCTTCGGTCAAGCCAGCCCCTCCCAATGGCGCTGGGGATACCACCTCACGCGGCGGCCCGGGGACGAGCGACCCCGGACAGGTCACGTATGAGCGCATTTGGCTACGAAACCTAATGGCAGACGCGTATGCAGTGCGCGTCGACCAAGTCTCAGGCCCGGACTGGATCAACACTGAAGCCTACAGCATCGTCGCCAAGATTCCGCCCAATACCACCAAGGACCAGTTCAACGAAATGCTACAGAACTTGTTGGCGGAACGATTCCATCTGACGATTCACCACGAGACGAAGACGGTGCCTGTTTACGTCCTGTTTGCAGCGCCGGATGGCCCGAAGTTGAAGTCAGCATCTGCGGACCCCAATGCCGTGGCCGCTGCGCCGGCCACCCCGACCTGCGACGCTAGAGCGAAAAATCGTTTTCCAGGGTTGCGGCCAGGAAGATCAGAGGCACACCAGTGGTGCCCCGGCATGGCGTACTATACCTATCGGCAGACGATGTCGGAATTCGCGCTAGGCTTGGGGACTTTTGTGAGCATGTCGAATGGTGACGGGATTATAAGGGGCGGCCCGCCCGCACCGTTCGTGGTCGATGAGACCGGCCTAACCGGTAGATTCGAGTTCACGTTGGAGTTCGCGGGCTCGATATTTCCGTCGTCGCAAGTTCAGGTCGCAGCGTTGATTGCGAGTGGCTCCATCCCGTCAGGATCCTCCCCTGAGAAGATCGCCGACCAGCCTCGTGGCGCCGGCCCTGACCTCTTCAATGCGCTCGGAAAGCAGTTGGGCTTGAAACTTGAAAAAG
>OCZU010002035.1_pt1 | contig 13021 bp, 11 predicted proteins | sample 1539001 | NCBI WGS metagenome assembly OCZU01 (sample SAMEA3539306, study PRJEB22396) | soil metagenome | biome: tundra; feature: field; material: soil | place: USA | collected 2010-05 | depth 0.15 m
TCGAGGACGGCTTTCGCCGCATAGCCGGTCCAGCGCCTGAGCACGATCACGCAGACCACGATGGCCGCCACGATCGCGATGATGAGCAGCGCGGTGAGAATCTCGCCGATCGGCAGATGCAATGGCGGTCCCGCTTTCGGCAGCCGCCGGGCGTGCCCGGGGCGCAGAAACGGGTTCGGGTGCCGCTGGCCATGCGGCTTCGGCAGGTTGGCCAGCAGCAGCAGGACCGGGATGCCGATGAGCCCGCTGGCGAGCGCCGCGCCGATGAGGCCGCGCAGCCGCAGGACCAGGAGCGCGGCATCCGGTGCCCGGCGCCGGCGGATGATAAGAGCGGCCATCAGCACCGCGAGCACGGCCTCAAGGGCGAGTCCGACGGCCGCCTCATGACTGCGCGGCAGGCTGCGGAAGCTGAGCGGCCGGACCTCGCCGCGGAGCCCGGCCACCACAGCCACGACAAGCAGCGCCGCGAGCACGACCCTGGCGAGCTGCTGCCGGGACTGCCCGGCGTGCGGGCTTGCCTCCGGCCGTCCCTCCGCCATCTGGCGTCCAGCCTTCCGCCGCGTCCTGGCCAGCTGAGCACGGGCGGGCGCCCCCGGCGCGTACCCGGATCTTGCTCCCAAACCCTACCGGCCCGCCGCCGCCAGCGGCTCCTGCCCGCCCGCCAGCTCACTCGCCATCCCTCCTGGCCTAGCGGTTCGGATCGCGCCGGTTATCGCCGGACAAACCACAACCACTGATCCTCAGCGGCCCTCCGCGGCGCGCATTGACCGCTGATCCTGGAGTAGCCGCTGACCTCCGCGGACCTAGTGGTCAGCACCTCTCGCTGAGTGCCGCGCGGACCGTGTGGTCCATCAGCTGCGCGGTCGTCACCGGCCCGACACCGCCGGGAACAGGGGTGATCGCCGCGGCGATCCCGGCGATGGCGCCGGTATCGGCATCGCCGACGACACCCCCGCCGCGGGTCGGGTTGATGCCGACGTCGATCACGACGGCGCCCGGGGCCACATAGCTGGCATTCACCATCTCCGGCTTACCCGCCGCCACGACCAGGACGTCAGCCTCCCTGCACACTCCGGGCAGGCCTCGCGTTCGCGAGTGGCAGATCGTCACGGTGGCGTGCTCGGCCAGGAGCAGCAGCGCCGTGGGCTTGCCGACCACAGTGGAGCGGCCGACCACGACGGCCCGCCGGCCGCGCAGCGGCACGTCCTCGCGCCGGAGAATCTCCATCACGGCCGCGGCCGTCGCTGGCGGAAATGCGCCGGGCAGGCCGGCCGCGAGGATGCCGAGGGATGCCGGGTTGGCACCGTCAACGTCCTTGTGCACGGCAATGCTGGACCCGACGGCGGCGAGCTCGACGCCTTCGGGCAGCGGACTCTGGCAGATGATCCCGTGTACGGCCGGGTCCGCCGACAACTCGGCGAGCTTGTCCGCGATCAGCAAGCGGCCGCCGGGCGGGGGCAGCCGGTGGATGCGGCAGTCAATCCCCGCCGCGCCGGCGGCCCGCTCGATGGACCGCACGTACCAGGCGGCGCTCTCGTCCCCGGTCGGCACCACTACCGCCAGAGCCGGGATCACTCCCCGCTCCCGCAGCAGGGCGGCGGACCTGGCGGTCTGCTCGCGCATGGCGGCAGCGATCGCCTTGCCGTCGATGACATGCGTCATCTGGGACTCTCCCGCCGTACCCCGGACATCGGGCTGCCGTGCCTGGCAGCTGCCAGGTGCTGGACCAGCCGGCCTGCAAGCACGGTAGCGGTGCTGTCGTGCTCCAGGGCGGCGATGCTGATCCGGCGTTGGCCTTCGCCGCTTCGCGAGGCAATTCTGCCGAGGATGACGGCGGGCGTTTACCCGGATGACGGCGGGGTTTACCGGCTGAAGGCGGCGATGCCGAAGACAAAGGCGTGCATTTGCCGCATATGACGGCGGGTGCCCTCAAGTTGGTCGCGGATTCGCCGGCTCGTAAGATCGGGACGGTGAACAGCCAAAGGGCGCATGCCGGGACAGGCAGTGCCAGGTGACGAGCCCGTTCGACCCCCACTGTCGCGCATTCTGCCCGGATCTACGACTACTGGCTCGGCGGGAAGGACAACTTCGCCGCCGACCGGGAGGCCGCCAAACAGGCCATTGCTGCTAACCCCGGCATCGTCTTTGATGTCAGGGCGAACCGCGCATTCCTGGCGCGCGCGGTGGGCTATCTGGCCGACGAGTGCGGTATCAGGCAGTTCCTCGATCTCGGCACCGGGCTGCCGACGGCCAACAATACGCACGAGGTGGCTCAGTCGGTCGCGCCCGAATCCCGGATCGTCTACGTGGACAGCGACCCCATCGTGCTGACGCACGCCCGCGCGCTGCTGACCAGCAGCGCGGAGGGAGCCACCGCCTACCTGGATGCCGACCTGCGTGACCTGGATCAGATCCTGCCGGCGGCAGCGCAGACGCTGGACTTCAGCCAGCCGGTCGCGGTGATGATGCTGATCGTGCTGCATCTCATCCCGGACTCCGACGACCCCTACGGCATCGTGGCGCGGCTGATGGACTCGCTGGTGCCCGGTAGCTATCTCGTGATCGCGCATCCGGCCAGCGACATCAAGCCGGCTGCCATTGCCGAGATGACCAAGCGCATCAACGCCCGGCTCGGCCCTGCCCGGGGCACCATGCGGGATCGCGGCGAGATCACGCGGTTCTTCGACGGCCTGGAGCTGCTGGAGCCCGGTGTCGTGCAGCCACAGCGCTGGCGCCCGGCAGGCTCCGTTTCCGGTGCTGACGTGACGGCCTGGTGCGGCGTCGCGCGTAAGCGCTAGGGCAGCTCGCCGGCGATCGTGGTGATGGCGTCCGTGCTGTGCTCTGCCGGGAATGCGTCCAGGCACAGGCGCTCCATCACCACCAGGTAATGATCGACTGTCTCGCGCTTGTCCAGGTACATGGCGCTGGTGAGCTGCTCGAGATAGACGACGTCGGGCAGGTCGGCCTCGGCGAAGCGCAGGATGCTGAACGGCCCTCCGGCCGCCGCGTGGCCGCCGGCCTGGAACGGGATGACCTGGAGCGTCACGTTCGGCATCGCGGCGCACTCGATAAGGTGCTCAAGCTGCTCACGCATGACAGCTGTGCCGCCGACCGGCCGGCGTAGAACCGCCTCGTCGATCACCGCCCACAATTGCGGCGCTCGCGGGCCCCTGAGCAGTGCCTGGCGGGCCATCCGCAATTTGACCCGGCGGTCTATCTCGTCCGGACGGGCGCCCGAGTGGCCCAGTAAAGTTACCGCGCGGGCGTACGCCTCGGTCTGCAGCAAGCCGGGGACGAACTGGATCTCATAGGCGCGGATCCGGGTGGCCGCCTCCTCGAGGCCGACGTAGGCCTCGAACCAGCTGGGCAGGATGTCGGAGTAGTCATGCCACCAGCCCTGGCCGCTCGCCTGCCGGGCGAGGGCGCGCAGTGAATCGCGTTCCTGCTCGTCTGTCACTCCGTAGAGGGTGAGCAGGTCGGCGATGTCCCGGTCCTTGAAGCCGACCCGGCCGAGTTCAAGGCGGCTCATCTTCGAGTGTGAGGCGCGGATCACCTTTCCCGCGTCCTCAAGCGAAATCCGCTTTGACTCGCGCAGCCGCCGCAATTGCGCGCCAAGTAGCAGGCGCAGCACTGTCGGACCGCCGTTACCCGGCGGCTCGAGCAAGCTGCGGACTTGGCTACCGCCGATATCCGCTGTGATCATGTGCCCTCCCCGAACACCCAGACCACGGCAGTGTCCCACGCCTGGCGCTATCGCGCCACATCGTGCTTTGAGTCGTTATATCGACTGCTCCGGCCGTTCCAGGGCGCTAGTCGGGCAGCCGGCCGAAATCGCCGTCCCTGGCGCCGCCGATGAACGCATCCCAGTCGGCCCGGGTGAAAACAAGGGCCGGGCCGTCCGGGTGCCTGGAGTTACGCATGGCCACCTGGCCGGCGGTCAGGAACGCGACCTCGACGCAATTGCCGCTGGGATTGCTTCGCCGGCTCTTGCGCCAGCTGGCCCGGCCCAGCCGGGTCGCCTGCATGCCGTTGTGAGCGAGATCCACGTCTTGTTCCCTTCGCTGGGCTGAGGAGGACAGATGCCCGCAGATCGGAGGTCCAATCGCCGGGTGAACAGGCGATTCGATGATCTCGCAGTCATCTGCACACGATTAGTGCACGTGCATCAGCACTTGCACCTGCACATCGTGGATGGCATGGTATCGGAAGTGCAGACCGGCCCGTCTGCACGTTCCGCGTCAGGCTCTGAGGTTTCGCTCATGCACCGAGGACATCAGGCGGCTCCCGGCCGGACTGAGCACGACCGCGGTACCGGAATGGATCGCGATGGCCTATCCCGCCAGCCAGGCCAGTTGCGGCCGCCGGCGTTACTGCCATCCGCGGTAGCCGGGCCGCCCGGAGTCGCTGTCCGGGCACTCGGGACCGCGCCGGAGTCACCGCGGGCGGCGCGAGAGTTCACCCGGGAGGCGTTGCGGCGCTGGGACATGTGCGCGGTGTTCCCGGACACTGCTGTGGTGATATCGGAACTTGTCACCAACGCCCTGTGCCATGGCGCCGGCATCGGCGTCGGCGCACCGGCGCGAGGGCAGGTCGAGCTGAGCCTGTGGCACCGGGCAAGTCATCTGGTCTGCGCGGTCACCGACCCGAGTGCCGACCCCCCGGTGCTGCGGTCGGCTGATCCCGGCGCCGAGGCCGGCCGTGGCCTGCAGGTGGTCCAGGCGCTGGCCACCACCTGGGGCTGGGCAATGCTCGGCTTCCACCGGAAAGTGGTCTGGGCAGCTCTCCGCGTCCCGCATGGCAGGCCGGCCCCCGGCGGAGATCCCGGCCTGCCAGCATGACCCGGCGCCTGTTGAGCCAGGCCGGCCAGCCTCGACCGAGCCCGCCCGCGTGCCCCAATTCAAGATCCCTGCACCGGAAGCCTCCCCGGTTCGGGAGGATTGATCCTCATGCGCGTCGGAATGCGACGCTGAGCGGCGGGATGACCTTGAAGAGGGCGGCGCCATGGCTGGGGCTCGCACGGGCCGAAGGAGTAACTTAGTGGGGTCGGCGATTGCAGGGCCGGCGCTTAACCTCAGCGTGCCGGCTCCGGCGGTAACCGCGTCCTGGTCAGAGCCAAAGCCTGACGCCGCGGTGCAATGTTCTGATGACCGGGTGATAGCGGAGCTGGGGGAGGCGCGGTGAGCGACGAGATCACCCCGCCTCCGGACGAGGGAACACCCGCTCCGGCCGGAAAGTCGCCGCGGTCGCGCACGAAAACACCCCGGCCTCCGGCGAAGTCGCCCCGGCCGCGCCCGTCTCGTCCCCAGGCAGGCGGACAGAGCGACAGCGAGATCCCCCAGGCCGCGGGCGAGGGCACCCCGGCCCCGGCGGCGAAGTCGCCGCGGCCGCGGGCGAAGACACCCCGGCCACCGGCCAGGTCATCCAGGGCGCCGGCGAAATCCGCCCGGCCGCCGACCGAGGTCAGCTCGGCCCCCGCTGGCCAGATCGCCGGATACCGGCTGGAAGAGCAGATCGGCCAGGGCGGCATGGCGGTCGTCTACCGTGCCCGCGATGAACGGCTGGATCGCCGGGTGGCGCTGAAGCTGCTGGCGCCGGCCGTAGCCGCGGACGCTGCGTTCCGGCAGAGATTCATCCGCGAGTCACGTGCGGCGGCAGCCGTCGATCACCCCAACATCATCCCGATCTACGAAGCGGGAGATGCCGGGGGATCCCTGTTCATCGCCATGCGCTACGTGCAGGGCGGCGACGTCCGGTCGCTGCTGGAGCGAGGCGGGCCGCTGTCCGGCGGGCGAGTGTGGAGCATCATCACCCAGGTCGCGGCGGCGCTCGATGCGGCGCACGAGCACGGCCTGGTCCACCGGGACGTGAAGCCGGCCAACATGCTGCTCGACGCGAGCGCCAGGGCTACCGGGCAAGGCCGCGGCTTCCGGCCCGATGACAAGCCCGAGCACGTCTACCTTTCCGATTTCGGGATCAGCAAGCAGTCGCTTTCCGCTAGCAGCATCACCGGTACCGGGCAGTTCGTGGGCACCCTCGACTACATTGCGCCGGAGCAGATCGACGGGCGTGACGTGGACGGGCGCGCGGACCAGTATTCGCTGGGCTGCGCCGCCTTCGAGTTGCTCAGCGGGGCGCCGCCATTCCGGCGGGAGCAGGCGCTGGCAATGATCACCGCGCATCTTGCCGAGCCGCCGCCGCGGCTCACCGCCCGGCGGGGCGATCTCCGGCCTGCGGTCGACAGCGTGCTGGCCGGCGCGATGGCCAAATCGCCGGGCGAGCGTTACCCGACCTGCGCGCAGTTCGCGGCGGACCTGGGCCGGGCACTGGGGCTGGTTCCCGGGGACTCCGAGCCGCATGGCACGCAGCGGGCCGGCTCCGGTCCGGCCATGGGCGACCGGGCCCGGCCGTGGCCACCTGCCACCGCGATCGGCGGCCAAGTGCCGGGACCGGGCGCGGCCCCGGCTGGCAACGTCACCCCTGGCGGGCAGCGTGACATCCGGCCGCCAGAGGTTCTGCCGGGCGTTCCGCCCGCGGCTGCCGGTTCCTGGCAGGCGGCTGCCGGTTCCTGGCAGGCGGCCGGCCCGCCGCAGAGCCCTGGCCCGGCCACCGGGTACAGCGGGCCGCAGGATCCTGGCGGCCGGTGGCCGGGCCAGCCAGGCGGCCCTTACGAGTCATACGGGCCCTACGGGCCGGGCGCGACCGGCCGCCTGCCGCAGGCGCCTCCCCGACGATCCCGCGGCATGATCGCTGCCGTGATCGTGGCGGTGGCCGTCGTCGCGGTCGCGGCGGGGGCCACCGCACTCGTCATCTATAACCGCAACTCGCCATCGGCTGGCTCGCCACCCGCGGTACCCGTGTCATCCACATCGACGTCGCCTTCGCACTCCGCGTCGCCGTCCCCCTCCCCGTCGCCGTCACCAAGCGCTCAGGCGGCTGCCATCAGCAATCTGCTGACTTCCGGCGCCACCAGCAGCACTGTCCTGACTGATGCGGTGGATAAGGTCCAGGCCTGCACGAGCCTGCCTGGCAGCGTGCGCCAGATCCAGCAGGTCCGCGATCAGCGGCAGACCGAGTACAACCAGGCCAAGGCCCTGTCGACCAGCGCGCTCCAGAACGGCGCTGTGCTGAAATCCGACCTGACGAAGGCGCTTTTCTACTCGCTGACCGCCGACAGCGACTACCTGGCATGGGCGCAGCAGCAGGAGTCAGCCTGCCAGGCCGGGAGCCAGTCAGGCGCGGCGCTCACTGCCGACAGCCAGGCAGTCAATTACAAGACCTTGTTCGTCAATATGTGGAATCCGGTCGCGGCTCAATATGGCCTGCCGGCGACCTCGGTGAGCAGCATGTAGCAGCTACCGCGGCGTGGCGCCAGCCCGCGATCGGTAGACATCCCTCGCTATGGTCTCGACGGTGTCGATCCCGTAGGCCTCGGTCGGGCTGCCGTCAGTCAGCACGGCGAGCACGTAATTACGGCCGTGGCCGGAGATCCAGCCGATGCTGTTGACCTGCCAGCCTGACGATCCGACCGGGAGCCAGCCGTTCTTCAGGGCCACGGTCGTGCCGGCCGGAACGCCCCCGGAAACGCCCCAGTCCTGGCCGGCTTCGACGTGCTCCATCAGGGACAGCCCGTATTTCCGGGCGGCACCGGACAAGACCGAGCTCGGGTAGGCGAAGTTCGACACGAGGGTCACCTCGTCGAGCGCGGTGGTTGTCGTCAGGCCCCAGCCAGGCAGCGAGGTCCCGGGAATGAGGGCCAGCCTGGAGGGGATCGTGTCATTCAGCCCGGCGGAGCGGTCGAACCGGGCGATGGCGTTAGCGCCGCCCACGTCCTGGAGCAGCGTGGTCGCTGCATCATTGTCGCTGTTCTCGATCATCGGGGGCATCAGCGCTGCCTCCGCCGGCGGCAGGTCCCGGCCGGCCGCTTCCGCCTCGTGCAGGGCAGTGCCCATGATCTCCACCTTCACGATGCTCGCGGTGTACTGAGCGAACTGCGGGTGGAATAGCCAGGTCTTCTTGGTGCGCGCGTCATACAGCGCCGCGGTCACGTGACCGGACCGGCCGGCCAGATAGCCGCGCAGGCGGCGGCTGGCAAAGGGAGAAGTATCCGCTCGTGGCGCGGAGGCGCGAGGGGTGGGGACTGGCGCGGTGGCGGGCGGCGAGGAAGCGGCCGGCCGGCTGGTACCAATGCCCGGCGTGTCTTGCGGCCCGGCTACGTTAGTGCCGCCGCATCCGAGTATGAGGAAGGCGATCACCGAGAGCGCGGCGAGGTCGTGCATTCTCCTCGTGCGGCGGCGCATGACGGTCACCCGGACCGCCGGTGAGCCTGGGCTCGGGTGAGCACGGATCTCCGTTTCTGATAAGGGGTTCGCGTGCCGGTGACACGCAGGCTGCTGCGTTTACCCGCTAGCGGTGAACGCGTTCGCCGGGCCCGGTGCCTGCTGGCTGGCATGCTGAGCACCTGGACCGGAGCTTACTAGCCGCGGTCCCGCACGGCTGTCATGATCGCCTTACCCTCACGCCGCCCGGGAGGCCGGTACGACCTGGGTGGGACGGAAGGTCAGCCTGCGGAGTGACGACAGCCGTCCGCGCCTGCGGCATCCTGGGTACCGCATCCGCGGCCGGCTGCCCCGGCGCCTGCAGCGCGCCCGGCGCCAGCCTGGCCGCTCCGGCGCCCTGCACCGCACACGAAGGCGAGGCCTGAGGGAACGTGACCGCTCACGCACCGGTGCGAGCCGCGGATCCGGCCGGAGGGCCGGCCGCGGGGACAGTCATCGAGACCACGGCCCTGACGAAGCGCTATCCGGGCCCGGTGATCGCGCTCGATGAGCTCACGGTGGCGGTCGCGCCCGGCGTCACCGGCCTGGTCGGGGCCAACGGCGCCGGGAAGTCCACCTTCATCAAGATCCTGCTGGGCCTGCTGACCCCGACGAAGGGCCGGGCCAGCGTGCTCGGGCACGACTGCGAGCGCAGCGGCGAGCAGATCAGGAGCCTGACCGGCTACATGCCCGAGCACGACTGCCTGGTGCCCGATGTCACGGCGACGGAGTTCGTTACCCATCTGGGCCGGATATCGGGCCTGCCGCCGACCGCCGCGAAGGAGCGCGCGGCGGAGTCGCTGCGCCATGTCGGCCTGTATGAGGAGCGTTACCGGCAGATCGGCACCTACTCCACGGGCATGAAGCAGCGGGTGAAACTGGCCCAGGCGCTAGTCGGCGACCCGCGCCTGCTGCTGCTCGACGAGCCGACCATCGGCCTCGACCCGGCGGGCCGTACCGCGATGCTGGAGCTGATCAGCCGGATCGGCGCGGACTTCGGCATCTCCATCGTCGTCGCGTCTCATCTCCTCGGCGAGCTTGAGCAGATCTGCGACCACATCGTGGCGATCGACGGCGGGAAGCTGCTGCGGGCCGACACGATTACCAGCTTCACGCAGGCGAGCCAGGTCCTGATCATCGAAGTCGAGGAAGGCACCGGCCTGCTGCTGGCCGAACTCGCCAGGCGCGGCCTCGGCCCCAAGGCCCAGGACCGGGCCGTGCTGGTCAGGCTGACCGGCGACGGTACCTATGACGAGGTCCGCGATGCCGTCGCCGGCCTCGGCCTGCCGCTGAACCGGATGGAGCAGCGGCGGCACCGGATCGAGGAACTTTTCCGCGACGATCAGGCGGAGCCAGGCGAGATGACGGGAGCGGCCGATGCCCGCTGACACAGCCGGCCCACGGCAGGCAGGCCAGGCTGGCGCCCCGGCCGGCACCTCCGGGGTCATCCACGATCTCGGCTACCGCCGGTATGACGGCCAGCGGCTCGGCCGCGCGCAGATCGCCCGGGCGCTCTGCTGGCACAGCCTGCGCTCCGCGTTCGGCATCGGCCGCGGCGTCAAGGCCAAGATCCTCCCGGTGGTCACCTTCGCCATCATGTGCCTGCCAGCGGTCGTGAACGCCGTCGCGGTGGCCATCAGCAGCTCGCATGCCCGTCAGATTCCCTACGACACCTACGTGCCGGCCCTGCGGGTGCTCGTCATGACGATCTTCATTGCCGCGCAGGCACCCGAGCTTGTCTCCCGTGACCTGCGCAGCCACGTCCTGCCGCTGTACTTCTCCCGGCCGATCCGCCGCATCGACTACCCGCTGGCCAAGCTCGCCGCGTTCGTCATCGCGTGCCTGATCATGATCGAGATCCCGGAACTCCTGCTGTACGTGGGCACCGTCCTGCAGTCGCACGGTTTCAGTGCCGTCTGGGCGCAGACGCGAGCGCTTACTCCCGGCCTGCTCGTCGGGCTGATGTGGGCCGTCCTGCTCGCGGCGATCGGGCTGGCGCTCGCCTCGTTCACCGGCCGCCGCGCCTACGCGACGGGGACGATCGCGATCTTCTTCTTCCTTACCTGGACGCTGGCCCGGCTGCTCAGCCATATCGCGGCCCGGGTCGGTCATGTTCTCGTGCAAGGGAACGGCCGTGCCCTGGCGCTGCGGTCCGGCCATATCATCTTCATCCGCCCTGGCGCGATACCGGCCGGGGTGCACCTGGCCGGCCTGATCAGCCCGTTCACCGTGCTGGACGGCGTCAGGGAATGGCTGGGCGGCACCTCGCCGGGCATCATTCCCGACCCTGGCGGCTACGGCGCCGCGTACGGGCTGATGCTGCTCGTCTTCCTCGGCGCCGCCGTCGGCGCCCTCATCGCCAGGTACCGGAAAGTCGGCATCTCATGACCATGATCGAAGTGAGCAACGTCTCGCGCTGGTACGGGAACGTCGTCGCGATCAACGACATCTCGATGTCGATCGGCTCCGGCGTCACCGGCCTGCTCGGCCCCAACGGCGCAGGGAAATCCACCCTGCTGCACATGATCGCGGGCTTCCTCGAGCCCTCGCGCGGCGACGTGACTGTCGCTGGCAAGCCCAGCTGGCGTAACACCGAGCTGTTCAGGACCGTCGGGCTGGTGCCCGAGCACGCGTCGGTCTATGCCTTCCTCACCGGCACGGAGTTCGTCCTCGCCACCGCGAAACTGCACGAGCTGCCGGATCCCGGTGCGGCCGCGCGCCGGGCCATCGCGATCGTGGAGATGGCGGACGCGCAGGACCGCAAGATCACGACGTACTCCAAGGGCATGCGGCAGCGCATCAAGGTAGCCGCGGCGCTGGTGCACGATCCGCAGGTGATCCTGCTCGACGAGCCGTTCAACGGGATGGATCCGCGCCAGCGGCTGCACATGATGGAACTGCTGCACACGCTCGGCGCCGAGGGCCGCACGATCCTGTTCAGCTCCCACATCCTGGAGGAAGTGGAGCGGCTGTCCGGCACCATCCAGGTGATGGTCTCCGGCCGGCTCGCGGCATCCGGCGATTTCCGCGCCATCAGGCGGCTGATGACCAGCCGGCCGCATGTGTTCCTGGTGCGGACCTCGGACGACCGCCTGCTGGGCGCGGCGCTGATCGGCCGGCCTGCCGTCACCGGGGTGGAGCTGACGCCCCGCGGGCTGCAGGTACGGACATCGGACTACGGCACCTTCACCAGGGAACTCGCCGGCCTCACCAGGGACGCCAACATCAGGCTGCGTGAACTGCTGCCCGCTGATGAGTCCCTGGAGAGCGTGTTCGCCTACCTGATCGCATCCTGACGCGCACCGATCCGGGACCGGATCCGCGAGAAAGCAGTCACGATATGTCCGGCATCATCAACGGCACCGTCGCGAAGATCACTTTCCGCGCGACGATGGGCCGAAAGCGGGCGTTCCTGTTCGCGATCCCTCCGGTGATCCTGCTCCTGGTCACCGTGCTGCTGAAAGTCGCCAAGCCGGAACGGGCCTCCTGGCCGGCCGACATCCTCGGGGTGTTCGGGTTCTCCGTGGTGCTCCCGCTGACGGCGCTGATCATCGGCACGAGCGTGCTGGGCGCGGAGATCGACGACGGCAGCATCCTGCACCTGCTGGCCACCCCGGTACGGCGCTCATCGGTGATCATCACTAAGTTCGCGGTGGCCGTCGCCATCACGATGATCTTCGTCGCCGTGCCCGAGCTGCTGGCCGGGCTGATCGCGACCGGGGGAGTCACCAGGCTGGCGATCGGCGTCTTCGCCGGGGCGCTGGCCGGATCGGTCATCTACAACGCCTTCTTCGTGATGGTCTCCGTCCTCACCACCCGCGCCATCGCGGTCGGGCTGCTCTACCTGCTGGTCTGGGAGGGGCTGCTCGGCAACCTGGTCAGCGGGGTAAGGGAGCTGTCGATCGGCCAGTACTCGCTCGGCGTGGCCAACTCCATCGCCCGCGACCCCGCGCTGAACTCGCACCTGACGCTGGCGACGGTGGTCGTGATGGGCGCTATCGTCACCGCGGCAGCCCTTGCCCTGGCCATCCGCAGGCTGGGATCGTTCTCGCTCAAGGGCGATGCCGTGTGATCCGGGCCGCCTCCTGGCCAGGCCCGCAGCACGGGCGGGTGATCTAGCGCGGCGTGTGCTCGCCGGGCCGGAAGGCGGGACCGTGCCCCGGGATGATCACCGAGGCGAGCCGGAGAATCCGCTCCCGGCTCGCCCGCAGCACCTCGCGGTCGGTGGCGAACGGGTCGTCAGCCGGGCCGTCGGAACCCCACCAGGCATGCGTGCAGGCGTACACGTCCGCCGCCGCTGCCGCCAGCGTGGTGATGTCCTCGGCCGAGTGGCCAGGGGTCCGCAGCAACCGCACCGACGGGCTGAGCGCCACGCCCTCGGCGTCCCGGCTGGTCCAGATGTCGCCCTCGTAGCAGGCCCAGTGGTCGTGGATCCGCGCGGCGGGGAACAGCGCCGCGTTCACCGTGTGGTCCGGGTGGTGGTGGCTGAACACGACGTCGGTCACGTCGGCGGGCGCCGGGCCGTGCGCCGTGAGCGCCGCCAGCAGCGCGGCCCTGGTCTCGACCATGCCGGGGTCAACCACGATGACGGCGTCGCCGTCGAGAATGAGCGTGACCGTGCTGCCGACGTGCTCGACGCCGTCAGTCTCGCGGGCGTAGCCCGCCTGCAGGACGTGCACGCGCGCTGACCCGGTGACCGGGAACCC
>OCZU010002037.1_pt1 | contig 13011 bp, 8 predicted proteins | sample 1539001 | NCBI WGS metagenome assembly OCZU01 (sample SAMEA3539306, study PRJEB22396) | soil metagenome | biome: tundra; feature: field; material: soil | place: USA | collected 2010-05 | depth 0.15 m
CGCGATGATCCCGGCGACGAGGCCGATCCCGGTGACCGAGCACAGCACCATCGCGGGCTACCTTCCCGCCGTGGCAACCTTCTTCGACACTGGCGATTTCGATGACATCGCGGAGTTCAGGCGGCTCATCTCTCAGCTGTTACCGGCCGGCCGACGACGGCACGGCGCGATTCAGGTAGCTTTGCAAAAAGTCCTGCAGGCTGGAACGGTGCTTTCATCGCCCAGACCGGGCGCACCTGCGAGCGCGACCCGCGGCTCGCTCGTCCTGACCTCCAGGCCGTTCCCAGCGACCGAGTCTTCGCACTTCTGACTACCTCCGGCGGGCATCTGCCCTCCGGCTTGCCGACGACGAACGGCGTGAACCTGTCCTGCGGGGGGGCGGTCGGCGGATAGGTCACGATCACGCCGTTGGTCCCGGCGGTGCACGGATAGGGTGGGCGTGTGGCCGAATCGTGTTACCTGCGCTACCCGCACGTTGCACGCGATCTCATCACGTTCACGGCTGAGGACGATATCTGGCTCGCCTCGCTGCGCGAGGCGGCAGACGGACGTGGCACCCGGGCGTGGCGGCTGACTGCTGACCAGGCCCCGGTGCTGCATCCGCGGCTGAACCCGTCAGCTACGCACGTCGCCTGGACCTCGACTCGCGACGGCTCCCGGTCGCTCGGGCACGGCGCCCCCGCGAGGCATATGCGGTGCCTGCTGAGGGCGGCCCGGTCAGCCGGCTCACCTACTCGGGTGACCGGTTCGCGACCGTGCGCGGCTGGATCAGCGACAACGAGGCGCTCGTCCTCAGCGGGACCGGCCAGCACGCCAGCATGAAGACCTGGGTGTTCGCTGTGCCGCTGAGCGGACCGGCTCGCCGGCTCCACTACGGGCCGGCGGGCGACGTCGCGGTCCGCGACGGTGCTGTGCTGGTTGGCAGTGCCATGAACTTCGAGCCGGCCGAGCCGGCCCAATGGAAGCGCTACCGCGGCGGTGCCGGCGGGAAGATCTGGTACTCGCCGGACGGCTCGCACTACACGCGGATCTTCGCCGACGTGGGTATCAACCTGGTGAACCCCATGTTCGTCGGACCCCGGGTCGTGTTCCTATCGGACCACGAGGGGACCGGCGCGCTCTATTCCGCGCTCCCGGACGGCATGGACCTGCGCCGCCACACTGACCTCGGCCAGTACTACGCCCGGCACGCGACGACCGACGGCCAGCGCGTGGTCTACCAGCAGGCCGGGGAGATCTGGATGCTTGAGTCGCTCGACGCCGAGCCGGTGCGCCTGGACATACGGCTCAGCGGAGTCCGCTCCGGGCGGGCCCCCTATCCGGTGTCGGCGAAGTCGCAGCTGGGTTCGTTCACGCTGGATTCCACCGGCCGGGTGCTTGCCGCCGAGGTGCGCGGTACCGTGCACTGGCTGCCCGGCCGGGACGAGGCTGCCCGGGCACTGCTCGCCGAGCCAGGCGTGCGCGGCCGGCTTCCGGTGGTCATCCCCGGCACGGACGCGGTTGCCTGCGCGTCAGACAGTGGCGGCGAAGACGGTCTGGACGTGATCCCCGCTGATGGCTCAGCGGTGCGGCGGATCGGGCACGGTGAGTTCGGCCGGATCCTGGAGCTGGCGGTGGCGCCGGACGGCCGCCTGGCGGCGGTCGCGTGCGCTGACGGCCGGCTGCTGACGGTGGCGCTGGATGGCGAGCCGGTGATCACCGAGATCGCGCGCAACACCAACGAAGCGGTCGCGGGCCTGGCCTTCTCTCCCGACTCCGCGCTGCTCGCCTGGTCGCAGCCGTGGCGGCCCGAGCGCGGTGCCTCGCAGATACGGCTGGCCCGGCTGGCCGACGGCACCGTAACCGACGTGACCCCGCCCCGGTTCGACGACAGCTCGCCGGCGTTCACCCTGGACGGCAAGTACCTGGCGTTCCTGTCGAACCGCGCCTTCGATCCGGTCTACGACGCGCACCACCTTGATCTCGGGTTCCTCCCAGGGGTCCGGCCCTATCTTGTGACGCTGCTGGCCACGACGCCGTCGCCGTTCGCTCCGGAGCTGAATGGCCGTCCGGCAGACACGCAAGCTCCCGGAGAGGTCCCCGCGACTGGGAGTACGGACACGCAACCTCCGCCGGTCGGTCTCGACGTCGCCGGGCTGGCCGAGCGGATCGTGCCGTTCCCCGTGGCGGCCGGACGCTACGACAAGCTCCGCGCGGCCACGGACGGCGTGGTCTGGCTGGAACGCCCGCGCGCCGGGGAGCTGGGCGAGACCATGATCGGCGCGGGCGAGGAGCACCCGACCCGGCTCGTCCGCTATGACCTGGCTCAGCGCAAGCGCTCGGTCGAGGTCGAGGCCCTGGACGACTACGCGGTCTCCGCCGACGGAGCCCGGCTGGCTTACCAGATCGGGGAGTCGCTGAAGATCAAGCCGGCAGGCGAACCCGATGCGGAGGCAGTCAGCGTCGATCTGGACCGAATCCAGGTGACGGTCGAACCGACGGCCGAGTGGCGGCAGATGTACCACGAGACGTGGCGGCTGATGCGGGACAACTTCTGGCGCGCCGACATGGCCGGGGTGGACTGGGCCGCTATGGCCGACCGCTACCGGCCGCTGCTCGACCGCATCGGCTCCACGGATGACCTGCACGATGTGCTGTGGGAGCTGCAGGGCGAGATGGGCAGCTCGCACGCCGGGTTGCGGCCGCCGGCCGCGGGCGGTGACCCGGCGCTGGCTCAGGGCCTGCTCGGCGCCGACGTCGAGCGCGCCGAGGACGGGACCTGGCGGATCGCGCGGATCCTGCCCGGCGAGTCGTCGGTGATCGGCGCGCGCTCCCCGCTAGCCACCCCGGGCGTCGCCGCGGCGCCGGGCGATCTCATCGTCGCGGTGGACGGGCAGCCGGTAGACCCGGACCTCGGCCCGAACACCCTGCTGGCCGGCACGGCCGGAAACCCGGTCGAGCTAACTCTCCGGCGCGACGGAGCCGACCGGCAGGCTGTCGTGGTTCCGCTGGCCAGCGAGCACGCGACCCGCTATTACGATCTGGTCGCCCGGCACCGGGCCGCGATCCGCGAGGCCTCCGGCGGGCGGCTCGGCTACCTGCACATCCCGGGCACGAACCCGGCAGGCTGGGCGGAGCTCCACCGGGACCTGTACACCGAGTTCGGGCGAGACGGCCTGATCGTGGATCTGCGAGAATCGCAAGGCGGCGACGCTTCGCAGCTGGTGGCCGAGCAACTCGCCCGGCGCATCATCGGCTGCTACGTGTCCCGGCACGAGGAGCCGTCGAGCTACCCGTTCGAGGCACCGCGCGGGCCGATCGTAGCGATCACGGACGAGTACGCGAGTTCCGGCGGCGACATCGTGATCCAGGCGCTGAAGTCCTACGGTATCGCGACCGTAGTCGGCACCCGGACCTGGGGCGGCGTGATCGGCTGTTACTTCAACGAGCTGGTCGACGGGACCCTGGTGACACAGCCGGCGTCCGCCTTGTGGTTCGCCGACGTCGGCTGGGCAGTGGAGAACCACGGCGCGGATCCGGACGTCGAGGTGACAATCGCGCCGCACGACTGGGCAGCGGGCCGCGATCCCCAGCTCGACACCGCCGTCCGGCTGGCGCTGCAGGCGCTGGAGCAGCGCCCGCCCGCCGCACCGCCCATCCTCTGACCAGACGATCTCGCGATCACCCCTGAGCACACGTTCTCCAGGCTCACTGCCGGTCCTTGCGCGGGTGCCGGGCCCAATGTCATCGTGCTTCTTGCCGGGATTCTTGCCTGACAGCCCTCGCGGGGGGTACCGACCGAGCCTTCTCCTCCCATTCATCGCTTCGCAGATGGCTTGTTACCGCAGCCGCAAGACCGAGCACGGCCGATCGTTCGGCGAACCAGGCGGGGCCGCCGAAGTAGGCGCGGAGCAGATCGTCGCGCTGCAGGCGCCCCGATTATCCGTTCGGGGACGGCCGGGACACCCCCGACCGACAACTCGAGGGGCGCAGATAACGGCGGTTCCCGTTCACTTTGGGGTCGCGATGTGTCACTACGACGAAGTGGTCAGGTCAGTGGCCGGCAGCTCCGGTCCGAGGGAACTAGAGCGGGATGAGGTTGAGCGCCGGGTTGAAGAGCGCCTGACCCGGCAGGGAATCCTGGCCCGCGATGACCGGCCGCGGTTGTGGGCGGTGATGGACGAGGCGGTCATCCACCGCGCCGTCAGCGGCACCGAAGTGATGCGGGACCAGCTCAGGCACCTGGCTGACTTCGCTGCTCAGAGCAAGACGGCCATTCAGGTCGTGCCCTACCGTGCCGGTACGCACGCGGGTGCGACTGGCCCGTTCGTCATCTTGAACTTCGACGAGCCCGCCGATCCGGACGTGGTGTACCTCGAAACCGTGGCGGGGGACATCTATCTCGAAGAGCGTTCGGACGTGAACCGCTATGCCCTGGTGTTTGACCGGCTGCTGGCCGCCGCGCTGCACCCCGATGAGTCTGTGCAGTTGATCGAGCGGGCCGCCGAAGCCATGACCTGAGCGCTGTACCAGCGCAGGCGGCACGGCACGAAAGCGACCATCGGCCCCAATCGGGCACAGCAGAACCCAGGAATGCAGCGGATTCGCCAAACGCGTCCATATCCGAATTCAGGCGACCCCTGTTATCTGGGCTGACTTCAGCTGGATCAGAAGCCGAAAACTGCCTATGTTTTGAACCGGCTTGAGATTGTTTCCGTTACAGGGACAGTTAACTGCGTGCAAGTGCACTGCGCGCGCCGGGCCGGAAGACGGGAACTGGCATGGCGGACCTGAGGGTGGATTATCAGCTGCTCACCTCGATTCACGCCACCCTGACCGGCTTGACCTGGGAATTCGAGAATATCGAAGATCAGGCCAGTGCCTATGACTCGGCGTTCGGGTCGAGTGACATCACGGCGGCGATGGGCAGCTTCGCGGGGAACTGGAGCACTCACCGCAAGACGATGCTCGGCACCATGGGCAACCTCGACCGCATGGTCACCGCGACGGCGCAGCGGTTTCACCAGACCGACAGCCAGCTCGCCAGCGACCTGACCAAGAAGTAGGCAGCACGGGGAGGACCAGGCCAGATGGGACGACCGCCGGGTTACCAGTGGCAGCCACTCGGCCTAGACGCTGACCCGGTCCCCGGGGACCCGCAGGCGATCCGCGCCGAGGCCGCTCACCTGAAGCAGGTGGCCAGCACGATCAACGGGCAGATCGCGGCCATGCGGAAGATCGCCAGCGACAACACCGAGACCGGGCAACATGCGGAGAAGATCCGCTCCACCGCGCTGGACCTGGCAGGCTCCCTGCAGAAAGTGGCCACCAGGTACACCGCGGTCTCCTCCGCCCTGTCCGGCTGGGTCCCGGAGCTTGAGCAGGCCCAGGCTTTGTCGATCCGCGCCCTGAACCAAGCCGAGGCCCCGCACGCTACGCTCACCCAGGCCGTGATATTGCCTGCCGGGCCTGCCCTGACCGCCGCTCAGGAGCAGGAAATCGCCAGCTATCACGCCTCCATGCAGCGCGCGCATGACCAGCTCGTCGCGGCCAAGGCGCTGCTGACCCGCGCCGTAGACCTGCGGGACACCAAGGGCGCCCACTATGCCGCCAAGATCAACCAGGCCAGCGACGACAGCCTCGCCGACCACGAAAGCCTGTGGGGTGACATCACCCACGCCATCGCCAGCTGCGCCTGGATCATCAAAGACGCGTGTACGGTGCTGGAACTGGTCGCGGCAGCATGCGCTATCGCTGCCTTGTGCCTGACTGGCGTCGGCTGGCTGCTCGTCGCCGCCTTCGTGCTGACCGGGATGGCGCTGCTCGGCCGGACCCTGCTTGCCGCTACCGGCAACGGCTCGTGGACCGATGTCGCGGTCGATACCGTCGCCCTGCTCACGCTGGGCGTCGGCGGCGGTGTCAGCGGCACAGGCGGACTTGTCGGCCGCGCGGGCAAGACCCTGGATGAGGCGGTCCAGGTCGGAGACCGGCTGGTAACGGCGGAACGGGCGGCCAGCATCTCCGGCCGGGCCTCCAGCGTGCTGGCCAGGGTCGCCGCCGCCATCGATGATTCCCCCGTAATCCCGGACGCGCTGGCCAGGCCCTTCGCGTCGGCCGCCCGGACGTTCGGGGACTTCAACGAGACAATGCGCCCGCTGGCCTCGGCCATGGTCAAGGACGCCGAGCAAGAGTCAGCGTGGGCCCGGATCTTTTCCGGCGGCGAAGATCCGGCGAACTACGTCGTCCGGATGAGGATGCTCCTGGACCGGTTTCCCGGCAACCCGGAGATCGGGCAGCTATCCGGCAAGTTCTCCGGGGAGGTCCGGCTACTCCGCGGCGTCGTTGGAACCGGCGTCGCCTCGACCGTCATCTCGACCGCCGGGAACGGGGTCTTCCCGGTGTACGGGCCCACTGGCCCGCCTTCGCAGCCTTATCAGATCGGCCCGTGGGATCGGCTGGAGCAGGCCACGACCGCTGCTGTGCCCGCCTCGGTCGTAACGGACCTGAGCATCTTCGTCCACGCCGACAGCGTCATCTGGTGATATGAACCCGTCCCGGCCACAGTCCCAGTCGCTCCTGCCGCCAGTCAGGGCGGCCACGGGATACTCGGTCGTTCTGCCGCCGGGCTGGCGGAAGATCCCGCTGCGGACGGGCACGGAGAAAGCGATCAGGGCGGTGGTCAGGGAAGCCTTCACCAGGCTGCCCCGCGACGCCCCGCCGGACAAAGTCGGCCCGCACCGCCTGCAGCTGGAGCGTACGCTGACCCGGATGGTGCGAGATGCGCGCGGCAAGGGAGGCATCGACCTGTACCTCCCGGCAGGCCCGGTCTACGGAGCGCCGCTGGCCGCCTCGTTCATCGTCTCAGAACTTTCCCTCGGCCCCGCCGACCCGGCCAGCATCGCGGCCATGCTGGAAGCCGAAGACGACGCCATGAAAGCGGTGACCATGGACGGCGCCGACGGCCTGCGGGCCGAACGAACGGCCGCACCGGCGCCGGAGCATGACGTCGATTTCGCCTCCCGCCGGGTCGACTACGTCCTGCCGGTCCCCGGCCGAGGAGGCCGCTGGCTCGCGGTCGCGTTCTCCACCCTCGGCGGCGGCAGCCCCGAGGACGACATTGCCATTCTCCTGGCCGAGTTGTTCGACGCGGTTATGTCCACCTTCCGGTGGGGATGGGAACAACGATGAGCGATAACCCCACGCTCGCGGACCTGACCAGCAAGCAGGGCTGGGTGCGGAACAGCTGCGACCTGACGAAATGGATCCCGTGCCCGGCTAAATTCCCGGACGGCTTCGATCGCGACTCGTGGGCCGCAGCCATGGCCGAGGGATGGTGGGAGCAGAACGGGCTGGAGTACCGGCAGGTCGCGATCGACAAACTCGCCTTCATGCTGCGGGAACTCCACCAGCAGGGCTACGAGAACGTCCCGTGTCACCAGATCTGGGCCTACTACCGCGACCTCGCGGTGCCGCCGCTGCCCCTGCACATCGGCATCTGGGAGATGACGGGAGAGCGAGACCAGCAGCTGCGCTCACTCAGCGGTGCCACCGACCCCGATGTCGTCCGGCCGCCCGTGGTGACAGAGTTCGCCACGGACGCCCTCGGAGCCGGGTTCCGTACCCTGCGGCACACCAAGTACGACCGCCGGAAGGTGTGCGGCATGCTCGGCTTCGCCTTCCGGTCCTTGGAGTTCGAGACCGACGTCCAGGTCCTGACCGGGACCCCGGACCTGCGGCAGCTCCAGAAAGCGACCGGAGACATCGAGGACTTCGTCCGCGGGATGAGCGTGTACCACAATCCGGCGCCACGCCGGTGAACGTCACATCCCAGCCAGCCACCCGGCCTGGCCCGGCGATTCTCCGGGTCGCCGCGGTGCGCTGGCTGACCGCCGAGCTGATCCCGTTCGGCTGCCTGGCCATCGGGTTCATGATCACGCGGGCGTGGGAGCCGCTGGGCATCGTGGGATACGGCCTGGCGGTCTTCGGGAGCTGGGCGCTGTGCGTCATCTACTTCTACCGGGTGCTCGGCGCCGCCGGAGGATGGGTAGCGGCTCTGTTCCCGCTGATCATCGGGAATGTCTGGGCCGGTGCCGTCACCATCGTGGGCAGCGCCACCAGAGGATACCCGGGACAACCGCACGTCAAGATCATCGCGACCAGCTCATGGTGGATCGCCACGGCATGCCTTGCCGTGGCGCTTGCGGTCACGATTATGGCCGCCGTCCTTAGCGGCGAGCGCTGGACGCGGCGCAACCGCTATAACCTGCCGCGTAGCAAGTCCGGGTCTTACCCGCGGACTCGCGGCAACCTTGCCCGTCTGTGGCTACCCAGGTGACCTCGGCTAGGCAGTAGCTGCCTAGCCGATTGGTACGGCGATGGTGGTCAGGGTGCCGTCGCCGGTGTTCAGCAGCGCCCGGCCGGGTTTGACCGGGTGGCCGGTGTGGGCGTGGGTGAGCCGGGCGCCGATGAGTTCGCCGTCGGGCAGGGCCTGCGGGGCGGTCAGGCAGCCGCGCCTGGCCCGCCGGGCGTCGGCCTGCCATCCGCCGAACCCGCTGGCCAGGGTGTCCGGGTCCCCGGCCAGGACCAGGGCCAGCGGCCGCCCGGCGCTGCCGGTGATGATCTTGGAGAGTTCCCCGCCGGCGTCGCAGCCGACGAGCAGGTCGGCGTCGTCGATCACCACGACACCGGGTGCGGTCAGCGCGGCGATCGCCTCGGTGAGTTCGTCCTCGCCGAGGTCGGGTCCGGTGAACGAGCCGATGACGCCGGGGACCGACGCCAGGGACCGCAGCAGGGAGGGGCGCGGGGTCACCAGGATCACCTGGGCCCCGCCCGCCAGGAAGGAGCGGGTCATCGAGGCCAGCACGGCGGAGCGGCCAGACCGGGCCGGGCCGGCCACTATAAAGGCGGGCGTCCCGTCGGATAGGTCTGGTCCGAGCGCGGTCAGCTCGTCGCCGCCGACGCCGGCCAGCCCCCACAGCGGGCTGGGCACCGCGCCGGGAGGGCGCAGTTGCCAGGCGTCGTCGAAGGTGATCCGGGCGGGCAGCAGGTCGACCCGGAACGGGCGCAGCGCGCGGGGTACCGCGGTGTCGCGGTCGGCTGAGGCGGCGGCGATCTGCCGCAGGGCAGCGGCCTGGCCCTGTCCCGTTGGGTCGGGGGCCAGCAGCGCGACCTGGGTCTGCGTGCCGGTCCCGGCCCGGAAGGCCCGGCCGGGCGGGATGTCGTCGGGCAGGGTGCGGGGCCGCAGCCCGATCAGCGCGTAGTCGTCCTTCTCGGCCAGGCTGAACGCGAGCTTGTCCTCGCACATCGCCGCGATCCGCCCGGCCAGCAGCGACCGGTCCCCGGTCATGATCAGGTGCACCCCGGCGCTGGCGCCCTCGGCCAGGATGCTGGTGATCACGTCGGTCAGGGCGCCGCCGCCGGTCTCGCCGAGCGTGGTGGTGAATCCTTCCCAGCGGTCAAGCAGCACGATGATGTGCGGCAGCCGGTCCGAGGGCTGGGCGGCGGCGCGCTGTTCGGTGACGTCGGCGAACCCGCCCTCGGCGAGCAGGTCCTGCCTGCGGCCGAGCTCGGCGCCGAGCCGGGCGAGTAGCCGGGTGGCCCGTTCGGCCTGGGTGCGGGTGACCACCGCGCCGCAGTGCGGCAGGCCGGCCAGGGGCAGCAGCGCGCCGTTGCCGCAGTCGATCCCGTACAGGTGGACGTCGGCGCAGCTGGTGCTGACCGCGATCGAGGCGGCGATGGTGCGCAGCAGCTGGGAACGGCCCGACCGCGGTGCGCCCGCCGCCATCAGGTGGCCGAAGGTCCCCAGGTGCAGTACTTCTGGTCGCTGCCGCTGCTGGTCAGGAAGATCAGTCAGGCCGAACGGCCACTCTGCGTCTGCCTGGTCTGGTGGCCTGCCCGGGGTGGCCGGCAGGTCGTGCAGCAGCAGCGTCGGCGGCAGCGGTGCTAGCCACGGGCTGGGCTGGGCGCGGATGCCCAGGCTTGCCGCGGCGTGCTGGATCTGCCCGACGAGGACCGTCAGGTCGGTGACCTCGTCGTCGGCCTGCGGGTGCGCGGCCGGGCGCGGTGGTTCCGGGTGGCCCAGAGCGCGCCAGCTCACCGGCCGGACCCAGGGCCGGCCGGCTGCGGTCCGGGGGTCCGCTCCTGGCCGGTGTCCGCCGATCCGTCCGGCCTGGAACGGCACCAGCGAGGCGTGGCCGAGCCGCACGTACGCGCGTCCCGGGGCGGCCCGGGAGATGGACGCCGCGTCCGGCGCCTCGATCACGTCCGCGCTCTCGGCCGCATCGGTGACTCGCAGCGCGATCCGCAGGTTGGTGTTGGCGCGGATGTCTGCCGAGACCACGCCGGAGGGACGCTGAGTGGCCAGGATCAGGTGGATGCCAAGCGACCGGCCGCGCTGCGCGATGCCGACCAGCCCGGTGACGAAGTCCGGCAGGTCCCGCACCAGCGAGGCGAACTCATCGCACACGATCATCAGCCGGGGCATCGGGGCCAGCAGGCCGTCCGCGTGGCGGACGCCGCGCGTTTCGCGGTCGAGCATGATCGTGTAGTCCTCGATGTCCTTGACCCCGGCCGCGGCCAGGATCCGCTCCCGGCGGGTCAGCTCCGCGGACAGCGAGGCCAGCGCCCGCTGGGTCAGGTGCGCGTCCAGGTCGGTGACCATGCCCACCACGTGAGGCAGCCGGGCGCAGTCCTTGAACGCGCTGCCGCCCTTGTAGTCCACCAGCACGAACGTCATCGCATCAGGCCGGTTCCCGCACGCCAGCGACGCGATCAGGGTCTGCAGCAGCTCGGACTTGCCCGCCCCGGTGGTCCCGGCGATCAGCGCATGCGGCCCGTCCTTGCACAAGTCAATGCCGAACGGCCCGTCGTAACACTCCCCGATCACCGCGACCGTGGACCGGCCGCCGGCGTTCCACCGGGCCGTGATCGCCTCGGCGGCCGGGGGTTCCAGGCCCAGCACATCCAGCAGGCGGCACGTCCCGGGCAACGCGGCGGCCTCGTCGTCGCCGCTGACGTCGCGGACCGGCGCGATCGACCGGGCCAGCCGGTCAGACCAGGCCGGGGTGACGTACTCCGGCCGGACCTCGCCGACGGCGGGTGAGTTCATCTGCTGCACCGCGAGCAGCCCGTCCGGCCCGGCGGCGATGACCGCGTGGCACTCGGCGGGCAGCAGCCGCTCATCGGAGTCCAGGCAGATGCAGTACACGCCGACCTGGCCTCCCTCGCGCAGCACGCCGATCGCACCGGGCAGGGACCGCAGCTTGCGGGACCCGTCGAAGACGACCACGATGTCGCGGGAGAAACCGGCCTGGGCCGTCTGGTGGCCGGCCAGCGCTTGGCGCCGGGCCGTGATGATGGACTGCAGCTCGGCGATCCGGGCCGCGACCGTTTCCGCGTCGGTGCCGATCAGCGCGGCGCAGCCCTGCCCCTCAGCCGGACGGCAGTGCGGCAGCCACCGGGCCCACTGCCACGCGGCCTGCCCGGTGGAGTCGGTGAGGATGCAGATCTGCACGTCCTGCGGGCTGTGCAGGGCCGCGAGCTGGCCCACCAGCCAGCGCCCGGCCGCCCGGGGCACGTCAGCGGGCCCGGCCACCCCCACCACGGCTCGTTCGGACAAAGAAATGGTGAGCGGCGCGTCGGGAATGAGCCAGAACCGGCGGCGGCGGTGCTCGTCGGCGGTCGGGTCGGTCAGCTCCACCGCCGAGGGCAGGTCCGCGGTGCCGGCCCGGAGCAGCAGGTAATCGGGGTCGGTGCGGCGCCGCTCCCACAGCCGGCGCCGCGGACCCGACGCGATGGACAACACCGTCGCGGGGTCGGGGCAGTCGTGGCGGCGCCGGAGCCGCTCGGCGTCGACGGCGTGCCGGGCGTCGCGCTCGACCCTGGCTTTGTGCTCGCGGTAGCCGGCTTGCTGGCGGGCGTGCGACTTGCGGCCGTGCCGGCGGTCGCTGACGTAGCTGCCGAGCAGCATCACCGGGCTGAACGCGGCCATCGCGAGCATGTACACCTGGCGCAGGAAGTATGCCATCGCCACGCCGAGCACGACCGGGACGACGGCCATCAAGATCGGGACCGGTCGCCGCTCGGGCTGGCCGGGCGGGCTGGGCAGGGCAAACGTCATCGCCTGACCGGGCGGCAGGAGCCGCGGCGGCCGGTTGAACTCCAGGCTGCCGCCGTCTTCGGCCGGGTGCAGCGCGGCGTCCGGCGGCTCATACGGCGCCAGGTCCAGCAGCGTACCGCCGACGCTGATCTGCTGTCCGGGCCGCCAGGACGCGGCCGCCTCCAGCGGCCGCCGGTCCAGCAGGACCGGCACGCCGTCGAACGGGACCACCAGAGCACCCTGCCGGTCAACCTGTACCCGCAGGGCTACCGGGGGGATCGTCGGGTCGGCGATCACGATGCCCGGCGCTTCAGCGGCGGGAGCACCGGCAGGAACCGGGCCGCCGACGTCAGCCGTCCCGAACGGGAGCCGGTACAGCGTGCCTGCCGCGGGCCCGCTCGCCACCCGGATCTCGGCCACCCCGGCCGGCTCCGGCCGACGGCACCCGGCGGGGTCGGCGATGCTGACCACCGAACCGTCCAGGATCGGCGAATCAGCGAGCCTCATGTCGCCAGGCACCTGATGCCAGCCGACGAACAACGCCGGCGCCGCGGGCCCGGCCGCGCGGGCCCCGCCATGCATCACGCCGTCCAGCTCGGCCGCGAGCTGCGCCACCGCCGTGCCGGGATCGGCGTCGATCATGACATCCGCCTGCTGTCCCGTCGCCGGCGACACCACCGTCACTGTCAGCCGCATGACCGTTCCCTCCACCGCCCGGCCGGTGTCCCCCACGCGAAGAAGGCCCGCCGCCCCGAGGCGGACCCCCCTGCCTCCTGGCTACTGCTTGAGCGAGGCGGCGAGCTGGGTGTCGGTCTCGTGGAACGCCTTCACGGCCGCATCCAGGTACTGGCCCATCCCGTTCAGGCCCTGAACCATCTTCGTCGCCCCGGTGTTGAACTGGGTGTACGACGCCTCGAACTGCCTGCTCGACGCGT
>OCZU010002040.1_pt1 | contig 13003 bp, 10 predicted proteins | sample 1539001 | NCBI WGS metagenome assembly OCZU01 (sample SAMEA3539306, study PRJEB22396) | soil metagenome | biome: tundra; feature: field; material: soil | place: USA | collected 2010-05 | depth 0.15 m
GATGGCGCGATCGGGATGATTGATCGGCGAATAAGGCTGCGGAGCTTTCGGTAATCCCGCCAGCATTGCAGCCTGGTCGAGAGTGAGCTGCTTTGCGGGCTTGCCAAAGTAGTATTCCGATGCCGCCTCGAAACCGTACACTCCGTGCCCCAGAAAAATCTGGTTGGCGTAGAGAGTAAAAATCTGTTCTTTGGTGAAGCGCCGCTCGATTTGGATGGCCAGCAAGGCTTCCTCGATCTTGCGGTGAAAGGATCGATCGGGGGAGAGAAAGAGGTTGCGCGCGAGTTGCATGGTGAGAGTCGAGGCGCCCTGCACTCTCCCGCCGGATACAATGTCTCGATACGCTGCGCCGGCAATCCGCCACACATTGATGCCCCAGTGGCGATAAAAGTCCTTGTCCTCAATCGAAATCAGGGCATCGCGCAACACCTGCGGATAATCGTTGTAGGACGCTACCACTCGCCTTTGTAGTGCGAACGAGCCAATGATGCGTCCCTGTCCGTCGTAGAGCTCCGTGATGGAACTGGGACGATAATGTTCCAGTTGCTCAACCTGAGGAAGATCGGTGGAGTAGACCAGCAATAATCCGGCGGTCGCGCCCACCAGGGCAGCCACCAGGACGAGTAAGCCAAACAGGACGCGGCCCACCAGCTTCCGTCCGGCAACTTCAACCGGGGGAAGGTCTTGATAGATGACCTTCATTGGAGATGGACCTCAGGATAGCAGGGTGAGAGGTTGACCGGTAGTCGTTCGTCTAGACCAGTCGCACAGTTACTTATCCCAACTACAAGCTGTCATCCCTCGCTTCGCTCGGGATGACAAGTGTGTTGCCGAGGGCGGCTGTCCCCACGCGATTTAGCTTGCCCTGCTCTTCACAACTTCGACGGCCTTCTGCAACTGCTGATCCACCTGCGGAGGCTGCGCCTTCTTGGTGTCGTCCGGAGGAGCGGTATTTTCGTCCTCGTCCGGCACTGGCCCATCTTCCTCGGTGTCAGCCACCAGAACGTTTGGGGTGACGGCTGCATCCTGAATCGCTTTGCCGGTGGGCGTGTAGTACTTGGCGATGGAGAGAATGAGAGCCGATCCATCGGGAAATTCCATCGTCTTCTGAATCGAACCGTCGCCGAAAGTCTTGTCTCCGACTACGTCGCCGCGGGCATTCTCAAGAATAGCAGCGGCCACAATTTCCGCCGGCCCAGCCGTTCCTTTATTCACCAGCACGACTACGGGCACGGTGGTAATCGCCTTGGAAGGATCGGCGTTAAACGCTTCGCGGGGATATTTCTGGCCCTGGAGGTAAGTGATGGTCCCGTGGTTCAGAAAGAGATTAGCAGTGGCGATGCCTTCTTCTTCGTCGCCCTGGGCGCAGTTGCGCAGGTCCAGGATGATTTTCTTTGTCCCCGACTTCTGCAGCGCCTTAATCTTGCTTGCAACTTCCTGGGCCTTGCCCTTGGTGAAGGCATCAACGTGGATTTGAGCAATGCCTTCTTCCAGCATCTTGTCGGTTACAGGCGGAATAGCAACGATATCGCGAGTAATGACAACCTTCTGCGGTTCAGCGCGCCGGGCGCGGACCAGGGAAACGGTCACATTCGAGCCGGGCTGTCCCGCGAGCAGGTTACGAACTTCGCCTACCGACATTTCGCGAGTGCTTTTGCTCTCGATGGCTTCAATGATGTCGGTGTCCTCAAGCCCAGCTTTATCCGCTGGCCCTCCAGGAATAACCGAGATCACCGAAGCATAACCGAAGCGCTTTGAGATGGCGGCTCCGATGTCGGCTTTCGCACTGGTTTGATGAGACTTGTATTCCGTGTACTCGGCCGGGCTCAGATAACTGGAATTGGCATCCAGGGACTCGAGCAACCCGTGCAGGGCGCCGGCGGTGACGACGGGGATGTTGGGCTCTTCGACGTACTCGCTGCGCACGCGAGAGAGCACCTCGCTGTACACCTGGAGTTGGCGGTAAGCGCCGTCGTTGCTGGAGGCGCGAACGCCATCCATTCCGCCAACCACCATGAACAACAGTACTAACGCAGAAGAAACCAGAATTGCAGCCTTCGTCTTTATCGACATCGGATTCGTCTTCTCGGAAAGGAAGTCACTTCCTTAGGAAGTGCTGTCATTATATCTGGTTTGATGCCAGTTTCTTACGGTTTGCTTCGTCAAAATGGTGTCCGTTGGTAACCATGGCAGCACGTTTTGGCGCACGCATGAGGAGCTGGGAATCGGGCGACGCACATCCCTCCCGCACTCATACAAAAGGACTTAGAGGGTGCGAATGTAGGCGCGGGCGTCCTCGCCCGTGCGTCTCTCTTTGAAAACTAGCGTGCCGCCGAAGCCATGAACGGACACAGCAATGTTGCCGACTGTGAGACCACGTCGGGGTTCCCGAAGGAACTCACGGTCAAAGTAGTTCTCGCGAAGTCAGCCATAGTCAGGGCAACATCGGTAGCAACTAGCTGAGTCAAGCTAGGGCACTGGCGCACAGGATTAGGTAATCCCGCGCGTTACGGGATCGCGGTGCTATCCTGCTGAGGACGCTCAGGGGTCAGAACATGAGACGGTTGAGATTTGTTCTACGAATAACGATTTTCTTGATGCTGGCGCTCTCCGTCAGTGTAGCGCAGGCGACGTGGAATCAACTGGCTCAGCTAACTGCCTCGGATGGAATGATGTTTGACGGCTTTGGGGAATTCGTTTCCATGAGTGGAAATACGATAGTGGTTGCTGCACCCGACGCCGAGGCTGCCTATGTATTCGTGAAACCCCAAAGCGGTTGGACCGCCAAACTCACCGCTTCCGATGGTCAGCGAGACCTCTTTGGTACCTCAGTTTCCATCAGCGGAGACACGATTGTAGTTGGAGCACCTTGCACAGCGGTAAACGGAAATTATTGCCAGGGCGCGGCAGATGTATTTGTAAAGCCCGCCGGCGGCTGGACGGACATGACGGAATCCGCGCAGCTTACCACTTCCGATGGCAAGGAAGGTGACGAAGCTGGTTTGAGTGTCAGTGTCGATGGCGACACTATTTCGATAGGCGCACCGTTCAAGACAAAAGGGAAGTCCCAGTATGCGGGCGAAGTCTACGTTTATACAAAACCGTCGGGCGGGTGGGCGAACGCGACAGAAACCGCCAAGTTCCTGGGAAAAGGGCAAGGGGGTAAGAATCTTGGAATTGAATTGGGCTCGACTGTCGCGCTAGGCCACGATACGCTTGTGGCAGGTGCACCGGGATGTTGTGTACATTCGTACCTTGGGTCAGTTTTCGTCTACCCAAAGGCGCCTGGCGGTTGGAAACACACCACACAAGCCGGCTTTCTGGTTGCTAGTAAGAAGGTCATTGGAAGCGAATTAGGCAACGTCGTCGCGGTCAGCAGCGACGGTAACACGATTGTGGCTGCAGCGCCCGACTTCGAATCCAAAATCAGCCGGACGCTTATCTTTGTGAAGCCGGCGAGCGGGTGGCAGGGGGCCAGGTTCGAAACTGCAGTTCTCAGCGATGGAGCGGGACCCACCGACGAATTCGGAGACGCCGTCGGCATAAGCGGTAACAGTGTAATTGTGGGCTCGTGGAGTTTTACCAACCCAGGTGCTGCTTACGTATTCGTCAAACCCAAAAAAGATTGGAAAACGACGCACAGATTTCAGGCGGAGTTGATGGCGTCCGGTGAGACGCAGGGGTGGATTTTCGGTGCTAGCGTCGCCATAAACGGAAGTACGTCCGTTGTGGGGGCAAGCGGCTGGAATTCCCAAGGCGCGGCGTTTGTCTTCGGCAAGACAGGTCGCTGAACCCATAGGGAGAATAATTGAGCTGGGAATCGCCAAGCAAGCGCCTCCGCACTGTCTCATTGCACAATCTGATCCACACTCCCGTAGCTGACCTGGAAGTTCGTGTCTCCACCGTAGCTGGCGACCACATGGTGCTTGCCCTTTGTGAGCGTTGAGGTCTTGTAGTGAGCAACGCCGCCGCTAAGAACCACTTGAGCGATCACCGTGCCATTATCTTTGAGCGTGATAGAACCGGTCGGCGTTCCACCGTATTGACCGGTGACAGTCGCAGTGAACTTCACGGACTGCCCCACTTGCGATGGGTTTGGAGAGGAAGTGAGGGTCGTGGTGGTCACGGCCTTGACCACCTTCTGCTTCAGCGGCCCCGAACTGCTGGGCAGGAAAATCGAGTCTCCAGAATAGGTTGCGACAATCGAACTCTGGCCCGCCGAAGTGAAGGAATAGTTCAACGTCGCCTGTCCGTTGTTTACCGTCCCCTGGCCCAAAACTGTGGTTCCCGATTTGAACGTAACGGTTCCGGTGGGCTGACCACCAAATTAAGTCGCAACGGTAGCCGTGAAAAGAACAGGTTGATTCACGCTCGACGGATTCGGGGAAGAAGTAAGCGTAGTGGTCGTGGCCTGGCGATATCCCGCCGCGACATTCAAGAGAACCGTGACGGTAGAGAGCGAGCCTCCCGCGACCACCACATCGGGCTTGTGGTCTCCACTGAAATCGCCTGTGGAAATGAATATCCCGCCTGGAAAGTAGGGGGCTGGCGTCTGGAAGGTCCCATCGCCGTTGCCCAAGAGGACGTTTGTTCCGTCACTGTTTGCCACGACGACATCTTTATTGCCATCTCCGTTGAAGTCATCCCCTACCAGGGAATAGGCGCCCGCTCCTCCAGAACTGTAGGCGTGCGCTGCACGAAAAGTTCCGTTACCCCTGCCGAGCAAGGAGCTTACAGCACCGGAACTGCAATCGCCACGCTGGCAGAGGTTTGACACGACAAGATCCAGTATGCCGTCGCCGTCCAGGTCCGTTACCACCACGAGATCAGCTTGGGACGCAGCGGAGCCATAGCTCTGCGCGACCTGAAACGTTCCATCGCCGTTGCCCAGCAACACGCTCAGACCGCCGTTCTGGCAACTGCTGTCCTGGCACTGGCTGGCCAGCACCAGATCGGGATTTCCGTCTCCGTTGAAATCCCCTACCGCCACCGAATCGGTTTGGTATCCAGCCGATGCGTAACTCTGAGCGGCCCGGAAAGTCCCGTTTCCGTTCCCCAACAGCACACTAACGGCGCCGTTCTGGCAGCTACTATCCTGACATTGATTCGCAACCGCCAAATCGAGGCGTCCGTCCTTATCAAAGTCAGCAATCGCAACTGATAGGGCGGTGTTAGCTCCGGAGGAGTAGGTCTGTGCAGCCTGCAGCTTTCCATTGCCAGTTCCGAGGAGCACGCTGACACTGCCGCCGCTTTTGCAGTCGCTCGTGCTGCACTGGTTTGCCACGACCACATCAGCATTCCCGTCGGCATCAAAGTCGCCGATCGCAACCGAGGAAGATCCGAACCCCTGGGTGGCATACTGTTGTGCTGCCTGAAACGTTCCGTCGCCGTTTCCCAGCAGCACGCTTACGCTGCCGTTGCTGCCGCGGTTGCAATTGTTGCTCTGGCAAAGATTCGCCACCACCAGGTCAAGGTTTCCGTCTCGGTTCAGATCGCCGGTGGCTACTGAATCAGCGTCGTACCCTCCGGAAGCGTAGCTGGGCGGCACCTGAAACGTCCCGTCCCCGGTTCCCAGCAGTATGGTGACCGTTCCGCTGCAATTGCTGTCGGTTTGGCATTGATTGACTATCGCCAAATCAGCCTTTCGGTCCCCATTCCAATCGCCCGTATCCACCGAGACGGCAAAGACTCCATCGGAGCTGTAACTGTGCGCTGGCTGAAAAGTTCCGTCACCGTTCCCCAGGAGCACGCTGACGCTGCCACCACTGCAATTGTTGGCAACCTGGCACTGATTGGCCAACACCAGATCGGTTCGTCCGTCTCCATTGAGATCGCTGACAGCCACCGCGGCGGCATTATTTCCTCCGGAAACATAGTTCTGGGCTGGCTGAAAGGTTCCGTCACCCTTTCCCAACAGCACACCCGCGCTGCCATTGCCGCAGTTTCCACTGCTCTGGCATTGGTTTGCCACACCAAATCAGCTACGCGGTCTCCATTGAAGTCGTCGACTGCCACTGAAACAGCTCGATACCCTCCAGAGGAGTAGGTCTGCGCCACCTGAAATGTTCCTTTCCCATTTCCGAGCAGTACGCCCACGTTCCCGTTGCAGTTTCCGCTGCTTTGGCACTGGTTCGCCACCACCAGATCCATCTTGTGGTCCTGGTTGAAATCGCCGACTGCCACCGAGACGGCAGTTAAGCCTCCGGAGGCGTAGCTCTGTGCCGCTTGAAACGTTCCATTCCCGTTTCCCAGCAGCACACTTACGCCACCGCTCGTGCAACTGCCGTCCAGGCACTGATTGGTCACTACCAGGTCTGCGTGGCCGTCTTTATTCACATCCGCGATCACGACTGAGGAGGCCACCACGCCGCCGGAAGAATAACTCTTTGCGGCTTGAAAAGTCCCGTCGCCGTTGCCCAGCAAAACGCCGATTTCGCCGTTCCCGCATTGGTTGGCACTCTGACAGCCATTTGCGACGATCAGGTCCGCGTTCCCGTCCCCATTTACATCACCCACTGCAACCGAGTAGCCCTCGTATCCTCCTGAGGCGTAGCTCTGCTTAGTCTGAAAGGTTCCATCTCCATTTCCCAGCAGCACGGTTACGGAGCCCGAGTTGCACTTACTTTGTGGGCACTGATTTGCCACCACCAGATCAGCTTTCCCGTCTCCATTGAAATCGCCTACCGAAACAGAATAGGCATACACTCCACCGGAAGAGTAGATTGCGGGATTGAAGAAAATCGGGTTGCCGTTCGGGAGTCTGAACCTTGCAGGGCTAGTGCCTATTCTTCCGTGAAAGAAATTCAGTCCGGGGAACGCCGACGGAGGAACACTCCCGGAATTTGAAAGTACTCCCGACGGAGTAACAATCGGGCGCCTCGCCAGCAGCGGCACACCGGGCCGCGGCGATCTCAGAGGGTTCTGGCCCAAAACGTTGAGGAAAGGCGGGAGAATAATAGCAAGAGAAAACAAAGCAATCGTGAGTATGGGGATCGCTGCGAACCGGTTCTTCGTCATTTTTACATCTCCCGTCAGTCTCCTGCTCTCGTTTGGATAAGGGCGTGGATTTCGACTAAGCGCCGAGCGGCTCAGTCGGGCTGCGAGCGGCCTTATTTTACGCCGTCCTCGAAGGAATAGCCGCCTGGATGAACTAGTGAGTATTTTTCTGGCGCGCCCCAGTCAAACCTTAGCTCTACAGCCGATATTTTTGGCCACGATTGGACTATTGTCTCCAGTGAAGCTGCGGGAAGCTTCGAGGCGAATCCGGATCGCGAGAAAACCCTGAAATCAGCGCGGATCAGCGGTAACGGTTGATGGATCCGGCAGAGTTGAGTTTCCACCGGGACCGTGGGGATTAGCCCGGTTCACGCCGGTGACCTGATAATCCGTGTACTCGATGGTCAGGGTCGCTTTCCCTCCCATGCGAACCTGAGTCACAGATTCGTTGTGGACGGGGAGCCAGAAGCCCGCGATCTTGGCCCAGCGATATTCGATTTGAGTGTGGCTGACCCAGAGGGATGGGTTCCTGGCCGGCTCGCCTTGCATGCGGGCTACGGCGAAATCCCGAGCGTCGACCCAGAGTTTTCCATGGTAAAGATATTTGCTCTTGCCCCTGGGGCTTGCTTCCAGAACGTAGAAATCTCCGCTTGGCGAGTGCTCGGTCCCAGCCAGGACAAAGTCGTAATTCTTTGGACTGATTTCCAGTTCGGTCCGGTTCTGCTCTTTCTGGGCATCCTGTTCGCTGCTGAGCAGCTTCATGAGCACGCGGTTGACCAGCAACTTTGAGCCACTCTGGGAAACGACTTTGAAATCCTTTCGGTCAGGCGCGGTATAAGTGGCTTCGACCTGCATTCCGGCGTCATGGCTGCCGAACAGTCCGCGATAGCTCAAGTGGTAGACCCGCGTGCCGCGGTACCCACGTAGCGCCTGGTTTCGCTGGGTGTTTGCGGCCATCAGTCTTTGCACGATCACATCGGTGGAGAGGAGAGGAGGCGAGCGCAAGTCCGCGTCCGCGAAGCTGGACGTGGCCAGCGTGATAAGCAGCAACAGGCTGGCTTGGGTTGGAAAAACCCGATCGCGCTGCTCGACGCGCGGCAATCGGGGTAGTCCCGAAGAGTAGCAAGAAATCGGCAAGCGATTCTCAATCTACCATAACTCTTGGGGATTAAAGTCATTGAATCGGTGGCCTCTTTCGAGGCTCAGAGGCCCCTGGGCCGGTCTTGAGCGCGGGTCGGGGTTCGTGCAGCAAAACAGTCGCGGAATTGGAAACAAGTTAAGGCACATCGCTTGGGGAGAGGAGCCTGTCACGAAGCAAAGAGCGGCCGACTGCATTCACTGCGAGCCATAGAAAATATGCAGCACCGTCTCGGTCCACTTGTCGTTCGCCCCGGGTGTCAGTTTGAAGACGGTGCCTTCGCCCCGGCTACTCGCGTAAGGCCACATTCCGTCCTTGCGATCAAAGGCATGCAGCATCGTTTCTTTCCAAGTGCCATCTGCCTGAGATGTCAACTGGAAGATGCTGCCGTAACCGAGAGCACCGTAAGCCGCAGCACCGTATAGATTCCCGGCAGAGTCGAAGATCAGGCCGGACGTTGGACTTTCTCCATCGTCGTGAAAAGAATAAAGCACGGTCTCAGTCCACTTACCGTTCGCCCCGGGTGCCAGCTTGAAGACAACGCCGCCCAGGTAAGATCCGCCGCCGTAGGTCGTGCCGTACAAATTCCCCGCCGAGTCGAAGATCAGGGTTGAGAAGGGCTGGGCCCCATCCTTACCGGTGAACGTATGAAGGAGTGTCTTGGTCCATTTGCCGTCCGCGCTCGGGGTCAGCGCAAAGACATTCCCGAAGTTCCGCCGTCCGCCGCCTTCTGTCGTGCCATACAAGTTGCCGGCAGCGTCGGAAATCAGGCCGGCGTAGGGATAGGCGCCGTCAGTGCAATCGAACGTATGCGGTGATGTCTTGTTCCACTTTCCATTCGCGCCGGGTGTCAACTCGAAAACACTGCCATCGTGGTAGCGACCCCCGAGCAGGGTTGTGCCAAACAAATTGCCAGCCGTGTCGAAAATCAGCCCGGCATAGGGATTGACACCACCGCCGACGGAGCATTGTGATTGATCTGTGCGGCTCGCGCGGAGTGCTACAGTTGTCGGAAAAGCGGATGGGAGGGTCAGAATTGTGACTAGAGCTATGAGGAGTTTCTTGCTTGGCATGACCAGCTCCTTGAGAGTGTGGGCTTGCCCTGCGGTAGACCGCATGCAATAGATGGGATTAACTCCCTAGCAGAACCCGCTTCTGATAGTCAGCGAGTATACACCCGGTTGGCAACGACACTGTCCGCGCTCCTGTTGTTTCTGGCAATTTGAGGCGCGACTCAGCGTACCGCAGCCAGCTGCGTGCGCAGCTTGTGGGTGGCGCGGAACAGAGTGTTCTTGATGGTGCCTTCGCTGGTGTTCAGAATGCCGGCCACGGTTCGCAATCTCAAGCCGTGGTAATGCTTCAACTCGAACACCACCCGCTCCCGCGGCGAAAGTCTTTGCATGGCCCGAAGGATGCAGCCCCGCAGTTCGCGGCTGGCCATGTTGCGTTCCGGGCTGGCGCCCGCCCGCTGATCGGGAATGCGGTCCAGGATCTGCTCCTCCTCGCCATCAGACGAAATCGTGGTGGTCAGATCCCGGTAACGGGACGATCGCTTCCGCAAGTGATCGAGACACAGATTGGTGACGATACGGTAGATCCACGTATAGAAGGAGCACTCAAACCGGAAGCTGCCGATGTTTACGTAAGCGCGGAGGAAGGCTTCCTGGTAAATATCCTGGCCGTCTTCCTGCGACCCGGTGAGATGAACCGCGAGGCGGAGCACGGCGCGATCGTACTGGCGAACCAGTTCCTCGAAAGCGGCGGTATCGCCCAACTGAGCTCCACGGATGAGTTGCGTGTCATCGACACGAGCGGCTCCCACCTTTTCCCGATGCTGTCCTCGAAGCTGTAGAACCTTTTCCAAGTTCTTCTTCTCCGCAACAAACGCTTCAACCGACAAACTTATAACCGGTACCATGCACAGTAAGAATGAATCGCGGCTCCTCCGGCTTTGGTTCGACCTTCTGCCGCAGGCGAACTATGTGCGCATCCACCGTCCGCGTAGTGGGAAAGCGATCGTATCCCCAGACATCTTCAAGAAGCCGGTCTCGGCTCAGGGTCTCTCCCGGATGGATGAGGAAGTACTTCAAAAGTTCGAACTCCTTCGATGAAAAATCGACTGCATGGCCCTTGCGCGATACCTGGCAGCTCCGCAGATTTACTTCGACTTCGCCAAAGGCGTACTTGTCGTCGGTCTTTGGCAGGGGGTGCGCCCTCCGCAACACGGCTTTCACCCGCGCCAGCAGCTCGCGAATGGAAAATGGTTTGGTGACATAGTCGTCGGCGCCCAATTCGAGCCCCACGACTTTATCCACTTCTTGCCCGCGGGCAGTAAGCATGATGATCGGGATCGAGGGCCGCTTGGACTTAAGCTGCTTGCACACGTCCAGCCCGCTCATCCTCGGCATCATGACATCCAGGATGACGAGGTCGGGAGACTCGGCAATCGCACGTTCCAGGCCAGCCACACCGTCGCCGGCGGTGATGACCTGATGTCCCTCGAATTCGAAGTTGTCACGCAGCCCCGCTACCATATTGGGCTCGTCCTCGACGATCAGGATCTTGGCCATGCTTTTGGTTTCCGGTGTCTACGCCAACGCTGCCTTGGTCGATCGTAAAGCTACAGGTAAATTGATGGTGAATTTGCTGCCTCGTCCGGGCACGCTATCCACCAGAACTTCTCCGCCATGCGCCTGCACAATGTGGCGGACCAGCGAAAGTCCTAAACCGCTGCCCTTGGTGTTGTGAACCAGCGGATCGCCCACTCGATAGAACTTGTCGAAAATCTTCTGTTGCTCGCTTTGCGGAATTCCGATGCCATGGTCAACTACTTCGAGCTTGACCGAGCCGTTGTCGCGAAACAGGTTCACGCCAATATATTTCTGGTCTTGCGAGTACTTGAGCGCGTTGTTGACCAGGTTCAACAGGGAACGCGCCATGGCCTCGCGATCGACACTGAGCGGGGGCACGTCCTCCGCAATCTTTTCCTCGAAAGCGAAACCGCTTTGCTCGATCTGGTAGCGATAAGATTCGAGCGTGTTGCGCACCAGTTCTCGCATATCGGTCTGGCGGAAGTCGTATTCCTTCCGGCCGGCTTCGATCCGCGAAAAATCCAGGATGTTATTGATCAGCGCGGTCAGCCGCTCGCTCTCCTTGCGGATAATGCTGTAATACTCCTGATATTTTTCCGCGGACTTGAGCCGCCCCATCTCGAGAGTTTCCGCGTACAGGCGGATCAGCGAGAGCGGCGTTCGCAGTTCGTGCGAAACGTTGGACACGAAATCGGACTTCAGCCGCGCCAGCGCCATTTCCCGCGAAATGTTGCGGTGAGTCATGACGATCCCACCCGTGAGCAGCAGAGAGATGACGCCAAGAATCAGGAAGCTGGTGCGGACAAAATGCTGGCCCATGGCCGCCAAGGTGGTTCCCGGCAACTTTATGGCGAGCGTCAGACCCGGAAACGCCCCTTCCAAATTGCGTTCCACCTCGGGTTCGCCACCATCCCATCCCGTCGAAGCCACGAGGGGCGTGGATTCGTGCTTGGGATGCAGCATCATCACAATGTGGTTCTTCTCGCCTCGCTCCTCCTGGTGGCTGGTAAGCGTGTCCAGCATTTCCGGGAAGAATTGATCGCGCAAATATTCGGCGTCAAACACCATCCCGCCCAAAGCCTTGTGTCCTCCCCATGCGTCAGCAACCAGGAAAACAGCGCCCGATTGATACAGGTGCTTTTCGCCCCGCGGGGCCCAGTTTTCAAAAAAGTAGAAGTTCTTGCCTTTCTTCGACATCTCCTCCAAACTCTTCAATTCGTCCTTGTATTCCACCTGCATCCATCCGCTGGTCATGCTGGAAAGCTCTTCGCCCTCGGCGTGAAACGAAGCATCCTTGAGCCGGGACGGCTGAGAACGAAACGTCAATCCGCCGCTCGGGTCATAGACGAAGAGGTGAGCGACGTAGGGATGGGTGGCAAGAATCCTGTCCATCGTTTCCACACAGGCGCTGCCAGCGCCGGGGAATTGGCTTCGCACATCGTCGGTCAGATCGTAGGCCTTCTGGTTGAGGTGCTTCTCAGAAATCGCCAGCACCTGGTTGAAATCGCGCTGGAAAGCGGCTTCGACACCTCGATCGCGCTGGATCTCATTCAAGTGCATCGCGCTCAGGATCACCAGGGCGGCGGCGGGCAAGACTACGGCGAGCTGCAGGGTCAGCATCAGCCGGGTTCGCTCGTTGCCACGCGGTTTCGATTTCATGGTGGTCTCCTGATCCGGGTGATGCTGGACCAGCCCGGGTGTAACCATAGTTGAGCAGGACCGATGATGTGTCAATCCGCAGTAAAAACAAGTAAAAAGTTGTGAACTGATTGATTCTCGAGGGAACCGGTGTTAGCACCTCACGAAGTGAAGTGGAAGCGAAGAAACTCCAGGGTCCCAAGACCTGCTGCCAGCCGAGCCACGCGTGCTAGACTCTCGCCAACCGGTGGGGAGGGAGACGATGATTATCAGACCAGAACAGGCGCGCGTCTACAATCAGGGCCGAGGGCAAGCCCGAATCTTGGTGGATGGTGAGCGCTCCGGTGGAGCTTGGTGGTTGGGTCAGTTCCGCGAAGATCCGGGTTTCGCGACCTCGCTGCACCTCCACCATCAGGCCGACGAGCAGTTCTTCGTACTGGATGGGGTGCTCTCCGTTTATCTCGATGGCAAGTGGAACGACTTGGAGACAGGGACGTTCGCGATGGTGCCGCACGGTACGCCGCACGCGCTGGCCAATGCAGGCAAGCAGCCGGCAGGCTTTCTCGGATCGGGCAATCCCGCGGGCTTCGAGCGCTTTTTCCCCGAACTGCACCAGCTTGCCTCTCGCCTCTCGCCTTCC
>OCZU010002042.1_pt1 | contig 13000 bp, 8 predicted proteins | sample 1539001 | NCBI WGS metagenome assembly OCZU01 (sample SAMEA3539306, study PRJEB22396) | soil metagenome | biome: tundra; feature: field; material: soil | place: USA | collected 2010-05 | depth 0.15 m
CACGCATGGCGAGTTGCTGGTGGAAACACTGGGGGTACGCAGCTAATCCGGTTAGTTCAAGTATCTGCTAACTGAGCTATCTGCGGAATTCCGAATTGATTTATGCAGAAGTTTAGGCAAACTCAAGGCACGCACGCATTCATGCGAAGGATTATATGACCCAGCCCACGCGACAATCGGATTTTTTCCGTTTCGTACTCCGCTCGATTTGTGCCGCCATCCTTGCCTTGATGCTGACGCGAGTGCAATCGGGTCAGGCACAGGGTTACTTCCCATTTCCTCCGCCCCCTCCGCCAGCCGGTCCTCCTCCACCGGTAATCTTTTGCCCGGGCTTCCCGCCGCTGCCGACAAACGACGCATTTGCTAATGCCACGGTATTGAGAGGTAACTCAGTGGGAATTTGTGGCGCCAACGCTCTGATTGACGTGTTTGGTGTTGTGCCCAACTGGCATGCTACCGCGGAAGCTGGCGAGCCGCCCCACGGCGGTGTGCCGGCGGCGTTTTCAGTCTGGTATCGCTGGACCGCCCCAGCGAGCGGATTGGCGAAGCTGAAGGCTACCCCACTCCCCGCCATTTATACCGGTGACACACTCGCGACATTGGTATTGGTTTCGGCCACGAATTCTTTGATCGGAAGTTGGGGAGGATCGGACGGACTTCAGTTCGCAGCTGTTGCTGGTCAAACGTATCAGATTGCGGTTGACACCGGATTCCAAGGCCCGTTTGGGCCAATCTACGGCGTGCCAGGACAATTCAACCTAACCATCCAATTGGCGACCATGCAACTCGCGGCTCCCGAACCCACGACTAATTATTTGGCCGGCCAGCCGATTGAATTTGAATTCGCGCCGCTTGATGATGCGGAAGACATTTTCCAGCTTGATTTGATTGTCAATGGTGAGGTAATTGGCACCCGTACGAATGCGCCTTGGCGGTTTGTCTGCGTGCCCACGAATTCAGGCAGCGTTGCCGTTTGGGCTCAGGGGCTGACCACCAGCGGGCAGTTCGTCATTGCATGGCCAACGACGTTTACGTTTCGACCGGCGAATGATGATTTCGCGAACGCTACGGCGATTGCAGATTGGGTAAGCGGCGGGACGTTCTCTGCCGACACGAGCACCGCTACCGCCGAACCCGGTGAACCGGAACCAGTGCCCGGAACTCCTGCGGGTCCTACAATCTGGTGGCGGTGGGTCGCTCCTTACAGCGCCGAAACCAAGATCACCCTGATCGCCGGCAGCAAGCTCACCGGATTCAAGGGAGAGAGTCTGGCGTCTCTGCAGAGAGTTCTCCATTTGGATGGGTCTGGATTAGTTTTCACCATTCCTCCAACGCCATCTCCAACAGTTTCCTTCCAGGCAGAGGCGGGGGCGACGTACTATTTTTCAGCCGAAGGCGGCTTAGTTTCCTGGAACCTGGAACAGCGAACCCTTGAAATACTGCCAGCGAGCGGGCAACGCGGGTGGGTTGGCGCCCCGCTTCCATTGGAAGCGGTTTCGATCGAAACGGACAGTCCGCCGGTTCAAGTGGATTTCATCCTTGGCCAGCAAATGTGGAATCCTTGGGGCAACACGCAGCCTTATCCGATCGGGTCGTTGGGCACCGTAACAAATCCGCCCTACAATGGTGTTTGGATTCCGCAGCAAACCGGAACGTTTTATTTCTGGGCGCGCAGCACGAACAGTCACGGCGTCATTCATCAAACAGCCCCGGCGGCTTTGCAGATTTTCGCAGAGAACGACGATTTCTCGCGTGCAACGACCATGGCGCCGGAAATCACTGCGACCAATTTCCTCTTTGACACAGCGTGGGCTTCTGCGGAAACCAACGAACCGACGCATAAATTCGGGCCGGCGGCAAACACGCTCTGGTGGAAATGGACGCCGTCTTATTCTGGAAACGTCCGGCTGAAAGCAGTTCGCAATTATTCCGGATTACCTCTGGACGTATATGTTGGAAACAGTCTGGAGAACTTGCGAGTCGTGGCGAGGAACGGCCCGAACAACGTCTCTGTTGCTGGAATTTCCGGCATTGTGAAATTGAAGGTCAAAGCGGGACAAACCTATTATATCCGGACGGACAACGACACGAGGGGACCAGTTGCTCCTCCTCAATCTTTCCCCGGTTCTTATGTTTCGCCCGACAGCGTTCTAACCATTGAACCTGCAAGCACACCTTTGACTGGCGAATTGAACTTCAGCCTCATTGTGGGGAGCTATATCAAAAACGGCAGCTTGAAAGTCATTCCGATTGCCCGAGTGTTCCAGACTGATCGGCGGACCCCGCTCGAAGGCAGGCAGTATCAGGCACAGTTGTACGTGGGTCTTGCGCCGACGAGTCTTTCGCCAGTGGGTGAACCCGAGCCTTTTTTCCCGTCTTCGAGTGAGACTTCCGTGTACGCCGGCCTTTTTTACCCGGCTCCTGTGTTCGTGCCGAACACTGTTTCACACCAGCACGTTTGTGCGCAGATTCGCGTTTGGGATTCGGATTACGGCACCTCCTTTGAAACCGCGCGGGGGAATGGAAGCCCATTTGGCGTTTCAAACACGCTTCGGGTTATGACCGGCTCAGAAGAAAGTGGCGGCACATTGCTGCTGAGAATGCGAAATTTCGCGCTGCAAGAGGGCGTCCCTGCTCCTTAGCCGGGATTCGAATCCCAAACCGTCAATTTCAAAAGACGGCTGGGCTGGCTCGCGGCGAGCATGCGGGGCGTGATGGCTAACTAAAGCACGATGCTGGTGCCCGCGGTAACTTTCTCAGAGAAGCCCGGCGCGCGCGTTCGCTCCAGAAAGCGCCAGAGGGCTGGCGCAGTCCAAGACGCTGACGCGAATTCTTACGCCTCCGAACTGCGCGCAGCGTCTTGGACTGCGGCGGCCCTCCGCCGCTTTTGTGGGAAAATTCTAGTCGCAGGTACGAACTGGCCAAGCGTGAGGTGCCTGCGTTGCGGGCGGCATCCTTACGGCCATTTGCGAATCTGCCGCGCGTCGGTGTAGACGGGTCGAAGCGTCGGTTAATGATCCGGCGTGAGGGCGTGATTTGGAACGTGCCGAGTCGGAATTCGGCCACTCAGGTTTCAGCGCGAGATGCGGGCGGTGCCCGGCTGCGGCGCGTGGCGGATGAGGTGGTAGATGTAATCCTTCAACTTGGCGCGGCGCATTTTGAGTTCTTCGATTTCCTGGTCGGTGGCGAAATCTATTTCCTCCTCGATGCGATAGATGCCGTCGTCGAGCTTGTGGTATTCGTCGTAGAGATTCCGGAAGTGTTCGCTAGAACCGCGCAGGCGGCTGATGGTTTCGCGCTGTTCGGGAAGCTCTCGCAGTATCGGGTGATGCAGATCCATGGGCTTACCTCGTCCTTTCTATTTTGGTTGCGGTTTGATGAAACAATTTGTGGACCGTCGGGAAAAAGAAACAGACTCGCGGGGGCCGGGGAAGTTTCGTGCGCGGCCGTCCGGCTGCTGGCATCGGCTGGCAGACACCCGATCGATTGTGTCGTTGCACGTCCATTCGAGGTTCGCCGCTGGGCGATCCTGTGTCATCCTATTCGTGGCCCGGATTCAGTAAAGTATCTTTTTCAATTTGACGAAATGTTCCTTGCTCCGCGCCTTGCAGTGTGACGACCTCCATTCCGACCAGGCACACGTCATCGTCGAATTTTCCGTCCACGGAGAAGCGCCGCATCTGCTCTAGTAATTCGTCGAACAGCCGCGTCGCCGGCAGCGCGAGCCGCCGCTGCACGTCGGCGACCAGCATGGTCTGGCTGTAAAGCTCGTTGTTCGCGCCTTCGACCTCGTACAAACCGTCGGTGAAAAGCATGACGAAGTCCCTGGGGGTCAGCCTGACTTCGGAGGTTTGATAGGTCGTTTCCGCAAAGAGTCCCAGCGCGGACTGGCTTTTGCCGCCGGCGTTGGCCAGAGGTTCGGCGCGGCCGGTACCGCGGCGCACATGCAGCGGTTTGGGATGGCCTGCGTTCGAATAACGCATGGTCCCTGTTTCATAATTGGCCACGAGATAAAAGGCAGTCGTCAGCATCGGCGTGCCGGCGTGTTTGAGCATCGAGTGCAAGTCCTGGTTCAGCCTCGTCAAAAACTTGCCGGGATCGCCGGCCACCGGTTTCAACTCCTCCACCAGCGCGCGCACCATCGCCGTCACCAGCGCCGAGCGAACGCCGTGGCCGGCGACGTCGCAGATGAAAACAGCCGCCTCGGTGTCGGACAGGGCCGAAACGGTGAAAAAATCCCCGCCCACCGTGCTCGTCGGCAGATAGCGGTGCGTGAATTGGAAAGCGCTGTCGTCGGTCGCCATGTTGCGCGGAAAGGACGGATACGTGAGCGGGAGCATCGAGAGCTGAATCTCCCGCGCCATTTTAAGGTCGTCCTCGAGCTGGAGATTTTTTTCGTGCAGCTCCTTGCGGCTCTGGGCCAGTTGGGCGTTGGCTTTTCGGACGCGCTCTTCCGCTAGGTGCTGTGTCGTGACGTCCCAGAACATGCCTTGCAAACCGATGATGCGGCCATTGGCGTCGTAGAGCGGGGATTTGACGACCTGCACGTAGGATTTTTCCTGGCCCTTCGGCTGGTGCTCCTCGGTGATGTGCATCGTCTGCCCGGTTTCCAAAACGCGCCAGTCGTCGCGCCGGTACTTTTCAGCCAGTTCGGTCGGGAAAAAGTCGAAGTCGGTTTTGCCAAGAATGTCTTCCAGCTTGCATTGATAATGTTTGCAATATTGCTGGTTGGCAAAAGTGAACCGGCCCTGGATGTCCTTGCGAAAAATGTTTTGCGGGCTGTTCTCCACGAGCGAATGGTAGAGTGACTCGGAGTTCCGCAGATTTTCCTCCGCCTTGCTGCGGAGCGTGATGTCTTCCACCGTGCCTTCGTAATAGAGCAAATTTCCCTGCGGGTCGCGGATGGCCCGGCAGTTTTCCGAAATCCAGATGGTCGTGCCGTCCTTGCGATAAGTCTCCGATTCGAAATCAATGATGGTGTCGTGCTCCTGCATCAGCCGGACGAACTCGTCGCGCCGGCCTTCCTGCACATAAAGCCGCCGGCTGATGTCCGTGATGCTGTTCACCAAATCTTCCGGCGACGAATAACCGTAGATGCGCGCCAGCGCGGCGTTGGCCAGCAGATAATGTCCATCGGGCGTCGTGCGAAAAATGCCTTCCACCAGATGATCGAAGATGCTGTGATATTTTTCCTCGGCGGCCCTCAACGCCAGGTCGGACCGATGGCGTTCAATCGCGTAACGAATTGAACGTTCCAGCCAGCCGGACGTGAGCTGGCTCTTCACCAGATAATCCTGGGCGCCGGCCTGCACGGCTTCGATGGCAATGGTTTCGTTGTCCGCTTCGCCGGCGGCGATGATCGGCAATTTGGGCGCTTCGGCCTTGAGGAGGGAAATGTTCGCCAGGCCCGCGCCGTCGGGAACGGACACGTCCAGCACGACCACGTCATAATTATTCCCGTTGAGGATCGAGAAGCCGGAGTGCAGATCGGCGGCGGTGGAGAGATCGGCGGCCAGATCGCGGCTATGGCCCAGCATTTCGCCCACGGCGCGGGTGAATCCGGCATCGTGTTCGATCAGTAATATCTTCAATCGCTCTTCGGCCATAACCAGAGCCTGCCACGTTTCAAGTCGCCATCAAACTAATCGCAAATCTCGTTCGCGCAACTTGACAGGTACCCGTATTTGCCGCAAGCGCATTGCAGCCGCGCATTGCAGCCTCCGCGGGGGCGCATCCGGGCACGGTTCCGTTTTCTCCCTCTCCTCCCCCAAGGGAGCTGCGGGCGAAACCTCGGTGGAAAATAAGTTACTGCCGGGTTGGGGTGAGAATTCCCCGAACGAAAGTTTCGCGCTTTGAACCCCTGAACCGCGGTGCCAGAAGGAGCGCCGATCTCCTGATCGGCCCGGTGCGACGCAACTTCAGAGACAGGCCGATCTGGAGATCGGCGCTCCGGTTCACTGGGAGCCTCCCCGATTCCGAAATTGCGGATTGGGGCCATGAACCGGGTGCCAGTTCCTGGGAGCGCTGGCGTCTTGCCGGCGAGTTGCTGTGGCGCAATTTCCGGCGCGGTCGGTGAAAAAGAAGACTGCCTGCAAAAATTTGTTTGCCAGACCTTGTTCAGTCGGCTAATCACTTCCGCGAACCCAATTGTTATTCATGCCGGAGGACAAGATTTCACCGACTGATTCCGGGAGCCGGGTGGGGCTGTTCGACACCACCCATTGGAGCGCGGTGTTGCTGGCGGGCGGAGAATTCTCGCCCGAAGCGCAAACGGCATTGGAGCAACTTTGCCGTGCCTATTGGTACCCGCTCTTTGCCTACGTGCGGCGACACGGGCACGACTTCGCTGACGCACAGGACCTCACCCAGGAATTCTTCGCCCGGCTGCTGGAACGAAAATATCTGCGGCTGGCCGATCGCACTCGTGGACGCTTTCGCACGTTCCTGCTCACCTCGCTCAAACACTTTCTCATCAACGAATGGGACAAGGGGAACCGCGCGAAGCGCGGGAGCGGGCAAAAGGTGTTTTCGCTGGACGAGGAAATGGCCGAATCCCGTTTCATAGCCGAGCCGGCGATGGATCAACCCCCGGACACTCTGTTTGACCAGGGTTGGGCGGCGATCCTGTTGGACCGTGCCATGGCGGCTTTGCGCGCGGAGTTCGAGCAGTCAGGCAAACAGGATTTGTTCGAGCCGCTCAAGGTGTTCGTGTGGGGTGAGAAGAACGCGCTGTCCTACGCGGCGATGGCCGGCCAACTGGGCATGACCGAGGGCGCGGTGAAAGTGGCGGTGCATCGGTTGCGCCAGCGCTACGGCGAATTGTTGCGGGCCGAAGTCGCGCACACCGTGACGACGCACGTCGAGGTTGACGAAGAATTGCGTTATCTCGTTTCCGTCATCCGCAATGGATTGGAGATTTCTGGTAACGTCGCCGGGGAAATATTGTAGCAGAAGGAAGACCTACTAAGTCTATGTCTGAAACTCCGAAGCCGCAACCTTGCGGCAAATGCGGCGCGGTCTTGGGTGGCTACGCACCTCATGGGCTGTGCGCGGCCTGCTTGCTGGAGAGCCCTTTTGAGGAACGGGATCCGGGCCCCGACAAAAATGCCTAGCCCGGCCCGCTGCTCTCGTTCAGCGATTACGAACTGTTGGAGGAAATCGCCCGCGGTGGCATGGGTGTGGTTTATCGCGCCCGGCAGATCAGCCTCAACCGCATCGTGGCGATCAAGATGATCCTGGGCGGACATCTGGCCAATGCCGCCGAGATGCAACGCTTCCGCGCCGAAGCCGAGACCGCCGCGCATCTCCAACACCCGAACATCGTCGCCATTCACGAAGTCGGCGAACACGCCGGCCAGCCGTTCTTCTCGATGGATTTGGTTGAAGGCCGGAATCTGGCGCAAATGGCGCGCGACGAGCGGTTGCCTTCGCGCATGGCGGCGGGCTATCTCAAGACAATTACCGAGGCCGTGCAATACGCGCATTCGCGCGGCGTACTGCACCGCGACCTGAAGCCCTCGAACATCCTGATTGACGAGACAGACCAGCCGTTGATCACCGACTTCGGCCTGGCGAAGCGGCTTGCTTCTGACTCTCAATGCTCAACTTTCAACCCTCAACTGACTCAAACGGGCCAGGTGCTGGGATCGCCAAGTTTCATCCCGCCGGAACAAGCCGCCGGCCGGAAGGGCGCGATTGGTCCAGCCAGTGATGTCTATTCGCTGGGCGCGATTCTATATCACCTTCTGACGGCGCGTCCGCCGTTCGTGGCGGAGACGCTGACGCAAACACTGCGGCTGGTCGCGGAAACCGAACCCGTGTCGCCTCGCCTGCTCAACGCGAGCGTGCCGCGCGATTTGGAAACGATCTGTCTGAAATGTCTGGAGAAGGATCCGAAACGCCGCTACGCGACAGCGCAGGAACTGGCGGAGGATTTGAACCGGTTCCTGCGCGATGAACCGATTCAAGCTCGGCCCGTGGGGCAGGCGGAGAGGTTTTGGCGCTGGTGTCGGCGGAATCACGCGCTGGCGGAGACCGGCGCGGCGGTGCTCCTTTTGCTCTTGGCGGTGGCAATCGGGTCACCCATTGCCGCGATTCGCTTCACACGCGCGAACAAGCAAGCTGTTGCGACCGAAAAGAAGGCCCAAACCGAAGCCAGAAAGAGCCTACAAACGATCCAGTTGGTGACAAACCTTCTTGAAGCCGTTGGCCCGTCGAGGGCGCTAGGCCGGGACACAGCGATGTTAAGGGAGATTCTGGATAAGACAGCGGAGCGCGTTGGCAAAGACCTCAAGGACCAACCAGATGCTGAAGCCGACCTGCGGATAATCCTAGGCAAGACCTACGCCGATCTCGGACTCATTACGAATGCCTTGGCGATGACACAGGAAACCCTGCGTCTGCGCCGATTGTACCTGGGTCCGACGAATACAGCAGTAGCCGGTGCGCTCGCCAACCTTGGCGCATTGCTCTATCAGGCGGGCGATCTAGCCGGCGCTGAAAGGACAGACCGCGAGGCACTGGCGATGAGAACAAATCTGTTGGGAAATATGGACATGGACGTTGCCATGTCTCTCAACAACCTTGGCGTGACCGTCTGGAACCAAGGTAAATTGGCTGAAGCTGAAGAATTGCAGTATCGGGCGCTGGAGATCAGGAAAAAGCTGCTGGGAGAGACAAACATTGACGTGGGCATGTCCCTCGCTAATTTGGCGGGCGTCCACTGGGCCCGCGGCAACTTCCCGAGCGCGGAAGCGCGGATGTCCGAGGCGTTGAAGGTGTTCCGGTCGCAACTCCCGCAGGAGCATCCGAAAATCGCCACCTTGCGGGGCAACTTAGCCACTATGTTGAGCATGAGAGGAGAGTTGGCCGCGGCCGCGGAGTTGAACGCGACGAACCTGGCGCTCGCGAGGAAAGTCTTCAAAGGAGATCACCCCCAAGTGGCCCTTTCGCTCACCAAACTTGGAATCGTCCTTCTAAACCGTGGCGACCTTGACGGTGCGAAGGCGCGGTTGCAAGAGGCGCTTGATATATATAAGCGCATGGGTATGAACAAGGACTCGGACGTCGCCGATGCCCTTGCCGGCTTGGGAATCGTTCTGACAAAAAAAGGAGATTGGGGCGCGGCCCAAGAGAATCTTCAACAGGCGTTAGCGATGAGAATAGAAGTTATGCAGGGGGAGGAGAACATGGACGTGGTTGATTCGCTTGACGCCCTGGGTGTTTTGGCCATCGCACGCGATGACCTGGATGGAGCGAAGCAGCACCTAATCAAGGCCGTGTATTTGGCCCGGAAGGCGCAGAGGAGTGATCATCCCGGAATCGTCCCTCCGCTCTGGCACCTTGCCTGGGTGTTGCAGAAGAATGGCGATGCGACGAACGCCGTCGTCCAGCGTGGCGAGGCTCTGGACATTAGTTTGAAGCAGGGCGTTTATGGCGCATGGCGTTTTTTGAGTGGGATTTACGATCTCGCGGACATTCTTCAAACACAGCAGAAGTTCGCTGAGGCCGAACCGCTGTTGGTGGAAGCGGCTGATTACGCGCAGAAGAATCTCGGCGACCACGGAAACCCACTGCGAGACACCTTCCAACGCCTCGTTCTCTTCTACGAGGCTTGGGATCGTTCAGCCCCGAATACCGGCAACGCCAGTCACGCGGCTGATTGGAGGAAAAAACTCGAAGAACGAGAACCGCAGGTGAACCAAAAAACGTTATGAAAATCCGGAGGCGTTCCCCAGGTTGGCCGGCGAGGTTGCGTGGCGCTTTTTTTGCCATGTCATTCGTCGTGATTAACGGAGCGGCGACCATGCCCTTGTTCGGACAAAGCCCGCTGCGCGCCCATACGCGTCCGGCCAACGCGATTCGCCCGACCAGCTCGGCCCAATATTGAGATCAGCCGATTTTCTGTAACCTCCCTCCGCCAGTGTTGTAGCAAGGGAGTGTGAACCAAAAATCCTTGAAACTTATGCACAAAATCTCGCCGGCCTTTATCCTCAATCCAAAGGCATCCGTTGCACGGCCCGAAAATGGAGCCTTGACCTGCACGACGAACAACTCGGCCAATGGAGCGACGTGGCAAACATGAATGTGATGGAATGGCTCGCATCGCCATCGCTCGCGCGCCCAAGTGGCCAGCCCAATAATCAACCCATCAAAACCATAAACCATGAAAAACCGAAGAATGCCGATAATTCACAAGTTCAGCCCCGCGTTGGCTGGTGTCCTTAGGCTGCTTACCGGGAGCGCGGCCTTTTCCGGCGGCGGCCATCGCAGTCCAAACAGGTCAATCATCGTGGCAGCGTTGGTGTCCCTGGCTCTGCTTGGGTGCAGCGTCGGTCGCTCGCGAGCCGCAGTGGTCGTGGAACCGACGGGGGCGACGGTCGCGGGCAAAACTATCGCTGCGTGGACCGCCGCCTGGTGGCAATGGGCGGCTGCGCTGGCCCCAACCCGGCGACCCCTTCACCGATACCACCGGAGCGTTTGCCAACGTGAATCAGTCAGGACCTGTTTTCTTCCTGGCGGGTAGCACCGGCGGGAGCAATAGCCGGCACTTCAACGTGTCCGCCAACACTTACGTGCTGGTCCCTCTCCTTCTCGGCGAGCTTTCCCAGCTTGAAGTGGGCTTCAATCAGACAGCCGCCCAAGTCAAACAGGCCGCCAAGCAACAGGCGGATCAGATCAACAGCCTCCACGCGACTTTGGACGGGACTACAATTCTGCCAGCCACTCTCTTTGCTCATAGGGAAGTGTCGCCCGACTTCTCGTTCGTCGCAGTGGCAAATAATCAGGTCGGCATCCCTGCGGGCAACTCGGGAATCGCTGTGTCCGACGGCTATTGCCTGATGCTTGACCCGCTGACACCAGGCACCCACGTGCTCAACTTTGGGGGTGGGGCATCGGTGTTCGGCGTCTCCCTTGACGAAACGGATACGATTACGGTCGCGCCTCCGGTGATTTTGAAATCACCCAATCTGAGCGCCGGCCAGTTCGGTTTCGGCGTAACGGGTCCGTCCGGCTCGACGGTGGCCATTGAGTCTTCGACCAACTTGTCCAACTGGCGGTCGGTCGGCAGCATCGTTCTTAACGGCGGCTCGAATTACTTCACGACTTTGGTCCAGGGCAATGGCCAGCAGTTCTTCCGCGCGAGCGGGGCACCCTAAATCGAGTACGCGTCACTCCGTGCGCGCCGCAAACAGGATTCTACTCCCCAAACGGCGCGCACGGAGTGACGGGCCCTACCGGGGCGGACTCGGGGCGGACCCTGGAGTCGTAACGACATTTCTGGGCCGTCGCACTAGCCGCGGGATCACAATTTTCACAGAACACCGCGTCGAGCCACTGGCTGCCAGTGGTGAAGCGGCGGCTAGGCTGCTGGCCATCCACGCTTCGGCTCGCGGGGACGCTCGCTCCTCATAAACTTTGTTTCCGTTGTCTTCGGAAATGGTACGACCCTCGCACCGCCTTCATGCGGCACCTCGCCGATTTTCTGTAACCTCCGTTTGCCCGTGTTGTAGCAAGGGAGTGTGAACCAAAAAGCCCAAAGACCGCAAAGTCCGTTAAAGCTTTCGTCTTCCCGACGAACAGGTCGGGTAATCGAATGAAGCCAGAATTAGAGGCCTTCGTGTCTTGTGCTTGAACGTGAAAATTTTTAAGTCCGGAAATGGCCGGAGAGGTCAATTCCGCTCTTAGAAACGCAGAAAAACAAACAAATAAACCCAGGCGCAAGTCGCCTGAAGAAAGAAAGAAAAAACATGAAAAGTTCAACAACAACTCAAATCAAATCATTCCTCACCCAAGCACTGAAGCCAGCCTTGCTGGCCACGGTAATTCTGTCGCTCGGCGTGGGTTCATCCGTCGTGGCCGGAAAAGGCAACGCCGGAAACCCGGGGATTCTCCCGCCGCAATCGCACGCTTACGGCAATACCTACGGCGAATGGAGCGCGGTCTGGTGGAAATGGTACATGGAATTGCCGCTGGCAGGCCATCCGGCCAATGGCCCGGGCTTCGATGTCAGCGAAGGTCAATCCGGCCATGTGTGGTTTCTGGGAGCCAATCCCCTCGGCACCGTCGAGCGCGCATTTACTATTCCGGCAGGCAAGGCACTCTTCATCGGACTGCTCAACGCCGAAGCTTCCGACCTCGAAGGTCTCGGGGCGACCGAGGCGGAGCGGCGTGCCACGGCGGAATGGTTCGCGGACCATATCGTGGGCTTGTCCTGCTCGATTGATGGTGTGACCGTCGCGAACATCGGTTCGTACCGCGTCCAGTCCCCGGAGTTCAGCTTTACGGCGCCCACTCCCTGGATCTTTGGCGTCACGGGTGGCCCAGGGGTTTCAGTCGCCGACGGGTACTTCATCATGGTTGCTCCACTGTCGGCAGGCACGCACACGATTCACTATGCCGGCTCGTTTCACTTCACCCTCGCTGAAGATGGGTTCGACTTGGACCTACCCTACGACATCACCTATCATGTGACGGTGAAATAAATCCAGCGCCGAACGGAGTGCAAGCTGCGCCTCTGGACTCGCTGCCACCGGTTGATTGGACCAATGCGCCGGGCGGGACGACAAACCCCCGCCCCGCCATCGGTCACGGGCGAAAAGCAGTTCTTACGGTTCCGATTGCCTTAAATTTGGGACGGGTGCGATGAATTGCGGGTGAGGGTCTTTTCTTATGGAGCGCCGGCTTGCAGCCGGCTTTGAGCTTGGGGAACTGCGGTTGGTGCGCTATTGCGGAACCACGTGACCAACCCCTCCGCAGATTGTCTTAAGCCGGTCGCAGACCGGCGCTCCTCACCTGCGGCCATTGAAGCCGCAGCGCCTCACCCGCTTTGATCACACCACGATTGGGCTCGGCGGCACAATCCGCCTTTTCTTGCCGTCACGCTTCGCGTATCCTTCACGCATTCTCAGCACATGCCGAGCGTCTATATCAAAACTTACGGTTGCCAGATGAACGAGCGCGACAGCGAAGCCGTCGCCGCGCAACTCGTCGCCAAGGG
>OCZU010002043.1_pt1 | contig 12993 bp, 11 predicted proteins | sample 1539001 | NCBI WGS metagenome assembly OCZU01 (sample SAMEA3539306, study PRJEB22396) | soil metagenome | biome: tundra; feature: field; material: soil | place: USA | collected 2010-05 | depth 0.15 m
ACGCCGCCGGCTTACTGATCGCGATGGTCGAAGGCTATGGGTCGCTGGCAAAGAATGCTCAGGATCCGAAAGTGATGAAAGCGGGGATCAGAAACATCGTGGGCTGGCTGCGGTCCCTGCGCGCGCCGGGCAACCGTAAGCGAGGTTGATCGCATCGGTGTCTCAAGGAGCAGTTTGGCACTGTTTACATACCAACCGGTTCGTATGCTCGGACAGTCAGCATCGCGATCGGGCGAAGCGCTTCAAACTACATCATGAAAAGGAGAACGAACAATGACAAGGATCGCAGTGTCGCGCAGGAATCTGCTCGCAACGGGAGCCTGCGCGCTGGTTGGTGCCGTGAGCCTGCCGGGACCGGCAAGTGCCAGCGCATTGGGAGGGCAGAACTTAACGAACGAGGAGGTAGCCCGGAAGTGGTACGCAGCCTGGGAGAAGAAAGACTGGGGCCCAGTGGATAGCCTGCTCGCCGATAACTTCACCTTTACAAGCGCGGCCGGCGACGACCACATCAGCAAGAGCACTTTCAAAGCGCGATGCTGGGAAACACAGATCGATTTCATTAGACGTTTTGACCTGGAGCGAGTCACCACCGGCGCGGACGATGCTTTTGTGAAGTATCTTTGCCACACCAAGGACGGTAAATCGTTCCGGAACGTGGAGTATCTCCGAATCAAGAACGGAAAGTTGCAATCCATTGAGTGTTATTTCGGCGCGCAATCCAGCTTTCCGTCAGCAGTGAGCACTGGGCAGAAGTAACCTACGGGCCTGGAAGGTAAGGCGTGGGGTGCCGATCTGCCGAAATCACCGGTGATGCTGAATCCACAATTCAAAGGCGCTCAACCAATCGACGTGTTTGTCGTTCCCGTGGGCAGGTGGTCAGACGGATCCGCTGCTCCGGTTATGTAGGACCATTTCATCTAGAAGCAGTGCACTCGTCATTCTCACTTCGGGTAGCAGGAAGTCGAAACGAGAGAGCAAGGGGTTCCATTCATGAGCGCCCGCGAAATTCAGGATGAGAAGGCCATTGCACGTGAGATGTTTGTTCAACAAGCTGCTCACGCTAATGCGGACGTTTCGGCTAGCCCACTGCGGGGAGCTACGATTTGCTCCACCAAGAGTAGACGGGATTACACTCTTGAATCGACAGCGGACGAGTTCTGCGAAGCTGCAGATACATCATTGCTTCCGGTAATCCGAGTTGATGCTGCAAACCTCATGCGAGTCTTGCGGCAGTTGGAGGTTATAGCAAAACGACAGGCGCCACGAATCGCGTTCAAGGCAAAGGGTAGCATCCTACTCTTGGATTTAGCCGACATCCTGGCAGTGCAAGCCGAAGGTAATTACGTTTCGTTGCAACACCGACCTAATCCCTATTTGGTGCACGAGTCCCTCTCGTCCATGGCGGAGAAGCTCAAACCCTACGGTTTTATTCGCATCCACCGCTCGGTCGTCGTGAATATTTCGGCCGTGGAGGAGATCCAACCTTTACCGACGGGGGAGTACAGGCTGCGTGTAAAAGGCGGGAAGGAATACCCGGTAACGCGTACCTACAAACGCAACCTCAGAGATCTGGCTCAACTGTGGGTAGGCTCAGAACGGCTTTGCGGCTAACTAGCGGCAAATCAGGATTGAGTCTAGCGCCCGACCATTTCCAGCACGGCCCCGCTGCTCGTTTCTAACACTTCGACCGGTTGGTTCTGGCGCTCGTTTTTTATGCGGAGTACCGCTCTCGCCAAGCTATTGTTCGCGACTTCAAAGCTGCCCGTGCAGTTGGTCTTCAAGTAGGCAAGTCGATGGAGGCCCGGCGCGGCGCCATCGATCGTTACTTCCAGTTTCAATCCATTCTTCGAGGGCGCTGACGAGGAGCAACGAAAATCCCACCCGAGTTGCTTCGGGTCTCTTTTGCTCTCGCGCAAATTGTTGAACTCGTGCGCTTCTCCCTCATGCCACAACACCGCTTTGCGAAAGACAAGCCCGAAGGGCATTTCGTAGACCAGGGCTTCCAGTGTGCTTGCCCGTCCATCGGTTCGCGGAAAGTAGGCATGCGTCCAGGTCCAGAAGTTGCGATGGCGGTAGCCACAGTTGTGGCCTTGCACGCCGGTTCCCAATGGGTCGCTCTCAGAGGTCCGGCCATCCAGTGTGATTCGCCCGGAAAAGATCGCGTCGGAGTGGGGGGTGCGCGAGAAGCCAATCCAACCTTTGTTACTCAGCGTGACCCGAAAGGTCGAGCGCCAGCGCAAATCCCACGAGATCGTATGACCATCAACCTGCAACTCGCCTCGGCAAAAGCCTTCGCCGATTTCATTTTCGGCGCTTCGGAAGCGGAAGGGATTTTGCCCTCGGCCACTTAGTTGCAGATCGGCCGCGGCAAAACCTTGAATAAAACTTTGCGGCTTTGCATCCCGGGGAAACCATGTCGCCCAGACCTGTACCGGCATTCCGAGGGGGTTGCCAACGCAACCGTTTCGGCCAGGATTCATCAGGAGATATCGGAACCACCAAGCTCCGCTTCCGTCGGCCAGCCCCAGGCGTAGAAACCATACTTCGTAGCGCCGTCGCGCGGAAAGGGAGCAATATGCCTCATTGAGAGTTTTCACAAAACCATTGTAAGAGCGATTGTAGAGGTCAGATTGCAGAGGGTAAAGATCAGAAGCCGAAAGGTTTTGATTTTCACCTCAGCAATCTCTGACCTCATACCTCTGACCTCTGTTCTGACTGCTCTGCATGGCGGGAGCGTTTCATCGTATACATGGAGTGGTCGGCCGCTGACAGCAAAGTTTCGGCGTCTTCCCCGTCGGCGGGATACGAGGCCTGACCTACGCTGAGCGACAAAGGATAGGGCGCGCAGATCTCACTTCCGACTTCGGCAGTCATGTCTTGCAACCGTTCGACAATTTCTGTGACTGCCTCGGGGGGCATTCCGGGAACGAGGATCACGAACTCATCTCCGCCGATGCGCGCCGCATAATCATATTCGCGGCAGGAATCCTTCAAGGCCGCCGCCAACATACGCAGAAGATTATTTCCCTCGATATGGCCGAAGCGGTCGTTTACTTGCTTGAACCCATCCAAATCCAGGACCAGCACGGTCAGCGGGTCGTTCGAACGGCGGCAACGCGCCAACTCCGCTTCGAGATGCCGATAGAGAGAGCGCGTGTTGGGAAGGCCGGTCAGAAAATCCGTCGTCGCCGAATCCTCCGCTTCCCTGAACTTCAGCGCATTTTCGATGGTGATTCCGAGCTTCGAACTGGCATTCAAGACAATCCGCAAATGGTCCTGAGTGAATGCATCTTGCGCGCTCCGATACAGCGCCAGTACGCCAACCACTCCCGAATCGCCTTTCAACGGCACCGCCAGAGCCGAGCGCAGGCTGCTGAACTTGGTCGGATCGTTGAGGTATCCGGGCTCGACCGAGGGATTGCCGTTTACGATCGGCTTGCTGTTGTGCGCCACCCATCCCGACAGCCCCTCTCCCACAGGAATTTTCAAAGACGAAAATAATCGAAAATTATCCCCGCTGACGTATTCCGGCGTCAATACATTTCCGTACTTCACGTAGACCGCCATCGCGTCATACGAGACCAGGCGCTTGAGGCGAACGGAGAACATCGACAGCGTATCGTCAAGACGCAAGGACGTGCCCAGGTCATGGCTCAGTTCAAACAGGATTTGCGCTTCTTGCCGGGCCGCGGCAATGCTGGAAAGATAATCGGCCGGCTCCGGATGCGCCTCGGAATCCTGATTTTGCTCGAATCCGGCGGCCGGGGCCACACCTCTCTCTACTTTGACATCCACCGACAATTTGGCGGGCCGCTCATAGTCTTGCTCATGCGCCTGTTTTTCCAACTCGACGTAGCGCGCCTGCAGGATTTTGACGACTTGCGGGTCAAAACTTGTCCCGGATTCGGAGGCGACCTTGGCCATGGCCTGATCCAGAGGAAGGGCGGGACGATACTGTCGATGCGAAGCCAGGGCGTCGAGGCAATCCACCGCGGACAGAATTCGGGCGCCGATCGGTATCTCTTCTCCTTTGAGTCCCCTTGGATAACCCGATCCGTCCCATTTTTCGTGGTGACAGAGGACGATGGGCGCGACGGGATAGGGAAAGCTCACCTGTTCCAGAATTTCGGCGCCGATGATGGGGTGGATTTTCATCCGCTCAAATTCTTCGGGCGTCAGTTTTCCGGGCTTCGAAATGATGTGCTCGGGTACAGCTAACTTTCCAATGTCGTGCAGAAGAGACGCGGCCTGCAGGGCTTCGATTTCTTCGTTCGATAGGCGCAGCTCTTTCGCCACCTCCATCGCGTACACTCGAACCCGTTGTAAATGTTCGTGCGTGGTATGGTCCTTCGCCTCGATGGCCAACGCGAGCGCCTCAATCGTGCGCAGGTGCAAATGAGACATCTCTTCGGCGTGAACTTTTCCGTCTTCCAGTTTGCCTACGTAGAGGCGGTAGGATCGATAGACAACGTAGATGACGGGCAGTGTCAGCAGCGAGGTCTGCCACCCGATCTCTCGATTGAGATAGTTCACGAAGCCGGCGATCGCGGCCCCGATCAGGTAATAGGGGAACGACCAAAGGTAGCCGTCCATCCAAACTTTCCGAACCGATTTCTTGTCGCTTAACGAAATAACCGTGGCCATGGCACAGGTATTCAGCAGGAAATAAACGCTGGCCGCGCCCGCCAGGGCTAAGGGCCGCTGTTCCCGAAGCGCGTGCCCACTCAGCCACTGGAAACTCCTGAAGGCCGCGCTCGTGGCCACGGTTAACTGCGAGATATTGAAGATGACATGAATGGGCTTCAGCCGTTTCGAGGAGTGCCAATAGGATTGAACGAAAACCGATGCGACTCCGAGCGCCAAGGTCTCGGCCAAGCTCATCTCCAGCATGCCCAGGAAGAGAAAAATGAAGCTTACCGATAAAGTCCCGTCGATTCCCGGCAGCGTTACCTTGAGCGTTGAACCCAGCAGGACGATCGCAAAATAGCAAAAATACTCCCCCGACCCACTGAACGCAGGGTGGACGAGCGCAGCCGCAAAGCATCCCAAGGCGGCAAACGCATTCAAGCATACGAATGCTTTTGTACCGTCAACGCGAAGCATACCTATTGATTGTCATTCAAAGAGGAATCAACGGGAGTTCGATGTTGAACATTGCGGGTTACGAAAGTGTCCTGGCGGACCAGTACGCGATTCTCGTTCGCAATCGGGACTCAATGGACGTCACCCGAAGTCACAGCAGTCGAGCTTCCAGTCCGTGATGTGACAAATTGGCTCAACTCACGAGGCCACTGCGCCAACCTGTCTCGTGCCTCGTGCGCGTTCCTTTTCTTACCCTCTGTTTTCTCAATAGCTTGCGAATATCTCGCTCTGGCCCGGCAAGTGCTTCAACCGTAGCGAACGGAGTGTCAATGAAAACGCACGTGCTCGCGATAACTCTTTTTCTTACAGCGGCCTTGGGGTTCGCCCAGAAGTCGCCGAAACTCTCCTCCGACCTGGTGGTTGGCCGCCATGACAGATCGATGGTGGAAGTGATCGTCCGCTACAAGGTCGCGCCTTCGGCTTGGCATCGCAGCCGGATCACCGCTCGCCAGGGGACGGTCAAAACCGATCTTTCCATGATTCGGTCATTGCATGTCTCACTGCCGGCATCGCGCATCGCCGAACTCGCCAAAGACAAAGACGTCGAATACATAACGCCCAATCGTAGAGTTGGCTCCAAGCTCTACAACACAGCCGGAGCGGTCAACGCCCAGGCGGCCTGGAATCTGAGTCTCGATGGAACCGGCGTCGGCGTTGCGGTCATCGACAGTGGCATCAACAACGTTGCCGACTTGAAAGCGTCGGGCACATCCGCGATTGCCGCCAGCTTCGACACTTTGGGCGGAGGTGTGGCCGATCTCTACGGGCACGGCACCCACGTTGCCGGAATCATCGCGGGAAATGGCGCATCGTCAAGCTGTCAGAACTGTAATATCGAACTCCGCGGGCTGGCTCCCGGAGCACGCCTGGTCAATCTTCACGCCCTTGATTTGAACGGCGAGGGAACCGACGCCTCGGTGATTTATGCCATCAACGCGGCGATTTTTCTCAAAGCTTTTTACAACATCCGGGTTATCAATCTATCGGTTGGGCGTCCTGTTTATGAAAGCTATACCTTCGATCCTCTCTGCCAGGCCGTCGAGGCCGCCTGGAAAGCGGGCATTGTGGTGGTCGTTGCCGCGGGCAATGACGGACGCGACAATACTGCCGGTACGAACGGTTATGGAACCATCGACGCGCCCGGAAACGACCCCTACGTGATCACGGTGGGCGCCATGAACGCCATGGGTACGCCCGATCGCAGCGACGACGTCATGACCACTTACAGTTCAAAGGGACCGACTCCGATCGACCACTTTGTAAAGCCCGATCTGGTCGCTCCGGGCAACCAGGTCATCTCATTGATGGCGTCCAACACGGCAACGCTTGTGGTCGATTATCCGGGCAATATTCCGCCGCAGAGCTACTACAGAACCAATAGCAATCAGAATAAGTTGTCCAATAGCTATTTCACCTTGAGCGGAACCAGCATGGCGACCCCCGTAGTCAGCGCCGCCGCAGCTCTCTTGCTCCAGCAGAATCCGTCCTTAACTCCCGACCAGGTTAAGGCGCGCCTGATGAAGACTGCCTACAAAACTTTTCCGCAGACTTCCACCATCGTGAGCGGTGGTCAAACCTTCATCATTCAGTACGACGTCTTTACCGTCGGAGCCGGCTATCTCGACATCCAGGCAGCCTTGGCGGACAGCAGTCTCGCGACCCTTCCGGCCCAATCCCCGGCCGTTGCCTTCGATCCGGCCACGGGATCGGTTTACTTCGTGAACAATTCGTCTGCTCTCTGGGGCAGTTCGGCGCTCTGGGGCAGCTCGGCCGTGTGGGGTTCGAATGCATTTACCAGCACGCAGTCCGCGCTGTGGGGCAGCTCGGCACTGTGGGGCAGCTCAGCTCTTTGGGGGAGCAGCACCACGCAAGGCTTCAGCGCTTTGTGGGGAAGCTCGGCGCTCTGGGGAAGTTCGGCTCTCTGGGGTAGCAGCACCCAGACTAACGACGCGATGGATATAGCAGCCAACGGGGATCACTAATCCCTATTCCCTACAGCTCTCTGGCACGAATGAAGTTGAAGGTTCAGACAATGCTGAGCAAAAGGAGACAAGATCATGGCCGACTCTCAAGCATGGTGCCATCCGAACCGCGGGGTTCTACTGGAACGGCTTCAGGAGCTATCCGTCACGATGCTGAAGGCTGCCACTACCGCCATGTCCGTCCGCAGCCCGATTACCGAACTCTCGTTAACCGAGGTCGCAGGAGGTTGTTTGGCCTTTAGCGGCGCCGACGTGCCCTTGACCCGAGCGATCGGCGTGGGAACTTCCGGTTCCGTTCGCCAGGAAGAAGTTGAGACCGTAGAATCGTTTTACAAATCGCGCAGCTCCGATATTCGCGTCGTAATCTCGGAGCGCACCGACCCCTGGCTTCCCGTAATGCTAAGAAAGCGTGGCTACGAATCCGGGGACTTCATGCAGAATTGGTGGCTTCCCCTGGAAACGAAAGCTGGGTTAGCGGGATCGGAGGACATCGAAATAGTCCCGGCCGGCCTGAACCAGGCCGATCAATGGGTACGAACGGTGGGCGCTGGATTTGAAGAGAAGGGTTCGCCGGTGGACGAAGCGCGAATTCCGCGGCGTGCCCTCGATACCTTCTACTGTCTGGGATTTGCGGATGGCGCTCAACCTTTTTTCGCCAAGCATAAAGGCGAAATTGCCGGAGGCGGCGTGCTCCACATCGCCGGAGAAATGGCTTCCATTCGAACCGCCTCTGTCCGTATTCAGCACCGCAATCAAGGCGTCCAACGCGCCTTGCTCGCCTATCGCCTCAATGCAGCCATCAGAGAGGGATGCCGTTTCGCCTTCTCCAGCACGGATGCCCCAGGCCCATCCTCGCGCAACCTGAGGAGATTCGGCTTCAATACTCTTTCCACCAGTTACACCATGTGCCTGCCGCATTAACGGCCGGGCACGCCCGTTTTTCCTTTCATTCTTGTGTGGTGACGGGGCTGTGCCCTGTGCCAGCCAGACCAAGCCCAGTCGGCTCATGCACCGAAATGCCGCACCGTGCATCAACCTATAGGTGCCAGAACCCATATACGCTTCAGAAAACTCCGCCCAAGCTATCCCGCCAGATTTTTCCTCCAATATCGCCGCCCCATGGCCGCAGATTCACGACTACGCCATCATCGGCGACTGCCGTTCCGCCGCTCTGATCTCGCGCCACGGTTCCATGGACTGGCTCTGCTGGCCCAGATTCGATAAGCCATCCATCTTCGCCGCGCTTCTCGATCGCAACCGCGGAGGCCACTGGCGCATCTCGCCCGCAGCTCCTGCCACGATCGAACGTCAGTACCTTTCCAACTCCAATGTGCTAGAAACTCGCTTCACGACCGCTTCGGGCAGCGCCCTTCTGACCGACGTCATGCCCGGTGTCAGCCACGCCGCTTCCCTGAACGTTCCCGTGCCCGACCACGAAATCATCCGCAGAGTGCACTGCATTCAAGGTGAGATGGAGTTCGAAATTGAATTCTCGCCCATGGCCGATTATGGCAAGCGGAAGCTGCAAATATCCGACCGTGGAAAACTGGGGCTGCGCATCCTCGTGGGCCGAGGCGCGTATTGGTTCAGAAGCAGCGTCGCCTTATCCGTCGCCGATGGAGTGGCTCGCGCTCAAGTCATGCTGCGCGCCGGCGAAACCCTTCGTTTCTCCTTCACCTATTCCGAAGAAGCCCCGGCCGTGTTGCCACCTGTCGATTCTTCCCAGGACGATCGCATCGATCGCTCCATCGCGAACTGGCAACGCTGGGCTGGTCACGCGACCTACGACGGAGCCTATCGCGATATGGTCATTCGCAGCGCTCTGGCTCTCAAGCTGCTGAACTATGTTCCATCCGGCGCCATCATTGCCGCGCCCACCACCTCTCTTCCCGAACGCATCGGAGCCGGTCTCAATTGGGACTACCGCTACTGCTGGTTGCGCGACGCGTCCTTCACCATCCGCGCCCTGCTCGAACTCGACTATTGGGACGAGGCGGAAGACTTTCTCGACTGGTTGCTTCAGGCCACTCGTTTGACGCAACCGAAGTTGAGCATCATGTACAACGTCTACGGCGATAAAGCTCCCGTAGAACGCGAACTCGACTATCTTACGGGCTATCGTGAATCGCGACCGGTTCGCATCGGCAATGCCGCGCGCGACCAACTGCAACTCGACGTCTATGGCGAAGTCGTGGACGCAGCCGCGCAGTTCGCCTTCCACGGCGGGCATCTGGATCGCGATATGCAACGCGCCCTCATCGGCTTTGGAAACTATGTCGCCAGGAATTGGGATCAGCCCGATGAAGGCATCTGGGAGCCGCGATGGGGACGCAGAAACCATACGCATTCACGACTCTTGTGCTGGACCGCGCTCGACCGCCTGATCCGCCTGAGCGAGCGCGGAATGCTCCGCGGAGCTGACGTCGATCGCTATAAAGAACATTGCAATGCGATCCGCCGCCAAATCGAGAAGCGCGCCTGGAACGAGCAGATGCAGAGCTATGTCAGCGTGCTGGATGGCGATGAACTTGACGCAAGCCTGCTCCTGCTTTCCTGGTACGGTTTCGAAGAGGCCGGATCGCCGAGAATGCGAGGCACTTACCGCGCGATTCGCCAACACCTGGGAACACCCGAAGGCTTGCTGTTCCGTTACTCCAGAACAACTCCCGAAGGAACGTTCGCGATCTGCACCTTCTGGGAGGTCGAATACCTGGCGCTCGGAGGAGGCTCGCTCGCCGAGGCGCGCCAGTTGTTCGAACAATTGCTGAAATATGGAAACGACCTGGGTCTATTCGGAGAAGAAATCGACGCTGAAACAGGGGCAGCGTTGGGGAATTTTCCCCAGGCCTTTACCCACGTCGGCCTGATCAGCGCAGCCTTGTCAATTCTGCAAAGAGAAAAAGGTGAACAGCAACTCGCGCATCGTCCACCCGAAGCCACCCAGCAAACCCCATCGGATACCCACGCATGAACTGGACGAGCTGGCTGCTTTCAGGCTTTCTGGCGACTCTGGCTCTATCGACGCTTCTGGCGGCAAGCCAGGGCTTTGGCCTTACGCGAATGAATCTGCCCTATCTACTGGGAACTTTTCTAACCCCGCAGCGCCAGAAAGCGAAAGTCTACGGTTTCCTGCTCCATCTGATGAACGGCTGGCTGTTTTCGGTTTTCTACGTGCTGATTTTCGAGGCACGGCACGAGGCCAATTGGTGGTTCGGCGCTTTGCTGGGACTCGCGCAGGCGCTCATGGTGCTCACTCTGGGCATGTCCTTGATGCCAGGATTGCATCCCAGGATGGCCAGCGAAAATCACGGTCTCAACTCCAGCCGCCAGCTTGAGCCTCCTGGTTTCATGGCGCTGAACTACGGAATTCGAACTCCCATTTCTGTGTTCCTGGCGCATGCCGTTTTCGGAGCAATTCTGGGTTCGCTCTACCATCTCGTCCATCGCGGTTAGCCCGGCGAGTCAGTTGACTCCTGCTAAAATATTGGGCCTATGCGCAACAAACAGTCGTCACGAATCGCTCTGACAGTGCTCTTGTTCGGCTGTGTAGCTGTGGCCGGAGCGCAAGCGCCCAGCGCTCCCGGCAAGCCGCTTCCTCCCGGACCGATGCAACCGAAAATCAAGGCCGCATGCACGCAGTGTCACAATGCCAGCCGCATCACTGAGCAACACCTGACCCGGAAGCAATGGTCCGGAGAACTCGAAAAGATGGACGGTTTGGGAGCCGTAATCCCCGATGCCGACCGCGAGCAATTTCTAAATTATCTGAGCAAGAACTTCGGTCCCGAAACCGGTGGAACCAAGCAAGCCTCGAAAAAGTCGGCAAGCCCAGCCAACTAGTTGATCTGTGCCCCAGGTTCGCGCCCGTTCTGTGGGCGCTAACCTGGGCGCCGCTGACTCCGCGAAATGTTCATTAGAAAAGCGAGATTGCAAACTTCCGCACTATTTTTTCTCCGCGCTCTCCGCGTCTTCCGCGGTCGAATGTTTTTCCGGCCGTAGTAACGGAAACAGAATCACATCGCGAATCGTGTGCGAGTCGGTAAACAGCATTGCCACCCGGTCCACTCCCAAGCCCACACCGCCTGCGGGAGGCATGCCATAACTCAGCGCGTTAATATAATTTTCATCCATCTGGTGCGCTTCTTCGTCGCCGCGCTCACGCTCTTTTAACTGGCCTTCAAAGCGAGCGCGCTGATCTTCCGGATCATTCAGTTCGCTGAAGCCGTTCGCGATCTCCATCTTCCCCGCGAAGATTTCGAAGCGCTCCGTCCAGTCGGGCTCATCCGGCTTTTGTTTGGAGAGTGGCGAGATCGCCGTGGGAAATTCATAGATGATCGTTGGCTGCGTCAGGTGTTCTTCGGCGACCGCCTCGAACAGGTTCGCGATCGTCTTGCCCACCGGTTCTTCCGCGTCGTAGCCCATGCTTACGCCAGCCGCACGCACTCGGTTCACCAGCTCCCGGACCGAATCGTGCGCAGCAAAGTCATTGCGCGATGGCGCGGCACCAGACTTTTCCGGCCAGAACTTCGAGATCGCTTCCCGCATCGTCATCCTTCGCCAGTTTGCATGCGACCAGTCAATCTCGTCTTCGCCCCACTTCGTCTTCGTGCCGCCGGTCACGTCTTTTACCGCCTGTTCGATTGCACCCTGCGTCGTGTCGAGAATGCCGAGGTAATCCGTGTAGGCCTGATAGGCCTCGAGCATGGTGAATTCCGGATTCCATCTCCAGCCGAGGCCTTCATTGCGGAAGTTGCGGTTGATCTCATAGACGCGATCGAATCCGCCAACCGTCAGCCGCTTCAAATAAAGTTCGGGAGCGATGCGCAGAAACAAATCCATATCCAGCGTGTTGTGATGCGTCTTGAAGGGACGCGCCACCGCACCGCCTGCAATCGGATGCATCATCGGCGTCTCGACTTCCATGAATCCCTGGCCGTCGAAATAACGCCTAAGGGATTGCACCAGCTTGCTGCGTTTCAAAAAAACTTCGCGCACTTCCGGATTCATCACCAGATCGACATAGCGCTGCCGGTAGCGCAACTCGACGTCGGTAAGCCCGTGAAATTTCTCCGGCAAAGGCAGCAGGTCCTTCGAAAGGAAAGTCAGTTCCTCGGCATGAATGCTGAGTTCGCCGGTTCGTGTGCGAAACAAGTATCCGCGCACCCCAATGTGATCGCCGAGATCGAGCAACTTCCAAAGCTCGTATCCGGCATCGCCAATCGCATCTTTCTTGACGTAGATTTGCAGCCGTTGCCCATCCTGCTGCAGGTGGGCGAAGCCCGCTTTGCCCATCAAGCGGATCGCCATGATGCGGCCGGCGACCCGCACCGTTACGCGAGGAGATTCCAATTCTTCCGCCGTCTGGCCGCTATATTCGGCCAGAATCTGCGGCACGGTGTGGCTGAAGTTATATTTTCGCGGATAAGCTGGATGCCCGAGAGCCTCAATTTTCTTGAGCTTCTCGCGCCGGATTTCATAAATATCTTCGTCGAGTGCCAATGGGTGTCCTTAAATGGTGTGGATTAGGATTGTCCGCCAACCGCCGCGGCAGAATCTTTGATTATAAACATGCGGCGAAATCAGTGATGCGACGCGAGGTTTGGTGCTTCGACGGGGAGGTCAAAAGCGTTAACCACAGGGGACACAGGGGTTCGCGGGGTTTCACAGGAAATCGTCGACTCACAAACGTCGATCTGTTTGACGCACTACACTAGGCTGTCATCTCGGAAATGAGATATAGTTCCTCCCTCTCCGGAGGTCGATATGAATCTCTTGCTTTTCGCTTTTGTCCTGGTCGCGACCGGGGCTGCCTATCCGCAATCCTCTCCCGACGAAGCTGCGATTCACCGCATTATCCAAGATGAAATCA
>OCZU010002044.1_pt1 | contig 12990 bp, 10 predicted proteins | sample 1539001 | NCBI WGS metagenome assembly OCZU01 (sample SAMEA3539306, study PRJEB22396) | soil metagenome | biome: tundra; feature: field; material: soil | place: USA | collected 2010-05 | depth 0.15 m
GGGCCCCGGCGACCCCAGAAACCTGGTCCTCCGTTTCGAAAACTTCCGCCTGGAGCCGACCACTGGTCCTCTGCCGTAACGCGTCACCGACGCCGCGCAAGACCGCAACTTCTGAAGAATTCACTGTGTCCGAGGAACGCACGCTGGTGAGAAAGTGCCCGTGTATGGTAACATTTGACTGTTCTTCGAATCGTCGAACCCGTCAGCTCCACGCACCCGCTTGTCGGGAGTCTTCGTATGTCAGTGGACAAGCGTATATCTTCGAAATTGGCGCCTGTTGCCGCCATGCCCTCCGGAACCCAAGCCAAGGACGGTCCGCAAGTCGGCTCGGCACCGGCGACAGGCACTGCAAAACCTCCAAACCTCCGAAAGCTACTCGGAACCACCGCGGCCGAAATCCGCTATCCAGCGCTCGTGTTCGCGCTCTCCTTCGCCGGCTTTCTGCTAGTGCGCGGCGTCGCGGTATTGGGGAAGAGCCCGGACGCATTACTTCGGTGGGATGCCACTTGGTACAGAGCGATCGCTGACAGGGGATACTTCACGGATGGCAATCCGTACATATACCACAACGTGTCGTTTTTTCCGCTCTATCCTATGGTGTCCAGGCTGGTGAAAGGCTTGCTGTCGCTAAACACTGAGCAAGCCATGTTGGTGGTCTCCGCGGCGTCCACGCTGCTGGCTCTGATCCTGCTCTACAAAGTCCTGCTGCGGCACTGTACCGAGCTCACCGCACGCGCTACGCTTGCGTTGCTGGCTTTCCATCCATTCGCGGTATTCTTTTATAACGGTTATACCGAGTCGCTATTTCTCTTGTTGATTTCAACTTTTTTCTATTTCTTGATCAATAAAGAATGGTCTTGGGCGGCCGCTATCACGGTGGGCTTGGCATCCGCGGTTCGTCCCTACGGCTGTCTGCTCTCAATAGTGTTCGCCTTCGAGCTGCTAAGGCGGCATCATCGGGATTATGGATTTCGTCTGGACCTTGCAGGGCCACATCTCAGGCAGGCGCTTCTCTGGATGCCGGTCTGTTTTGCAGGCTTGATGGCCTACACCGCCTGGTTGGGGTATAAGTTCGACGAGCCAATGGCATTTTCGCACAATATGGCGGCATGGGGTGCCAGCGCCGCGGAGGGTCTCGATTGGACGAACCTCCTGACGTTCAAGCATGTCGGTGCCGGACTCGTGCTGGCACTGGCGACGCAGCCCTGGACCGGACCAGTCATAGTCGGCCTGAGCATGTTTATGATCACTCCGTTGCTCCTGCTGGCCGGGTACAAGAGAATCCATCCCGCATTCTCCTTTTTCTTGCTGCTGATGTTCTTATTCTTTCATCTCGTAGACCATCACGATCCGGGGCTCGTGAACATCGGACGACATCTCCTGGTGGTCTTTCCGCTAGTCGTGCTGGTACCCATTTGTCTCGATCCTAGGGCAGTGGAGCGCTTTCTGGACGACTGGACAGTGCGGGAAACCACGACCGTGTCCTGTATGTGCTGGCGGTTCATATGCAGCCTGCCGCTCCTTGCGGCTATTATCGTATTCGGCTGGCTCTATCTGCAAAATATCTTGCGATTCTACCATGGCGAGTTCATCTGATATTGCCGCTGTGAGGCCCGCCAGAAACGGAAGCCGAATGAACCTCCGTTCTGCCGCGCTGTTCGTTAGCGGGGCGATATGCTGGGGCATCCTTTTGGTCTGGCTAGGATGGCTATATCACTCCGAGCAACTGTATGCGCGACAGTATCTGGAGCGTATGGCGGCGCGAGCCACACTCCCGGTCTATACCCCTGGCGACGTGGTGACATGGAAGGACGATGGGAAGCTGTTGTTTGCCGGCTGGTCCGGGCCCGAAGCGGGCTTCCGGTGGAGCGGCGCCCGGGAGGCCGTTTTCATATTCAGATTGCCGCCTGGCTGGAATCGTGAGGCGGCCTATAGACTGAAGATGCATTTTGCCTATTCGATAAACGCGCAGCGGGTGACAATCCTCCTCAACAAGAGTGCCGTGGCGGATTTCACGCTGCGAGGAGCGGGCCTGGTGGACGCCGCTGTCGCCGGCAGACTGCTGCACGATGTGAACGTCGTCGAGCTACTGCTGCCCGGCGCCACTCAGCCGGGAACAGGGGATTTCCGCGTGCTTGCGGTCGCCATGGTGGACTTCGTTCTGGAGCGGGCCGCATGATAGCAGATCAGTGCCGAGAGCCGTGGATCTACACTACCTGAGGACGCCCGCCTCAAACCAGCGGTGGTACCAGAGTTGCATTCGCTCGGCGACGAAGCCGCACCCTTCGTAGGCTCGCACGGCGGAAACATTGCAGCCCTGCGTCACAGTGATCACGCTGGTGGCGCCGTGCGACTGCGCCCACGCAAGCGCCTGATGGATCAGCCTCTTTCCGGCTCCGGCGCCCCGCGCTTCCGGAGCCACCGCCAGCAGCCCGATCTGCCCGCGATCCGGCTGGATCATACTGCACGTGATATAGCCGCCCGCTTCACCGGCGGCTGTCTCCGCCACGAAGACCACGTCCGCGAACCCTTCGTTGCAGCTCTTGGCGATCCAGGTGGCGTAGAGGGCGTCGCAACGGTCGCGCGGAAAACGGGGATCGGCGTAGAAACGGGTGTCATGATGGCTGGCGCGCGCAGTGCGTTCGAGCGCGGGCAAGTCTTCGGCGCGCGCGCGGCGGATGCCGGGGATTTCCGGCGGCTGCCCCGCGCCCGGAGACCGGTGAATCAGCGTGAGCCGCACATCGGCAAAGCCGAAGCCCCGCTGCTCCAAAAGCCGGATGGTGGCGATGTCGCCGGCTTCCGCTAGAAAGTAGAGGCATCGCACTTTGTGTCGCGCGCACTCCTCGACTATGCGGACGCCGTCCGCCGCGGACTGCGCCACGAACGCGCGCGCGATGCGGAACCCGAAGAATTCAGAATCCCATTCGAGTATCCGCCAGCTCGCTTCCGGCACAGGGTTCATCGGCGTTCCTCCGTCTCGCCGCCAACTCGCTCCAGGATGGCATGTGGGGGCTGATCCATCGACCCGGCACGAACCTGCAGGAGCCGGGAGCTGAACCTGCTGAAGCCCGTCCTCCAACGCGCACGCGACCGATTCGCGCAACGCGTCGCTAATGTCTCTGGTGGAAATCTCAATCTACCAAATGTTATCTCAACCAGCACTGCGTCAGAATGATCCGGGCACGCGCGGACGCGCGTCTGCAGTTCGGTTCCGGTTATGATATGGCCTATGTCCGCCTCAATCGTCATCCCGGTTTTTAACGCTCAGAACACCCTCCGCCCTCTTGTGCAAGCACTGGCTTCTGTTCCGGAACTCCACTCTCTGGAGCTCATTCTGGTGAACGATGCCAGCCGCGACAACAGTTGGGAAGTCATCTGCCAACTGGCCGCCCAACACGACTGGATCCGGGGCATAAATCTGTCCCGGAATTACGGGCAGCACAATGCGCTGCTCTGTGGAATTCGAGCGGCTACGCGCGAGGTCACTATAACAATGGATGACGATCTGCAGAACCCGCCCGAGGAAATACCGCGCATGTTGGCCAAGCTGCGGGAAGGCTACGACGTCGTCTATGGCACGCCGCAGAAGGAAAACCACGGTTTTCTGCGCAATCTGGCTTCCCGTATCACGAAATTGCGCTGCAGAGCACCATGGGGGCCCCTACGGCCCGCAGCGTGAGCGCTTTTCGGGTCTTCCGGACGCATTTGCGTGCAGCATTTGAGAAGTACAGTGGACCCTACGTATCGATCGACGTTCTCCTCACTTGGGGGACAGAGCGCTTCGCCGCGATCCCGGTGGTCAACAGCCCCCGCACGATCGGCGTTTCCAGTTACACCGTCCGAAAACTCGTCGTGCACGCCCTGAACATGATCACCGGCTTCAGCACCTTGCCGCTGCAGTTCGCCAGTTTTCGACGCCGCAATCTCTTGATTCTCTTCTGTATTCGACAACTTTCTCATCCTCCTCACCTGCTGATCTGTAACCATTCCCGGCCGCGCGTCAGCGCGATTCTCGATGGTCACACTAGTTGTCGTCGAGCGGGAGTTTTAATTGTCGTCGACCCGGAGATCTAATTGTCGCCGATCAGACGGAACGCTTTACTGCCATTCCAGTAGTGAACAAGCCGCCGGTGCTGCGGTGCAGCGATTGCGACCGTCGCGACTCGTCGCCTGGAGTAAGCCAACCGGAGGGTGCTCCGGTTTGATACGATTTACGATTGGTACGGTTCTGAGAGATGCATACATCGAATCTGCGGGAGATCGCGCCAAACCTCGAGCTTGGCCAAGACGGCTGGTGGAGTTCACGACAACTATCCGCAGTCTCATACCCAGAGGAAGGGAATGCTTTATGCTTCTCGGTCGAAGACTCGTCTTTTTGGTTTGGACACCGGAATCGCTGTATTCTCGCAGCGATCAAGCTTTTCCCGCCACCCGGTGCGCTCTTTGATGTTGGCGGCGGGAATGGTTACGTTGCCCGGGCGATTCAGGAGTCCGGGCTGGAAGTGGTCCTCGTGGAACCGGGACTTGCGGGGGTTCGAAACGCCTTCAACCGCGGCATACGCCAGATCATGCGGGCGACCCTGGAGGACGCTGGGGTGTTGCCGGAGACTCTTCCAGCGGTGGGCTTGTTTGATGTTGTCGAGCACATCCGTGACGACCGCGGCTTCCTGACCGGAATCAATCGACTCGTCATTCCCGGAGGGCGGGTGTACCTCACCGTCCCAGCTTACCAGTGGCTCTGGTCGGGCGAAGACATGCTGGCAGGCCACTCGCGGCGGTATACCGCCACAACATTGCGCTGCCTCCTGGAAGACGCTGGCTATACGGTCGAGTTTGCAACCTACTTCTTTGGTTTTCTGCCGCTTCCAATCCTCTTTCGCCGCGTACTGCCGTACCGACTTGGCTTTGCGCCGAGGAAGGTTTCCGAGGGTGCCGTCCGATCCGACCACGAACTCGGCCATCCTCTAGTCGGCCGAATACTACAGATGTTGAGTCGGCGGGAATTGTCCAGGATTGCCGAACTGAGGCCTCTGCGAATGGGAGGAAGCTGTATGGCTGTGGCGCGGAAGGGCTAAGGTTTCCGCGTACACCTACCCACAGATTCCCTGGGACAAACCCTAAGGTCTCTTCGCCTTGGCCATCGCGGGCCGCGTCAAGGATGCTTAGGGGCCAACCGGGCAGAGTATCTTACATCGCGCCTGCCACGGATGAGCAGGTCTCCGCTTCGAGCGCGCGGCGAGCACGCCGCCGGACAATGCCGTGCCTGGATCATCACGCTACCGGCTCTGAAGCATTCTGGTCAGTTATGGTCAAATTGGCGTATGTCTGTTTCCGTTGTCGTCCCAGTTTTCAACTCTGAGAAAACGTTGCGGCCCCTTGTGCAGGCGCTGGGCGCTATCCCGGGGATCCGCCCTCTAGAGCTCATTCTAGTGAACGACGCGAGCCGCGATCGCAGTTGGGAGGTCATCCGCCAATTGGCCGCCGAACACGACTGGATCCGGGGCATCGACCTGTCCCGGAATTATGGGCAGCATAATGCGCTGCTCTGCGGAATTCGAGCGGCGACACACGACATCATTGGCACCATGGATGACGATCAACAGAACCCGCCCGAAGAACTACCGCGCATGTTGGCCAAGCTGCAGGAAGGCTACGACGTCGTCTATGGCACGCCGCAAAAGGAAAGCCACGGCTTTCTACGCAATCTGGCTACGCGCATCACGAAAATTGCCCTCCAGAGCACCATGGGCGCGGCCACGGCCCGCAGCGTGAGCGCGTTTCGGGTCTTCCGAACTCATCTCCGCGCCGCATTTTTGAACTATAATGGACCATACGTCTCCATCGACGTTCTCCTGACGTGGGGCACAGAACGCTTCGCCGCGATACCCGTGGTCAACAGACCCCGCACGATCGGCGCTTCCAATTACACGGTCGGAAAACTAATCGTCCACGCCATGAATATGGTGACCGGTTTCAGCACCTTACCGCTGCAGTTCGCCAGTCTCCTGGGCTTTGTGCTGACGTTGTTCGGAGCCTTGGTCCTGCTCTATGTCTTGGTGCGATACTTGCTACAAGGGACGAGTATGCCGGGATTTCCCTTCCTAGCATCTATCATTTCCATCTTTTCAGGCGCACAGCTATTCGCGTTGGGCATCCTGGGGGAGTACATAGCCCGGATGCACTCCCGGAGCATGGAGAAACCTAGCTACGCGATCCGGGCAACGACTGACGGAGAGTAGCACGGCACACACGCATTGACACATGCCTCTCGCCTCTGTTACCATCCTTGCTAATCGCGCAGCGCGATCCAACCAATCTATGCAGACGAACACGACGACTGATCCCTCCGCGCGGTACCGCATCCCGTTTAACAAACCCGGCCTTACGGGAAATGAATTGCGCTACGTAGCCGACGCCATCACCCTAGGGCACATTGCGGGCGATGGAACCTATACGCGGCGCTGTCATGCGATGCTCGAAGAGACATTGGGCGCCGCACGCGTCCTGTTGACTACATCATGCACGCACGCGCTGGAAATGGCCGCATTGCTCTTAAATATCCAGCCGGGAGACGAGGTGATTGCCCCGTCCTTCACGTTCGTCTCCACTGTCAACGCTTTTGTCCTACGGGGCGGCAGGCCTGTTTTCATCGACATCCGCCCAGATACCCTGAATCTGAATGAAGCGCAACTGGAGCCTCTTATCACACCGCGTACGCGCGCCATTTTGCCTGTCCATTACGCAGGCGTCTGTTCTGAAATGGACACAATCCTGGAGATAGCGGAACGCCACGGAATAGCAGTCGTGGAAGATAATGCGCACGGGCTTTTCGCCCGTTACAAGCAGAAGTACCTTGGCACCTTCGGCTGCATGGCAGCTCAGAGCTTCCATGAAACCAAGAATGTCATCTGCGGCGAGGGCGGCGCGTTAGTGATCAACGATTCCAAGCTCGAGGAGCGCGCGGAGATTGTCCGCGAAAAGGGCACTAACAGGAGCCATTTCTTCCGTGGACAGGTTGACAAGTACAGTTGGGTCGATATTGGTTCCAGCTATCTGCCTTCCGATATTCTGGCGGCATTTCTGTACGCGCAGCTTGAAAAATACGAGCAGATCACAGCCACACGCAAACGCATCTGGACATATTACTACAAGCATTTAGACGAGTGGGCCTGTATGAATGACGTGCAATTGCCGCACGTCCCGGCCCATTGTGAACAGTCGTATCACATGTTCTATCTGGTCATGCCTTCGCTGGCCGCGCGGCAGTCTCTCATCGAAAACTTAAAGGCGCACAGCATTCTTAGCGTTTTTCATTATCTGCCGCTGCACCTCTCCGTCATGGGCGTGCAGGCTGGCGGCCGCCATGGCCAGTGTCCGGTCACCGAGCGAGTCAGCGATTGCCTGCTACGCCTGCCCTTTTATAACGACCTTTCGGAAGCACAGCAGGCCGAGGTAGTAGGTGTCATCCGGCAGTTTAAGGTGGGCGCGATGTAAACAATTCTTGCGGGGACCAAAATGACTTTGGATATTATGGACGCGGTTTGGAATACAATAGGTGACTGTGAAACGAGGCTTTAGTCGCTTTTGTACGGCGCGTTGCGAATCGAGGTACACAGCCGGCAGGTGTGATCGGACTCTGCGCACATTCGGCGAAGTCCTTGTCAGTTCGCCGCCAGGGCTCGCCATCCGGCGAAGCCAGTCGAATTCAGCCATGCCCATCCCTGGTAAACCTTGCCTGCATAGCCGCCATAGTAATTGACGGTCACCTGCTGGGTGCTATCGTTCTGCCAAACCAGGTCCGGTGCGCCATCCGCGTTAAAATCCCGGGCACCTACCACAGTCCAACCGGGGTCTCCCGCGGCATTCAAGTATGCCCAGCCTTGGTAGGTCGCGCCGCCGGTCCCACCGTAGTAGTTCACCGTGACCTGCCGGGTGGAAAGATTCTGCCACACCAGGTCCGGCGTCCCGTTACCGTCGAAATCCGCCACGCCTACTACGCTCCATCCCGGATTCCCCGTGCTGTTCAGGTATGCCCAGCCCTGGTAGTAGACCGCGCCACTGGCGATGCCGTAATAATTCACCGTGATCACCTTCGTGGTGTCGTTCTGCCAGATCAAGTCCGGCACGCCGTTTCCGTCCATATCGGCCACCCCCACCACCGACCAGCCCGGGTTTCCCACAGCATTCAAATACGCCCAGCCCTGGTAGACCGTACCACCCGCACCGCCGTAGTAATTGACCGTCACCTGTCGCGTCGTATCGTTCTGCCATATCAGATCGGGTACGCCATTGCCATCCATGTCGGCCATTCCAACCACCCTCCAACCGGGATCTCCAGCCGAGTTCAGCCAAGCCCAGCCCACATCCGTTGGTCCAGGGGCATAACAGTGCATGGTCACCTGACGCGTAGTCGTGTTCTGCCAGATCACCTCCGGGGTACCCGCACTCGATACCCTGAAAAACGTCGAGATAAGCAGGGAATTGTTCCAGTGTACGCTCACACTCCAGCCACCCGCCATGGACGTCGATGCGCCCACGATGCTCAGGGTGTCCCAGAAACATTGATTGCCCGAAACGGCCGCGTTCAAGGTAGAACTCTGGTATAGGGTGCCGCTAGGAGCATACCAGTCCGTCCGGATCGCATCCCCAGCCTCCGCGTTGGTAACCTGGAACCAGAGCAGAGCTTGGGGATCGCTGACCAAAAAGGCGGTGTCGGCGGCTGGCGACACACAGTTCGCTGGAGCGGCGGACTTCGACATCACAAAACCTTGCAACTGTACGCTGGCTGTGGCGACGGTCTGCTGCGGTTGAATCACAGTCAAGGAGGGAGATGAGTTTAACGCCGACACCGTTGCGATGACTTGGCCCGGTGATGGAATCGTCGACGCATTCACTTGTATGTTAGTAATCCGCAGAGTGAGCACGGCGGAAGGCCCCGGCACGGTAAAGGATATACCAGTGAAGACAACGGAGTTGGCCCCGTTTAGTGCGCCCCAAAACACGTTTACATTCGAGACCTGGGATGCTGGCGGCGGATTATCGATCAGCAGCTCCGGCTGCGTGCCGGCTGCGACATTGGAATTCAGCGTGACCTGCACCTCGGTGACCGCCGAAGTACCCGCCGTGCCACCCGTACAGCTCAGCACGATATCGCCCACTTGGTCGGCTGGACCGTTGACCGGAATGTTCAACGGCGTGGGGGCCGACGCGCTACAGCTCAGGGGAGCGCCGGAGGAGACGGAGGAGAATTTCGCCAGGAAGGCATCCAAGCCACCCTGTCCTGAAGTTTGAAACACGCCCGAGGTGATGGGAATACCCAGGGCCGATTGGCCGCTACTGGTCGATCCTGTCAGGTAGGCATTACCAGAAGAATCGACGGCGATACCGGCGCCTATCTCGTTTTCCGCGCCGCCAAAATAGGTGGAAAAATACAGGCTGCTCAGTTGATTGTTGAAGGCGGCTGCAAACGCGTCGCCCCCACCGCCGTAACTGGCCTGCTCCGGCGCCTGTAGCGGGAGATCCATCGAATAGCTGGAACCGGCGACAAACACGTTGCCCGAGCCGTCCAGCGCGATGCCCGAGGTGCTCTCCGAGGCGGTTCCGCCGAAGTAGGTGGCGCTCAGAATGGTGCTCCCATCGGAGCTTAGTTTGGCCACGAAGGTATCATAGCTGCCGTGGTTGCTAAGCTGGTAGGCGTTGGAAGTGACCGGGAAATCCGGCGCGTTGGTGTATCCCGCCACGTAGGCATTGCCGGCTGCGTCCGCTGCTATGCCGGTTCCGATACTCGACCCCGTGCCCCCCAGATAGGTGGAATACAACACCTGGCTCGATGCATTCAGCTTCACCACGAAGGCGTCGCTTTCGCTATACGTAGGCTGAAGAGCGTTAAGCACCGGAAAGTTCGACGATTGCGTTTGTCCCGTCAAGTAAACATTTGCCGCAGGATCCAACGCCACTGCGAAGGCAGTATCGTTACCAACACCGCCGAGATAAGTGGCGTAGACCAACTGCGAGCCGGCCGCGTTCAGTTTGGCGAAGAACCCGTCGGATGCACCTCCGCCGTAAGAGCTTTGGAAGGCGTTTGAGCTAACGGGGAAATCGATCGACGCCGTGTAGCCGGAAAGATACGCCTGGCCGGCGGCATCAACGGCGATTCCGGTGGCGTAATCGTCGCCGCTGCCGCCCAGGAACGTGGAATAGACCAGGGTGTTGCCGCTCGAGTTCAGTTTGAGGACGAAGGCTTTGCTCTGGCCGCTGAAGCTGCTCCGCAAGGCGCCGCCGGTAATGGGGAAATTCGCCGAATAGGTGAAGCCCGTGACGTAGGCGTTGCCTGCCGAATCAACTGCAATACCCAGCGGCACATCCCGGTTGCTACCCCCGATGTAGGTCGAGTAGACGATTCCGGTGCCCGCTGCGTTCCATTTGGTGACGAAGATATCGGTGTCGCCGGTCGGGACACTTTGCTCAGGATTGAGCAGCGGGAAGTTGGCCGACCAGGTTTCCCCCACGGTATAAACGCAGCCGGAGTTGTCCACCGCGACGCCGTAACCGTAATCGTCGGCGCTCCCACCGAGGTAACTGGAATAGACCAGCGTTGGATCGATCACCAGCGGAAGGCTGGGATCATAGGCGCCGATTTCGAAGCCGGCCTGGCGACCCCCCTGTAGGACGAAATGCCCCGAGACTTCACGCCGGCCCGTAGCGAGTTGCTGATAAACCCGCGGACGGCGATGGCGCAACCAGCCTAAACTGGTCTGCAGCTTCAAATCGCCGGATTTGTCGATTTCAACGGCCTTGGCGCCCGCGAATTCCAGGTGGATGGAGCGCCACGAGGCGCCGGGCGCCACCACAAAGTCGTATTCCACCTGGTTCTCGTCACCGTAATAGATAAGGTCGACGCCGGGATAGAGGCCTGCGTAGCGGATTGTTTCGAACAGCGGCACGCCGAGCCGCCAGCGGTCCGGAGAGCCGACCAGATAATTTGCACTGCCGGCTTGCGGCCCGACGGCCTGCGGGGCCACGTTCCCACGCGCACCCGCCAGGCGCATGGTGATCTCAGGCTGAGGATCGGCTGCGCCCGCGCCTGAGCCCCACTCGAAAACCATGCCAGAAGCACCGAATGACAAGTTGCGGCCGGAAACGTGCGCAGTGAACCATGGCATTCCGCCAACCGCGGACCGATGCGACTCGAAGACCAGCGGCCGGTTCCGGTAAGCACCGTCCCGGGGGTAGGCGGAAAGCAAAGCGGCGAGAAGCGACCATACCAGGCAGACTCGAACCAACGAGTTCATGCCCTTTAGATCGGTACTTTCACGCGTTCGCTTTAGGGCTATATCCTGAGCGATCTAAGGTCCGGCACTCCAGCAGCCTTACCTGGACTTGGGAACGATGGCGCGCCAGCCAGGGTTCGCAAAACCCAGCGAATTCGAGCCCTGGTAGACGGCGCCACCTGCACCGCCGTAGTAATCGACAATTGCCTGGCCAGTGGTGTCACTTTCTAAGACCAAGTCCGGGAAGCCGTTACCGTCAAAATCACTGGCCCCCACCACAGTCCAGCCAGGGACTCCCGCGGCATTCAAGTATGTCCAGCCTTTATAGGTGGCGCCCCCGACCCCACCGTAATAGTTCACCGTGATCTGCCGTGTGGCGCTATTCTGCCAGACCAGGTCCGGTGTCCCATTACCGTCAAAATCCGCGGCCCCCACTACTAGCCAGCCGGCCGGCTCGCCAACGCTGTTGAGCCAATTCCAGCCTTGGTAAACCGCGCCGCCTGCGCCTCCGTAATAGTTGACTGTGACCTGATTCGTGGTGTCGTTCTGCCAGATCAGGTCCGGTACACCGTCCCCGTTCATGTCAGCCACTGCCACCACCGACCATCCGGGAACTCCTGCAGCGTTCAAATATGCCCAGCCCTGGTAAACAGCGCCGCCAGCGCCCCCGTAGTAGTTCACCGTTACCTGCCGGGTGCTATCATTTTGCCACACCAGATCCGGCACCCCGTTCCCGTCAAAGTCGCCGGTGCCCACTACGTGCCAGCCAGCCACACCGTTGTTGAGATTGTTCCAGCTTTGGTAGACCGCACCCCCGAACTCATAGTAATTGACGGTCACCTGCCGGGTTGAATTGTTCAGCCACACCAAATCCGGCTCGCCGTTACCGTCGAAATCGGCCACCCCAGCTACCTGCCAGCCTGTATAGCCCGTGCTGTTGATCCAATTCCACCCCTCGTAGACGGCGCCTCCCTGGCCGCCATAAAAATTTACCGAGACCTGGTGGGTGGTGTCATTCTGCCAAACCAAATCCGGCACGCCATCGGCGTTAAAATCCCGGGCGCCTACCACAGTCCATCCGGGCACTCCTGCGGCATTCAAATATGCCCAGTTTTGGTAGGTCGCGCCACCGGTGCCACCGTAATAGTTCACCGTCACCTGCCGGGTGGAAAGATTCTGCCACACCAAGTCCGGCGTCCCATTACCGTCGAAATCCGCCACGCCTACTACGCTCCATCCCGGATTCCCCGTGCTGTTCAGGTATGCCCAGCCCTGGTAGTAGACCGCGCCACTGGCGATGCCGTAATAATTCACCGTGATCACCTTCGTGGTGTCGTTCTGCCAGATCAAGTCCGGCACGCCGTTTCCGTCCATATCGGCCACCCCCACCACAGACCAGCCGGGATCTCCTGCGGCATTCAAATATGCCCAGCCTTGGTAGACCGCACCGCCCGCACCGCCGTAGTAATTGACGGTGACTTGGCGCGTGGTGTCATTCTGCCAGACTAGATCCGGCACGCCGTTCCCGTCGAAATCACCGGTGCCCACCACGTGCCAACCCGGAACGCCTCCGCTGTTTAGATAGTTCCAGCCTTGGGCCACGGGAGTGGCGTCGCCGTAATAGTTCACCGTAACTTGCCGAGTGCTATTGTTCTGCCATACCAGATCCTGGTGCCCGTCTCCGTTGAAATCCCCGATGGCCGATTTGCACGGATAGCTA